>ERZ791812.202-NODE-202-length-36934-cov-9.093793_pt1 | contig 36934 bp, 34 predicted proteins | sample MGYA00510303_ERZ791812 | MGnify/ENA primary metagenome ERZ791812 (study PRJEB30046, sample SAMN00791985) | human gut metagenome | study: EMG produced TPA metagenomics assembly of the A metagenome-wide association study of gut microbiota in type 2... | reverse complement strand
GGTGTGGAGCCGGGGAAAAGTTGGAGATCATATCAAAGACTTACCTATGGCTATCCGGTGCAAAGTCCCAGGGCATGAAGCAGCTCATGGCTGGCGCTGGCGTGGCCGTGGTCGGCATGGTCCTCGTACCCCTGCTCTCCGGCCTGTTCACCGTCTGATCGTTCCCCTCGTTGAGCCGTCATAAGAAATCCTTGCCGCCCCTGCCCCCAAGCGGGGGCGGCTGAAAGGAGGTTGACACCGTATGGATTTCTTGTTGGATGCCCTTACTGACTGGCTGAAGGAAATGTTGGTAGGCGGCATTATGAGCAACTTATCGGGGATGTTCGATTCCGTTAATCAGCAGGTCGGAGACATTGCCACACAGGTGGGTCAGTCCCCCCAAGGCTGGAACGGCAGCATTTTCAGTATGATCCAGAACCTCTCCAACTCCATCATGGTGCCGATTGCCGGTGTGATCCTGGCTATCGTGATGACGATGGAGCTGATTCAGTTGATTACCGACAAAAATAATCTGCATGATGTGGACACCTGGATGATCTTCAAGTGGGTGTTCAAATCTGCCGTAGCCATCATCATCGTCTCCAATACTTGGAACATCGTGATGGGCGTGTTCGACATGGCCCAAAGCGTGGTGGCACAGGCGGCAGGCATCATCGGGTCCGATGCTTCCATCGACATCTCCTCTGTCATGACCGATATGGAGTCCAGGCTGATGGATATGGAACTGGGGCCGCTGTTCGGCTTGTGGTTCCAGTCGCTCTTTATCGGCATTACCATGTGGGCGCTTTACATTTGTATCTTTATCGTGATCTATGGCCGTATGATTGAGATTTACCTTGTGACCTCGGTTGCACCTATTCCTATGGCAACTATGATGAGCCGCGAGGTGGGCGGCGGAATGGGCCAGAACTATCTGCGCTCTTTGATCGCCCTGGGCTTTCAGGCATTCCTCATCATCGTCTGCGTGGCTATCTACGCCGTGCTGGTGCAGAACATTGCCACCGAATCGGATGTCATCATGGCCATCTGGAGCTGTGTGGGCTATACGGTCCTGTTGTGTTTTACCCTCTTCAAGACCGGCAGCCTCTCCAAATCCGTGTTCAATGCACATTAACCAGGAAGGAGGTAATCCCTTTGGCTTATGTACCCGTACCCAAAGACCTGACGAAAGTCAAAACCAAGGTCGCGTTTAACCTGACCAAAAGGCAGCTGATCTGTTTCGGCAGCGGGGCGCTCATCGGCGTACCGCTTTTCTTTTTGCTCCGGGGGCCTGTGGGAAACAGCGTGGCTGCCATGTGTATGATGCTGGTCATGCTGCCCTTCTTCATGCTGGCAATGTACGAAAAACACGGTCAGCCCCTGGAAAAGATCGTGGGCAACATCATCAAGGTGGCCGTTATTCGGCCTAAACAGCGCCCGTATAAGACCAACAACTTCTATGCCGTGCTGGAACGGCAGGCAAAACTCGATAAGGAGGTGTATGACATTGTTCACCGCAAAGAAAAACCGGCAGGCCGATAAGGATGGCAAGCAGACGCCGCCGGTTCCCAAGAAGAAACTTTCCCGCGCCGACAGAAAACAGATCGAAGCCGCCATTGCCCGCGCCAACCGCACGGACCGAAAAGAGAAGTCGGCTCAGGACAGCATCCCCTATGAGCGGATGTGGCCGGACGGCATTTGCCGTCTGCCTGACGGCCATTACACCAAGACCATCCAGTTTCAGGACATCAACTATCAGCTCTCGCAGAACGAGGACAAGACGGCAATCTTTGAGGGCTGGTGTGACTTCCTCAACTACTTCGACAGTTCGATCCGATTTCAGCTGTCTTTTTTGAACCTTGCGGCATCCGAAGAAACCTTTGCCCGTGCGATTTCCATTCCCCTCCAGGGGGATGACTTCGACAGTATCCGAACCGAGTACATGACCATGCTGCAAAACCAGCTGGCCAAGGGCAATAACGGCCTTATCAAGACCAAGTACCTGACCTTCGGTATCGACGCTGACAGCCTCAAGGCTGCCAAACCTCGTTTGGAGCGCATCGAGACCGACATTCTCAACAACTTCAAGCGGTTGGGGGTCGTGGCGGAATCTCTGGACGGCAAGGCGCGGCTGGCACAGCTTCACGGTATTTTCCACATGGATGAGCAGATGCCGTTCCGGTTTGAATGGGACTGGCTGGCTCCGTCTGGGCTGTCCACCAAGGACTTTGTCGCTCCGTCGGGCTTTGAGTTCCGCACCGGTAAACAGTTCCGCATGGGCAAGAAGTATGGGGCGGTCAGCTTCCTCCAGATTCTTGCGCCGGAGCTGAATGACCGTATGCTGGCTGATTTTCTGGATATGGAATCCAGCTTGATCGTCAGCCTGCACATCCAGTCGGTGGACCAGGTAAAGGCCATCAAGACGGTCAAGCGGAAAATCACCGATCTGGACCGCAGCAAGATCGAGGAACAGAAAAAGGCTGTCCGTGCCGGATACGACATGGACATTATCCCGTCCGACCTTGCCACCTACGGTGCCGAGGCCAAGAAGCTCTTGCAGGACTTGCAGAGCCGGAACGAGCGAATGTTCCTTGTTACCTTCCTGGTGCTGAACACGGCGGACAATCCCCGGCAGCTGGACAACAACATCTTCCAGGCCAGCTCCATCGCACAGAAGTACAACTGCCAGTTGACTCGTCTGGACTTCCAGCAGGAGGAAGGGCTGATGAGCTGCCTGCCCCTTGGCCTCAATCAGATTGAGATTCAACGGGGGCTGACCACCAGCTCCACGGCCATCTTTGTTCCGTTCACCACGCAGGAGCTGTTCCAGAATGGCAAGGAAGCCCTGTACTACGGTATCAACGCCCTGTCCAACAACCTTATCATGGTGGACCGCAAGTTGCTGAAAAATCCCAACGGTTTGATCCTGGGAACACCGGGCAGCGGCAAGAGCTTTTCGGCCAAGCGTGAGATCGCCAACTGCTTCCTGCTCACCACGGATGATGTCATCATCTGTGACCCGGAGGCCGAGTATGCGCCCCTGGTGGAGCGCCTGCATGGGCAGGTCATCAAGATTTCGCCCACCTCAACCAACTACATCAATCCGATGGACCTGAACCTGGACTACTCGGACGATGAAAGTCCGCTGTCACTCAAGTCCGACTTCATCCTGTCCTTGTGCGAGCTGATCGTGGGCGGCAAGGAGGGCTTGCAGCCGGTGCAGAAAACCATCATTGACCGCTGTGTGCGTCTGGTCTATCAGACCTATCTCAATGACCCCCGCCCGGAGAATATGCCTATCTTGGAGGACCTGTATGACCTGCTGCGGGCGCAGGAGGAAAAGGAAGCACAATACATTGCCACGGCGCTGGAAATCTACGTCACCGGCTCCCTCAATGTGTTCAACCACCGCAGCAATGTGGACATCAACAACCGCATTGTCTGCTATGACATCAAGGAACTGGGCAAGCAGCTGAAAAAGATCGGTATGCTGGTGGTCCAGGACCAGGTGTGGAACCGTGTCACCATCAACCGTGCCGCCCACAAGTCCACCCGCTACTACATCGACGAGATGCACCTGCTGCTGAAAGAGGAACAGACCGCCGCCTATACGGTGGAGATCTGGAAGCGGTTCCGCAAGTGGGGCGGTATCCCCACCGGCATCACGCAGAATGTCAAAGACCTTTTGAGCAGCCGGGAGGTGGAGAACATCTTTGAGAACTCCGACTTCGTGTATATGCTCAACCAGGCAGGCGGTGACCGGCAGATTCTCGCCAAACAGCTGGGCATTTCTCCGCACCAGCTCAGCTATGTGACCCATTCCGGCGAGGGCGAGGGCCTGCTGTTCTACGGCGCAACCATCTTGCCTTTCGTGGACCACTTTCCGAAGAACACCGAGCTGTACCGCATTATGACCACCAAACCCCAGGAACTGAAAAAGGAGGATGAATGACCATGAAGCCCAATATGGAACTGAACTCTATGATGTTTTTTGACGCGGCGCTGGAGGAACAGCGCTCCAATCTGCTCTCCGACATGGCCGCTGCCGTCAGCGAGTGCCGTGAAGCGGCAGACCAGGCGGCTCAGCTGAGCAAGGACGGCGAGGCGGGCCTGCTGCGCCTGACGGAAATCTGGTGCGCTATGAACGGCATTCCCGTCATCGTCATCTTCGAGGGCGGACAGTCTGAACTGCTGGCCTCTGTGGTGGCGCAGATCTACGCCTATCTGATCCAGCACCCCTCCCGTGGTCCCCAGGGGTTGGCCCTCTATGTGGAGCTGCGCTACATGATGGCATCCCTGATGATGGGAGAATGGTTTGACTAAGGAGCCGCGCCTGCGCTTTACGGACGAGGAACGGGCTGACCCGGCGCTGGAAAAGCCCATCCGTAAGGCGGACAAGGCCGCCGCCAAAGAGGATAAGGCGCAGGCCAAAATTCCGAAAAAGAAGGTCCGGCAAAAGACGGTGAACCCGGAGACCGGCAAAGTAACCACGAAGCTGGTGCTGGAGGACAAGAAGAAGGCGCCCTCCAAATTGTCCCATACGGTACGGGATGCCCCTGCCAATGCTGCGCTGGGGAAACTCCACAAGGAAATCCAGGAGGCTGAACAGGACAATGTGGGCGTGGAGAGCGCCCACAAGTCCGAGGAGGCCGCAGAGACCGGCGCACGATTGGTTCGGGAGGGCTATCGCAGTCACAAGTTGAAGCCCTATCGTAAAGCAGCCCAGGCCGAGAAAAAGCTGGAAAAGGCCAATGTGAACGCCTTGTACCAGAAATCTTTGCAGGAAAATCCCCAGCTTGCCAGCAATCCTTTCTCCCGCTGGCAGCAGAAACGGACCATCAAAAAGCAGTATGCCGCTACCAAGCGCGCCGGTCAGTCTGCCGGAAGTGCTGCCAAGACTGCGGAGGCCACCGGTAAGGCGGCCAAGGAAAAGGCCCAGCAGGCGGGTGCGTTTGTCATGCGCCACAAAAGAGGTTTCATCCTCGTGGGGGTAATCTTCCTGATTGTCTGTCTGCTGCTCAACACCATGTCCACCTGCTCAATGATGGCGCAGAGCATCGGGTCTGTGGTGTCCGGCACCACCTATCCCTCGGATGACCCGGAGCTGGTAGAGGTAGAGGCCGACTATGCAGCCAAGGAAGCGGCACTGCAAGCGGAGATCGACGGCATCGAAAGCAGCCATCCGGGGTATGACGAGTACCGCTATGATCTGGACATGATCGGGCATGACCCCCATGAGCTGGTGGCCTATCTCTCTGCCGTGCTGCAAGGCTACACGCAGGCAAGCGCCCAGGCGGAGCTGGAGCGTGTGTTTGATGCACAGTACGAGTTGACACTTACCGAGGAAGTGGAGACTCGATACCGGACAGAGACCCGGACCGGCACCACCACATCTACTGACCCGGAGGCCGGCGAGGTCACAACGGAAGAATACGAGTACGCGGTAGAAGTTCCCTACGAGTATTACATTCTGAATGTGAAGCTCACCAGCAAGCCCATATCCTCTGTGGCTTCGGAGCTGCTGACTCCGGAACAGATGGAAATGTATCAGGTGTACCGCAGCACGCTGGGCAACAAACCGCTGATTTTTGGTGGTGGGTCTGCCGACACCAGCGATTCCGAGAGCTTGACCGGAGTTCAGTTTGTCAACGGCACCCGCCCCGGTAATCAGGCCGTGGTGGATATTGCCAAAAGCCAGGTGGGCAATGTGGGCGGTGAGCCTTATTGGCGCTGGTTTGGTTTTACCTCCCGTGTGGAATGGTGCGCCTGCTTTGTTTCCTGGTGCTATGGCCAGATGGGGCTGTCCGAACCACGCTTTTCAGCGTGTCAGGCGCAGGGCATCCCGTGGTTCCAGTCTCACGGGCAATGGGGTGGGCCTGATTATGCCAATATTGCCCCCGGCGACGCCATCTTCTTCGACTGGAACTCCGACGGAAAAGCCGACCATGTTGGCATCGTTGTCGGCACGGACGGCAGCCGGGTTTACACCGTGGAGGGCAATTCCGGTGACGCCTGCAAAGTCAGAAGCTATTCTTTGACCTACGAGTGCATCAAGGGCTACGGCCTGATGAACTGGTAAGGCTGATTTTTGAGAAAAGGAGTGATTGAAATGGCTAAAAACAAAATCAAGCGCATTGACCAGGAGATTGCCAAGGTACGCGAGAAAATCACGGAGTACCAGGACAAGCTGAAAACCCTGGAGGCGCAGAAAACCGAGGCGGAAAACCTGGAGATCATCCAGACGGTGCGCGCGCTGCGGCTGACCCCGGAACAGCTTTCCGCCTTGCTCTCTGGCGGCACGGTTCCCGGCATGGCCGCTGCTTCCGCCGATTACAACGAACAGGAGGATACCGACCATGAAGAATAAGAAAATTTTCAAAACCCTTTCGGCCCTCTGCGCCGCCCTGGTGCTGATGATGGGCCTTTCCGTGACTGCCTTTGCCCAGGGAACGGAAGAACTTCCGGCGGAGGATGCCACCAACGACAGTAATGTGGTCGTGGAGGAAACCGAGGACAGTCCCGCCCTGACCCCGGAGGGCAACGCTGCTCTGGTGGATGATTTCGGCGGCAATAAGCAGCTTATTACCGTCACCACCAAGGCGGGCAACTACTTTTATATCCTCATTGATAGGGCGAATAAGGACAAGGAAACTGCCGTACATTTTCTGAACCAGGTGGATGAAGCCGATTTGGAGGCACTGATAGAGGACGAGCAGACCACCCAGGAACAGCCCGCCACCTGTACCTGTACGGAGAAATGTGTAGCCGGTGCGGTCAATACGGCCTGCCCGGTGTGTGCCACCGATATGAGCGGCTGCATGGGCAAGGAGCCGGAACCGGAGGTGCCGGAGGCAACGCCTGCCCCCGAAGAAACCGAGCAGGAACCCGTGGGACTTAATCCGGTAATTCTGTTGGCGGTGCTGGCAGTGCTTGCTGGCGGCGGTGCGCTGGCCTACTTTAAGCTGGTGAAAAACAAGCCCAAGACCAAGGGCAACGACAATCTGGATGACTATGACTACGGCGAGGACGATACCGACCAGGAGGACGAGGACCCCTGGGAGACCGAGGAATCCAACGAGCCGGACGCTGACGGGGGCGGCGATGAAGAAAGCGAGGACAAGACGGTTTGACCCGTTTTACCGACAGCCCCTATGAACGCATGATGACACGCAGGCCGGAGGGCGGGAAGGAAACTTCCCGTCCTCCTTCTTTATCTCCCGGCCATCCCTGTTTTGGCTGTGGAAATTATCTCTATGGGCAGCCCTGCGTGGGATTCTGCCACCGACAGCTGACCGCTTGGTTGCAAGAAAGGAGGAACAAAAAACATGAAGCTGGTGATCGCTGAGAAACCGTCCGTTGCCCAAAGTCTGGCCGCTGTGATCGGGGCGGCCGCCCGCAAGGACGGCTACCTGGAGGGAAACGGCTGGCGGGTGAGCTGGTGTGTGGGCCATCTGGCTAGGCTGGCCGATGCCGATGCTTATAACCCCGACTACGCCAAGTGGCGCTATGATGACCTGCCCATTCTGCCGGAGCATTGGCAGATGGTGGTAAGCAAAGACAAGAAAAAGCAGTTTGATGTGCTGAAACAGCTGATGAACGCCCAGGATGTGACCGAGGTGGTGAACGCCTGCGACGCCGGACGCGAGGGTGAACTGATCTTCCGCAGCGTCTACGAGCTGGCGGGCTGTCAGAAGCCCATGAAGCGGCTCTGGATTTCCTCAATGGAGGATTCCGCCATCCGGGAAGGCTTTGCAAGCCTGCACCCCGGCGCGGACTATGACGGCTTGCGGGATGCGGCCCTCTGCCGCGCCAAGGCGGACTGGCTGGTGGGTATCAATGCCACCCGGCTGTTTTCCGTGCTGTACCACCGGACCCTCAACATCGGGCGCGTCATGTCCCCGACGCTGGCCCTCATCGTCCAGCGGGAGGCCGAGATCGACACCTTCAAGCCGGTGCCGTTTTACACGGTCACACTGGAGCTGCCCGGTTTCTCTGTTTCCGGGGAACGCATGGCGGACAAGGCTGCCGCCCAGCAGCTGAAAACGGCCTGCCAGGGTGCGGCTGCTACGGTGAAAAAGGTGGAGCGCAAGGACAAATCCGAGAAGCCGCCCGCCCTCTATGACCTGACCACGCTCCAGCGGGACGCCAACCGGCTGTTGGGATACACCGCTCAGCAAACCCTGGACTACCTGCAAAACCTGTATGAAAAGAAGCTCTGCACCTATCCCCGGACGGACAGCCGCTATCTGACTTCGGATATGGCGGCCAGCCTGCCGGAGCTGGTCCGGCTCACCGCTGGGGCACTGCCCTTTGCCGCTGGTATGGAACTTGTTTGCAATGCGGCCCAGGTCATCAATGACAAGAAAGTGACCGATCACCATGCGGTGATCCCCACCCGCAACCTCCAGGGCGCGGACCTGTCCGGCTTGCCGGTTGGCGAAAAGGCGGTGCTGGAGCTGGTGGCCCTGCGGCTGCTGTGCGCTGTGGCCCAGCCCTATACCTTTACGGAAACCGCCGTTGTTGTCGAGTGCGCCGGTGCGGAGTTTACCGCCAAAGGCCGCACAGTGAAGCAACTTGGCTGGCGGGCGCTGGATGCTGCCTACCGCGCTGGGCTGAAAAATGCGGAGCCGGACAAGGAAACCGAGGACAAGGCTCTGCCGGAGCTGTCTGAAGGTCAGACGCTGCCCCTCTCTGGTGCAGCCGTCAAGGAGGGCAAGACCACCCCGCCCAAGCACTTCACCGATGTGATATTTTGTGAGCGTAAGGAGTGGATAGGAATTGAAGAAAGGAGTTCAGCATGAGAAGAAAAAAAGATAAAAGCAATGGCATTACTGCTTTGTATGAAAGACTGTCTCGTGATGATGATAATGCTGGAGAGAGTAACAGTATCGTTCATCAAAAGCAAATGCTTGAAGATTATGCTATAAAACATGGCTTTACGAATCTTGTTCATTTTACCGATGATGGTTGGAGTGGAGCGACCTTTGACAGACCTTCATGGAACAGACTTGTTGAAGGTGTTAAAAACGGAGAAATCACTGCCTGTATCTGCAAGGATATGTCCAGAATCGGCAGAGATCATCTGCAAGTAGGTTTTTTCACTGACATTCTGTTTAGAGAAAAGGAAGTTCGATTTATAGCAATCAATAATGGTATTGACAGTGACCGTCAAGAAACCAGTGAGTTTGCCCCTTTTCTGAATATCATGAATGAGTGGTTTGTCAGGGACACAAGTAAGAAAATTAAAGCTGTACTGAAATCCAGAGGTTCTTCCGGCAACGCTCATACAAGTAATATCCCACCATACGGCTATTTGAAAGACCCCGAAAACCCCGACCATTGGATTATTGATGAAGAAGCTGCTGAAGTAGTCCGCAGAATTTATCGCATGACTATTGAGGGAAAAGGACCTTATCAGATAGCAAGAGAACTTTCAGAAGAAAAAATAGAAAGACCGTCTTATTATCTTGGAAAAAAGGGACTTGGAAATCATGCAAGCAACTATGACAAAGAAAATCCGTATATGTGGCGAGGAAATCAGGTTACTACTCTGATTGCCCGACCAGAGTATATCGGAAAGACTGTCAACTTCAGGACATTCAAAAATTCCTATAAGGACAAAAAGACGAAAAGGGCAGACAAGGAAGATTGGGTGGTTTTTGATGATACACAAGAGCCTATTGTCGATGAAGAAACATGGCTGCTTGCTCAAAAGTTAAGACAGAATGTAAGAAAAGCAGATCCTATGGGCGAGCCTAATGTTCTGACCGGAAAGATTTACTGTGCTGATTGTGGTGCGCCGATGTATAATCACAGGCAGCGGAAAGGGCGAGAAAGAATATACTATACTGCCAAAGGCGAAAAAAGGACAAGTTATTCCAATCCGGCAGATTGTTATGAATGTTCCACTTATAATCTTGCTTATCAGAAGTATGATCGTCACTGTACTTGCCACCATATTTCAACAAAAGCACTTAAAAGCATCATTCTGAAAACCATACAGGAGACTTGCCATTATGTTTCTTTGAATGAGCAGGAGTTTGTCTATTCTCTGCAAGAAGAATCGGCGATGAAAGATATTGCTGTTTCTGAAACTGTAAAAAACCGCATTGAAAGAAATCAGAAGCGAGTTCACGAACTGGATATGCTTATCAGGAAAATCTATGAAGATAATGTGATTGGAAGATTGCCGGACAGACTTTTTCAGAGTATGCTTACTGATTATGAAAATGAGCAGAACGAGCTGAACAAGATTATTGAGACTGACACCGCTGATATGCAACGGATTATAGGCGGTCAAAATAATGTGGAGCGTTTTCTAAAGCTGGTCAAAAAGTATGAGAACATTACAGAACTTACTCCTGCCATGATAAATGAATTTATCGACAAAATTCTGGTTCACGAGCCACAAGGAAAAGGTGCAGACCGCACCACAGAGGTGGAGATATATCTTAACTATGTCGGGCAATTTCAAGTACCTGTGGAGCAGCATGAACCAACCGAGGAAGAAAGGATTGCTGCTGAAAAAGAGGCGGAACGACTTCGCAGAAAACGAGAATCCAATCGTAAGTATATGAAAAAGATTCGTGAGAAATCAAAAGAATTTGCGGAGCATGAGCGTATAGCAGAAGAAAAAAGCTCTGATAGCAATGTGTGTGTTGAACAGAACGCCACAAGCAAATCAAATCGGCAAAAAGTGAAAGGAGAAAAAATAGCATGACAGAATTGAAACCACGAATCCATGATGAAAGCAATGGTCTGGACTATGTTCTTGTGGGCGATTACTATGTGCCGGACTTGAAGCTGCCGGAGGAACACCGCCCTATCGGTATGTGGGGCAGACTGCACAGGACATATTTGGAGCAGTACCGCCCTGCAAGGTTATCTGCCCTCTGTTTATCCGGCGAACTGCATACTTACCTTGCTGACCTGAACGAACAGGCAGCGGAAAGGTGCAGCCTTATCATTGAGCAGATGAAACAAGCCGAGGGTGTGACCGAAACCATGAAAGCAGATAATCAGATGTTGTGGGTACAGTCCATAAACTCTATCCGTAACCGAGCCGAAGAAATCATCAGACAGGAAATGATTTACTGCTGATTTTATCAAGTCCAAAACCAACAATTTTATATCGTCAACGAAGCGACAGGTATTTCCTTATGAAGTGTCTGTCGCTTTTCATTTATCAAACTTTAAGGAGGAAAACACAATGAAGATGAACCGGAATGAAATGGAAGCCCTTTATGCCTTTGGCTGTCCGAACCTGAAAGCAACTGTCGAGCGTTTGCGTATGGTGGCTGCCCTTGCACCCGATCCGGTGGCGAAGAAGCTGTTTTATATGCTTTCCGTCAAGCTGAGTGCTGAGGGTGTTGAAAGGTGGTATCGTTGCTTTTACCGCAGGCTGAGGGTGTTGAAAAACCGTAGGGAGGGCTGCTATGACGAGACTGACAAAGATTGAGAAAGAAACAATCGTTCTCTTTAATGAGGGCGAGGACAAGGCAAATATCTACACCCACAACGCCGGATTGAAAAAGAGGTTGGCTGCTTTTGCTAAGAAGTACCCTGACCTTTGCCGACTGGAAAAATCCAATGTTCAAGGCGGTGTTTCTTATGAGCTGGCAAAGTCCCGTCTGTCTATCCGTTTCCTGCCGCCTTACAGTGAGGAACGCAGACAGAAAGCCAGTGAATATGCGAAAAAGCATGGGCTGAACAGCCAGCAGGGATAATGTGATAATCAGGGCTGATATGCGGTTAAAATGTCAGGTGCAGACCTGATGTTTTGACCGTTGCCTATCGCCTGTGAGGAAAGTATCGGGGACTATGGATTTTGCGGAAATGTGCGTTATAGGTAAGTAAAAAACTACTTGATAGAGCGTGAATTGAATTGTTCATATCGGTATGATATAATTTACTGAAATGAAGCAAGAAGGTGGACTTTTGTATGAAAAAATTTTTGAAAATATTGCTAATCATTGTAGGAATAGTTTTTTTGATTTTTGCAGCGCTGATATGTATTGGACTGTTTGTTGATTATGATGACCATATTGAAAATGGTCGTTATACTTATGTTCCGGAAGATGACAATAAAGACAATGCATATGTCGAATTCAATTTGAGTGATTACGATAAAAAGGATTCTGAACTCATATATTATAGTTCTGTCGAAGAAGCTATTTTGAATTCTCCTTTGAATGCTGAAAATGAAGAATTTTCTGTTCCAGAAGATTTTCTTAATCATGTTGATGAAATATTGCATATATGGAATGGCAAACAGTATGATACTATTTTCTATCGGGCAGGAAGCGATAACGATCCCGTTCAAGGTTTTGTGATGGCACGCTGCAAAAAACAGGTGGAGGAAGCAAGTGTACAATATGCGTTTGTAAATGCTACACCAGCTACCACTACACCAGATACCACTTATGGGGGAGACTTCAAAAAATTTATCCATTTATCTTTAACAATAAGTGATATTCAACAAGACTTAAATCCAAATTATCCGGATACCAGATTCGTTTTTGGCTATGCACATGATAAAGAAATTTACTCATTAGAAGTAGAAGGTCAAAAGCCAGATGGGATTATAGAATATGAAGAATATGGTAGAACGATGTATATGTGGTATTATAACGATTTGAAAAGCAATAAAAGAGGCGATTGTCTGAGCTACTCAGTAGATGTGCCAGAGTAATTTTTCAAATTGGCTAATCTGCCACAACTGAATATGACCGTCAAGGTCAGATGAAGAAACCGATGTATTGAGCGTAAAGCGATCATGCGTCGGTTTTTCTTATTTCATGAGCTGACAGAATTCCGACTGTATATCACCCGTGAGGAAAGTATCGGGGACTATGGATTTTGCATAAATGCGCGTTACAAGGCTTGAACAGGAACTCTGCACACAAATTTTTTCTTCCATTCGTTAAGTTGATGAAGTATAATGAAAAATAAGATAAAGTTAATTCTTGGAGGTGTTATTCATGTTTGGTTTTAAGAAAAATGAAAAGCCAACGCTCATTATTGAAGCAAAAGATCTAATGGAAATTATCAAGTCTGATTATGATAATGATATGGCTTTTACTCTTATTGAGTTTTCCTATAATGAGAAAAAATATGTGATGGGTTCCTGTGTTTTACCTGCTAACGCAGAGGAATGTAAAGAAAATATATCTTTTATATTTCAAGACAGAGTTTTTGAAAGTTTTGAGGAATTTCAAACTGCTATTATTATAGATAATAAAAACATCTTACAATTAGAAAAACCCCTTGAAATTTTAAGAGCAGGAATTATTGATAATGAGCCTATGCTGAAAACGCCATGGGGAGATAAAAGATTAGCTGATAAAGCTGTTAATAAATAGCGTGTCGCTTTGAAAGGAGTACAAATTTATGGCATTATTGATGTTTAGAACTTTTGGAGTGATTATAGTATCATTTATAGTCTTAATTATGTATGTTTTGCATAGAAAGAAAAATGGGAAGTTTATAAAACGAAAGGCTGTCAATGAAGAAGAAAAAATAAAATATCAAAAATGGGAAAAAATAATCAATGTGATGGCAGTTGTTGGGTTATTGATTCTCGGTATATTTATAACTGTTCCTTGTTGCTTGGATATACCTTATTTACTATCTAACAATTTAGTTGAAGTTACCGGAGAAGTTACACAAGGTGCAATGTCAGGAGAAAACTCTAATAGTGAAAGAAGAATACATATTAGAGATGAGAAAACTGGAGAAGAACATTCATTAAAATATTGGGGAACAGGTAGCGATTTAGGAGATAAGATAACTGTAAGGTATTTACCACACACAGAATATGGGTATGTAGTTGAATAGAATAAAAATAAATATCCTATTTTGTTTTGGGAAATTTGTAGATTACCTGTAATCTGCCACAACTGAATATGACCGTCAAGGTCAGATAAAGAAACCGATGTATTGAGCGTAAAGCGATCATGCGTCGGTTTTTCTTATTTCATGAGCTGACAGAATTCCGACTGTATATCGCCTGTGAGGAAAGTATCGGGGACTATGGATTTTGCAGAATTGTGCGTTACAAGGCTTGAACAGGAACTCTGTACACAAAATTTTTTCTTCCATTCTTTAAGTTGATGAAGTATAATGAGATATGAAAAAGTGAGGTTTTAAATACTCGAATTTAAACAATCATTTTTATATAGCTGGAACTATGGAGGGCAAAAAATGAATGATTTTTTACGAATGTGTTTGAATATAATTACACAAATAGGCCCCTATTTAGTTGTACTTCTTCTTTTGAAATATCTTATAAATCTTCAACAAAAGAGAGCTAAAGAACGAGAGGAAGAACAGAAAAAGGGAATAATTAGAACGCATTATACAATAAAAACAGAGAAAACATTGACTATTATATTTGTTTTTGGAATTTTATTTACAGGAGGTTGTACTGTAGCAAGTGCTATCCAACAGGATGATATATTTCCTCCCTTGGTATTTGGCATTGCATTTGTTGTGTTTTTTATAGGCTCATTGAATATGATTATGTGGAAACTGGAAGTGGATGAAGATGAAATCACATGGCGTTCAACTTTTGGCAGAAAGAGAACTTTTCACTTTGAAGATATTACCTATTGCGAGAGAAGGAAAGGTTCTATGCGTGTATATGTAAATGGAGAAAAATTATTTACCATTGATAGTAATATTGACAAAGAAGAATTTATGGAGGACATAAAAAGAAGAAGAATCCCTGTAAAATCTTACTGGGCAAATCAGCATAAGAAAAATCGTAAATGACATAGATTTTATAACAGTACGATGTTAGACAACTGAATATGACCGTAAAGGAAGATGAAATATGAAAAAAGCGTTGAAACAAATATTGCTTATATGTTTATTTTTAATTATTGGTTGTGTACTTGGTTATTTTGTAGCACTTAATCAAATGAATCAACTTAGTGACCCTGAGTACATTGCGTTTTGGACAAGTCAAAATATGTCTGTTCCTGAACCATTAGGATTTACAAGAAGTATTCTTTCTTTTGGATTGCTTTTTGCTGGAATACCAACAGGTTTGATTTTTTATAGTGGTTTAGTTAAGAAATGGCTAACTCCTATCGCACCTAAAATTATAATTGGATTTGTTACTTTCCCGATTTATACACTTGCTGGAGTAATCGGTTCAATTCCTTTTATCATCTATAAAGGAATTTTTCTATTCAAAAATAATAGATGTAAATGACAACGAGCTTTTCAAGAGTAGGGTGTTTATCAACTACTTTTTAAGGCAACCACGCAAGGACGATCAGCTACATAGTTGGTCGTTTTTGTTTATCCATTTGCAGATTATCCGTAATCTGCCACAACTGAATATGAACGTTAAGGTCAGATGAAGAAACCGATGTATTGAGCGTAAAGCGATCATGCGTCGGTTTTTCTTTTTGCAAAATAGTCCGGTGGACTGTTTTGTAAAACCGAAGGAACTGACGGAGCTTGGGACGGGGCGAAGTCAGTTTGTTCGGGCGGGAGTACGGAGGGTGCAACCCTTTGTGCATGGGTACAGGGAATGCAATATCCCTGTGCAGGTCAAGGGCGGCAGCCTTGCCCAGTTAAGTGGCGTTTCGCCACTTAGTACTGGGTATTACTTGACGCAGAAAGCCGCAAGGAATCAGCTTCGCTGCCCTTCTCCCCTGTCGGGGAAATCAAAAAGAAAAGGAGGAACTCATGTGAAATTAACAAGACACAATGGACGAGCCGGAAAGAATGGCGTTTATAATCCGAAGCACAATGACCGCAGTTTTGACATTGCCAACAGCGAACACATTGACGAAGAACGAGCCAAACAAAATCTCTATTGGGACTGTTACAATGGCTTCCGCAATTTCAAAAATCCCGAAAAGGAAAATGAGCTGTCTGCCACTTTTGAAGATGTGGAACAGCTTTTTTATCGTCAGCGGTATCGTGATTTTGTGACCGGACAGAACGAAAGAAATGTGAAGAACCGACACCCTGAAAGAAATAAGGAAACCGGAGATTTACTCAAAAGCAAAAAGACCTGTCCAGAGGAAACGGTCTATCAGATTGGAACGCTTGATAATCATGTTCCACCGGAATTGCTCATTGAGATCGTCACAGAATTTATGGAAATCGTAAATGAGCGTTTCGGTTCTCATGTCCATATCCTGAATTGGGCTCTGCACTTGGATGAAAGTACCCCTCATATTCACGAGCGTCATGTGTTCGACTGTGAAAATCAATATGGGGAGATTGCCCCACAACAGGAAAAGGCTTTGGAAGCACTGGGGTTTGAACTGCCGGAACCGGAGAAGCCTGTCGGAAGAAAAAATAACCGCAAGATGACTTTCGATTCAGCTTGCCGAGTGCTGCTGTTTGATGTGGCGAAAAAGCATGGCTTACAACTGGAAGAAGAACCGGAATATGGTGGTCGTGCATATCTGGAAAAACAGGACTATATTCTTTTCAAGCAAAAGGAGCAACTGGCAGCACAGGAGCAAAAGCTGGAAGAACTCACGATGAAGATTGAGGATGTGGAAGCTCTGGTGGACGAGGTTGCCGATATTGCCTATGACAAGGCGGTTGAGGTCGTTGCTGATACTGTGAAACTGGAAACGCACAAGGAGGATATTAAGCTGGTGGAGCAGTCTAAGGCATGGGTTCTCTCCCCTGAGCGTAAGGCTTCAAAGAAAGAAATCGAGTATGCAACGAAACGATTGGATGGCGTGATTGCCAGAATCACAAACGCTATGAAATCAACCATTCAGAAAATTCAAACCACGCTGATGAAACCGGAGGTCAAAAAAGCCGGAACGGAGCAAATCAAGAAGAAAGCCAAAAGTTCCATTATAGAGCAGTTGAGCCGAAAAAAGAAAGAAATGGCAGAGCGTGAAGTCAGCCGGACACTTCCGGCGAAAAGCAAAAAACAGGATATGGAACTCTAAAGCACTTGCTGTTTTCACTTTGAAAATGACAGGTGCTTTTGCTTTAGGAAGCAAGAAAATATCTTCCATTCTTTAGGTTGATGAAGTATAATGATAGTAAGAAATTTTTTGTAATGACCTTAATCCAATAAGTGATTTTGCAATTATCAAGTAAAGGATGTAATTATATGAAGAAAGTACTGTTGCTTTTCAGTGTGATTATTATACTCGGTTTAACAGGCTGCTCTAACAAATATTTCAATGACTGGTTTAGCTCTGAACAAAATGAAACGGATAAGATGTGTCAACAAATTATCGAGGCATGTAAGCAACAGGATTCAGAGAAACTCAAATCTCTATTTTCCGAAGAAAGCAAAAAGAACATTGAGAATTTAGACACTGAAATCTCTGCTTTTTTCGATTATATTGAGGGCAGTATCCAAAGTTTTGAGGGCGATTGTGCATCATCAAGTGAAAGCAACTATGGTAAAAGGAAAACGGAATTGGATGGTATGTATCTCATATTGACAGAGAAGGAACGGTATTGTATGAATTTTTATATGTATAGTGAGGATGATGAAAATGCCCAAAATGTGGGGATATATAAAATTGAAATTGCATTAGAGAGCGAAGTGGCTGAGGATAATTTTATATGGGATAATCCCCCAAACGGTATTTTTGTTGGAGGACAAAATTGATTTTTGTTATGAGAGAACATTAAAGTATAAATTTCGGATGGTATAAGAAAAACTGACTACAATTAAATCTTCACAGCTTTACTAAGCAAGAGATCCGAATGATATGCTCCCTTCATGATGACAGTTTGTTTTTTCACTGTCTCTCATAAAGGGAGCATATCAGAAAAGGTCTCCTGCTTTTTTTCCCAAAAACTGAATATGGAACTCTAAGGCACTTGCTGTTTTCGTTTTGAAAATGACAGGTGCTTTTGCTTTAGGGAGCAAGAAAATATCTTCCATTCTTTAGGTTGATGAAGTATAATGTAAGCAACAAACTTGAAGTTTAAGGGAATGATATTATGGATTTTGCTATATTTAGATTGTTTATAAGAGTTTCATTATTTGTTATAGCTTTAATTGCTTGCATTATCTATCTAATTAAAAAAAGAAAACTTATCTATTCGATATTTTTTGATAAAGAAGCGATAAAAAAAGAATATACTGGAAAAAATGATATAATATTTCTTCGATTGGCTAATACCATTCTTGTTATAGTAGCTATTCTTTTAATCTTATATTTGAAAGATTTTGTTTTAGATATGCCTTACATCATAAACAAACAGTATAGTTATGCAGAAGGATATGTAACTGAACAATCTCATGGTGGTGCAGATATATCTTCTGAAAGAAGAAGTATTTTTCTATATGATAAAGTTAAAGATGATGAAATCGAAATCACAGTATTTTCAAGGTATGTTGATAAAAATACTTATTTAAAGGTACAATATCTTCCGCATACGAAATATGGTGCTATTGTAGAAAATAAATAATTCATTCTAAAAAGAAAAATCCCAGTTTGTATAACTGGCAACCCAACCACAATTAAATCTTCACAGCTTTGCTAAGCAGGAAATCTGAAAAGGTCTCCTGCTTTTTTGCACCTAAAATTAAATATGGAACTTTAAGGCACTTGCTATTTTCGTTTTGAAAATGACAGGTGCTTTTTTCGTTTCAGGAAAGGAGTCACATGAATGTATTTGAAATTGTAAAAGAAAATGTTACTGCCCGACAAGCCGCAGAAGCCTATGGCTTGAAAGTGGGTCGCACAGGTATGGCGTGCTGTCCGTTTCACTCGGATATGTCCCCCAGTATGAAGCTGGATGAACGCTATTACTGTTTTGGCTGCGGAGCAACCGGAGACGCTGTTGATCTCACAGCGAAGCTATTCGGTATCGGGCTGAGGGAAGCTGCTGTCAAACTTGCTGAAGATTTTGGTCTTAACTATGACAGCCGACAAAAGCCCAGTGTCCGCCCTCGTATTCGTGAGCCGACACCGGAGCAGAAATATCAAAAAGAAGAAAATCATTGCTACAAGGTGCTGACGGATTATTTTCATCTTCTTAGAGAATGGGAAAAGAAATACGCTCCTAAACAGCCGGATGAGGAATGGAATCCTCTGTTTGCAGAAGCACTGTATAAGAAGAACTATATCGAATATCTGCTTGATATTCTTCTGTATGGTTCATTGGAGGAACGAAAAGCACTTGTGGCAGAACAGAGAAAGGAGGTGTTGAAACTTGAACAACGAATTGCAGAACTGTCAGCAGACAGAACCATGCACAGTAGAAGAAATCCGAAACAGCTTAGAGCAGAGCGAGAAAGGTAAGGTTTATAATACTGCCGCAAATTATAAGCGTGTTCTGCAATATGACCCACTTTTGAAAGGAGCTATCCGAAAAAATCTTCTGACCGAAAGAATCGACATTGTGAAGCCCCTCGGTTGGTATCGTGACAGCCCGACATTGACGGATGTGGATGTGAAATATCTGCTCCTATATTTTGAAGAAAACTATGGATTGACCGTAGAAAAGAAAATCATAGACGCAGTTGCGGTTATTGCCAACGAAAACCGTTACCACCCTGTCTGCGATTTTCTCAATGCCCTACACTGGGACGGAACGGAACGCATACGCTTCTGTCTGCACCGCTTTCTCGGTTCTGATACAGATGATTACACCTATGAAGCATTGAAGTTGTTTCTGTTGGGTGCTATCTCACGAGCCTTTAAGCCGGGGTGCAAATTTGAGGTAATGCTCTGTCTTGTAGGCGGTCAGGGAGCCGGAAAGTCCTCTTTCTTCCGTTTGCTTGCGGTCAATGATGATTGGTTCTCTGATGACTTGAAGAAGCTGGATGATGAAAATGTGTACCGCAAAATGCAGGGGCATTGGATTATTGAAATGTCGGAAATGATTGCAACCGCCAACGCTAAGAGCATTGAAGAAATCAAGTCCTTTCTGAGCCGCCAAAAGGAAACCTATAAGATACCCTATGAAACACATCCGGCAGACAGAAAACGACAATGTGTGTTTGGAGGTTCTTCCAATACCCTTGACTTTCTTCCCCTCGACCGAACAGGCAACCGCCGCTTCGTTCCGGTTATGGTCTATCCTGAAAGGGCTGAGGTTCATATTTTGGCAGATGAACAGGCTTCAAGAGAGTATATCAATCAGATGTGGGCAGAAGCTATGGAGATTTACAGAAGCGGAAATTTCCGTCTGAGATTCAGTCCGGCTATGAACGCTTATCTGAAAGCCCACCAAAAGGACTTTATGCCGGAGGACACAAAGGCAGGACAGATTTTAGACTATTTGGAACGCTATTCCGGCAGCATGGTCTGTTCCAAACAGCTTTATAAGGAAGCACTGGGGCATGATTATGACGAACCGAAACAATGGGAACTGCGAGAGATCAACGACATTATGAATAACGCTGTCACAGGCTGGAGGGCGTTCAGCAATCCTAGGTATTTTCCAGAGCCTTACCGCAGACAAAAAGGCTGGGAGCGTATCAGGAACGACAACGAGCCTGACAACAGCATGGATGGTTTTCAAGAAATCCCGACAGAGGAAATGGAACAGTTAGGGCTTCCGGAAGAATGGTTGAAGCAAAAATAAAAGCTCGTTGTCGCTTCGGTTGTCGAGCCGGTTGTCGGTCTGGTTGTCGGGCAAAAATCCCGAAAGCCTTGATATTGCGGCACTTTTCCCTCTCTGACAACCATGACAACCAATATTATAAAGAAAAAGGAAATAGTAAAAAGATAGTATCGCCCGATAAAGAAAAAAGGTTTTCTGATGTCCGTTGTCGGAACTTCGTTGTCAGACCTTTCCTTGTCGGGCTTTTTTCATTCAAGGAGGAATATCGTATGACAAATATTGTGAACAGTACACTACCCACCCCAAATAACCATTCGGAGAAAAACAAACCGGATGGAGTTTTTGTGATTAAGCAAGGCAAAACAAATTATAAAGTCAAAGTGTTTTTTGACCATAGTAGCGGTTTGACTGCTGAGGACAGATTGAAACGCATTATTCAGGCAGAAGCAGAGAGAGAATCTGCGTAAGTAATATAAAAAATATCCACGCACCCCCTTGACAAAAGCTTTCAGAAGATACGCTGCTTTCTGCGATGGAGACTGCCGGAAAGGACGATATGCCGGAGGACGCCGAACGCAAGGGCCTGGGGACCCCGGCCACCCGCGCCGGGATTCTGGAAAAGCTGGTGTCCACCGGCTTTCTGGAGCGCAAAAAGAGTAAGAAAATCGTGCAGCTCCTGCCGTCCCATGATGCGGTGTCCCTTATCACCGTGCTGCCGGAGCAGCTGCAATCGCCCCTTCTGACCGCTGAGTGGGAGTACCGGCTGGGTGAGATCGAGCGCGGCGAGCTGGCACCGGAGGATTTCATGGACGGGATTTCCACCATGCTCCAGGAGCTGGTGAGAACCTATCAGGTCATCAAGGGAACCGAGTATCTGTTCACGCCGCCCCGCGAAGTGGTAGGCAAATGCCCCCGCTGCGGCGGAGAAGTTGCAGAAATGCAAAAAGGCTTCTTCTGTCAGACAGAATCTTGCAAATTTGCAATTTGGAAAAACAACAAGTGGTGGGAGCTGAAGCGCAAGCAGCCCACCAAGGCCATCGTGACGGCGCTGCTCAAAGATGGCTGCGCCCATGTGACCGGCCTGTACTCCGAGAAAACCGGCAAAACCTACGACGCCACCGTGATGCTGGAGAACGATGGGAAGTACGCCAATTTCAAGCTGGCATTTGACCGGCAGAAAGGCGGCGGCAAATGAAACTGAGCCTTTATGAACAGGAAACCATCATTCTCTACAACCAGGCCGAGGCCGCCGCCGAGGTCTATACCCATGACCCCCGGCTGCTGGAGAAGCTGCGGCGGCTGGCGGAAAAGTACCCGGATCAGATCGTAAAAAAAGACCGGCAGACCTTCACGGTCCCCAAACGCTGCGTGTCCGTCCGGGAGCCGTACAGCGACGAGCGCCGCAAGGCGGCCAGTGAACGGGCCAAGGCTGCCGGGTACAGGCCGCCATCCCCAAATAAGGGCGACGAGTAAGCATGGCTGAGAGTGTCTTTGAGACCGTCAAGCGGTCCGTCACTGTCCAGCAGGCAGCGCAGATGTATGGGATCGAGGTCAATCGGGGCGGCATGGCCTGCTGTCCGTTCCACGATGACAAAAATCCCAGCATGAAACTGAATGAGGAATACTTCTACTGCTTCGGCTGCGGAGCTACCGGCGATGTGATCGACTTCACCGCCCGGCTCTACAATCTGTCTCCCAAGGAGGCCGCCGAAAAGCTGGCCCAGGATTTTGGCCTGGCTTATGACAGTCAGGCCCCTCCCCGGAGGCGCTATTTCCGGCAGAAAACTGAAGCGCAGAAGTTCAAGGAGGACCGGGACCATGCCTTTCGCGTCCTGGCCGACTACTTTCATTTGCTCCGCAAGTGGGAAACGGACTATTCCCCCAAAACACCGGAGGAAAATCCCGATCCCCGTTTTATGGAGGCAATCCAGAAAAAGGACTATATGGGCTATCTGCTGGACTTTTTCCTGGAGGACAGCCCGGAGGAACAAAAGCTGTGGATGGCCGAACATCAATCAGAAATCGCCAATTTGGAAAGGAGAGTGAAATTCATGGCTGATAAGCCCACCAATCGAGAACGGTTGCAGGAGATCACGGCGGGCATTGAACAGGGTATCAAGGAGCTTTTCGAGAGCGAAAAGTATATGCGATACCTGTCCGTCATGTCCAGGTTCCACCGCTATTCCGTCAACAACACCATGCTCATCTATATGCAGCGCCCGGATGCCACGCTGGTCGCTGGCTTTCAGAAATGGAAAAACCAGTTTGAGCGCCATGTGAAAAAGGGTGAGCATGGTATCACCATCATCGCTCCTACGCCCTACAAAAAGAAGATTGAGGAAATGAAGCGCGACCCGGACACCCAGGCTCCCATCCTGGATGCGGATGGCAAGGCCATCATGGAGGAAAAGGAAATTGAAATCCCCATGTTCCGCCCGGTCAAGGTATTTGATGTGAGCCAGACAGACGGCAAGCCCCTGCCGGAGCTGGCCTCCAGCCTGTCCGGGACGGTGCCGCACTATGAGGCTTTTATGGAAGCTCTGCGCCGTTCCGCCCCGGTCCCCATCGAGTTTGAGGCGATGGCCGAGAATATGGATGGCTATTTCTCCCCCGAGCAGCAGCGGATCGCCATTCGAAAAGGTATGAGTGAGGTGCAGACTGTTTCCGCTGCCGTACATGAGACCGCGCACAGCAAGCTCCACGACCCGAAAAAAAAATAAGCCGGAGCCAACCTGGAAGATCGTCATGGTGAGTGAGGGCGGCACCAAGCACGATTATCGCCTGGATTTTGCCACCGAAGCGGAGGCAGAACAGGACGTTGCCGAGGATGGCTGGCGCTATGTGGACGAAAATCAGTTTGAGTGGCGGCTGGAGGTGGAGGAAGATCTGACGGCGGTGAAACAGGCCGCCAAGAACCGCAACACCGAGGAAGTGGAAGCCGAGAGCATCTCTTATGCGGTCTGTCAGTATTTCGGCATCCAGACCGGCGAGAACAGCTTTGGCTATATCGCTTCCTGGTCCGAGGGCAAGGAGCTGAAGGAGCTGCGGGCCAGCCTGGAGACCATCAACAAGACTTCCTGTGAGCTGATCTCCGACATTGAGCGCAACTACAAAGAAATCTGCAAGGAGCGCGGCATTGACCTGACCGCAGACCTGGAGCCGGAGCAGGTACCCCAGCAAGTTGCGGAGGAAAAGACCCCTGCAGAAGAAGTTTCTCAGCCCAGCGCTGAGTACCGGGAGGCGCTGCTGGTGCTGGACGATACCACATATCTTCATGTTCAGCCCTGCGACACCGGCTGGGACTACACCCTCTACGATGCAGCAACCATGAAGCAGTTGGACGGCGGTCAGCTGGATGGGCCGGACTTGGGCCGCTCCGCAGTGGTCAGCCATATCTGCGAGGACCTGGGGATGGGCGGCAAATCCATCAGGTATGCTCCGCTGTCTATGATCGAGACCTTGCAGGAACAGGCCAGCCAGCAGACCGCAGAAGCCGCAGCTGCCCAGCTGCCGGATGCCCAGGAGCAGGCGTTGGACGAATACCCCATGCCGGACCCGGCACTGACCCAGGATGATCTAGAAAAGTGCGGCTACATGGACAGCGACCTTCTGCCGCTCTCCAAAGAACGAGCCTATGAGCTGATGGAGCGGGACCTGACCGTTTACATTATCCAAGAGGGCGAAAACCCGGCGATGGCCTTTGATACCACCGACCTGGATGCCCATGACGGTATCTTTGCCGTGTCCCGTGAGGAATGGGAGGAAAGCCCGGAGTTTGATAGGCTGGTCAAGGATCGTATGAACCACCAACAGGAACAGGAGCAGGCGTTCCTCTCTCATAAAGGAGACTGCTACGCGATTTACCAAGTGAAGCACACTGACGAGCTGCGGGACATTCGTTATGAGGGGCTTGAGTGGATCAAGTCCATCGGGCGGACAGTTCAGCGAGACAACTATGATCTGGTCTACACTGCGCCACTTGCTCCCCGCGACCTGAAAGGTAGTGTGCTAGACAATCTCGAATACCGCTTTAATAATGAACATCCTGCCGACTACCGCCATCCGTCCATGAGCGTCAGCGACATCGTTGCCATTAAGCGTGATGGCAAGGTATCCTGTCATTATTGCGACAGCTTCGGCTTTGAGCAGGTTCCTGGATTCCTGCCGGACAATCCGGTGAAAAATGCGGAAATGACCGTGGAGGATGACTACGGCATGATCGACGGCATCCTTAACAATGGCCAGAAGGAACCAACGGTGGCCCAACTGGAACAGCAGGCCCGCACTGGCCAGCCGATCTCTCTCATGGATTTGGCTGCCGCCTCCCACCGGGAGGACCAGGAAAAGAAAAAGTCCGTCATTGAGCAGCTGAAAAGTCAGCCCAAGGCGGAACCCAAAAAAGCAGTGCCCAAAAAGAGCGCAGAAAGGGAGATTTGAAATGGGAAACTTCACCTTCGAAGAAATGAACCTGCTTTGCATTTATAATACCAACACCGGCAGCCGCACCGAGCTGATCGAGGCTCTGACGGAGATGCGCGGCGAGCTTTCGCCGGAGGAAGCCGAGCTGCGGGAGCTGACGGACAGCGCCCTCGCCAAACTGCGAGCTACGTCTGATGCAGAATTTTCCGAGCTGGACCTTCGCCCGGACTTTGGTTCTTAAGCTGTTGGGCCCAAAATATACTTAAAACATGGGAATGATTCAATTATGACGTATTGACGACAACTGCGGAATGAGATATAATTATAGGCAATTAATCCCTGATTCCAAAAGAACTCCTGTAGGCGGTGATTGGACTCGCACGTAATTGAGGTGTTATTTAATGTATTTGTCGGCACAAACAAAGGCGGCGCTCGAAAGGATAATCGGGACTACGCTTTCGCAAGTATCAAAAATGGATTTACCTCAGGAATTGGCTTATGTGAAGAAAAAAACGGGTAAGGATGTTAAGTTCTCTAAAAAAGTTGATTTTCGTATGAGTAGCCGAGGCAATCCATTGATTGTTAGGAAGAGAATTTGTACAATGGAAGAGATCGATGATAAAATTGCGAGGTTGAAGTAAGTGAGTAATGCTCCGATTGACGTAGACACAGCATTTTTAGAAAAATATCAAGAAAGCATAAATGAAGTTTTTCGGATATATCACGAGGATATAAATCCTTTCATTGTTCAGTTCGAAATTCTTAAAAATGAGTTCCCGATTGAAATCCAAAACGAAATCCGAGCAATTTATGGCCATTTAGTTCGCGCCTCTATCGCAGACAACGATAAGGACGTTGAGAGAAACATAGCTAAAATGCGCTCGCATACTAAGCGCGCACTGTTTGATTGCTTCAAGTATAGTTGCATCTTAATTAGCGATAAATATCATGCCTTTTTTGAACGTTATCGGGGAATTGATTTAACCTATATAAACAAAGGGCATTTTCTCCATGATATCCAGCAAAGATATCGTCAGGCCACAAAACAATTGCAAGCTGCAAAAGAACTTGAGCTCTCAAATGCATCTGAAGACCAGCTGGTAGCAGAATATCAAAGAGCATACGAGTTGTTTGCAGATATCGATAAACAGTTGAACGAAGCAGAAAGCGATGCAGCATTTCTCAAGCATCGTGCGACGCGAAGAGATCTGCTTGCTATCGCATCATTTGTTGTAGGTGCTGCTGGTTTCATATATACTGTATTGTCTACCGCCCCAAATTTCATTTAATGACTGCATCACGCTAATAATCCAAATGCAGGTCACCTATTTAGGTGGCCTGCTTTTCTTATATCTGATAAACGAAGGGAGGACAGAAAACCATGCCATCCAAAGCTGAATTTTACCGGCAGATGGCCGAACAGGTATCGACCCGGCTTGTGGGCAGCTGGCAGGAATGGACGGCCTTTCTTTCCACGGCTGCCCGCCTCTACAAATACCCGTTCCATGAGCAGATGATGATTTACGCCCAGCGCCCGGACGCCACCGCCTGCGCCGAGTATGATTTATGGAACGAAAAAATGGGCCGGTATGTGCGCCGTGGCTCCAAGGGTATCGCCCTGGTGGACGATTCCGGCGACAGGCCCCGGCTGCGCTATGTGTTCGATATTTCTGACACCGGGACCCGTGAACATTCTCGAACCCCCTGGCTGTGGCAGCTGGAGGAACAGCACATCGGGCCTGTGTCGGCCATGCTGGAGCGCAACTACGGCATTGCCGGTGATGATCTTGCCCAGCAGCTTACCGATGTGGCCGGAAAGCTGGCGAGTGAGTATTGGGACGAGCATCAGCAGGACTTTCGCTACATCGTTGACGGTTCGTTCCTGGAGGAGTACGATAATCTCAACGTCGCAGTCCAATTCAAATCGGCGGCCACCGTCAGTATTGCCTACGCCCTGATGTCCCGCTGCGGTTTGGAGCCGGAACGCTACTTCCAGCACGAGGACTTTATGTCGATCTTTGACTTCAACACCCCGGCCACAGTTGGGGCATTGGGAGCAGCAGTCAGCCAGATCAACCAGCAGGTGCTGCGGCAGATCGGCGTCACCATCCAGAACTATGAACGTGAGCATATCGCGGAAAGGAGCATTACACATGGAGAACAACCTGACTTACACGAGGAACGGCGATTACCTGATTCCCGATCTGAGCCTGAGCGAGCAGCCGAAGAAGCCCCTGGGCAAGTACGGCAGGATGCGGAAAGCGTACCTGAAGGAACACCGGCCCCTGATCTACAACCATCTGCTGATGAGCGAGAAGCTGTACCCGCACCTGCTGGAGATCGAGAAAACAGCGAACAGCCGTCTGGAGCAGATGATGCCTCGGCTGGCGGAGTCGGCGGGCGCGACGGAGGAACTGAAAGCCCGCGATCCGATGCGCTGGGTGGGCCTGATGAACACCTGCAAGGCACAGGCCGAGGAAATTCTGATGGCGGAGCTTATCAACAGCTGACCTTAAACCTGTTCCTCTCCGAAGCTGAACAAATCCAAAGAATAGATGAAGCAGAGAATGTGAAAACATCCTCTGCTTTTTCTTTTACCCAGGAACAGCCGCAGCCGGAAGCTGCCGACCAGGAGGCAGAGGCGGCAAAGTCTACTCTGCGGGAGCTGCATGAAAAATACAAGCCCATCGTGCTGGAAGCTGTTTCCCAAGACATCCGATACCGTAACGCCTGCGGTCATAGTGATTATGAAAACGCTATGATCGAGTGTAATGCGGCTGTGCGCCGCGCCATTCTCGACTCTCATGATATAGAGCTGATCCGCCTGTTCTCTGATGTGCCGGAGTTTCGCCAGCGGTTGCACCGGGAAGTGGCAGACGAAACCTATCCCAAGCTCCATGAGCTGCTTCGCCCACTTTCGGACAATGACATTGATCGGGCTATCCAGGGCTGGAATGGTAAGATCGAAAGCAAACACGCCGTTGTCCGCTACATGAAAAAGCATGGGAGGGAAAAAGACACCGCCGCATGGCTGGCCCATGAGTTTGACGGGGGCGACGGCAAAACCCCGCTTGCGATCCGCCCGGAAAGCCCCAACGGAATGGCTCTGCCCTGGCCCAAAGTACAGCGCCGGATTGCCCAGCTCATCAAAGAGGACCGTTTCTACACCCAAGTTGAAAAGGACAATCTGGATGATGTGGACTCCATCGCTATCCGGGAGGCCCTGGCTCAGCGAGGGATTGTAGACGGCCAAGTTGTGGACCCGGAAAAGCTGGACGGCGATCCCTCTGTGCAGCGGGTTATGGCCGATGCCCAGCGGATTGCTGCGGAGGAAACATCGGAACAGCCTACACCGCCAGATTTGTCTGGTCAGCCCATCACCCGCACGGGGGACACCATCACCATTGGAAACGGTGACCCGGTCCATGAGATTGACATCACTGTGTCTGATGAGGAATACGAAGCCATTCGGCAGACCATCCCGGATGAAAAAGCCGATGACCCATCCACACCGATCTACCATGTGGGCGACACAGTATATCTGGAAAATCAGGAGTATCGCATCACGGAACTGCGGGAGAACACAGTACAGCTGCTTCCCACCGGCATGAGCTACCCCATCTACCGGGCCGAGAGCCGGGAACGGTTTGAACAGATGCTGCGGGAGGATGCCCGCAATGAGGCGACAACCGAGTTCTTGCCGCTGAATCCCGAAACAGTGGACAAGGAGCACACCGAACCGCCTGCAGGAACTCTGCGTTCTGGTTCCGAGCAAGCCGGTGAGCCAGAAACGCCCCCTCAACCTGCGCCTGGGAATTTCCGCATCATGGATGACAACCTGGGCACAGGTGGGCCGAAGGAGAAGTTCTGGCGAAACATCAAGGCCATTGCCACCCTGAAACAGATCGAGCAGGAAAACCGTCACGCTACCCTGGAGGAACAGCACCTGCTTTCTCAGTATGTGGGTTGGGGTGGAATTTCCGATGCTTTTGACCCGGAGAAGCCTGCGTGGGCTGCGGAATATTCGGAGCTGAAGGAGTTCCTGACCCCGGAGGAATACGCCGCTGCCAGAGGGTCCACCCTCAACGCCCACTACACTAGCCCACGGTGATTCGGGCCATTTACGAGGCCGTGGGCCGCATGGGATTTGAGACCGGCAACATTCTGGAGCCGTCCTGTGGTGTGGGCAATTTCTTTGGTATGCTACCGGATAGCATGGCTGGAAGCAAACTGTATGGTGTGGAGCTGGATTCCATCAGCGGACGGATCGCCCGGCAGCTTTATCCCCAAGCGGACATCACCGTGGCGGGATTTGAAAACACCGACAGGCGGGAGTTCTATGACCTTGCCATCGGCAATGTGCCTTTCGGTCAGTATCAGGTCAACGACAAAGCCTACAACAAGCTGGGCTTCAACATCCACAACTACTTTTTCGCCAAGGCGTTGGATCAGGTGCGGCCCGGCGGCGTAGTGGCCTTTGTGACTTCCCGCTACACGATGGACGCCAAGGATTCCACCGTGCGCCGGTATCTGGCCCAGCGCGCCGAGCTGCTGGGGGCGATCCGCCTGCCCAACAACGCCTTCCGCGCAAATGCTGGGACCGATGTGGTGTCCGACATTATCTTCCTCCAAAGGAGAGGGCGTCCGCTGGACATTGTGCCGGAATGGACGCAGACCGGACAGACCGAGGACGGCTTTGCCATCAACCGCTATTTTATCGACCACCCGGAGATGGTGCTGGGCCGACAGGAACCAGAAAGCACCGCTCACGGCATGGACTACACAGTGAACCCCATCGAGGGCCTGGAGCTGGCCGATCAGCTGCACGATGCCGTGAAGTATATTCGCGGCACCTACCAAGAGGCCGAGCTGCCGGAACTGGGCGAGGACGAAGCCATCGACACTTCTATTCCCGCTGACCCCAATGTAAAAAACTACTCCTACACCGTCGTGGACGGTGATGTGTATTACCGTGAAAACAGCCGTATGGTGCGGCCTGACCTGAACGCCACCGCTGAGGCTCGCGTGAAAGGGTTGGTGGGCCTGAGGGAATGTGTCCAGCAGCTCATTGATCTGCAAATGGACGCCGCCACGCCGGACAGTGACATCCGGGGGAAGCAGGCGGAATTGAACCGGCTCTATGATGATTTCTCAACCAAATACGGCCTTATCAATGATCGCGCCAACCGGCTGGCCTTTGCCGATGATTCCAGCTATTATCTGCTCTGTGCGCTGGAAGTCATTGACGAGGACGGCAAACTGGAGCGCAAGGCGGATATGTTCACCAAGCGGACCATCAAGCCCCATGAGGCGGTTACTACCGTTGACACCGCCAGCGAAGCTTTGGCTGTATCCATCGCAGAAAAAGCCCGTGTGGACATGGAGTACATGGAACAGCTTACCGGCAAGACCGGTGACGAGCTGGTTTCCGAACTGCAAGGTGTGATCTTCCGTGTGCCGGGACAGGTGGAGAAAGACGGCACTCCCCATTATGTGACCGCTGATGAATACCTGTCGGGCAATGTGCGTCGCAAATTACGGCAGGCACAGCGGGCTGCACAGCAGGACCCGTCCTTTGCCATCAACGTGGAGGCCCTGAACGCTGCCCAGCCCAAAGACCTGGACGCCTCGGAGATTGAAGTCCGCCTGGGGGCCACCTGGATTGACAGGAAGTACATTCAGCAGTTCATGTATGAAACCTTCAACACACCGTACTACCTTCAGCGTGCCATTCAGGTCAACTACGCTGCCTATACCGCCGAGTGGCAGGTCACGGGCAAAAGCTCTGTATCCGAAAACGATGTGGCGGCTTATACCACCTACGGAACCAGCCGTGCCAATGCCTATAAGATTCTGGAGGATAGTTTGAACCTGCGGGATGTCCGTATCTATGACACCGTAGAAGATGCGGACGGAAAAGAACGCCGAGTCCTCAACGCCAGGGAGACCACTTTGGCCGCCCAAAAGCAACAGGCCATCCGGGACGCTTTCAAGGATTGGATTTGGAGGGACCCGGAACGTCGCCGGGCTTTGGTTCATCAATACAACGAGGAAATGAACTCCACCCGGCCCCGTGAATACGATGGGTCTCACATTACCTTTGGCGGCATGACCCCTTCCATTACCCTCCGTGACCATCAGCTGGGGGCCATCGCACATATCCTCTATGGCGGCAATACGTTATTGGCACACGAAGTGGGCGCGGGCAAAACTTTTGAGATGGTTGCCGCTGCGATGGAGGCCGAGCGCCTGGGGCTGTGCCAAAAGTCCCTCTTTGTGGTGCCGAACCACCTGACGGAACAATGGGCGTCGGAGTTTCTGCGGCTCTATCCCTCTGCGAAAATCCTGGTGACGACCAAGAAAGACTTTGAAACCCACAACCGGAAGAAGTTCTGCGCCAGAATCGCCACCGGCGACTACGATGCCGTTATCATCGGCCACTCGCAGTTTGAAAAAATCCCCATCAGCCATGAGCGCCAGGAAAGGCTCCTTCAGGAGCAGATTGACGAGATCACCGAGGGCATAGCCGAGGTGAAGTTCAGCGGTGGGGAGCGTTTTACGGTCAAGCAGCTGGAACGCACCAAGAAATCCCTGGAAGCCAGACTGGAAAAGCTCCAGGCCGAGGGCCGTAAGGACGATGTGGTCACTTTCGAGCAACTGGGCGTGAATCGGCTATTTGTGGACGAGGCACACAACTACAAGAACCTGTTTCTTTACACCAAAATGCGGAATGTGGCGGGCCTCTCCACCAGCGACGCCCAAAAGTCCAGTGATATGTTCGCCAAGTGTCGCTACATGGATGAGATCACCGGTAGCCGGGGTGTTATCTTTGCCACCGGTACTCCTGTGTCGAACAGTATGACTGAGCTTTACACCATGCAGCGGTATCTTCAGTATGACCGCTTGCAGGAACTGAACATGACCCATTTTGATTGCTGGGCATCGCGCTTTGGCGAGACTGTGACGGCGCTGGAGCTGGCCCCGGAGGGGTACACTCTAATAGGACGATAAATCTAAACGACCAAAAGTAAAAGCCCAACGGTAGAAAGGTGGTGGAGATAATAGCACGGTATTCAAAAATAACAGCGCTGTATGAACGATTATCGCGCGATGATGACCTGTCGGGAGAGTCAAATTCCATCACCAATCAGAAGAAATACTTGGAAGATTACGCTCAGAAAAACGGATATACAAACATTCGCCACTTCACCGATGATGGCTATTCCGGGGTGAACTTCAATCGCCCCGGCTTCCAAGCTATGATAAGTGAAATCGAAGCTGGCAATGTGGAAACCCTTATCGTCAAGGACATGAGCCGCTTAGGACGAAACTATTTGCAGGTCGGCTTTTATACGGAAATCCTATTCCCGCAGAAAAAAGTCCACTTCCTCGCAATCAACAACAGCATCGACAGCAACAAGGCTTCCGACAACGACTTTGCTCCATTCTTGAACATTATGAATGAATGGTATGCCAAGGATACAAGCAACAAAATCCGTTCTGTTTTTGATGCTCGTATGAAGGACGGCAAGCGTTGCAGCGGTTCCATTCCCTATGGGTATAACCGTGTTCCGTCCGATAAACAAGCGCTTGTCGTTGATCCTGTTGCTGCCGAGGTTGTAAAGCGTATCTTTTTACTTGCCAACGAAGGAAAAAGCACACGAGCAATCGCGGAAAAGCTGACGGAAGAGAAGGTTTTGATTCCATCTGCCTACGCAAAGGAATACCACCCGGAGCAGTACAATGGACAGAAGTATTCCAATCCCAACCTGTGGGGAATATCTACGGTTAGGGGCATATTGGAAAGACAAGAGTATCTTGGACACACGGTTTTGCGTAAAACGGTAGGCACTAATTTCAAACTGCATAAGCGAAAAAGCACAGCCCAAGACGAACAGTATTTGTTCCAAAACACACATGAGCCTATCATATCGCAGGAGCTATGGGATAGCGTACATAGGCGCAGAAGGCGTGTGCAGCGGGCTTCGGCTTGGGGCAGTCACACCAACCGATTGAGTGGTTATCTATACTGCGCCGACTGCGGCAGACGGCTGACGCTTCAGACGCATTACAGTAAAAGGGACGGTTCTGTGCAGTATTCCTATCGCTGCGGTGGATATGCAAGCAGAGTAAATAGCTGCACGGCACATTCTATCAGCGCTGACAATGTTGAAGCGTTGGTATTATCTTCCGTAAAGCGCTTTTCCCGGTTTGTTTTGCAGGACGAGAACGCCTTTGCAGCCGAATTGCAATCGCTGTGGATTGAAAGGCTGAAAACAGAGCCGAAAAATCAGCAATCTGAATTGCAGCGCTGCCAGAAACGGTATGACGAGTTGTCTAACCTTGTCCGCGGGCTGTATGAAAATCTGATGTCTGGCTTGCTTTCTGAAAGACAGTACAGGCAGCTTATGAAGCAGTACGATGTCGAGCAGACAGAACTCGAAACCAAAATGAACGCAATCAAAAGCGCTCTCGCGGAGGAAAGAGAAAAATCCGGGGATATTAAGCAGTTTATAGCGCTGATCCGCAAGTGCAAAAATCCTACGGAAATCTCCGACTTAATGTTCTATGAACTCATAGACAAAATCGTGGTTTATGAAGCGGAGGGCGTTAGCCGGGCAAGAACCCAAAAGGTTGATATTTACTTCAACTATGTTGGGCAGGTCAATATCGACTACACGCCGGAGGAAGTTGCCGAGATACAGGCACAGGAAGCACAGACAGCGGCGGAACGGTTGCAAAAGCAGCGCGCAAGGGAGAAAGCCTACCGGGAGAAGCGCAAGGCTGAAAGGCTTGCAGCTAACGGCGGTGAACTTGTAAAAAAGCAGGTTTGCCCCCAATGCGGCAAGATATTTATACCAGCCAGCAGTCACCAAACCTTTTGTTCAGAGGGCTGCTGCCACCAAGCGCGGCAGGATCAGAAGCAAGCTGAACGCGAAGCCGAGCGCGGGCAGCATTATTACCGCCAGCGCATTTGCGCGATATGCGGTAACCCCTATTGGCCTGAGAGCAGTCGGTCAAAGTTTTGTTCCGATGCTTGCCGGAAAAAGAACCACAATAAAGTGACCTTGGAAGCCTATCACAAGAAAAGAGTAAAGGAGCAGACGCTATGGAAAAGTACATCACCAGTCAACGCACAGACCTGAAATGGGAACGGTTACAGCTGCAATATCTCCGAAAATGCCGGAGAGCGCTGTACACAGAACTGCTGGCTACCGATAAGCTGAACGAACATCTTGGGGAAATCAACGAGCAAGCGGATTCTATGTTTTCCCAACTTGTAAAGCAACTTGCCGAGCAGCAAGGCATAACGGAAGCGCTGAAAGCCGAAAATCAGTTGCTTTGGGTGCAGCAGATGAACAATGTGCAGAATGTGGCTGCCGAGATTGTGCTGAATGAGCTAATCTACTGCTGAAAGAATGGTTGGGGTATCTATGTTTTCTCGTTTAAGAAGCAACATCGTTGTACTGTGGATTGTACGCCTACTTGCGTTGCCAGTGATTGCGCTGCTGTATGCGGCAGGATTTGTACTTAATCTTCTGTATGGAATCTGCGGCAGCATTGGTATGATTCTTGCCGGGCTGGGTGGCTTTGCTGCCTTCCTCGCGCTGCTGGATGGCAGCTATGCACAGGCGGCAGCTTTGGCGCTTGTGGCGCTGCTGTTATGCCCATTTGCAGCACCGATGCTGCTATCGCTGGCGGGAAGTGCCTTGATTGTCGCTGCATCAGCAATATTTGCTTGGCTATTCTGAAAACAGAATATGACGATAAACCGCTGTCGGCTGCACAGCGGTTTTTCTTTTTCGGCAAGTATTCAAGAAGTCATTAAGTCGTGAGTATAATCGAAGTGGTAGAAAAGTTACCTATTGTATCGGTTGTAACTTTTTTTATGAACTCTATTGACAAGAAAACTTGGTATGTGTATAATTAAAATATGCAAAGAAAACTTGGCATGGAGGCATTTTTATGAAAAAGGACGAAATATTAAATGCAAGCAGAAAAGAACATCGCAATAAGGACTTGGCTGAAATGGAAGTGGTATATCAAGCCGGAAGTCACGCAAGCAGAGTTGGTGCTTTAGTGTGTTGTTTGCTTTCGCTGTTATCTTCTGTGCTTGCTCATACTATGATTTACAGTCCGTGGGTTATATACTTCAGCATTATTGCAACACAATGGTTAGTTCGTTTTATCAAAATGAAGCGAAAGAGCGATTTGGTCTTGACTGTTCTGTTTTTTGTGATTTCCATTTTGGCATTTGTTGGATTTGTTAGCCGCCTTTTAGAGGTGAGAATATGAAAGAACAATTACAACTGAAAAATCACTTAAAGGAAGTTCGCACAGAAGCAAATCTTTCTCAAGCTCAACTTGCAGAAATGGTGGGTGTATCAAGAAACACGATTAGTTCTATCGAAACAGGACAGTTTAATCCTACTGCAAAATTGGCTCTAATTCTTTGTATTGCATTGGACAAAAAATTTGAGGAAGTATTCTATTTTTAGGAGGTCATTATGGAAAATATTATAATGTTGATTTTGGGAGTGTTCATATCTGTTGTGGGAATTGTAAATATCAAAGGCAATATCAGCACAATTCATTCTTACAATAGGCGAAGAGTAAAGGAAGAAGATATACCAAAGTATGGAAAAACAGTCGGCACAGGAACGCTGATTATAGGAATATCTCTTGTATTAGGTTTTATTGTTTCGTTTTGGAGTGAAGAAATTATGGGATATATCATTCTGACAGCGATTATTATCGGATTAGGTTTTATATTGTATGGGCAGTTCAAATACAATAAAGGAATTTTTTGAGAATCAGGGAGGTATAAAGATGGAATTGAACACAATATCAGGTCTGGCGATAGCGGGGGTTATCTGCTCCGTTGTCCTCTCGATTGGAGTACCGATTGCTTTGTTCATTGCAGGAAGGGTGAAGCTTAAGGCAAGGATTTCCTCGTTCTTTATCGGAGCAGGAACCTTTCTGCTGTTCGCAATGCTGTTGGAGCAGCAGCTGCATGTTCTTGTCATTCAGTTCTGCGGACTGAACGCACAGAGCAGGCCATGGCTTTACTATGTGTACGCGGCTTTGGCTGCAGCGGTTTTTGAAGAGACCGGAAGACTGATTGCTATGAAGTTCTGGATGAAGAAATGGCTGGATTTTCCAAATGCACTGATGTATGGAATCGGGCATGGCGGTGTGGAGGCCATTCTGCTCGGAGGACTCTCCGGAATCAGCAATCTTGTGTCCATGCTGATGATCAACAGCGGAGCCATGCAGAATACGCTGGCGGCACTTCCTGCTGAGTCTGCAAACCAGACCGTGTCACAGCTGTCGGCCCTATGGACAACACCGGCACCACTCTTTTTTGTAAGCGGAATCGAAAGAATCAGTGCCATCATTCTGCATATCGGGTTGTCACTGCTGATCTACCGGGCGGTAAAGGCAGGCAAATGCAGGACAGCGGCTTTTACAGCGGTTCTTGCATATGGGATTCATTTTATCGTGGACTTCTTTGCCGTGGCAGGTCCGGCGCTTCTTCCCATCTATGTGATTGAAATTGGTGTCTTTGTGATGGCAGCCGGAACTCTTGTTATGGCGCTGAAGATGGGAAGGATGGAAGAACTGTGAATTCCAGTTTTCTGCTATCATAAAACAGAATATATCTGACAGAACGCACCGTAGAAATACGGTGTTTTTTGTTACCCAAAACCCATAATTCAATACATAACCACAGATTAGTACAAATACCTTATGTGCTATTTTGAAAGGCTTAGAAAGGGATATTTACCCCGATTTTCGCCCCGAGAAATGACACAAATAAGGCTTAATGTATCTTCTCTGTGGTTTTTCTATTTTCGGCAGGAAAGGAGGATTGCTTGCTATGCCGAGAATGAGCAAGCAGCGGAAACAAGAGTGGTCGTTGTTTCTGAATGAAAGAAATCGCATTACCTACAACGGACTTTGCAGAAAATGCAGGAATGACTGTAAGCAGAGTTTCCGCTGTATTGTGGTG
>ERZ791812.196-NODE-196-length-37441-cov-92.309715_pt1 | contig 37441 bp, 32 predicted proteins | sample MGYA00510303_ERZ791812 | MGnify/ENA primary metagenome ERZ791812 (study PRJEB30046, sample SAMN00791985) | human gut metagenome | study: EMG produced TPA metagenomics assembly of the A metagenome-wide association study of gut microbiota in type 2... | reverse complement strand
GGCTGGCAACGTAAAGCTGCTTAGCCATTATCTCAAATTTTAACGAACTATTGAATAAGAACAAGGCATATGAATTTTCTTCAGCGCAACCTTTTTACTAAACTCCGTGCCGACAACTTCGGCATCAAGGAAGAAATGGAACCGATGACTACCTTTAAGAAGAAAAAGATAGCTCAGATGCTCAAGAACGTGAATGATGTTCCTGCCGGAGAGGTGAAGATGAACAACGGTTTTCTGAACCGACGGCTCAACAAGATTCAGGAAGATGAACGCCACGCCATCGATACCTCTATCGAGACCATTTATCTGCTGCGCATCATCGTGGCAAATGTAAATGGAATGTTGGCTAACGGAATCAATCTCAGAGGAATCATTCAGTTGGGAGACTACCTGAGAACCCGAGGCGACAAGGTAGACTTCGTAAAACTGGAGAAGTGGCTTGCCAAGCTCCGCATCCAGCGCATCGCCCAGTTGGAAGGAAGCGTGCTCATCACCTTCTTCGATTTTGAACAGGACGAAATCCCATTCGTTCATCACATAGAAAGAGGCGCCTACAAGCTGACGCTCCGTTCGCTCTACTATAATATCATGGACCAGCAGGCCATTCAGTTTGAGCAGACCAGCAGCGGCTTTGTACGCACCACGGGGGGAACCATGCGCAAGAATCTGCGCCGCAGCATGCGCTATCTGCAATACGCTCCGATAGAAACCATGAGCAATTTCATGAACAATTTCTTCCGTTCATTATCTGAGATTGAAGAGTAAATTTCAGTAAGGATTGATGGGGTTAACCTGGGATTCATCAGGACGAAGAGTAAAATATCTATAAAATTAATCTCTTAGTAGTACGATTTTCATCTGATTTTCGTATCTTTGCATCTATGAAAAAGTTATTTATCTCTATTATAGCATCCATTATTGCCTTGGGAGCCCATGCCCAGGTGCAATGCGAAGACACTTGTCGGCACGTTCACGGCATCGACTTGAGTCATTATCAGGGCAACGTGTTCTGGGAAACCGTGGGCGACAATTCTAAGATGGCTTACGTTTATCTGAAAGCTACCGAGGGAGGAACCAACATCGACAGCAAATACAAGAAGAATATCGACCTGGCTCATCGCTACGGAATGAAAGTAGGTTCTTATCATTTCTACAGACCCCGCATCCCACAGCAGACGCAGCTGGAAAATTTCATGGCCCAATGCCGTCCGGGAGATCAGGACCTCTTGCCTATGATTGATGTGGAGACGAAAAGCGGCATGAATACAGAAGAATTCTGCGATTCGCTCTTTAAGTTTCTGCATCTCGTAGAAAAAGCATATAAGCAGAAACCCCTCATCTATACGGGAGCCAATTTCTATGACAACTATCTTCTGGGCAAGCTAGACAGCTACAAGCTGATGATTGCCCAGTATACGAAGCGCCTCCCTGTATTGCGCGATGGTAGAGATTTCGAAATGTGGCAATATACGGGTAAGGGCAGACTCAACGGAATAAACGGCTATGTTGACAAAAGCCGTTTCATGGGGCGCCACAAGCTCAGAGAAATCAGATTCAGACATCGATAGTACTTGGAACCTTGAACTTGGAACTTGATGATTAGCTTCAAGGTAAAGAGTAGATAAGGTCTGGAAGTAGAGAAGCATGAATTATATAAGTAAATTAATAAACACAAAAATAGAATTATGGCAATTATAAAATGTCCGGAATGCGGACGCCAAATTAGCGATAAAGCACCTACCTGCCCTAGTTGCGGAGTAGAAATAGCAGGCAAAATTACCAAATGCCCAAATTGTGGCGAGATTTATTTCAGCAACCTGGAAATGTGTCCTAACTGCCATGAACTGAATCCTTCGCTCACAAGAATGACGCCTCCGGCAGGAATGAGCCAGCAGACTCCTGCCAGCCAGGCTTCTATGACTCAGCAGCAAGAAGCTGAAAACGCAGCCAGACAGAATGCAATCAGACAAGAAGAAATCCGCCGTCAGGACGCTCTCAGGCAGCAGGCTCGTCCTCAGACACCTGTCAGAACAGCAACACCTCCTACTCCACCCGTTCCTCCGGTTCGCCCACAGCAATCTAATTCTCAGAACGGCGGAAACGGCGAGGGAACCCAGGAAAAGAAAAAAAGCAACCGTGGCGTCATCATCATCTCTCTGATTTTCGCCTTCCTCGTTTGTGGCATTTTCTACTATTTCTATGATAGTGCCAATAAGAATAAGGAACTGGAAGCTTACGAGTATGCGATGCAGAGTAGCGACCCGATGGTTCTGCAGAGTTACCTAGATACTTACAAAGATGCTGACGAGGCGCATCGTGATTCCATCATGGCTCACCTCGAACTTCTGAAACAGACCGATCAGGACTGGACCAACGCCGTAGTAAGCGGTTCGAAAGAGGCCCTGCAGGCTTATCTCGACAAATACCCAGACAGTCCGCACAAGCAGGAGGTTTTGAACAAGATAGATTCCATCGACTGGAATGTGGCCAAGAATGCTGATAATGTAGAAGCTTACCAGGCTTATCTCGCCGCTCATGCTGACGGTTCGCATATCGAAGAGGCTGAGAATGCGATGAAGAAAGCCAAGAGCAGAGATTTGCAGCCAGAAGAGAAAGATATGGTAAGCAGTCTGTTCCGCCATTTCTTCCAAAGCATCAATACCCGCGATGCTGATGGTTTGCAGGCTTCATGCGAGGACATTCTCTCTTCGCTTCTGGGTAAGAATTCTGCTACCAAGGCAGATGTTGTTACCTTTATGAATAAGCTTTATAAGGAAGATGTGACCAACCTGAACTGGTTCCTCACAAACGATTATAAGATTAAGAAGCGCGAGGTGGGTGACGAAGATTATGAATATCAGGTTCAGTTCTCAGCACGTGAGGAAGTTCAGCTTACCGACGGTACTAAGAAAACCAACCATTTCAAAATCAACGCAACCGTTTCGCCAGACGGCAAGATTTCTGCGTTCAACATGTCGAAGATTAATGCCGCAGAATAGAATAAAAAACGCCCTGCAAGATCAGGAACTTCATTTCTGAATGTTCCCTTCTTGCAGGGCGTTTCTTTTTACCTTCATGTTTCGGGAAAGTTCTCATGTCCGAGAACCCGTTCCCTTCTTTTAGAAATTACTTTGCATCCTTCATCTGACGGAGCAAATCTTTCTGCTTATCATTCAACCCGGTTGGCAACTTCACGTTGTAAGTAATCATCAGGTCGCCAAAGGTTCCGTCACCTCGGTCGTATCCTTTTCCGCGAACACGAACCTTCGTGCCATTCTGCGTTTCCGGCTTAATCTTCAGTTTGATTTTAGAACCATTACTCAATTTAATGATTCCTTCGCCGCCCAGCAGAGCCGTATAAAGGTCGATATTCACATTCATGTTCATTTCGCCGTTATTGGCACGACCATTCTGGCCGCAACCGCCGCCACAACCACCAGTACCGAAATCAGCACCAGCTCCGTAGCCAGCCCCATTAAAGCCGCTACCATAACCGGCAGAACCATTAAAACCGCCAAAATTGCCGGAACCGAATCCTTCAGCAGACTGCTGGCTTCTGCCACGACCTCCGAAGAGATTTTCGAAGAAACTGGAGAAACCGCCGCCTCCACCAAACTGGCTGAAGTCGAAACCCTCGAATGGATTTCCACCTGCTCCACCATAGCTTCCGGAACCGCCTGCACCACCAGCTCCGCCGAAACCGCCGAATGCATCAGCATTCTTCCATTGTTCGCCATACTGGTCGTATTTAGCACGCTTATCTGGGTCAGAAATCACCTCATACGCCTCGTTCAGCGCCTGGAACTTAGCCTTCGCCTTCGGGTCGTTAGGGTGCAAATCTGGGTGAAACTGTTTTGCACGTTTACGATACGCAGCTCTCACATCCTTCTGCGGAATGTTCTTGTCTACGCCGAGAATCTTGTAATAATCAACAAATGCCATATTATAAAACCTCCTATTTTTTAGTTTTTAAAAAATATCCAACAAAAAGTATGCCTATTTAAGTTCTTTTTTGTACTTTTGCAGAGAAAATAAGAAACAGAGCTCAACTGATGGGCTTTCATTACTCAAAAGATATACATTAATTAATATGAAACAATTATTTGCTGCGCTTCTTCTGGCGCTAACTTTCAATTCACAAGCGATGGCACAACAACGTACCGTAAAACTGAGAGTGATAGAGACAAGCGATGTGCACGGCTCTTTCTTCCCTTACGATTTCATCAACCGTAAGCCAAAAGCAGGAACCTTGGCGCGCGTTTCTTCCTACGTCAATAATTTGCGAAAAGACTACAAGGATAACCTCATCCTCTTGGAGAATGGCGATATTCTGCAGGGACAGCCTACCTGTTATTATTATAATTATGTAAACACAGAGGCTAGAAACGTGGCTGCCGATGTGGTCAACTACATGAAGTATGATGCGCAAGTGTTTGGCAATCATGATGTTGAAACGGGTCATCCAGTTTACGACAAATGGATAAAAGAACTCAACTGCCCAGTTCTTGGTTCCAACATCATCAGCACTTCTACAGGCGAGCCATACGTTAAGCCTTATCTCATCCTGAACCGCGAAGGCGTGAAGGTGGCTGTCTTGGGAATGATTACTCCTGCCATTCCAAACTGGCTCACGGAGAATCTCTGGAGCGGACTGAAATTTGAAAATATGGTAACAAACGCCCGCAAATGGGTGAAGTATCTCCAGGAGAATGAAAAACCGGATGTTATCATCGGCCTCTTCCACAGCGGAAAAGACGGAGGCATCCAGACTGCCGAATATGATGAAGACGCCTCTATCAAGGTGGCAAAAGAAGTGCCGGGCTTCGACCTCATTCTCTTCGGCCATGACCATACGCGCGACAACGAAACCGTAACCAATACTGATGGAAAGCAGGTGGTTTGCCTGGATCCTGCCAACAACGCCATTAGCGTGGCTGATGCTGAAATAACCCTCACACTCAACAAGAAAAAGGTGAACGGAAAGAAGCAGCTGGTGGTAACTGACAAAAAAGTGACAGGCAAGATTGTGGATGTGACAGATTGTCCTATCGACGAGGATTTCATGAAGACTTTCGAACCTCAGATTGCAGAAGTAAAGAAATATGTGGGCAAGCAGATTGGCAACTTCAAGACTACCATCTACAGCCGCGACCAGTTCTTCGGCAGTTCTGCCTTCAACGATTTCATCCTCAACCTCCAGTTGCAGATTACAAAAGCCGACATTTCGTTCAACGCTCCTCTTCAGTTCAACGCGGTTCTGAAAGCCGGCCCAATCTATGTGAGCGATATGTTCAATCTCTATAAATATGAGAACCAGCTCTACGTAATGCGCATGACGGGCGAAGAAATCAGAAAGCATCTGGAAATGAGTTACGACCTCTGGGTGAACACCATGAAGAGCCCGGACGACCATCTCCTGCTGCTCGATGAGAAGACCGTTGGCGACCAGCAACGCCTCGGTTTCAAGAATCTCTCGTTCAACTTTGATAGTGCTGCGGGAATCGATTACGAAGTTGACGTAACCAAGCCAGATGGCGAGAAGGTGAAGATTCTGCGCATGAGCAACGGCGAGCCTTTCGATGAGAAAAAATGGTACAAGGTAGCCGTTAACAGCTATCGTGGAAATGGCGGCGGCGAACTCCTTACCAAGGGTGCCGGAATCCCGAAAGACAGTCTTGACAGCCGAATCATCTACCGCAGCAAGCTCGACCAGCGATACTATCTGATGGAAGAAATTGAAAAGATGGGAACGGTTGATGCAAAACCAAACAACAACTGGAAGTTTGTGCCGGAAGCATGGACTAAGCCAGCTGCCCAGCGCGATTTCGAATTGCTGTTCGGTAAGAAGAAATAGTTCCTCGAAACGCTTCTGGAAAAGCATATTATAAAGTTCAAAGTAAAAAAGTAAATAAGTTCAAAATAAAGAATGAAGTATTGGTTTATATTTTGCAAGACTGATCTCTTGCTCGAAAAGAAAGAAGACGGAACCTATACGATTCCTTGTTCAGAAGAGAGTCCAATCCCAACAAAGCCTTGGACTCACATTCTCAATATTACCCCGATGGAAGACGGAACAGAGGTGAAGACCTTCACCATTCCTGAGCCCGTTACCGACAATCCGAAGTACGAAATGTGCGGCTTGCGCCCTAGTTTCTACAAACTCTCTCCTGCCCTTTACCAGAAAGCAGGAAAGTGTCAGGAACTCAACTATTGGGACATGAATACCCAATTCTGCGGCGTTTGCGGAGCTCCGATGAAAATGGCAACCGATATCAGTAAGAAATGTACAGAATGCGGCAAACAGGTCTGGCCTTCGCTTGCCACAGCCATCATCGTTCTGATTAAGAAAGATGATCAGGTCTTGCTGGTACACGCTCGCAATTTCAAGGGAAATTTCGACAGTCTCGTGGCTGGTTTCGTAGAGACTGGCGAGAATCTGGAAGAGGCGGTTCATCGTGAAGTAATGGAAGAAACCGGTCTGACTATCAAAAACTTGAAATATTTCGGCTCCCAGCCTTGGCCTTATCCGAGCGGTCTGATGATTGGCTTCTCGGCAGAATATGTAGATGGAGAAATTCATCTTCAGAAAGAAGAACTCTCTCGTGGTAAATGGTTCACGAAAGAGAATCTCCCTATTCTCCCAGAGAAACTTTCCATCGCCCGAAAACTCATCGACGCCTGGCTGGCGGACAAACTCTAATAATGAGGACAAACTCTAAAAGTGAGGATAAACTCTAAAAAATGATGAAAGAGAAACTTTGGAATGCAAACTACATCAAGGTGATGACAACCAACTTTCTGTTGTATTTCGCCTTCTATCTGCTCACACCTTTGCTCCCTCTCTATCTGAGCGAAAATTTTGGAGCCACGAAAGATGTGATTGGAATTGTGCTGAGCGGCTATACGGTTGCCGCCCTCATCATTCGTCCGTTCAGCGGATATGTGGTTGACAGCTTTTCGCGCAAGAAGGTTCTGATGGTCTGTCTCACGGCCTTCGCCATCTTCTTTGCCGGATATATTGCAGCCAGCACCATCCTGATGTTTGCCATCTGCAGAACCCTGCACGGAGGTCCGTTCGGAGCCGTAACAGTTGCCAACAGCACCTGCGCCATCGACGTTCTTCCGGCAAGTAGGAGAAATGAAGGAATCGGACTCTACGGACTGAGCAACAATTTTGCCATGGCAATTGCTCCATCCATCGGAATCTATCTCCATAATGCGGTAGACAGTTACATGATTCTCTTCTGGATAGCTTTCATCGTGGCGATTGCCTCTGTTGTGATTGCAGGAACCATCCGCCTCCCCGAAAAGGAAATCGTTAAGAACAAGGAGAAGCTTTCTCTCGACCGCTTCTTCCTGACGCGTGCCTGGCTGCTTGCCATCAACATCGCCATGTTCGGTTTCTGCTGGGGCGTTCTGAGCAATTATCTTGCAATCTACAGCAAGGAGGAACTCGGAATTACGGGTGGAACGGGCACTTATTTCGCCCTTCTTTCCATGGGTCTGTTCCTCTCAAGACTGCAAGGCAGAAAAGCCTTGAGCCAGGGCAAACTTACCCAGAATGCGGCCGAAGGAATGCTGCTTTCGCTTGTTGGTTTCATCATCTTTGTTGCCGTCAAGCACCCGGTAGCCTATTATCTTTCGGCTTGTCTTATCGGCCTGGGCAACGGTCATCTTTACCCAGCCTTTCTCAACATGTTCATTAATGTGGCTCGTCACGACCAGCGTGGAACGGCAAACAGCAGCATTCTTACAGGTTGGGATTTGGGCTTCGGAATCGGCTGTCTGCTAGGCGGAATTGTGGCAGAACATTTCGGCTACAACGGAACATTCTGGATGGTTGCTATAGAAAATGCAGCTTCCGTTCTCCTCTTCTTTGCCGCTTCGAAACAATTCTTTGAGAAGAGACGCAGAGAATAGAAAACAGTTGATAAAGAGAAATATAAGATTATGAATAAAAAAAGAGCACTTCATCCGAGACTGAAGAAAGTCTCAGGCGAAGTGCTCTTATTTTTATCTTACTTTTCTGTTTTTAGAAAGGAAGATCATCTGCGCTACCACCCTCTGCTGCAGGAGCTCCAGGCTGAACTGGAGGGAATGCTGCAGTTGCGCCATTAGCAGGAGCTGCTGGCTGAGCAGGAGCTACAGGAGCACCTACTGGAGGAAACGCACCTGGCTGCATTCCGCCCATAGCACCAGCTACGGCGTTAGGGTCAACACGCTGGATGTTCCAGGCACGGATGCTGTTGAACCAACGGCCCTGATACTCGTGAGCATCAATATCGAAAGAAACCAGGAGTTCCTCACCACTCTGAATGTTGAACTGAGCCAGACGGTCTGCTCCGAAAACATCAAAGCACAATTTCTTTGGATACTGCTCGTGGGTTTCAATTACGAACGACTGAGCTTTCCACTCTCCTCTTGCAGAGACGCCGCTTCTTTCAGGCAAAACGGCAATAACCTTTCCTTGTAATTCCATATGATAATATTTAAAGTTTTTCCTTTGTTTAAAGGGTGTTTTTTTCTTTCTGACTGCGAAATTACTAAAAATAGTTCAAAAACTAGAACTTTTCTCCAATTATTTTTGCTTATCAGCGATATTTTTTGTATTTTTGTGCTCAATTAGGTGATATTGCCTAATTAAATTAAGGTGAAACAGAAAACAAAATAAAATTTAAATAAAATACTCATGAGATTTACAGTATCAAGTTCTGCATTGAGCAGCAAGCTCAACATGCTCGCAAAAGTGATTGGAAGCAAGAATTCGTTGCCAATCCTCGATTGTTTCCTTTTCCAAGTTGCTAACGGTGAAATGAGCATCACGGCTAGCGATAGTGATAATGTCATCAAGAGTACACTCGCTCTTACCGACCACGATGGAGAAGGTGAGTTTTGTGTGCCTAACCGCGTTATCCTCGATGCGCTGAAGGAACTGCCTGAGCAGCCTCTTCACTTCGATGTGGATGCTGCCGGAGAAGCCGTTGCCATCAAGATTGTTTACCAGAACGGTCTTTACAACTTCACAGGTCAGAGCGCAGAGGAATATCCTCGCACACAGAGCATGAACGATGCTTGCACCACCGTTTCTTTGCCTACAGAAATGCTGATCAACAACATTTCACGCTCGCTCTTCGCTACAGCCAACGATGAGTTGCGCCCTGTCATGAATGGTATTTACTTCGACCTGACAGCAGATGCTCTCGCTATCGTAGCAAGCGATGGTCACAAGCTGGTTCGCAGCAAGAACTTCACTATCAAGAGCGAATCTCCTTCAGCATTCAACTTGCCTAAGAAGCCAGCTTCTCTGCTGAAGAACATTCTGAGCAAAGACGGCGACGACGCTATCATCAAGTTTGATGACCGAAGCGCAGAAATCCAGTTTACAGATGGCGTTATGAGATGCAGACTGATTGATGGCCGCTACCCTAACTACAACTCTGTCATTCCAAACAACCCTAACGAGGTTACAGTAGACCGCAGAGGCTTGCAGAGTGCTTTGCGCCGCGTATTGCCATTTGCAAGCGAGAGCAGCCAGCTCATCCGTTTCCACATCGAGTCAGGCCGTTTCGAGGTTTCTTCTGAGGATATTGACTTCTCAACATCTGCAAAGGAACAGTTGTCTTGCGAATACAACGGCTCACCTATCAGCATCGGCTTCAAGGGAAGCAGTCTGATGGAAATCCTGAGCAATCTCACCAGCGACAACATCATCATCCAGCTGGCAGACCCAAGCCGTGCCGGAATCATCGTACCAGCAGAACAGCCAGAGAACGAAGATATTCTGATGCTCATCATGCCTATGCTCCTTAACGACTAAAGGAGCACGGGCTTTCTCTGAAACAACAAAAAGAAAAGTATTTCTACAAAAATGAAACTCAATTTGACAAAGCCTCTGATCGTGTTCGACCTGGAGACAACGGGTCTTGACATGATCAAGGATCGTATTATACAGATTTCTTACATCAAGGTAATGCCTGATGGAACTGAAGACCGCAAGAACCTCTTCGTAAATCCTTGCAAGGAGATTCCTGCAGAAGTAGTTGCCCTTACAGGCATCAGCAACGAAGATGTAAAAGATGCGCCAACCTTCAAGCAGCTGGCTGCCACATTAGAGAAGGAATTTACAGGTTGCGATTTCGCAGGCTACAATTCCAACCACTTCGATGTACCGATGCTCGCAGAAGAATTCCTGCGTGCTGGAATCGACTTCGATTTCAACAAGTGCCGTCTCATCGATGCGCAGACCATCTTCATGAAGATGGAACGCCGTAACCTGGCTGCTGCCTACAAGTTCTATTGCGGCAGAAAGATGGAGGAAGATTTCGAAGCTCATCGTGCAGATCAGGATACAGAGGCTACTTACCGCGTGCTCATGGGCGAGCTCGACAAGTATGCTCCAGGCATGCAGGATGAACCTGAGCGCGTGCTCAACAACAACATGGATGAACTTGCCGATTTCTCTAAGCAAAAGGATAATGTAGATTTCGCCGGACGCATCGTTTGGGAAGAGGTAAAAGACGCCCAGGGCAACGTTGTAAACGATGAGAACGGAAATCCTTTGAAGCACGAAGTATTCAACTTCGGAAAATACAAAGGATGGGATGTGGCTGAGATTCTGACCAAAGACCCGGGTTATTTTACATGGGTCTTGGGAAGCGATTTCACCAACAATACCAAGCAGGTACTTACCCGCATCCGCCTTCGTGAATTCAACAAGAGAATGGGAAAATAATTGTTACCGGACCTTCGCAAGCGGTTGAAGAACAAACCTCTTGCGAAACTCGGATTTATTTCTTAACAGTTAGAAAAATTCATGTTAAAAGGAAAGAAAATCGTATTGGGCATTACGGGCTCAATTGCAGCCTACAAGTCTTGCCTCATCATACGAGGTCTCATCAAGCGCGGAGCCGAAGTGCAGGTGGTCATTACGCCTGCAGGAAAGGAGTTCATCACTCCCATCACACTTTCGGCTCTTACGCATAAGCCTGTGGTAAGCGAATTCTTCTCGCAGCGCGATGGAACCTGGAATTCGCACGTAGACTTAGGTCTGTGGGCCGACGCCATGCTCATCGCTCCTTGCACAGCCTCTACCATGGGAAAGATGGCTCACGGAATTGCTGACAACATGCTCATCACAACCTATCTGTCGATGAAAGCGCCTGTTTTCATCGCTCCAGCCATGGACCTCGACATGTATAAGCATCCTTCTACCCAAGCCAACATGAAAACACTTCTGGGCTATGGAAATCACATCATAGAACCCGAAGTGGGATTCCTGGCAAGCGGACTGGAAGGAAAGGGACGCATGGAAGAACCTGATATTATCGTAGAATGCCTTGACAGATTCTTCGATGAACAGGCTCAGCAGAATGCAGAGACCGATGAAGCTGCATCAGAAAACTGCAAGGAAAAAGAAAGCGATAAGCTCGATTTGAAAGGCAAGAAAATCATGATTACAGCCGGACCAACTTACGAAAAGATTGACCCGGTACGTTTCATCGGCAATTATTCTTCCGGCAAAATGGGCTTTGCCCTTGCTGAAGAGTGCTGCCGTCGTGGTGCTGAGGTTACGCTGGTTGCAGGTCCGGTTTCGCTCAGCTGTTCCGAAGCCATTCATCGCATCGATGTAGAAAGTTGCGAGGAAATGTATCAGGCAGCCACACAAGCCTTCGCCTCAACCGATGCAGCCATTCTCTGTGCTGCTGTTGCTGATTTCAAGCCAAGCGAGATTGCTGACAGGAAAATCAAGCGCGAGAAAGATGATCTGGAACTCCGACTCGTCCCTACTCACGATATTGCCGCAGCCCTTGGCAAAATGAAACAAAAACATCAGCGAATTGTGGCTTTCGCCCTGGAAACCAACGACGAAGAGGCTAATGCACAGAAAAAACGCAAAAAGAAAAATGCCGATTTCATCGTGCTTAACTCTACTCGCAATCCAGGAACCACATTCCGTACGGATGATAACCAGATAACGATTATTTCTGAAGAGGGTAAGAAAGAATATGAGAAGAAACCGAAAACTGAAGTGGCTCGCGACATTATCAACGAGCTGGCTCATCTCTTGTAGTCCCATCACATCAGCCGCTCAGGAGTTGCAGGCTAAGATTACCATCAACCATGCACAGATTCAGGGCACGGAAAACCGGGTATTCGATAATCTGCAGCAAACTCTTGAGCAGTTTGTAAACGACAGGCAATGGACGAATCTTCAATTCAGGAAGAACGAGCGCATCGTGTGCAACTTCAATATCACGGTAAGCAAGTATGATAAAGACCAGAATATCTTTACCTGCAAGGCGCTCATCCAGGCCAACCGTCCCGTCTACAATTCAGCCTATACGTCCACCTTATATAATAATGTGGATGAAAACTTCACGTTCAAGTTTGCCGAGTTCGACCAGCTGGAGTTTACCGAAGAGCGGATTGACAACCAGCTAACGGCTCTGCTCGCCTACTATGCTTACCTCATCATCGGTTTAGATCTTGACAGTTTTGCGCCTAAAGGTGGTGAGGACATTCTGCAACGTTGCATGAACCTCACCAACAACGCCCAGAATCTTGATTTTCCGGGCTGGAAAGCGTTTAGTGACAACAGAAACCGGTTCGCCATCATTTCCGATTATCTCGACGGAGCCATGGAACCTTTCAGAATGCTGCAATACAACTATTACAGAAAAGGGCTCGATGAAATGGCGAATAATGTGGAACGAGGCAGAACTGAAATCACCAACACCCTGCTCCAGGATCTGAAGAAGGCACGTACGGACAGACCGCTCAGTCTGCTGCCACAAATCTGGACCGACTATAAGAAGGACGAGCTTGCTAACATCTATCAGAAACATGGCACTCAGAAAGAGAAAGAAAGCATTTATGAGCTACTCTTCTCCATCAATCCTTCTCAAAACTCATATTGGGACAAAATCAAGGAATAAGGCTACATGCAGAATGATTCTAGGCAACTTCTCGGATGATAAAGCAAAGAATCTTCCTAGATAGGTTAAGTTCCTTTAAAACAATAAGATAAGAAATTATGCTCAAGCAATTATACATCAAGAATTTCACGTTGATTGACGAATTGGACATACCTCTTTATCCAGGATTCTCAGTCATCACGGGCGAGACGGGTGCCGGAAAGAGTATCATTCTCGGAGCCATCGGACTGCTCCTGGGCAACCGTGCTGACAGCAAGGCCATCAAGGCAGGAAGAGACCGATGCGTGATTGAAGCCCACTTCGACCTGTCAAAATACGGAATGCAGGATTTCTTCGATGCTAACGATATTGATTATGATGCAGAAGACACCATCATCCGCCGCGAACTGACTGCTGCCGGAAAGAGCCGTGCCTTCATCAACGACACGCCCGTCCCCCTGAGCAAGATGAGAGAACTGGGCGAACAGCTCGTCGATATTCATTCGCAGCACCAGAATCTCCTACTGCAGAAGGAAGACTTCCAGCTCAGCGTGGTCGACATTATTGCCCACGATGAAAAGCAGAAGAAGGCTTATCTTGCCGAATACAAGAACTATAAAAAGGCTAAGCAGCAGCTGGAAGACCTGAAAGCAGAAATCGCAAAGAACAGGGAGAACGAGGAATTCATGCGCTTCCAGTTTAAGGAACTGGATGACGCAAACCTGCAGGAAGGCGAACTTGAGCAACTGGAACAGGAAGCAGAAACCCTGAGCCATTCTGAAGACATCAAGACTGCGCTCTATGAGGCAGATAATGCACTCTCGGGCGAAGACGGCAGTATTCTCGACAAACTGAAGAATGCAGCCCAGCAGATTGACAACATCAAGGAGGTTTATCCGGATGTGAAAGAGGTGGCTGAGCGAATGCAGAGCAGCTATATAGAACTCAAGGATATTGCCCAGGAAATAAGCGGAAGCGTTGACAATATAGAGTTCGACCCGAACCGGCTTGAAACCATCAATTCCCGGCTTGACCAGCTCTACTCGCTCCAGCAGAAATTCCATGTGGAAAATGTAGAAGAACTCATCGCCACTCGCGAGCGAATCAACGAACAGTTGCAGCACATAGATAATGGAGATGAAGACATAGAAGAGCTGGAAAAGCAAGTTACCCTTCTGCTTGCCAAGGCTGAAAAGCTGGCTGGTGATCTGACTGCCATCCGAACGAAATCGGCAAGAAAGATAGAAGAAGAAATGAAGAAACGTCTCATTCCTCTGGGAATTCCAAACGTCCGCTTCGAAATTTCATTCTCCGCCAAGCCGCTCAGTTCTGATGGTGTTGACAAGGTCAATTTCCTGTTCAGCGCCAACAAGAGCACGCTTCTCCAGCCGGTCAGTCAGGTTGCTTCCGGTGGAGAAATCGCCCGCGTCATGCTTTCTCTGAAGGCCATGATCAGCGGCGCAGTAAAACTGCCAACCATCATCTTCGATGAAATCGACACGGGAGTAAGCGGTAAGATTGCTGACAAGATGGCGGAAATCATGACAGAGATGGGCAATTTGAACCGCCAGGTTATTTCCATCACCCACCTGCCGCAGATTGCTTCCATGGGAACCCATCATTACAAGGTTCTGAAAGAAGAAACCGAAGAGGGAACTCTTTCTCACATGAAGGAACTCAACGAGCAGCAGCGTATAGAAGAAATCGCCCAGATGCTCAGCGGAAGCGACATTACGCCTGCTGCCCTGGCAAATGCTAAGGAGTTGCTCAATAAACATAAGCAACACAAATAAGATTATGAAAAAAATAAATATGATCATGATGGGACTGATGCTCGGAGCATCGTCCCTCTATGCCCAGCCGGGTTCGGTTCAGAAACTGGCTAAGAGCGTTTTCACCTTGACTACTTTCAATCAGAAAGGCGACATTATCGCCTCTACCCAAGGTGTTTTTATCGACAACAAGGGAACGGCTATCAGCACCTTCAAGCCATTTGTCGGAGCTGTAAAAGCTAGCGTTGTTGACGCTTCCGGCAAATCGATTCCTGTTGAGGCTATCATGGGAGCCGACGAGCTCTACGATGTGGCTAAATTCCGTATCAACGCCTCTACCGTTGCAGCCCCTATCGCAACCAAGGAATCGGCTGCTGGCGACAAGGTCTGGCTGGTTCCTTATTCTATCAAGAAGCCGGCTTACCAGCAGGAGGACATCAGCAGCGTAGAGAAGTTCAAGACTACGTACAACTATTACATCTTCTCGAATAGTGCTCCCGAAAATGCAGTAGGTTGTCCGTTTGCCAACAAGAACGGCCAGGTCATCGGTCTGATGCACAGCAATGGTCAGGTAACGGCCATCGACGCCAACTACGCCAAGCAGCTGAAGGTAACCGGTCTTTCGAGTCTTGACGCAGCACTTCGCGAAACCACCATCCGTACAGCTCTTCCTGATACAGAGAACGAAGCGATGACGATGATGACTCTGAAGAAAGGCCAGACTACAGCTGATGTGTATGCGAAATATAGCGATGAGTTTATCAGCAAATTCCCTACTTCTGCCTTCGGTTACAAGGAGAAAGCCGCTTATCTGACGGATAAGGCAGAATATGATGCAGCTGCCAAACTGATGGAAGAAGGCATTAAGAAATCGGCTGCCAAGGATGAGGCTCATTCCAACTATGCCGACCTGATTTATCAGAAGATTATTTACAAGGGCGATTCAGTTTACAAGGACTGGACGCTTGATAAGGCCATAGCTGAGGCTCAGAAGGCATACGAAATCAAGGCACAGCCTATTTACCGCCATCAGGAAGCGCAGATTAATTTTGTAAAGGGTGAGTATCAGAAAGCTTACGATACTTTCATGGATTTGACCAATACTTCACTTCTCAGCGGCGAACTCTATTTTGAGGCTGCCCAGGCTAAGAAGAATCTCAAGGCTCCAGCCAAGGAGATTGAAGTTTTGCTCGATAGTGCGGTAAGCGTTGGAAGCAAGATCGGAATGGTTGCGAATTACTATCTGGCTCGTGCAGAATTTCTGAAAGAGCAGGGTGAATTCCGCCGCGCTATTCAGGATTATAATATGTACGATTCCATTGCCCGTCCTGTTTCGCCAGCCTTCTTCTACACCCGTTACCAATGCGAAACCAAGTTGCGCATGTGGCAGCCAGCCCTGCTTGATATTGCCCGCACCTGTTACCTGGCTCCTAAAGAGCCTACATATTTTGCAGAATGGGCAAGTCTTGACTTGCGTGTAAAGCGTTATGATGAAGGAATCAGCGCAGCCACCCATTGCATAGAGTTGGCTCCTGAATATGCTGACGGCTACCTTCTCTTAGGGCTGCTCCAGAAGGAGAAAGGAAATAAGGAAGAGGCCATCAAGAACCTAAAGAAAGCCCAGGAACTTGGCGATTCCCGCGCTGGAGAATATCTCAAGAAAATGAAGTAATTATTTTAGTAATAAGTAAGAAAGTCCGTAGGCATTTTAACAGAACGCCTACGGACTTTCTTTTACATTTTAGTCATGTGGTAACCCAGCATTTTTAGCTCTACGGCTATTCCCATGAGGAACATCTGGTGAAGGGCGGCAACGAAACCACGGAAGGCTTCCTCGCTTCCAGGCTGCAGATTCAGATGAATCAGCTTGCTGTAAGAGCGCGAAGCACATTCTGCCACTACATTCGTAACGGCCTTATGCGCTTCCTCATTCAGCAGCAGAACCTTTTCGCAGATGTAATCATCCATGTGGTCGAAATCTATTCTGTCACGAAGATATTCATAATGATTCTCTACCTTGCTGTAGAGTTCCCAATCCTCATCCCAATACTTGGCAAGCGCCATTCCTACATACATGATCCAACCCAATGAAACCGTAGGATATTTAGCAAACTCGCGAATCGCATCAGGCAGATAACTCTCGCCTACTTTCTGCCACAGCTCTTCCAAATCCGGAGCTTCCGGCAAATGAGCATCTACCTTATCAATACCCAGCAGATATTGATAAAGATCTTCCTTGAAAATCGCTTCAAAATTCTTTTTCTCTTCCATTTATCTTTTCTTTTCTAATATTTTTTTACTGAACTCTGCAAACCCTGATTCCTATCTGCACCGGATGTTTGTGCATGTAAGTATAAAGCGTCATCGGTTCATCAATCACCTTCTTGTGAATGCTGCTGGCATTGAGCAGATGCAATCCGTCTTTGTGCCAGGAAGCAATACCGATGTGGGTCGTGTCGAGCCCCTTCTTGTTGGTAATGATGGCGATAATGTCACCATCGTGAATAGCGTTGCGGAAAACTGCCGTGTTGGCAATCTTACCCTTCGGAACATAACGGTAACGCTTGCCGTTCACACTCTGTTCCAGTTTTCTGATTCCCGATTTCCATTCCGGATGAGCCTTAAGCATCTTATAGCTCGAAACATGCGTACTCATCCAGTTGATGTTCACGGTCTGAACAGCCGAGAAAGGAGGATTGGGCGCAATATTCTTCACGATTCCCTCGCGCTCGTTTGCATCCATCCAAATCGTGAAATAATGCTGGCGCTTCACATAGGAAATCTCTCCGTCCACATAACGCACATTTCGGAGATGTTCACAGAAAGCCGAGAAAGAAGTCTCGTTCTTCTTGGCGCACAGGGTGAGCGCCGTAACCATCTCTACGTATGTGGTGCAGTCCAGTTCACGGGTGTTCACGATGAGCACCTCTTCCTTCGTCCGGTCCAGCGTGCCGCCCACATAAGGAACGCCCGCCATCTGCTTGCCAAACCAGAGCATCCAACTGGCAGGTTTCTTCTTCATCGCCCTTACCTGCTGCAGCAGTCCTACAATCCGCAGACTGTCCTGCCGCTGATAAACCACATTCACCCTGGCTTCTCCCGGAACAGCCAGCACGCAAGCCAGCACGACAGCTGCCATTTTCGTAAATATTTTCATCTCTTCTCTTTTTATATGTTAATGATGACGTTTCCTGCCGAAGTTCACACCCACATAAATATTGAGTGAGCCAAACGAATTGTTGGTAGAAAACTGTTTTTTCTTATAGTTGTAGGAATGGATGATGGTGCTGGCGCCCGCGTACCAATGCGTGTTGTTCCACACAATACCGAAGCGGCCTATTCCATCCAGGTTCACATTTTTGAAACTGAAGTTGGTAATGTCCAGATGTTCCCTTTCATTATCCGATTTCGAGCTGTTGTAAGCCACACCTACCGAGAGCGAAGCGTTGAAGAGCCAGTTCTTGGCGAAAACCCAGTTGTAAGCATAGCCGCAGGTTACGTTCACATCGCTGTATTTCACCTTACTGAACATCAGCGAACTGTCTATCTTGGCTTCCGGAGTTCCCCCGTTTGTCAGATTTTTGTTCAGCCGTTCATCTACAAGATTGGTCAGTTTATCCCAGTTCACCTCCAGTTCATGCTCCGTGTAACCGATTCCCAGAAGCATGGAACCGGCACTTCTCCGCTGCACCGTACTCTGCGAATAGGCGGCAGGATAAGAGAAGCGGCGATGGTTGAAGATGTAATAAAGATTGAATCCCTTGATGCTCGATTTGAAACCGTCGAAAGGTGCCTTGCGGATAGGGTTACAATCGATGTGCTCACCCAGATTCATCCGCAGAACATGATAGTCATTTCCCGTCTGTCGCCAGAACAGGTCTATTCCCAGCAGACTGCTGTAGAGGCTCAGGTCAAACTCCTTTTTATTAGTGTGGTTATTCCTGAAATTAATGTGCTTCAGGTCAAACGTATAACCCAGAAACACCCATCGCCAGCCCAGATAAGGGCCCAGGCGGTAAGAAGGATCAGGCGAGAAGGAAATGCTCTGTCCTTCGCTGTTTCTGAGCGTATATTCCTCGTAGGTATTGGTGTTCTGCAGCATCACCGTATAATTGTAATGCTGGTCTTCGATATAAGCCGAATCCGTACTGTTGAATTCTCTGAAGAACCGGGTGAACACATCTCCCACCTGATGGAAGAAGGTTTTGCGATGGCGCTCTTTCACGAGGCTGTCCTGGGAATTGGACATGAACATCGTCTTGTTGAAGAGCGTTCCCAGCATGGTAGAATCCACGGGCTCCCCAGCCCTTGCCGAAGTGCAGGCAAGGGAACAGATAAATCCTACTATACAGAAACATCTCTTCATAACTTACGCTCTAATCCTGATGATGATTTTGTAAAAAAATCAGTTCTTCCACAATACTCGGTCCAGCACCCAGTTGACAGCCGTAGCCGAAACGCTGGTGCAGTCGCATTTTCCTATTCCCTGCAGATGCTGAATCACACTCTTGATGAGCGGCAGCTGCACATAAGGCGGATTCGGAACCGTAATCAAGTTCTTTCCTTCGCTCGTAATCACTTCTATCGGCTGGTAAGTGAACACCGAGAATGAGAGCGAACCTTTCTCGCCAATCACCTCGATGCAGTCTTCCTTCGCACTCTCATGTCCGACGAAGCACCAGCTTCCGCTGCCCGGAATTCCGCTCTCAAAGAAGAAGCACGCCGAGAGCGTATCTTCAGCCTGATAAAGATGCGCTCTGTTGGCAGGATAGCCGTGCGCACGGGTAATCACACCAAACAGATTCTGGAGCAAATCTATCTGATGAGGAGCCAGGTCGTAGAAATAGCCGCCGCCCGCAATATCCGGCTGCAGTCGCCAAGGCATTTCCTTGCCGCTCTGAAAGTCGAGATCGCGCGGAGGAACCGAGAAGCGTACCTGCACATTTACCACATTACCGATGGTTCCGCTCTCGATAATCTCCTTTACCTTCTGGAAATAAGGAAGATAACGGCGATAGTAAGCTACAAAGCAGGGAACACCCGTCTGCTCGCTGATGCGGTTGATGCGGATGCAGTCGTTGTAGCTCGCTGCCAGCGGTTTCTCTATGTAGCAGGGTTTGCCCGCACGCATCGCCATGATAGCGAAGGTGGCGTGAGAAGAAGGTGGCGTGGCGATGTAAACAGCATTCACATCGGGATCTTCTATCAATTCCGATGCATCCGTGTACCATTTGCGCACATGATGGCGCTCAGCATAGCTGCGTGCCTTGTTCTCGCTTCGGCTCATCACAGCCACCACCTGCGAACCCTCCACTTCGTTGAAAGCCGGTCCGCTTTTCTTTTCGGTTACTTCTCCGCAGCCGATAAATCCCCAGTTTATCTGTTTCATTCTCTATTGGTTTATTCTCTCCCGAAAGATTATTCTCCGGCGAGCGATTTGTTGATTTCGTCAATATAGTCGAGCACCTCGTCGCGTCCCATCTTCTTTTCACTACTGGTAATGAAATAAGGTGGAAGTGCTTCCCAGCGGTCTTCCAGCGCATGCATCCATTTCTCCGCATTCATGCGAGCCTTGACCGGACCCAACTTGTCGGCCTTGGTAAAGACGATGCAGAAAGGAACGCCGCTCTCGCCCAACCAGTCTACAAACTCGCGGTCTATCTTCTGCTGGTCGTGGCGCACGTCGATGAGCACAAAGACATTAGCCAACTGCTGGCGCTGCAGAATATAACTGCTTATCATTTGTTCCAGCTGCTTCTGTACGGTCTTCGAACGCTTGGCGAAACCATAGCCAGGAAGGTCTACCAGATACCATTCGTTGTTGATGATGAAGTGGTTGATAAGCAGCGTCTTACCCGGTGTGGCTGAAGTCTTAGCCAAACCTTTGTGGTTGCAGAGCATATTGATGAGGCTCGATTTTCCCACATTACTTCTGCCGATGAAAGCATATTCAGCCTTCGTGTCTTTCGGACACATGCTCACTCGTGGAGCCGATATTGTAAATTCTGATTTCTTAATTTCCATTCTTTCTATTTTCTTTATTATTTTTATTATTTTCAAGTTTCGCAAGTGAGCTCCACACGCCCTGAAAGGGCAGAAGCCCCTAGCCCAGGGCAACGCCCTGGGTAATTTCGGACGCAAACCTGTCGCCCTGAAAGGGCAAAAGCTTTCAAATACCGGGCAATAAACAAAGCTTTTGCCCTTACAGGGCGCCTTGTTGATTGCCATTATACCCAGGGCGTTGCCCTGGGCTAGGGGCTTCTGCCCTTTCAGGGCGAGAGGAGTTAGAACAGGGCGAGAGGCGTTAGAACTTTTGTGCCTTCAGCCCGTACTTCTAAGTCTAGAGCATTTCAGCCAGTTCCAGCCATCTCATTTCCTTCTCATCAAGTTCATCCTTGATTTCAGGCAGGCGCTTGCTTTTCTCCGTCAGTTCCTCAACCGATAGATTTCCGCTGCAGAGTTCCTCTTCCAGCTTCTTCTGTTCCTCGGTCAGCGCATCTATTTCCTGGGTCAGCTGCTCATATTCGCGCTTCTCCTTATAGCTCATCTTGCGCTTATTCTCAAAATTGGCGTCGCGCTTTGCCGTGCCTGCTCCGTCGCTTTCTGCCGTTGCATTTCCGCTCTTTGCCGGTTTCGCCTGTTCCGCCTCGTCCTTCGCCTGCATCCGGCTCCATTCCCTGTACTGCGTATAGTTGCCTGGGAAATCCTGTATTTCGCCTTCGCCCTTGAAAACCAGCAGATGGTCTACTACCTTGTCCATGAAATAGCGATCGTGGCTCACCACGATGACGCAACCCGCAAAATCCTGAAGATATTCTTCCAGTACCTGCAGCGTCTGGATGTCGAGGTCGTTGGTCGGCTCGTCCAGCACCAGGAAGTTCGGATTCCTCATCAGCACCGTACAGAGGTAAAGCTTGCGCTTCTCGCCGCCGCTCAGCTTGTAAACGTAGTTGTGCTGCTCTTCGGGCGTAAAGAGGAAGAATTGCAGAAACTGCGAAGCCGTCATGTGCTTGCCGCCCAGATCTATGTAATCGGCAATCTCCGTAATCACGTCAATCACCTTCTGGTCTTCACGGAATTTCAGTCCCTCCTGCGAGAAATAGCCGAAGCGAACCGTCTCGCCGATGTCAAACTTGCCGCTGTCGGGCTGAACTTCGCCCAGCAGCATCTTGATAAAGGTCGATTTTCCCGTTCCGTTATTACCCACAATGCCCATCTTCTCAAAGCGGGCAAAGTTGTAGTAGAAGTTGTCGAGAATCACCTTCTTCTGTCCCCTGTCGTCGAAAGCCTTGCTCACATACTGGCATTCAAAAATCTTCGAACCTATATAAACGGTAGAAGCCTTCAGCCTTACCTGCCTGTCTTCTATGCGCTGCTTCGCCACCTTCTCCAGCTCGCAGAAAGCATCCTCGCGGTATTTCGCCTTGTGTCCGCGAGCCTGAGGCTGACGGCGCATCCAGTCGAGTTCCCTTCGGTAGAGATTCTTCGAGTGCTGAATTTCGGCTCTCAGATTGTCCATTCTCTCCTGCCTCTTCTCCAGATAATAGGCATAATTGCCACGATAGGTGTAGATGGTGCGGTCGTCGAGTTCCAGAATCGTATTGCACACCTTGTCCAGAAAGAATCGGTCGTGCGTAACCATGAAGATGGTCTTGTTGCCGCGGTTCAGATAACCTTCCAGCCACTCTATCATCTCCAGGTCCAGGTGGTTGGTCGGCTCGTCCAGCATCAGGAAGTCGGGTTCCGTAATCAGCACATTCGCCAGCGCCACTCGCTTCTGCTGTCCGCCGCTGAGCTGTCCCATCGGCTGTTCCAGGTTGGTAATGTGCAGCTGTGTGAGAATCTGTTTCGCCTTCAGCACCTTCTCCGGATCATCCTCATGATTGAAGCACGCCTGCAGCACACTTTCCTCCGGATCAAACTGCGGCGACTGCTCCAGATAGCCCACCTTCAAGTCGCGTCGGTAGATAATGTCTCCGCTCTCGTGTCCCTCTTTATCCATCAGCACCGACATGAGTGTAGACTTTCCCGTGCCGTTTCTCGCCACGAGTCCCACTTTCTGTCCTTCAGCGATAGAGAAGGAAATATTATCAAAAAGAACCTGTGCACCAAAGCGTTTGGTGAGGTTTTGAACGTCTAAATAGGGTATTTGACTAGCCATTTTTATTTTTTTTGTGCAAAGATAGGCAAAATATTTGGCAGAAACAAATTTTTTAATTATCTTTGCACTCGAATTTATCAATCAATACCGTGTTTCCATTCAGAAACGCGACATTTCAGAAAGAAAATCATTAATATACAATATATAATATATGTATAGCAAAGAAGAATTACAAGCAAAGAGTGTCGTTCAGTTGAAGGACATTGCCAAGGAACTTGGAGCCAAGGTAAAGAAGAGCGATAACAAGGGAACTATCGTCTACGCCATTCTCGACGCCCAGGCGGAACAGCCAGCTCCTGAAGCAGCTCCTAAGCGCAAGCGCACCCGCATTGCAACCAAGAAAGAAGACCGTGTTTATTCCGTACACGGCAATGAAGGAGAGAATTTCGACGTGCAGAAGAACCAGGTATTGGGTCCTAACGGCGGCGAGACTGCTCCTCAGGCTATGAGCGAAACTGCCCCAGCCCCAGCGGTTGAGGAAGAAATCCGGTTCAGCCCGGCAGAGCAGAGTTTACAATCATCTGCCCAGAAGCAGACTCTAAACCAATCAGGCGAAGACATCGAGGCTCAGGTACTTGCCAACTTCCCGAAACACCGCGGCAGAAGAAGCAAGGCTGAACTCGAAGCCATTGCAGAAGCCAGAGCAGCTGCCATCAGAAAGCATCAGGCGGTAAAAGCCGAGCTAGAAGCGCAGATGGCGAAAGATGCACAGGAGACGGCTAAACAGCAGGCTGCTACTGAGGCTGAACAGCCGGAAGAGGCAACAGCCGATAACCAGCAGACTGCTCCTGAGCAGGCAGCACCTGAGCAAGCTGCCGTTCCTGAAGAGCAGTTCTCTGCCGGAAACGCTGAGAGCGCTAACATCAGCGGCGATTTGCAGGCGATGCTCCAGGCTAAGATGAATGCACAGAACGCAGCAGCAGCTCCAGCTCCGGCAGCCGCTCCGGCTCCAGCTGAGGAGGCAAAGGAAGAAGCTACTGAAAAAACGGCAACCGATAAGAAACAGGAGTCAGCTCCTATCCACTATACTGAAGGTATGAAGGTAGAACTCGATGCAGACGGAACCTGGAAGGGTGATCCGGGCGACGGAACCGATTTCATCCCGGTAGTCGACATTCCTATCGAAGACCAGGCTGCCATTCCTACTGTCGACATCTTCGACCGTCCTACCACTCCACAGACTTCTCACCAGCACACACCTGCTGCTGCCCCTGCAGCCAAGAACAAGCAGGAAGCACCAGCCTACGATTTCAGCAATCTCGTGAAATCCAACGGTGTGCTCGAAGTGATTTCAGAGGGCTACGGATTCCTGCGCAGCAGCGATTACAATTACCTTTCTTCACCGGACGATGTTTATGTAGCATCCAGCTTCGTCAAGAAGTTCGGTCTGAAGACTGGCGATGTCATCGAGTGCAAGGTGCGTCCGCCTCACGAGGGCGAGAAATACTTCCCGCTCACCAGCATCATCAAGATCAATGGCCGTGACCCGTCAGAGGTTCGTGACCGTGTTCCTTTCGAGCACCTCACCCCACTCTTCCCTGATGAGAAGTTCAATCTCTGTGGCGACCGCCGCACCACCAATCTCAGCACCCGCATCGTAGACCTCTTCTCGCCAATCGGTAAGGGTCAGCGTGCGCTCATCGTGGCTCAGCCTAAGACCGGTAAGACCATCCTCATGAAGGATATTGCCAACGCCATCGCAGCCAACCATCCTGAGGCTTACCTCATGATGCTGCTCATCGACGAGCGTCCTGAGGAGGTTACCGACATGGCACGCACCGTGAATGCAGAGGTTATCGCCTCTACCTTCGACGAGCCAGCAGAGCGCCATGTCAAGATTGCCGGAATCGTGCTCGAAAAGGCTAAGAGAATGGTAGAATGCGGACACGATGTTGTCATCTTCCTCGATTCTATCACCCGTCTCGCCCGTGCCTACAACACCACAGCTCCTGCATCTGGTAAGGTGCTCACCGGTGGTGTAGATGCAAACGCCCTCCAGAAACCTAAGCGTTTCTTCGGTGCTGCGCGTAACATCGAAGGCGGCGGTTCGCTCACCATCATCGCTACTGCCCTCATCGATACAGGTAGTAAGATGGATGAAGTCATCTTCGAGGAGTTCAAGGGAACCGGTAACATGGAGTTGCAGCTCGACCGCTCACTCAGCAACAAGCGCATCTTCCCTGCTGTCAACCTCATTTCTTCATCTACCCGTCGCGACGATCTCCTGCAGGACAAGACAACGCTCGACCGCATGTGGATTCTGCGCAAGTATCTGTCAGATATGAACGCTATCGAGGCGATGAGCACCATCCACAAGAATATGCAGCATACTCGCAACAACGACGAGTTCCTGCTCTCTATGAATTCATAACCCCTCATCCGGGTTTAACCATATCTGAATATCCGGCAAAAGGCTCCGTTCATCGGCAGTCTTTACTAGATATAAATGAAGAGAGATTTGAAAGAGAAGGGCAAGTTCCATTTTCGGGATTTGCCCTTCGTGCTTTTTTACTGTTTAAAATCATTAAAAAAATATTCCATTTCATTTTTTATTCGTATCTTTGCTAATCTTAAACACAGAGGGGCGCAAAGCCCCAATATAAATAATGTATAACTTAAAATCAAAAGAACCATGAGCAAATATTTTGCAGAATCAGAATTGATTATCAATGAAGACGGAAGCTGCTTCCACCTTCATCTTCGCCCGGAACAAGTGGCTGATAAAGTAATCCTCGTTGGCGACCCAGGTCGCGTAGCCCTCGTAGCCTCCCATTTCGATGAGAAGGAATGCGAAGTTTCAAGTCGGGAATTCCACGCCATCACCGGCACATATAAAGGCAAGCGAATCACCGTGCAGAGTACCGGAATAGGATGCGATAATATCGATATCGTAGTCAACGAGCTCGATGCGCTGAAGAACATCGATTTCAAAACCCGCACCGAGAAACCTGAGCACACCACGCTCACCCTCGTGCGCATCGGAACCTGCGGCGGTCTGCAGCTCAACTGCCCTGCCGGAACCTTCGTAGCCTCACAGAAGAGCATCGGTTTCGACGGACTCATCAACTTCTATGCCCGCCGCAACGAAATCTGCGACCTCGAAACAGAGGCTGAATTCAAGCGCCAGGTAAAATGGAACGACCAGATTGGCAACCCATATTGTGTAAACAACGACCCTGAACTGCTGGAGAAGATTGCCGGCGATGATATGGTACGCGGAATCACCATAGCCTGTGGCGGTTTCTACGGACCTCAGGGCCGCGAACTCCGTGCCCCACTTGCCGACCCGGAACTTAATCAGAAGATTGAAGTATTCGAGTATAACGGTCTGCGCGTCAACAACTTCGAGATGGAGAGTTCAGCCCTCGCCGGTCTTTCCCTTCTCCTCGGTCATAAGGCATTAACCTGCTGCATGGTCATCGCCAACCGCCGTGCCCTCAGCGCCAATACCGGCTACAAGAGCACCATCGACAATTTGATAAAAGTTGTATTAGATAGAATCTAGCTCCATTGCAGCAATACGCCCTGAAAGGGCAGAAGCTCCTAGCCCAGGGCAACACCCTGGGTTAAAACAGCAAACAACCCTGTCGCCCTGAAAGGGCAAAAGCTTTAAAATACGAATCAAGAAATGAAGAATCAAGAAGAATGTATCTGCGCCCTGGCAACCCCAGCCGGCGGTGCTATCGGAATCGTCCGACTCAGTGGCTCCGACGCCATTACCCTCACCGACAAAATCTTCCAGTCTGCCAACGGCAAACCCCTGGAAGAAGCCAAGCCCTACACTCTGCATTATGGCGAAATCAAGGATAAGGATGGCAACACCATCGATGATGTACTGGTGAGCGTGTTCCGTGCACCCCACAGTTATACAGGCGAGAACTCCACCGAGATTTCCTGTCATGGCAGCCGATACATTCTTCAGCAGGTTCTCCATCGCTTTACAGAGGTAGGATGTCGCCAGGCAGAACCGGGCGAATACACCCGTCGTGCCTATCTCAACGGAAAGATGGACCTCTCTCAGGCAGAAGCCGTAGCTGATCTCATCGCCTCTACCAACAAGGCAACCCACAAGATGGCGCTCAGCCAACTGAAGGGTCATTTCAGCAACGAACTCTCCCTCCTTCGCGAAAAATTATTAAAGATGACTTCGCTCCTGGAGTTGGAGCTCGACTTCAGCGACCACGAAGAACTGGAGTTTGCCGACCGCAGCGAACTCCAGGCACTAGCCGAAGAAATCAATCACAAGATTACCACCCTCGCCCACTCCTTCGAAACCGGCAATGCCCTAAAGCAGGGAGTAGCCGTAGCCATCGTAGGCAAGACGAATGTGGGCAAGAGCACCCTGCTCAACCGTCTGCTCCACGAGGAGAAGGCAATCGTGAGCGACATTCACGGAACCACCCGAGATGTAATCGAAGACACCACCCTCATCGACGGAATCACCTTCCGCTTTATTGACACAGCCGGAATCCGCAAGACGGATGATATAGTAGAAAACATCGGAATAGAGCGCACCTTCCAGAAGATGGAAGAGGCGAAGATAGTAATCTGGCTATTGGATGAGCAGCCGTCAGCCTCAGAAATCGAGGAGATGAAGCTGAAGAACCAGGGCAAGAAGCTGCTGGTAGTATTTAATAAGATGGATAAACTTGAGAATGATAAACTTGCGTTCGATAAATTCACCCATTCCAGTGGCTCAGATTCCAGCGAATCAGAAGCCCCACTCTTCATCAGTGCCCGCACAGGCGAGAACGTTTCATCCCTGGAGCAGGCATTAGTAAAAGCCGCTGATATTCCTGAGATTACCGAGAACGACGTCATCATAACGAGTGTCCGCCACTACGAGGCCCTTCTCCGTGCCCACAATTCCCTCTCCCGAGTATTGGAGTCGATGGAAATGGGCATGAGCGGCGACATCATCGCCGAAGACCTGAAAATGGTATTGGAAGAATTGGGCGAAATCACTGGCGGACAGATCAGTAGCCAGGAAACGCTAAATAATATCTTCAAGCACTTTTGCATCGGAAAGTAAGTCGTGATAAACAACGATTAATATCGACAACAAATGATAGTTAAGGTGCTCAAAATGAGCACCTTTCTTTTTAGCCTTACTATTGGTTATAATCAATGGTAAGGCTTTTTTAGCACCTTTTTGTACCGCTCTTGTACCTCCACTTTTCAAAAGTAATAATATGAGACTCCATTTTTGGCAAATGAGTGCAAGATTGCCGAGAGTTTTGGACAATGATGGACGATGATATAAGACTATTGAAAATAAACGGGGTAATGACAGACGACTTTTTCTACAATAAATTAAGTAAAAAAGTATAAAAAGCGTACAAATGCCAGCAAGCAAAGAAAGAATTCTAAAAATTTGCGAGTATTGTGGGAAGAGCTTCTATGCATCAAAATCCACAACTCGTTATTGCTCCAAGCAATGCAACAGTTATGCCTATAAGGCAGCAAGACGTGAGGAGAAAGTAAAGATGGCTGAGACAATGAGCCACCGAAAAGCTTCCGAGAAATCCATGTCTGAAATCCTCGTGAAAGAATACCTCACTATTCAAGAAGTCGCTATACTTTTGGGACTAAGCAGACAGACCATATATAATATGGTGTATAGTGGTAAGTTGCGAGCATCCAAGATTACTTCTCGTTTATCTTTAATCAGAAAGCGAGATATAGATTATCTTGTTGATAGTTTGCCATACACCACAAAAAAAAGTGTTTCAAAAGAAGCATCTCCTGCAAAGCAAGAGTTACCTGTTCCAGAATATTACTCTGCCAAGGAAATTGCAGAAGTCCACAACACTTACGAGACCGCCATCTATGAGATAGTCAAGAAAGTCAAGATTTCAAGAATATCCATACAAGGAAGAGTATATTGGAACAAGAAAGAGGTGGATGATTATTTTGCACACCTGTCTCCAGATCCAACCATCAGTGAATGGATGACTGTTATGGACATTCAACAGAAATATTGTATGACGAAAACAGCCGTATATAGTTTCGTTAGTCACAATGCTATTCCAAGAAAAATGGAAGGTAACAATGTTCTGTATTCCAAGCGTCATGTACAATTGGCAAAAGGTGAATTCGTAGAAGACCAACTTTATTATACAATACCGGAGGCCATGAAGTTGTATGGTTTAAGTCAGGACCAGCTTTATAAGCGTATCAAGAAATACGCTATTGAAAAGGTGAAGATTGGCAAGTATATCAAGATTTCCAAGCGAGATTTAGAGAAAGCTATCGGCAAGCCTAAGGTTATTTAGCGGTTATCAAAAGGTTAAGTTGTACCCCATTACATAACTCTATTATTTTGCAATCGATTTCAAAGATCTCTTAATACGGGATCATATATAAAACATAAGTATCACATTATAAAAAGTAAACATCATGGTAAATACATGTACAAGAGTTTCTCTTCGCCAAAGAGCGATTAAAAACGACCGTATTTCTCTTTATTTGGATTTCTATCCACCAGTACGCAACCCTGAGACTATGCAAATGAGTCGCAGGGAATATTTAGGTATCTATATCTATGCTCATCCAAAGAATGAGATGGAACGTGAGTTTAATACAGATATGCTCAACAAAGCAGAGGCCATCCGTTGTATCAGAACCCAATCACTTATCAATGAAGAATTTGGTTTTTTGGACAAAACACGACAGAAAGCTGATTTTTTGGCATACTTTGAGAAGATGACACATAAGAAAGATGACAAGTGGATATGTGTCTACAAGCATTTCTTCAAATTTGTTCAAGGTCATTGTACATTTGGGGATGTGACAGTGGAACTTTGCAAAAAGTTCAGAGAGTATCTTCTGAATGCAAATCAGTTGAATCGAACAAAACAAAAGGTATCTCTCAACTCTGCAGCAGGTTACTACTCTACTTTCCGTGGTCTCTTAAAAATCGCCTATCGTGACAAGTGGCTTCGTGAGAACATCAATGACTATCTGGACAAGATTGAGCCACAAGATGTAAAGAAGGAGTTTCTTACCCTCGATGAAGTAAAGCAGTTGGCAGCTACTCCTTGCGATATACCTGTACTGAAGTCTGCCTCCCTCTTTGCTTGCCTCACAGGATTGCGAATCAGCGACATCTTAAAATTGCGTTGGGAAGACTTCGAGATAGCTCCCGACCAAGGCTATTGCTTGCGTATTCGTACCCAGAAGACTCAGACCGAGGCAACCTTGCCTATCAGCAACGAGGCATACGAACTATGTGGTGAACCAAGCACGGGTATCGTGTTTAAGGGATTGAAGCGCAGCATGATTAACCATCCGCTTAAAGCATGGTTGAAGAAGGCAGGAATCACCAAGCCATTTTCATTCCATTGCTTCCGGCACTCGTATGCAACAATCCAAATCGCCTTAGGCACAGACATTTACACGGTTTCGAAGATGCTTACCCATAAGAATGTAAGCACAACACAGATATATGCCGACCTCGTGAACGCAAAGAAAAGAGAGACAGCAAATAAGATTTCTCTTAAATAAATCCATTGCATTCATTTCATGGTGCCCGATATTGAAAAAATGTTCAATATCGGGCTTTTTAGTTAAAGGCTCCTAAAAGTTTTACGTGAGTCACGCGTGACTCACGTGTCAGTTTCTGCAGTTTTTCCTATTTTTGCACCACAAATGATTAATAATACGCAATATGAAACAGTTTAAAAAAGAATTTTTGACACAGCATTTATTGGTTTTGTGTGCAATGTCTATCATTGGTGCACTTGTTCGCAACGAAGCTATGCAATATGGTGTAGACACCTTTAGCTGCAACTTGACGTTCGTTATCTCAACCACCATACTGATGGTTGTTTATCTCCATGCATTAGATAGTATCATACGATTGCTTGCCCCATGGTTTAAGCATATCTTTTGTAATACAGTAAACAATACAGAAAGAAAGCGTCTGTCTTCTATTGCCATCAATGAAACAAATACATATGACGAGGGGGAAGAGCTAAACTTGGAAGATGTAACTTTCGTCTATGCAGATGAAGCCTCTTCTTGTATTACAAGCTATGAACAGTTGAGACAGGAAGCATTGGAAGACAAAGCCAAAAAGGAAAAGGTCTTGTTAAACTCAGCTATCGATTATACCAGAAGAACTTTTGCTGCCTACATGAAAGAGGAGCATTTGAACCAACTTTGTGACAACATCGCTATTTTCCAGTGTTGTGCCTCTACACACATGAGACATCATTCATTGATTGTTGACAAGGCTATTCGTACTATTGACTTAATGCATTATGCTTGGAATATAGGAAACCTTTTCAAGAAGAAAGGCATTGATACAGCAACCTTTATAAAACAAGTTTTTGCTGATGCGCTGGTTGATGTGGAAATATCCACTATTATAAGGAAGTTAAGAATGGAAGGTACCTGCATCATAGAATTACTACCAAGCTTAGAGGTTCAAGGCGGAATCAAGACACATTATTGTTGCTGATAAGCATTGAGCGGTTATTCAGAGGTTATATCTCAGCGATATTTATCCCCATTACATAACTCATTTACTTTGTACCCGAATAATAAAAATTGAACAGATATGATAAATGAAAGTATCACCTTTGATAAGTTACCACAAGCGGTTTCTTATTTAACAGAACAAGTTATCGAGTTGAAGCAAATGGTATCAGCACTTCAACCTACATCATCAGCAAATAACCATATATTGGTTGAGATTGATGAGGCTGCTATTATTATAATGAAGTCGAAGCCAACCATTTATCGATTGGTTAACCAAGGCATTCTGCCATCCTATAAAAAAGGTAAGAAGCTATACTTCTATAAGGACGAGCTGCTTGCATGGATTGAGAATGGTCGAAAAGCTACCAAGGAGCAGAACCATTCTGAAATGCTAAAAGCCATGCAAGGAGGAATGAAGCGCAAGCCCAAGTCAATGTATAATTTTTAACTCTATGCCAAATGACAGCTTTAAATAACAATAAGGATACTTCCATCAATCCAATGATTATCATGGATAAGGCTATTGATATGAGTACTCGCCTATCAGGAAGTCAGTTTCCCGTAAGCATCTTTCCTGCCAAGATTCAGAGAATCATCAAGGAGGTACACGAATGCCACAGTTTTCCTACCGACTATATATCAGCAGCCATACTAACTGCATTGGCTGTTGGTATCGGCAACACGCACTTGGCACAGATGAAACAAGGTTGGCTTGAAAGTCCTATCTTATACATGGCTCTTATCGGAAGACCAGGAGCCAACAAGAGCCACCCACTTAGCTTCGCTATGAAGCCATTCCTCGATTACGACTATGAGCAAAACAAGTTGTTCGAGGAGCAATACAGTAAGTTTGAGGAAAAGATGTGCATGTCTCGCAAGGAACGCATTGAAAATGGAGAGGATGGATTCCCGCAAGAACCTGTACGCAAACGTTTCTTGGTCTCTGATGTCACACCAGAAGGCTTGAGCTATATTCATGCGCAGAACAAGAGGGGGTTATGCCTATGGACAGACGAGTTGTCTGCATGGTTCAAGAACTTCAACCGCTATAACAATGGTTCAGAGGAACAGTTCTGGCTATCTGTCTTTAGCGCCAAGACAACCATATCAGACAGAAGAAGTTCCAAGAGTTCCATCTTCATTAAACGCCCCTATATCTCAGTAATCGGAACCATCCAAAAGAAGATACTTAGTGAGTTGGCGAAAGGCGAACGCTCCAGCAACGGCTTCATCGATCGCATTTTGTTCGTCATGCCTAACCTTCAGCAGAAAGCGAGATGGAGTGACCGAGAGTTGCCCGATAATATAGAGCGAGATTGGCAAACCATCATTCAACACCTTATTGATATGGAGTGTCCAATAAATGAGCAACAGGAAATCGAGCCTCATGTCTTATCATTCACAGAAGAAGCTAAGGCAAGGCTCTATGAATGGCAGCATCACTTCTCCGAGCAATGCGACAATGAAACAAATGATACCATTGTCAGCATCTATTGCAAGTTGGAGATATACATCATCCGTTTCTGTCTGATTATTCAATTGGCACGATGGACGTGTGGAGAATGTGATAAGGAAGCCATCGACCTGCTGAGTGTAGAGCGAGCCATCCGATTGACAGATTATTTCAAGAACTCTGCCATATCAGTACAAAATATCCTCAACGAGAATATGCTTACAGCTCAACAACAAGCAATCGTCAACCATCTTCCTGCAACATTCACCACGGCGCAAGCTCATGATGTCGCCAAAGAGAACGACATGAAGTCAAGGACATTGGAAAGATTTCTGAATGATAACATCGGAGTTCTTTTTCGCAAAGAGAAGCATGGAGAATATTCAAAGATTAACTCGTGACGGTATTGTCGGAATTGTCGCTTTTGGCGGTTTTAATACCCAAAGCGACAAAACCGACAGAACCGCCACATAAAAAAAGAAATGAAATGAGTACACATAGATTCATATTAGAGCCATACAAAGGCATCGCTACCCGACATACATGTCCAGAATGTCATAAGAAACGTAGCTTCGCCCGATATATTGACACAGAAGGGAAGATTGAGTTTCCTCCTTACGTAGGGCGCTGCAACCATGAGCAAAGTTGTGGTTATCACTTCACTCCCAAGGATTTTTTTGAGAAGAATCCCGAAAAGAATGAGACATTCACAAAGGATGAGACTATTTCATATAAGAAGAGAGAAATGCTGAAGCCATTACCCACTTCTTATATAGACGAGAACATCATGCGAAGTTCTCAGAAATGTTATGAGGCAAACAACCTTTTCTTGTTTCTATCTTCTCAATTCGGTGAAACAGCTACTCTTTCTTTGATGGAGAAATATCATGTCGGGACTTCCAAACACTGGACTGGTGCCACGGTATTTTGGCAAGTTGACAATCAAGGCAAGGTGAGAACAGGTAAGGTAATGCTCTATAATCCTGAGACAGGTAAGCGAGTAAAAGAACCATACAGCCATATTTCATGGGTACACTCGCTTATCCCCCACAAGGATTTCAATCTCTGTCAATGCTTCTTTGGTGAGCATCTTATCAATGTAGCCAAGACCAAGCCTATAGCATTGGTTGAAAGTGAGAAGACAGCCTTGATTGCCTCCTACTATCTTCCTCAATTCTTATGGATAGCAAGTGGTGGTAAGAATGGTTGCTTTAACACGAAGTCGTTATCTGTTCTGAAAAACAGAGATGTGGTCTTATTCCCTGATTTGGGAGCGACAACAGTTTGGCAAGATAAGCTGCCAATGATGCAAGTTCTCGGCATCCGTGCAACGCTTTTCGACTTTTTAGAGCATCAAGCCTGCGAAGAAGATAAAGCTAAAGGCTTGGACATTGCTGATTATTTGCTCAAAATCAAGCCTGCAGGAGCAAAACTTCAAGCCCTCATCAAACAGAATCCTGTCATTCGGAAGTTGATAGATGTCTTCAAACTCGAAATTGTTGACGAGCCTCAACCACGTTTCCGCACTCCTAAAAGGCAACGTGGTTTCAGACTCTGAGATGATTTGAAAAATCGAGGTATCTGACGATAGCAAGTTATGTTTTGAGTTACTCAAAACCTTTCGAGTTACTCTCGAAAGCACTTGCCTATCGGTAGATACCTCTCCAAAGTCGAGTATCTGAATCAACCTATCGGTAAGCAGAGAATTGCATATATGATGACTTACTGTCGTATAGATTCATTGATTTACTGTCGTATATATATGCATGTCATATGATAAAACGTTTTACATGGAATGAGTAGAAAAAGCCAATTTTCTCTTTCTACTATAAATATGTCATCGATTAATGATTCCTATTCTTGCGACAACTCCCAAGGCATACACCTACTATATGAAGATAAAGGCATTTGCTTGCCATCATACTCTTGTACGATTTGTTTGCGAAATGAAAGTCCAGAGTCATGTTCTTCCCACTTTATGCCCGTCACATAAGCCTTACCTTCTATCATTTTGATACCTATTGTATAATAAATCTTGTACCCATTACCATCACCATATGAAAGAATGAAGTCACTGCGTTCTACAAAATCCGTAGTTTTGTCTTCCCATGGTTTAACCAGCATTTCATATGGTAACCACCCTCCAGTAGGCTCTCCATTGCCTATCACATTATCATAAACCTCCTGTTTATTTTTATACTCAACAAGCAAGAGACGATCAGAGCAAATCGGAGGTATAGGAGCATCTTTCCAACTATCAAAATTAGGAGACAAAATTGCCACTCTAAAATCTTTAGCGAGCTTTAAGCTATCAACTACATCATAATTGGTTGAGATAGCAACTCCATGCCATTTATTAAATTCATCAATACATTGAGGACTATCCTTTATCCATAAAGTGTCATTACAAAATACCATGGGAAGTTTGCGTTTGCCAATGGCAGAGATTTTCATTTTTCCACCCTGTTTGGTAAGTGTATATGGTCTTTGAATATGTAGGGAATCTGTTTGCAAATGCACTATATAAACATTCTTGTCATATTTCATCTTTTCCACATACAAAGAACCAAATACACTATCATTAAGGGTATCTATATCGCACCCATATATATCAAAATTCATCCTATTAACGTCAGCAACAATATCATCACAGCAGAAGTTTTTGAGGAATGATACAAAATCGTCTTGCAAAGCTTGACAGTAGGCTTTGCCTTTAGAATCATCGACATTAACTCTTTGAACATAATAGTCATTACAGCCAACATAAAACTTCCTGAAAAATTCCGCTATGCTGTCATTCTCAGAGGTTTCTGTGCCTTGGACTTTTTGATTGCAACCACAAAGGGGCAAAATGACCACCAATAATAAAATTATCTTTTTTACCATATTTTCCACCAAATAATGATTATACACAAATAAATTTCGTGCCATTAAAAGGCACATAAAGTCAAAAACAGATATAGAATCTTTACTAATAGTCCTTACGACTGTCAATCCGCAGGGACAACTTCAGTTTTCAAATTCTTGACAATAGGTATGCCATAAAGACCTTTACACAAAGTTACATTCACGGTATCACCCTGGTCACATGTTTTATAAATATCAGAATCATCCAATCTAAAGTATTCTTTATTATCTAAAAATATTAAACTCACATTAAACTTTGAAAACCAATGTCTATAACCATTGTTTGTTATATGTTTCTTCCCCATAACATACGCTTCTCTATGATAGGATTCCGAATTAGCAAACCAATAGTTAGTTGATTGAACCAGCATAATCAGCAATCCAGTAATAAAAATACCGACACAGCACCCGAAAAATATAGCAAATGGAACTTCTTTTCCCTTAGCTCCAACAACGAACAACAATACAAAAATAGCTATGGCAGGTATGATTCCCCACACCCAAAATGGAAATTCAAGGATTGTATGTGCAGAGATGTAACTGTAATAAAGACCAATCCTCGTTACAATAAAGATAAAAGCAATATTTGCTACCCACCTCATAATCTTATTCTTTCTCATGCGTTTAACAAAGCACACAAGTTTCTTGAACCATTCTTTTTTTATGAACGGTTCGAGAAATTTTAGACATACAATCTTGCTACTTTGTTTTGTTGATACTTTCATACGTCTTTATTTTATGTTTTATCTAAAGAACGATTGACATTTGATTTTATTGCATAGAATTGCAGCATTATCTCAAAATACTGATCTATCAATGTTTTATACGTATTACGCTATATTTTAATAATCATAGAAAACTTGGCGACATGCATATTTAGAAAGTTCCTATTTCTGATTTTATTTTGAGTAATCTTACCTGCATAAACTTTATGGCTTTTCTAACAAGTTATTAAAATAGTGATAGATTCAACATCTTTTAAATAGAAAAATCCATGTGGTGATCCAAAGAATTATGTTTTCATACAACTATAACTATATTATCATCTATTCTCGTAATCACACAAATTATTGACACCTATTAAAATAAAAAATGTCTCCACTTGATAAACTGTCTTTATCATTATAAGGGAAAAACAATAGATTTGGTATAGAATCCTTTAGTTCAAATATAGACCTACTTTTTGTTTCATAATTATATAAACAAAGAGTATTTGATGTAATTTTAATCTTATAAAAGTTGTTCAATCCGGTAAATTCTCCATATAATTTTCCCTTTAAGAACAATCTTATAGAAACTGCCGCTCTTTGTGAATCTTGATACTGACCTGACAATATTTTTTGTTGTATTACTTTAAAATTATTTTTCTTAATTTTTAATGAACCTAAATACTTGTACTCATAATCATTAGTTAAGTCTTCTGTTTTTATTCTTATTGAATATGTTACAGAACCATTATGCGATTCTAAGCATAATTTTTCTAATTCTGTTTCATCTTTTTCCACAGAATCATAGGCGTTGTCTCTAATAGTTGAAGTACTTTTTTTGCAACCAATAATTAGAAAACAAATAGTTATATATATACAAAAAGTAACAATTTTCATAAAGCGTATTTTACTATTATAAAAGAGGGTGTGTCATAAGTCTGTGATGTGACCTCCTATTTTAGATGATGATTATCATAGGCTTTTCCATTTTCACTACTGTCCAATAAAAAAGGGCAATTCGATCTTTGAAACAGTTGAATTAT
>ERZ791812.183-NODE-183-length-38705-cov-3.128331_pt1 | contig 38705 bp, 48 predicted proteins | sample MGYA00510303_ERZ791812 | MGnify/ENA primary metagenome ERZ791812 (study PRJEB30046, sample SAMN00791985) | human gut metagenome | study: EMG produced TPA metagenomics assembly of the A metagenome-wide association study of gut microbiota in type 2... | reverse complement strand
AAGCACGGCTTTAACCGTGTTCTCTCCCGCCCATAATGGCAATATTCTCGCTCGTCCAATTCCTCTAACGCTTTCGCACCATGTTTTATAATGCTGTCGGTTTCCGTTTTCAGCTGGACCTTGTTTAGCCTCTCTCCACCTCGCTCGCAATGCTTCATCAGATTCTTCGTCCGTTCCAGGAATTACCAGTTCCCCAAGTGTTGCCGATATTAAATCGTCAACATTATCAACCGGGATTAAATCCTCTCCTGGGATTAACTGATTCGCTTGTACGCCGGCTTCGTCTGCAACCAAATAAAACTCATCTCCTACAGACTGCCACACTAAATAAATGTCTCCTACCATAAACTCAGATCCGCTCTCTGGAACAGCTCCATCAAACTCTGCGCTCCAGCATGCACTTGTGGCCGGAGTTCGTATAATGCCATCCATTGCAGTTTTTTCTGATAATATATCTCCTCCGCAGGTATCAACTGCAAGCATTTCAAATACCATTGACAAATCAGAGTAAAATTTTGCCGTTCTCATACAGTGCCCAGCCGCGGCATCCATATATACAGAACCTTCTCTAGTGTCAACATCTAAGTCTTCTCCAAGTTCTTCTGCCTGCTCAAGCCAGTATTCCTCATCAGCTTCGTCCTCAAAATATCCCAATTAAATTACCTCCTTCGCTCTGTATTTTCCATAAATGGTATCTACATCAAATTCAATCATCACTCCATCCTTTTCTTCATCACTGTCGTATATTTCAAAATCATCGATGGATAAGATTCTGTCATCATTCAAAAGAGCTTCTTTAACAAGTGCCGGTGTTTCGCTTTCCGTAAAAGCATCTGTGTTATCAGCATTCATCAGCATATCTTTAATCTCGTTGCCATAATCTTCTGAATAGATCAGATTCTTAAACCTTTCTGTCAGCATAATCTTTGTGATCGCCTGTTTCACAGCCTCCAGACCATCTATCATGCCGTCTATGCAACCATTTTCAAAATCAATGCGATATGTCCTGGATGTTTGTTCTGCTTCCTCCTCTACATCCTCGACATCAAGGACAAGATCCGTATCCATCTCCATAGCATCACCTCCTACGCACGATCCAAAATATAATATTGTTTTCCATCACTATATTGGAGCAAATTCACAGTCTCATTCTTTTTCAATGCATTTTGTACCTCAATCGTCTTTTTGACCTTTCCGTCCACTATTGTAATAGTGTGATTTGTCATTCTTTCCGGAATCACTAAATCATCTGTTGTAAGTGTGATTTTTTTATCGTTTACCAAGCGTAATGTTAAAGGTTTTTCTTTAATCACAATCGCAGCCTGTATATCAGGGACGGAGAGCCCTTGTTTCATAATCTTCAAAAGCATTTCTTTTATGCTCGTTTCGTTATTGGCCATATTCCCTCCTAACCAGCAGCACCAATGTCCGTTGCAAAATTCAGTGTCAGCGTCATAGTGTGACTCTCTCCCTTAAAAACATGTTTATCCTCATCAATATAAAAAGTCCTTTTTATTCCAAGATGTGGGATGATAACATATAAACAACCACCCGATATGGCTGATATGATGCCAAGTGATGATATCGAGAGAGTTTCTTCCGGATATCCATTTTCCGAAATCATCGTATTTACCAGTTTTCTAATCTGGGCATCATTTTGCTTCTCTTTTGCAGTATCAACCATCATAAATCTTCCAAACCTTTTTTCTAAGGTTGTATTTTTCTTTTCATAAACAACCTTGCCCTTGTCAGAGTAAATGCGAAATCTGGTCTTTATTTTTTCAATAGATTTGTTATATGTGTAATCAGTGATGTTCGCACCAACTTCAAGAACTATCTGCGTCATATGTTCTTTTCGACGCAGCAGTTCCACCTTTCCTCCGTTGGCACGAATATAATATCTCTTCTTTGTCCGCTTATAAGTTGTGCTGAGTGCATCCAAAAGGCAATCCGCATAGTATGTCTTTTGCTTTACAAGTGACTTTATCTTGCTGCCAGTATTAACTACAGTTCCGCAGGTAAGCCCTGCTCTTTTAATGCAATCTTTGAAAATTTCAGTAGCAGTTTTATTTTTGTAAGAGAACGAATCCTGACTATTGGACAGGTATATGCATTCATCATACGCCTTTAATTTCAGTTGCTTCTTTGCACTCTGAGTTTGCTTCATGATTATTCCTCTGAATTTTTCTTTTCCTTTCCACTTGAACACACAGGTGTAGCCCTTCTCAACATCAATTTTTATACGACTTTGCGAGGGCGAATCATCGTCTAATAGCGTTATATCCAAGGATCTGGCCAAAGAACTTTTTCTTCCATACCAAGTGATATCCACTACCAATTCTGAAACATCCCAACCTTTTTTCCCGTGGTAAATATATAAAGCAATACTTCCCATTCTGTGCCTCCTAACTATTTGGAATTTTCAAAACCATTCCAATTTTCAGCTTATTCGGATTACTGCCAATTACCTTTTTATTTGCCCCGTAAATGGTCCTCCATTTGTTTCCAGATCCATAAACCTTCTTTGCAATATTAAAAAGACAATCTCCTGATTTCACAGTGTACTTAGTAATTTTCGTTTTTGTGTTTGTGCGGTTGCTCTTCTTTTTAATTTTCCCTTTCTTTTTTCCTTTTGATTTCTTCACCTTAATCTTCCGAGTAGATACCTTCTCGAACTCTGTGATAGTTATAGAGTAGTTTACAGTGCCTACATCTCCGCCCTGCTCGTCAGCGTCAAATTTAATAGTGCATGGACTATTAACGCCAATAGGGCTTCCCGTAAACACAATCTTTGCCGGCGTTTTCAGCGACATAACCTTTTTAAGAAAATCAACATACTCATCTGGTGATTTCGGATTGCTTATGCATCCTTGACATTTATGGGCAGGAAAAAAACCGCTCCATTTCAACACAAAAGCGCCGGGATGTTTTTTGATGGTAACATCTCCGACGCCATATACATATACTTTATCGTTTTCATCCGGATAGGATACCTGGATTTTATCCGGAAGCACCGGAAAACGCATTCGCTTTTTATTACTGTTATAAGTAATCCAGATTTCATACTTACCGCTCTTATCAGCCTTAGAAATCCTTTTCTTCCACTTATTCACATTTTTCAATGTAGTCTTTTTTTTATTCAAAGTCGAAAGCGATTTTTTTGCTTTTTTCAGTGCCTGCTTAGCAGCTTTTAACGCCTTTTTATTTTTGTGTTTTCTGAAGTTTACAATAGCGGCCGAAATGGCTCTTATTTGCTTTTGAACAGCCGATATTTTGCTGTTCACTTTTTGAAGTTCCGTCTGTTTAGAACTCATATACACCAGCTCCTTCCTCATAAACCTCTTCTTTAAGAAGGCTCATAAACGCAGACTTGATTTTATCCTTTGCCGCACCCCATGTCTCTTCTTTTGAGGTATTAGCACCAACAGAAATAGTCCCTGCGCCTTCAATTCTAAGCGTGACAGTTCTGTCACCGCCGGTCGTTTTAGACTCTTCCGCTGCCATACGGCTCTGCCGGTTCTCTGCGGGTGTAGCAATTTGAACATTATCTTGTCGATCGTTATCCCCTATTGCTGAAATAATTCTATCGGTTTCTTCCGTTGGGAATACAGTATCTCCACCTCCAGAAACAATAATCTCCGGACCTTCTTCTCCAGCAACATATACCTCTTCTGAATCCGTCGTTCCAGAAGCGTGTCCCGGCAGCTTTGGTATTTTTACCTTTGGTGTAGACGGCAACGAAGAACTAGCGCTCTCCGAAGCACTTTTAAGTGCTTTTGAAGTCGCATTCGCGACCGCTTGAGCCGCCGATACAGCCTCTCCTTTCTTATTGTTGATTGCATCAATATACGCTTGCAATGTCTTTGTTGCTGCGGATCTCGCATCCGATTCCATATTCATCTTCTTAATGGAGGATTCCAGATCATGAGACATCGTCTCGAGAGAACCGCTGAAATCTGTCTGCAGATCAGCTACATCCCCTGCCGTCTTGCCCTGTGCCTTCTGTAATTTTTCATACTTTTGCACAATCTTTTCAATTTCCTTGTCCGATGCACGGGCCATTGCGGAAAGTGCAGCTGCGCTTTCCTCCGATCCATCGTCCATATTCTGTAACACATCTGACAGACCTTTTATGTCCCTTCCTTTCAAATTTTCCAAATTATTAGCATAATTATTCCAATAATCAATTTGAGACTGCAGCGCATTGTTAATTTTATCTACCGATGTTTTCGACTTGTTTTCAACCTTGTCCCATAATGCATATTGCCCTTCAAAAGATTCCAACGCATCATCGTAAGCATCATCATATTTTTTTGCAAGTTCTTCCAATGAAGATTTCACCGAAGATACTCCACCATTAACCGCATCAGCATAGCTCGTAATGGTGTCTCCGCTTTCTCCAAATTTTGTAGCACTCTGCTCCGCACTCAATGAACCATTTTGAAGTTGCTCAATAAAATCTTCCGTTTCCTCTTTTCCGTACCCAAGTGCATCGCAATATTCGCGGATATCGTCATTAAGCTGATCATATGCTTTGCTGGCTTCATTTTGTGCATCGTTCGATTTTTCCCATTGATCAAACTGCTTTCCAAGATCCGAAGACCAGTTTACTTCTGCCCCTTTTCCTATCTCAGATAAGATTGGATGGTCATTGATCCATTTATCCTCCATTTCCTGGTACTTATCCCACGAATCACTGGTTTCCTTAATGGATTGTTTATACGCATCTTGAGTTTCTGTATATTTCCCAAGCGATTCCATCAATCCTTTGCTTGCAGCATCCAACTTTTGTTGCTTATGCTGTTGCTGCGCAAAGTCAAACAAATCTGTTGTCGAAAAATTGGTTTTGCCGGTGGTTTCATCAATCGTAAGGTTCAGATCCGAATAGGAACCATTCAATTCCTCTACAATATTTTTCATCAATGTCATCTGCGAATTAGATAACTGTGTCTGACTTTGCAATGCCTGTAATTCGCCAATCAGCAAAGTAGAACTATCATATAATTTATCTGCAGAAGTAACATTGTCTTCATAAGTGCTGTGTATTTTATCAATATCATCATTGAGCGAATTGATTCTTTTCTGGAATTCCCCAACCGTTTCTCCTGCATGATCATACGATGCTTCCAGATTAGCGATTTCTCCTGCCAGCTTATTTGCCTCCTCTGAATTTTTTCCGTATTTATCGCAGGCTTCATCATACTGTTTATTTAGATCATTCATCTTTTCTTCGTGTTCCTGTGAAGCAACCGTAAGATTATCTGATGAATCTGTTGCCTGATCGTAAGAATCTGCAAGGAATACAAGGCCAGCCGCAAGAGCCGCCACTCCACCAATTAACCAAACAACCGGATTGGCAAGCATAGTCGCATTTAACAACGCTTGCGCTGCTGTTGCCGCCGCTACTGCCACCGTGAGTGCTCCAAGACCAACCGCAATAGAGGCAATGACTTTCACAACAACCGGATTCTCTTCAACAAATTTCCCAACAGAAATAGCCATTTCAGAAAACTCATTATACATCTTTGAAAGTACCGGGTTTAAGGCATTTCCTATCTGTAGCTGCGTATTCTCGATTGCATTATCCATTCGCTGATGCGAATATTCTGTAGTATCAGCCATTATCTCATACGCAGACTGTGTAGCACCGGCACCATCCTTTAATGTTGCTAGGTTCTGATTAAAGGTTTCAAGCCCCTGGCCAATGATCGCATTAGCTGCTTTTCCGGCCTCAGCACTTCCCCACATATTCATCAAGGCTTCACTATTCTGATCAGCGGCATTATAAAGTATTGACAATACATCCGCAAGAGAATTTCCTTCCTTCATGAGTTGTCCAAAGGTTTCTCCCGTTTCGGTCTTTAAAACTTTTGAAACATCGGAGGTTGCATTGCCCAATTCATTTAACATTGAAGCAATGTATGTTGTACCTTCGGCTGTGTTAATACCAGCTTTGGTAATCGAAATATAACCAGATTCCAAATTTTCCAATGATACATTATATGCCGAAGCTGTACTGATTCCTTTACCCATTTGAGCCGCCAGTTCTCGAACCGTTGTTACACCCAAATTCTGCACCTGGATTAAAGAATCAGATATATGTTCTGCGCCACCAGCAGCTTCACCATAAGAGTTTAGGGCAGTCTCTACTACCGATAAAGCAGATGCCGTATCAGTAAATCCCGCAACAGCAAGTTTCGATGCGTCGCTTGCCATATCCACAGATTCCTCAGCTTTTGTTCCGGCAGAAACAGCATTGTATGCAACTTCCGCAAGTCCATCAGCCGCCTGTCCCGTATCATTTGATAAGTCCAGGATTTCATTACTCAATTGTGCTATGTGATCCTGTCCTGCAATCGTTTGTAACTGAGCAACGGATGTTTCCACAGTTTCTGCTTTTTGAGCACATTCTTCAAATTCCTGACTTAATTCATGCACAAGCGCAATTAAACCTGCAGATGCCAAAGCCCCCTGTATTGCATCTATAGAATTTTTCCCTTTATCGCCAAATTCTTCTGACTTATCTCCTGTTTCCTTAAATTTGTCTCCCAGTTCATCTGATTTTCTGGCCGTTTCCTCCATCTTTTCACCGAGTTCTTCCGAATTACGACCTGCTTCACCCATTCCTTCACCCAACTCAGCAACATCATCCGCCGCTCTGGTAGCTGCATCTACCGTTTCAGAGAGTGCCTCTTCTGCTTGCTGATTCGCACTCGAAAAATCATTAGAACTTTCGGCCACACTTGCAAGGACGCCATCGTATTCTTCAATGGAGGATGCAAGCGAACCGGCAGAAGTGCTGGTTCTATCAAAAGACCGACCAATATTATCTGCCGACTCACTTACCCGATCAAAGCTGGCATTCGCAGATTCCTCAATATTACGGAAAGTATTTACTGTATTTCTTCCTGCACCACCTACGGATGCCAATTTCGAGGATACATTATCGATCATATTAAAAATAACTGATAAATTCGTAGCCATGCTTTATCCTCCTCTAAAATATTTTATTGTGATTAAATAAATGGCAGGTATCTTCTCTCGCCTTAATGGCGGCGGCAATGTAAAAATGTTGGAGAGGTTTTGGCTTGGCATAAAATTCTTCTGGAGATATATTATGATTCACCAAAAAGTAAGCCATCCACCAAGCAAGAGACCCTTCCTGCTCAATTAGTTTTTTGCTTTTTCAATATCGTCTTCAGTCTCTTCGTCCTCATCATTGCCGAGCCCAAGCACGCCATTGACCATATTAACAACTTCACTGTACTCCTCCGGGGTAAACATCGTTCTTAAAAGATCTCCTGAATCTACGCACCCATAAAACGCCAGAAGCTCATTATCGTGCACATCCGGAAAAACAATGGATTCCGTAAGGACTTCGCGATATGCCTTGGTATTATCACGAAGCTCCTCTTTTACAATCTTTCCATCTACAATGTAAGGTTTTCCCTTTTTATCAAGAGCATTTCGGATTACCTTGTGCCGGTCATAAATTTTGTCAATATGTCTCTGTGACAGCTTTTTGATCTGGAACATAATAGGTTCTCCATTCTCATCCTTGATCGGTCCTGGAACTTCCACAATCTGCTCTTCTTTTAACTCTGGTCTCATAAAATATTTCAAATTTTTAGTTGCCATAACATTTACCTCCATATCTATTCTGTATAGTCTCTAATTTCGCCATATTGGCTCTGCATCAGCAATTACCTATGTTTAATCATTAACATAAAGAAAAGAGCAAATAGCAAAAACTACAAGCTCTTTTCTGCAATGCCATTTTAATTTCTAAAATTGAACATTTTTAGCTCCCATGGAAACTGTATCCTTGACAAAGTCTCCTCCTGTGTCAAGATCCATAAGAGGAATATCACCTGTGATAACGCATCCAGTACATGTTACGGTTTCTGTTCCCACCGCAGCATAATAATCACTATCTTTGTCCTCTCTCTGTCCCTGCACAACAAATTCAGGCGTAGTGCCTTTTTCCTCATACTCTTTTGCAACATCCAGCAGCCACGATGTAGAACGATATTCCTCGAGATCAACCGTTACATCTCTGCCAACATATCTTCGGTTTACCCCCTTGTCTCTAAGAGATTTATATGTTGCCAATTCCGGCTTATATTTTACGGATAATTTACTGGCCTCAAGAAGAATTCTGCCGTCCACGGAGACAGTGCCGTCTCTGAGACTAATCGCATGTCTGTTTTCTCCCATTATTTTTTTCCTCCTTTACTACTGTGTTGAAATTGAATAATACTGTTTCTCTGACGAATCGACAGGCTGCAATGCAACATTAAAATAGGTATTGTCATCTGACGAAAGCGTTCTATCCACAGCAAAATCATTGTCTGCGTCAACATTCTTAATGGCTCCATCTCCACCATCTACATTAGAATATCTCTTTAAGAGAAGACGACCGAGCTGATCCATTTTGTCCCATCCATTAGGTTCATTATCGTATTCCGCCGGTTTAATAGTGGCTTTAAGATCATCTGCGAATGAATCAAAGGTTCTGATCACGCGATTTTTTCTGTACGACTTATCCTGATCCTTGGATGGATGAACAAGGCTGTTAATGTCATATTCCACAATAACCTCTCCTGTATCGTCGGAGGTCGAAAAGAAAAATTCTCCCGCGAGAATAGCAGCTTCCGCCTCCTCATTGCTCTTTTCTCGAAGAACAGAAGACGCATGATTAACAACCCTGTAAGTGTTTGATGTAGTCTTGTCCGCCCCTGCCGTTACTCCGGCAACCCAAGCTGCGGCCTGTGCATCTGTCAGTTCAATTCCATCAAACACAAATGCATTTGTAACATTGATGATTCCAATATGATCACCTGCAAAATTCGGAAAAACAAACTGAACAGTCTTTCCAACATTGTTGCGAAGATATTTCACTTTTGAAGCTGCTGCATTCACAAGTGCCGAATCAGTAACCGGAATGAGTACCGTATTACACTTTACCTTCTCAACCTTATCAAGGAATGCTGTAAAATCCTGATTGATCGCATTCGAGTTTTCACCACCGTCAAGAGCTGCGCCAGCAAAAGCTGTAAGATCACCCTCTCCCGAGAATGTGACATACTCGCTTCCTTCACCCACAAGCTCGGCAATAGTTGAACATCCTGAGAAAGTTTCCATCAGTTCTCCATCAAGATAAACCATTACATCAAAACCTCCATCAAGGTTTGCCGTGCTAATTACTGTAATATCATTTCCTCTCGTTCCAGGATATTTCGCTTCAATGGTTAATGTCCCCTGCGTTTTCTTTGACTTTTTCCCTCCAGAAATGATGTAAACATAAACCTCTGACGCATTTTCAAACGCCAAAAGAATCGGTAGTGTTTCTTCCTCCCCGCTTAAAACGCTCCGACCAAACTTCGCATATTCTGCATCTGGAGAATCTAATGTTAATTTAATAAATTCTCCACTTGGTCCCCAGTCATATCCCACCAACGGAATTACAACCTTTCCTCTGGTCGAAGTCGAAATCGTTTTTTTCTTTCTGGACTTATAATTGATATAACTGCCCGGACGGATTTTTTCCTGATTGATATCAAAAGTTCCACCAGCCATCCTACTCAACCTCCTTCTTTAACCATTCCTCAATAATTTTTTTTGCCTCCGAAATGGTGTATTCTTTGTCTTCTTTGTCAAAAAAAGCACCATCAAAGGTGCTAGATGTACATCCAAATGTTTTTACGCATCCCGCTCTAAGAGTTGCAAGCGTAAATGTCGGTTCTTTTTTTGCCGGCTGATTAGATGCTGCGGTCTTATTTGTTTCCTGTGCCATATCAAATACCTCCTATTTTTTCGATGTGGCCAACCCTTCGTAAAAAAAATTGACTGCCTTGATGTATGTTTCATCATCGTAAGCAGTCAAAGTTTTCCAATCAAGGGTAACCTGTGTTACTCCAGTGTCAATGTTTTTTATGCCAACTTTATCTATTCGAAAGCTCTTTCCTGCCGGTTTCCCATCTTTGTCATAAAGCGGAATACGACTTCTCCTGCCGAGAATAGATTTTTCTATCTGCGAAGCATAATAATATGACTCTGCAGAATTTTTTCCAAACACCTTCATAAAAAGCGAAAACACATTGCTATACGCAGACAAAGAATGTGTCCCACTGCTTACTTCGGGCGGTGGAAAATACACGGAAGGAGTGGCAAATCCTTCCGGTAATTCCTTAAAATAAGTCTTTAAATTCAGCGGGTCCATAAAACGGACAAGTGCCGCTATTTCCGTCTCTAGCATCACAACCTCCTACATTCCAAGATAACCGCTAAGCCATTCTGCCAATTTTCTCTCAAGGAGCTCTGGCAACATTTGTTCCATAATACGAATTGCAGCTTCCCAATAATGAGCACCTTCCACCCATTTCTGCTGTAGCAACATCCCCGTTTCTGCTCCCGGAGAATACACGAATTTACCGCCACTCCAATAACCCGGTACCCATCTTTTCTGCACCCCCTTCGGATTGGTCCAGTGACCATCATTGACATAGGATGCATACTTAACATTTGTACCTATTTCCAGCGTCAGACCGCCTTCCGACAAAAGCCAAAGATTATCGCCACTACCTTTATGAAAGCTATTAAGAAGCAATCTCGTATCCACAACATTTCTGCGGATGATTTCATCCTCCACCACCCTCAAAAACTCAGTTCCAAGAGCCTGAAGATATTTTTTTAATTCCTCTTTCAATACACCGTTTCCAGCTGCATCCACTTGTTTAATGAACGCTTCCAGCTGTGAGCAGTCTATTTCAATCGCTTTACCAGGCACTAAATCGCCTCCCTCACGCTTCCCTGTCTGTTCGCATATACAATCACATGATGATCCTGCACCTTCCTCGGTAATTCTGCTATATACGCAAATCCCGTTTCTCGGCTTACAATCTTATCATTCTTCCGTATATCCGTTCCAAAAGGAAAACTAATTTTCACTCTGGCACCATACTCATTTAATGGTTCCTGTTGCGTGATTTGGTACATACCACTTTTGATATGGAAATGACATCGTACATCTTCATTTATTTTGTCCGGATTTGCCTGATAAGAAAAATCATTATCATCCGTAATGCCAAACCCTAAGTCCGAAGCCGCTTTTTCAACATGATATATTGAACATCTGTGATTTAAAAAATCATCAAAAGCCACGGATATGCACCTCCTTCTTACAGTTTGCGAAGCCGCATGGTTAATTTTTCACTGGCTTTAGATCTCAGATGAGATTCCAATAGGGTGTCTATGCCAAGAGTTTTCACATCAATCTCTGATGAAGATGATGTGTAGGCATAATCATCAAATGTTTCCGATGTTTTTTTGCCGATATTTTGCTTATTATGAGCAAAGTATTCTGCAAGGATCACATCTGCCAGCTTTACATCCTCCGGGACACCGCCGGGGTAATCATCATCGGAAAAGGAATTGTTGGTAAATGAAATAATATACGCCTCTGCTCTCTGAATATCGTATTTCAGTTTCTTTTCCGAGCGATTAAGTACATCTTCCAAATCACTGTATTCCTTAACATTATCCGGTGTCACCCAAGGTCTAGCCATCACCGTCACCTCCGATCATTACTGCTCAAACAGACTTTCCATTGAAGTGTCTGGTTCTGCAGGTTCCGTTGGACCAGACACTTCGCCGTTCTCGGCAGACTTAATCACATCTAAAATTTCATCTTTCTTTTTCAGCCCGGTGATGTCGATTCCATTCTCAGCAGCATATTTTTTCAAATCTTCCACTTTCATAGAATCGAAGATTCCGGCAGGTTCCGTTGGACTGTCTGCTCCCTCATTATTCATTCCCGTTTCCTCTTTTAACTGCACAAAACGCCCAGACAAAAGAAGATCCGTAGCAAGTTTCTGATCAGCATAAAAAGGGACGCCCCTCTTGCAGGACAAACCGGTCCTTGTATAAGAGCGTCCTTTTGTAAGTTTTAACATTGCCATGTGTCACACCTCCTAATTCAGTGAAGGCAATCCCGTGATAATTGCCGTAGCGTCTGTCTCCTCGATAATCGGATCATAATCCAGATGAGCAACATAAAAACGCTTATCCTGCATAATCGCTTCTTTGCCTTCAACGGTTTTTCGCAGCTTCATTTCGTAGGTATTTACCACAATAAGGTTTTTCGGATCCGTAAGGATGATCTTATCATCGCCAATTGACGGACACGAAACAGTAGGAATATGGACCGGCTGTGTATAAACAGATTCCGGCACCGCTCCTCCTTTACCAATCACCTGATTGATAAGGTACAGTTCCCATTCCTGTGCTCTTTTTGGCGACATTAACCAACGCAGCTTTCCATTGTTGTATTTATTCGGCAACATCTGAAGTGTCTTATAAAAGATGTCAAGTTTCATTGCACTATCTGAAGATGCATCATACACATGGCCATCATTGCTGATTTGCTTAATCCATCCATCATTGAGCTTTAAGAAATCTACATCTTCCTCGTTGCCGATTATCACGGCTTCACTATCCACCCATGCACCTGCAGTGTGTGATGCGACAAATTCATACAGCCCTCCATTATATGTTACCATGTCTCCCGGAGTATAGGCTTCGGATGTACTAAACGCTTTCGCTTTAGATGCTCTCTCGTCGCCATTGAGGTATAAATCTTCCAGATCAACGCCAAGCTGCGCCGTCATGAGATTAGTAATAATCGCCTCCAACTGCTGACCTTCAATATTTTCTCTGAGTGTCTCCTCTGTAATCTCCCACGGAAGGCGAATTGCCTTGCATGCATACTCGATTACATTAGTTTTTACACCAGCTCTGTATCCATCATCCGTATTCTCAACTTTTCCGCGAAGAATTCTGGATGCAATGCCGATCTTATCAATTTCTCCACTCTTTGCACTTCTCATAACATGTCGAACCATCGGTCCCAAATTTGTTGCTTCAAAAGTCTGCTGAATAAACTTTCTCGCCTGTTCTGGATTAAGCAGTCCATTTGTAATGCTACTGGTCTGAATAGTGGAACCAGCTTTGTTAATAATGTTTTCTTTGATTCCCATAATTAAATTTCCTCCTTTTTACTAAAACATTCCGGTCATATAATGCTGCTCTTCGCCATCTTCCTTGATGACATCAGCGGTTCCATTAAGGTTTCCTGGAAGTGCTCTGCTTTTCATTAACGGCTCAATTGCCTTCGCAAGTGGTTCCATCGCCTTTGTAACTTCATCACCAACCATTTTGGCAACACTTTCCGGCGTTACTTCTGCAGACTGTGGTTCATTATGTTCCTCCAATCCGCTTGCTTTTGTAATGGCTTCCAACTGTTTTGTGATAGGTTCCACTGCCTTTGCGACCTCTTCACTTACCACCTTCTGAACTTCCTCATGTGTCATGTCCTTGTCCTCCTTTTTTACATTATTTTCTGGTTCATCTTCCTCAGAAAAATCCGAGAGAAAAGAACCCAGTGTATCATAAATACCTTTCAAGGTATTCAGATTCTTGCTGCTAAGACTTTTTCCTGCTTTTTGAATTGGTTCTGGAGCCTCTTTTGCTGCTTTTTTCAATGATTTCACAATGCTCCCATCCGATGTAAGCAATTCGGTAACAATGTCATTAAAATCCTCAAGTGCAGAGCGGATTGTTTCCTCATCTGAGTTATATCCCCATTCCCATGCACCTGTTTCTGCATTATAGAAATTTCCTTCGAGTGAGCTTCTCAAGGCATACCAAGCAGAGTAAAAATTATCTTCTTTCACTCGCCTCTTAAAATTGTCTCTTACAGCTCCTTTTTCTACAACATCAAAGCCCATTGCCTTGGCCAGTTTTCGGAACAATCCTTTAGGGGCCTCCTGTTTTTCTACCGGAAGATCAATATCCTCTGTGGAGTACACACCAACGCCACCCATAGAAAATCCTGTAATATCCCCTTTCTGAATCGAATCCCAAACATCATCATTGGAAATCTCCATGGTCATAAGCCAAGTGCCTTTTTTAATTTGTTGCCCTTCAATTTCCATATCGCATTTTGCAACATACGATTCGACCACTTCCGCTCCATCACATTTTTGGAAACAGTGCTGCAAATCAACCTGATTTCCATTTTTCGCAAACCAGTAAGCAGCTTTTGTAATCTCTTCCTCTGTCATATAATTACCCTGCGTATCTTCAACCATTGGTTCATATACGATTCCGGTAACATAATGACTATCTGCGTCTGCTTTTATGATACGGCCGTAGGTCGCAAAATTAGCAGCACCGTCACGGGATTTTGTAATTAAAAACTGCTTTTTATTTGCGGCTTTATCCACAAGCGACACGAAGCTAATCTTTGCATCTGTCATAGCATACGCTTTTGCAATCTGTGGCATATATTTAACCTCCTGTTATTTATTTTCTGTTTAACGGACAGCTCCGAGATAATACGGATCACCTCCTGTTATGTAAATGTTTTTTGCACATTGTTTATAGCACCTCCTCATTCTAAAAAATGGTATAAAAAAAGCACCCTGTTTCCAGAGTGCAAATTTCACTTCGTTATTGACTATGCGTCTTTCTTGTTTTCTATTCTGTTTGTCAAGAAATTCAGTTCCTCAAGAGACAAACTCCTAAACGGGCTTACCATCGAATCATCCTCTGTGTCGCTCAGGGGCGGATCATAGGTGTCAACATCAAAACCGAGCTTTTCACATATTGATTCATAAGTAATATCATCAGTCATATTAAAACACCTCCAAATCTACTCCATTCTTTGACAACTCCTCCAATGTCACTTTCAAACTATCTATATCTCCATTATAGAGCAACGCATTTGCCTTTTCAAGATAAATATCTGCATTTATATAGTTCACAGGTCCGTTTATAGTGTATTTACATATGGTACCGTTATGTCCTGCCACTAAGCCGTACTTATACTTTCTTGTCTCGGCAGCTCTGATGTCGTTTATACTTGGAGTTGTGCTATTTGGATGATTATGCACTCCTACAACCGTGTACTCATCGGCATCTTTCAGCAATTTTGCCATTGCTTTGCTTGGTTTTGCACTGGCAGTCCGGTTATAAGATTTGTTGATCACGGACTTTCCTGTCTTTGTATTGATATATGCTAAATCCTCATAATTGGTGCCGCTTCTATGACGGAGCATTTCCTTTGTCTTGGCTCTAATGCTTCTCGTCACTTTTTTATTCTCACCCAAATTGTTGAATTTATTCTGATAATCAGCCGATGCAATTTGTTTCCTGTCAATCACCGACTGCTTATAATCAAATTTGGGCTTACTGCTTTCTGCTTCATCCGCACCAATTCCGGCTTTAGCCTTATTTTTCGCATTCAGCTCCTTTTCCCATAAGCCATCATCTTCATCGATAATTTTTTGTTGCATCTTCTGTCGTTCTTCGAGGCTCATTCCAAGTATTTCTTCATCGGCAATAGCCTGTGATAGGCATTTACAATTAATCGCCTCTCCGGCAGGGAGAATTGGATCTCTTGGATACATGGGATAATATGTAACTCCATCAGCTCCTGCCAATTTAAACGGCTTATCCTTATCTACGATTTGACCATCCATCGCCACATGATTTGCTCTTGGCTGATTTTTGTACCCGCCTGTATGCACCCATTTCTTTTTAACTACTGCCGGATCCTGCGCCATAGCTTCATCATGTGCCACAGAATGACAACGAAGCATTTCGGTAACAGCAGCTCTTCTCGCCGTGTACTGCTCATTTCTGATTCCATCCGCAATCAGCTCCTGTGTGAAATCTGCTACGCTCTTACCTTCGTCAATACTTGTCTTTAGCTTTCTGCCAATATCATCCTCTGCATTTAGCTGCATAAGATCACTTAATTCATCGGACCAGTCATTTATCCAGGCTGATGTTCTTTTACGAAGTTGCGTCACAACCAAATCTCCAGAGGATTCGCGAATATATGAATCAGCACACCCAAGCACATGCTCCATATAAAAGTTACTGAACAACTTCCTGATTTCATCTTTGGCTGAATCATCATCAAAAAAAGCATCCAGGATTTTTTCCGCAGATGCTAATGTTGTTACGCCTTCCAAGGCCTCGGCAATTCTTGCTGTTTGATCAGTAAGGATGTTGGACAAATCATCTTCAAGCCCGCTGGCATTGCTTACACTATCTTTTGCGTCTACATAACCGGCATTTGCAAGTTCTTCAGATAAGTTATCGTCTGCCTTTGCGATATAGGCATTAATGCTCTCAAGTAATTTTGAACAATCATGCCCTTTTATAATACAATTACGCATTTGCATCACCGCCCATTGCAAGAAGCGTTTTTCTCACTTCTTTCATCACCGACACAATCTCGTCCTCTCTTGCTCTCTCTGCTTTTTCAATCTGTTCATCCAATCCCCGCTTTACATCATCCCCAATAATAAAACTATCAGCTGCGGTATCGTCTATATGCCCGCTATCTTCGTCATTGCCATGATTACAAAGCGCCGGCATAGATTTAATAACAGCCAACGGCACATTCCCGATATCATCCATATTGAACGCTTCCGGGTAGTCTTCCGATTCCAGCCCCAAGGTGTCCATAGTAAGTTTCCTGGCATCATTCATCGTCATACCTCCGGCTCTTTCTGTTATATTCAATATCTTCATAATATCATCTGGGTTCGTTATGTCCGGTGCATCGAAGACCGCTTTAACATACTTAAATCCATAGCCATTCAGCAATTTATTATTCACAATCCATGCGAGCGAAGCTCGCTCTGGCTGAAACACCTGCTTTTCAGTTATTTCCATTGCCGTTTGAGCAGTTGCTCTATTAAAATCTGTCGTATATCCTGTATATAAATCCGGCAATAAAAAAGAGCTCTGCACTTTCTTTCTACCATTTTCCTGATACTCTTGAAACAGTTCATCCTTTTGCAGAATGTTGGCCAAGTCTTTAATTTCAATATCGGGACCGGTCCCGCCTGATTCAAAGTCTGCCGTTGATTCTGTTTTCTCTGTCTCCAGGATCATAAATGCATGCTGTCCATTTTCCCCTTTAATATCATTCATATAAGATTTCAACTTATCAAACGATTCATCTGACAAAGTTCCCCCCTTTACAATGATCATCATCGGTGTATGTCTTCCGTTCCTGAAATAGTTATTATTCAACAGTTCAGCTCTATAGTTTCCATCCACGACAATCACCTGTCCTATCCACCGAACAGTTCCATAATAACCATCTCCCTCTACAAAATCTAATAATTCATTGGCTTGGTAGTCAATTTCCAGATTGTCCACATACTGACCGTTTCGCTTGTCCATAATGCGAGGATCACCAAATTCTTTGAAATAGACTGTCTTTCCTGCAATTTCCTGCTTAAATTTTCTAAATTTTCTTTTTCGAGATATTTTTTCTCCTCTGTATAGATAGTCCATGTCAATGTATGGTTCCTGTGGATATGTCATATGAACGCTAGGCGTATCATTTATAAATTGTATCTCAACAACTTCTCCATTAAAATTTCGGATACATTCTATGTATGAAATACCAAAAGTTTCTCTTGCCTTTACTACCTTCTCAAATACTTCCTTTGTATCCGTATCAAGATTCAGAAGGGAGAGTATCCTTTCCAGTGCTACCCACTCTGCCTTCGTCTCCTCATTTTCCTCTATATCATCAATATACTCAACACTGATTCCGAAGCCGGCAATATTGTTTTTATACGCCTTAATGCACTGCGGAAGTATTGTGGAAGTTTCTACCAGTTCTCTTAGCCCATTCATGTCAATGCGGTGAGGAATCCATTCGGAAGCACTCACATTAACCGCCGGATCCAGCTGCTCGGATTTTTCGGACTTTTTTATCGGACTCTGAAATGTGTCAAACGATGATTGAATCACCTTCACTTCGGCTCTCGGCATATTTTTGTCACTCATCCCTACTCTCCTTTCTTCTTTCTCTTTGATTTGAGCTTAACAGGCAAACAAACAAGCAATATACAGTCTGCTTCATCCGGGGAGGACAAGCCTCTCTCTTTCATTTCCTTTTTGCTCTCAACTTTGGTCTTTCCATTAGACATAAACTGATATTTTCTGACAGAAAGCTGACCAACCATATCGCTATCATCCGGCAATACAATCTCAGGTTTTTTTGTTTTTCCGTCATTATCAAAAGGAGCTATCAGATCTCTGATAACTCCCATCATGTATGTTGTGGTGTCATAATAGTATTTATGTTTTATCGGCTGCCCGAAATTTACCGGAATTACTTCCATGTCTCCATACAGCTCTGGCTGCGTTCTCTTGAAAGCTCTAAGCTGATCTACAACTCCACCTCCAACGCCGCCATCATCAATTTTAACAGCAATGCGTTCTTTGTATCCGTATTTAAACTTTAATGTCTTATAAAGATTTGCAATGTTGCCTGCAGTCCATGTGGTATCCTTTCCATTGTACTTTTTGTAAATCTTCACAATCTCATTCATCCGGAATCCAATCACCGTCTTATCATCTCCAAATCTCGCCACATCGCAACCAATGCTCACAACATTCAGTTTAGACGGATCCGACACTTTATTGCCATTTTTAGCAACATATTCTCCAATTCCTCGCAGCGTATCGTCACAGATATCCGTGTCAATAGACTGCTCCACATAAGATATAGGGATAAATATGTCATCGTCCTGTTCCGGAAACTCTCCGTCAACGCGGACCCGAACCACATTGCTTTTCTTTCCGTACTTTCTATCAAGCGAAGCTATATTATCTTTGTTTGTCCTGGGACTGTTTCTTGAAGACACTGTAAAACACTTCCACAAAGACCGGTCCGCCGTGAAAGCATCATGGAATGCTCCTGTAACTTTGGTTGGATTTCCCATCATCAACAATTTATTGTTTACTCCAGAGAGCGTACCATATATAGCCTCCATAATCGGATCAGCCACGCCGGATGCCTCATCTATAATAAACAACATATTTTCCTCATGGAAGCCTTGCATATTCTCTGGCTTCGTAGCAGTCCTGGCTACGGCAAACCAACGCTTTTCATAGCCAATCATATAAATATATGTCTTGGTCCATTTCATGAGCATACGAAGCAAATCAGAGTTATTCATCCATTTTGCAACCTCAGACCATAACACATCATTTAGCTGCTGCTTAGTTGGAGCCGTTGCAACAATACGGGCATCTGGAAAGCATACAAGAAACCATATCAAGGCACATGCCTCCACTCCGGTTTTGCCGACACCTTGTCCCGACTTTACAGCAACTCTCGGATTATCACGCAACGCATATAAGGCTTCTTTCTGCCATTCATCCGGAGAAAAAAACAGAACATCTTGACAAAACTGCACCGGATCCTCTGTCCACGCTGGCAGCATCTCATCTAAAAAGCTATCCAACCATTCGGAGAAATCTTTATTGTCCTGCATTTCTTTTCCTCCTTTGTTCCAGCAGCTTCTCACCCCATGCTCTTACAATGTCATTTCCAGATGTGCCTCCGGACATCTTCTCATGCTCTATTTGTATCTTGGCCAACGCTTCAATGGCTTTTGTCTTTTTGCTCTGCACGGTAGAAAGTTCCTGTTCCAGCCTCGCTATGATCATATCCTTATTGGCTGTGTGTGTCGCTATATTATAGGACTTACCCGGAAGAATTTCTTTATTATCAACCTTCTCCTTCTGGCGCCTATCGTACTCTGCCTCTTCCTCTTGGTCTCTAAACGAGCGTTTTGACTCGCTTCGGTTCACATCCATTACCGCAACCTCTCCTTTTTGTTCGCGGTATTTATTGATTGCTTTCAATATTCTCCGCTCCCTTATCGAGAAAAGCTGTATTTGTTCTATAAGCTGAAGTTCCGGATCCTTGGGAACCGTTTCAATTAAATCCTGCTCATCCTCGTCCAAAGCATCCATAAACACCGGAACATACCCTCCGTGCTTTGTTCGATCTGGCGGGGGATTGGGATGCGGATTTCCAGGACCGCCCTTGGCATTTTGATTGCCCGGTTGTCCGCCACGCTTTTTCTTCTGCAACGTTGCACTTTTCTTGTCACTCTTTTTCGCAACGTTGCACTTGTTTTTTTTTGAGTTTTTCCCCCATCCGTATCGATTCTTCCAGCTACGAACCGTACCATCTGAAACACCAAGTTTTTTTGCAATTTCAACCATTGGCATTCCATCATTAAATAACTTTTCTGCCTGTGTCACTTTTTCGCTTGGCGCTCTCGGCATATCACCACCTCTCTTCTGTTCGATTTGCTATCGTGGACACGCAAAAAGGAGGATGTGCGTCCTCCCGTGTGCGGTTCTCACGAATATTTATTGTTTTAACATTAAATCTTCGTTATAAACTCTGCTTTTGAATAACCCTGATTTGGTTTAATCATCATATTCAAAAAGTCTTCTTTGGAGAAGTCCGATAATCGGAATATTTCCTCTGGCCTCATGCCAAGCTGCTTACCGATTTCTTCAACAGATTTCCCCTCTCCCATAAGCTCTTTAACAATCGCTTTCATAGGTTCAAGCAAATGTGTACCTCTTGCCCTGTTGTGGGTTACAGTACCGTAAATATTACCGGCTTTATCCTTATGTTCTACAATTACAACAGGAACCTTGCCTTCAAGCATTGACTTCAAAGGTTCTTCTCCTGCAACAGTCCATCGGTGGAAACCATCAATAATCGTGAAATCCGGTCTCACAACAATTGGTAATGTCCATCCATTGGTTAATATGGATTGCTTCAGCAATTCCAAATTCTGTTTTGACACTTTATTTGGGTTGTAGTCGTTTGGCTTTACCCTGCCCCTGTCTACCCATTGGAGAGTAGAAAGCGGACTGCTCAATTTCTTATCCATTTGTCATGCCCTCCTTCTTTTTGGCGTCTGTAATGTATTTACCATAGATTCTCTGATATAAAGCACGATATGAACGCAGCTTTGGATCACCAGAAACAAGCCCTTCATATATAGCTTTGCAATCCTTGTTATCCGCAATAGCAGAAACACTCATAAAGAAGTTCCTGTATCGCTCAGCAACATATCTCTTATGCTTTGTTTGAAAATTCCTATTCACATCAGAAAATAATTCCAAAAGAGCGGCCTTATAATCTTTCTCGACCGCTCCCTTTTCATTTTGTTTTCTCGCAGTCGTGCTCCTACCGAACATTTCGCTATCCCAATACAGGGCGGCCAAATATGCGTTAGGCTCCCTTCTTACTATCCGTTCCATAAGATCCGGATAATACTCATTCATTTTGACAAGGCTCTTTGCCGTGTCAATTGAAAAAAACTGTGATACTCTCAATTGCCCTTTTCGTGTTCCAGACTGCCATAAAAACAGGTAAATTTCTGGTATGTCAACCTTTTCTCGAAGGAGGTAAAGCCATACATCATTATTGGTCCAATCATATATCGGAAATACCTGGTGCTTATTTGTCATGGTCTTTCCTGCCCTTAGCATAGTTGCAATATTCTGTAACCGCTGCACAGATTCCGCCGTCCTGATTCCTGTAATCGTTACTCCATCGCTGCATACTCTTGGTAGGAAATCCTGATATGCATCGATACGGGGTTTTAACAGCGGATGACTTCTGATTGCGAATGATGGTGGCTGCCTTACCCAAACATCTTTTTTATATCTGTCCCAACAAATAAATGTTTCATCGTTGGACAACTCATTAAAGCAGTTGTAGTGTTTTACTTCTAAGCAATACCACTCAAACCTTGCTCCAATTAGCATAAATTTCTTTCGCCATTCTTTCACTTTATCTTCCATACAAGGGAAAATGGCTTCCTCGTCTATGAATTGTACAGTAAGCTGCGCCGGATTGATTTTCCCTGCCTGCACAAGCTCCATAACAAGCTGCGCCATACAAAGGCTGTCCTTACCACCGCTGAAAGACATATATACTGGCAATCCGTTTCCGAATACATTTCTTATACGGATTTTGGCAGCTTTTACAACATCAATGCTGGATTCACACCGCTTTATAGCCATACTTTCTCCCCGCATTTCGGACAGATAACAAATTTCTTTACTTCGGTGGTATCTTCACTGTCCTCTGGCATTTCCTGTTGCGGCTGAGTGATCGGCTGTGGTGCAGGTATCGCCTGTTCCGCTTCGGCTTTTTGAATCTGCTGCTCTTTTCTTTCTCCACTTTCTTTAATACTCTGGATTTCTTCATCATCCAGAGTGCCATACTCGGAGAGCTTTTCTGTGACATCCTCTGCCTCAGACACCATCTGCTTTAATATATCTTCATCAAAGCCGGGAATATCGAGGTCACCCTGCAGATCTTCTAAGAAGCTGTTGAGCGTGTCGAGGTTTTCAATACCTAAACTAAAAATCTTATTATCTGCTATCATCAGCTTCTTTTTTTGATTTTCAGTAAGGTTGTCATACTTATAAACATCAGCTGTTTCTTTTCCCATTGCAATCAATGTGTCATACAGGCCATTTCCTGCTAAAATTACATTGTTTTCATCAACAACAATCGGCCGGATCTGTCCGAACATTTTGACGCTTCTCTGGAACTCCCTCAGCTGTTGCTCCGTATGAATTCTGACATTTTTTTCTGGCTTCACGAGGTCCGCCAGCTTCATTGTGATAATTTCCATCTTTGTTTCCTCCTGTATTTTGATTGGAGGAACAAATCCGTATGATATATACGCTATCTGCAAATAGCAAAAAAAGACAACACTTGCAATCTTTTGTCTGCAAATGCTGTCAAGTGTCAGCAACTTATTTTATTGTCTTCAAGAATGCTTTTGCACTCTCAAAGTATTCTGCCGCCTCAATTACTATGGAGCTGTCAATCTCATAGATTTCACGCCAGGCGTTCTCTGTACTTCCTGTCCATTGTCTTGCCGGCCAAGGATGTGTGCCGCAGAGATAGCCATTTTTCCAATCATATATTGGCGGCATAGCCAAATTATAGTAATAGATATATGCTAAAATCTGTTCATGTGTCCAATCTGACAAAGGGCTGTATCTTGTAACCCCTTGGCTGTTGGTGTAGATGTTATCTCCTTTTCCAACATAATTCCCGTCTGCTCTTCGCCTTCCGAGAAGGAGTATATCAAGATTGTTTTCTTTATAGTATTTCGCCTGCCCTCTATGCTGAACAATATGAAACCATTGCGCCGCATATTTGCTATCCTGCGGAAAAAGCATGTGTGAATGAGCCACAAGCCACTTCATATCCTGTCCTGTATTGATAATGGACAATTCCGGAGGCTTATTATCCTCAACCCATTGCGTAAATGCTTTATACTCCAAATTGCTGATTACAAGGACACAGGAGCTTATTCCTGCCCGCTGACAAATTTCTCCAAGCACAAGCGAATCTTTTCCTCCGCTCCATGCATAGGCAGCTTTCTTTCCTTTTGTCTTGGCTTTTATATCCTGTATGGTCTTATCTACAAGCTGATCCAACTCTTTTTTGGTTACCAGCTGTTCGATTTTGTCAAAAGCGTCTATCCAGTCAGAGTTTTTGATTCTCTGCTTTCTTCCAAGTATGCTATCCATTCTCCGCACCTCTCTTTCTGCTTGCAATCAAAGCAACTGTTCCAGATAGCAGAACTGTCAAAAGACTGCCGACTGTTTTATAAGCTGCGGTTCCTGTGATATTCCCATAAGCAAATACGGGAAGACCTATGATCAGCGCGGACACGATGCCAGCAACAACGCCTTCCGGTTTAAGCCTTACTCCCTTTAATGTAAATATTGTCGGGAGAAGTGTTGCTGCTCTGAGTGTGCCATACATCAAAAACAAATGCGTAACTGTAAGCCCCGGGATATTGGCAACCACAATTCCTATTGCCAATAGTGCAACCATAGCAACTTTTGTCTTTCCGAGTGTGTTCTTTTTGAATATGTCTGTTGTGAGGGATGATATTGCACACAGATTACTGTCGATCGTAGATAATAATCCGGATACAATCATAAATAAAAATGGGATTACCGCCCAGCTTGGAAATAACTCCGAAATAAGTTCAAAGTTAATCACTCCTGTATCAATTGCTGTGTACCCCATTCCAGCTCCTACAAATCCAAGTATTCCCATTGATAACGGCACCACTCCAAACAGAATGGCTCCAACAAAGAAAGCCCTTCCTATTCGATTTTTCTTTGCGCAAAACGCTCTCTGCCAAAAACATTGATCTCCAAATGGTCCCGAGATAAGTCCAACTGTTGTGGGGAGTCCGAAACCGAGAAATATTTCTATACCTTTTGCAGAGAAAAGAGAGCTGCACTCTCCTGTATATCCACCGATTCCTGCAAACATATTTTGAATGCCTCCGCCGTTCTTAATACCGAAAACCGCAAAGCACACGCTTGCAATCAACATAAAGACCATCTGTATGGAATCCGTCAGTATCGAAGCCTTTATTCCGGAGAACTGCGAATACGAATAAGCAATCACAGCCATAATTACTGTCATGATCCAGAATGGAATGCCGGTCAGCATACTCAATATTTTACTTCCTGCCAACAACTGAACTCCTGTAGATAATGCTGATAATGCCCCAAGCTGAAACAGGTAAATATTTTTTACCGATTCAGACCTATATTTCTGGTGCATATATCCAGACAATGTGATTCCTTCCGGCATTTCCTTTCTTATTCTCCGGGCAAACGGAATAAAGAATATCAAGCAAAGTACATTAGGTACCAGAAACCAAAACAGCCCTGCAAAGCCTTTGGTGTATGCATTCTCCGTTGATGTAAATAGTGCCGGTGCCCATATCCATGTGGCTGCAATGCTCAATGCAGATATAAACCATCCCGTATTTCTATTTCCAACACAAAACCTTTCAACATTTTTCTCTTTGTTTGTCATAAGCACTGTTGCCGCGATCATAATTACCGCATAAGCTGTCAGCACCATAATTGTGTAATTCATTATTATCCTCCAATCAATGTGTTTTTGGAGGAGCAGGTGCGTTTCCTGTTCAATCATTTCTCCTTTCTCGGAAAGTTTGCATCAAAAAAGAAGCCTGCAACAACTCTGCAGACTTCCCCGACGTTCGATTTAGAATTTTACAAATACAATTTTGCCACTTATACATTGTGATGTCAATGTAATTATTTTGTAGACGGTGGCTTTATCGTACTTTCAATCCGTCCACCCCGAATATAAGAGCAGTCATCCTCTCCTCCGCCACTCTCAAATCAGAATACACATTTTCTTTTGACATAGTATGTTTGGTCGCAATCTCTTTCACAGATAGGGTTGGTTCGGCCATATACTTTTCCCAAATAACATCGTACCTCCTACGGTCTATAACCTTATTAGAAGATTTTTCGCAGTAAGCATCATACAAACCGAACATCGTTTCAATATGAGAAACAATAATGGCGGTCCTGGTAGCACTTCTTTTGATGCTCTCAATGATCACCTCACTATCATATAGGCTCATCATCGATTCCAAGATATCCAAAGCTGACTCTTCCATTTGCGTTCGTCCAAAAACAGAATTTTCCGCATGTTCTTTGAGCATATGGTAATTACGAAGCAGGAGTTTTGTATTTCTTAGTCGCCTGTCAGCCCTCTTTCCCTGCTCTTTTTTCCGTTCCTGCGCATAGGTTTTTAACGCCTCTTTCGCTCCGATTTCAGCAGCCTTTGCATAAATATCTTCCAACTGCTTCTGTGTCATTGTTATGATTACTTTTTCTTCGTTCGACTGATTCTGATTGTCCATGCTGTCGCCCTCCTTTTTTATTTCAAATTCATAACGAATTATGATATAATTTAACTGTCTGTTGGGAGGGTTGCGAAAGCACTCTCCTTTATCCTTCGTTATCCAAAAAATCTTCAATCGACATTTGCCCTGGTATATCATAATAAGGGATATCATCAATCGATGTACTTGATTTTGAATTTCCGTCTCGAGCTCTCATTGTGGTTCCAAATACTCTCTTATAACAAATCGGTCCATAACCGGTCAATTTGCTTTGCGAACTTTTTAATTTTCTTCCACATTCCATACAGACCGCCATCAAAGATCACCTCCCTCAAAAAGAAATACCTTATGCACCGGTATTCTCTTGTCCTTAAAATCTTCCCAGTGCATATATGCACCAGAAGCTAAACAAGATGCCGAGTATTCCTCAATCTCCTTATCATTTTTAAGCCACGCACAATGACCTGCGACATGCTCCTTTATTTCCTCCAGAAGTTCATTTTCCATAAGTGCCTGTATTATCTGCAAGGTAACTTCCAACCATTTCTCCGGAGCAAATTCTCCTATGCTGGTCTTGTAGAATTCCTTAAACACAGTTTTCTGTCTAGTATTTCCAAATCGTGTCGTGTATGTAGCTCCTGTTGGCTCGCCCCTGCCTATTCGATGATGTATTGCATAGTCTGAAATACTAACTATTTTCATCCTCCACCTCCAGCCTGTCCGCAATAAGTCGAATAACATCTGCCATTATTGTTCGTTGAGCATTATTTTTTTGAATTACCTGATCAATCTCAATATCCGGAATCGATATTCCAATATCATCTAAAAATTTATTGACCATCTGCTTGCTTTCATCCGCTGTAAATGGCGGCATTTCATACTTTTGGGAACATCTACTCACAAACGCTTTATCTAAAATATCTAGTCTGTTTGTAGCCGCAATAACCACAACATCATTTGCAAGCTTGTCGAATTCCTGCATTAAAGTAACCGTAACTCTACCGATTTCCCGGTCTGCTCCACTTGAAGTCCTTTCTCTGTTGCAACTTATAGTATCAACTTCATCCAACATAAAAACACAAGGATTTGTAGAAGCATAGGTAAATGCCTGTGCAATATTCCGAGATGTAACCCCCATGTAACTATCCACAACCTTTGAAAAATTCAAATAGCAAAAAGGTAATCCCATTTTGTATGCTATGTACTTTCCAAACATTGTTTTTCCTGTCCCTGGCGGTCCATAGAGTAAAGTTGCATTTTTGTACGGTATCATTAGCTCCATAAGTTTTTCGCTAACTTTAGCCAGTTTGAAAATATTTTCTTCAATGGTTTTCTGTCGTTCCGTCACATAATAACGGCTTTCCTTAAAAGACATGGAAACATCTTCACAAATAAGAATATCTTTGAGATTTCCCGGAAGTTCTATCATTCCTGCTCCCTCCGATGTGAGGATGTTCTTATATCTGGCCACAAAACTTTTATTCTTTTGAGTAGTATCTGCATCCAATGCAGCTACTGCCCACTTTTTTGCCTCTCTTATATCGTTCTCAGCAATTGACTTTATTAAATTCTGTTCATAGCTTCCTAACCCCATCACATTCCCCTCGCTTTCAACTTTTGATCAATAATTGGTATAAGCATTCTTGCAGAACACTTCATATGTAAAATAGTTGGAGCATCCACAATTTTGCAAAGCATATCATAGTACACCTGCTCTGCAGTTAAATCCTTGGCATAATCTTCAGCCCGTTCTCGTGTTTTCTCTACTATCGGAATCCCTTTGCACTTCTCTGAAATTTCATGTATCAGTTCCACAGCTCTGCTCGTAAACACTATTTCGTTATTATCTGCTACCGGCTCTTCCAGCAGCTTTTCCATAAGTTCATCTATCATTGTCTTTCCTTTCTGTGATTACTATTTCCTCATATCCCAAGCACTTCATAAATCGTTCTGGTTTTCCACAGGCTTCGTAATGTTTACAGTCAATGCACACATTTTCTTTCTCATGTTTTTCCATCAAGAGGCTTCCCCACCTTCCGCAGTTTCATTTGCACTTTCCGCCCTGTTATTCCATGCCTTTGCAGCCATATCTTTGCATTTTTCAATACTGGTAATAATATTATCTTCATGGTTCATATCAGGACAATATCCCTCGGTTCTCGCATAACATTTTCTACACTGACACCAAATAGTGAACTCGTATTTCTTATTGGCAGCCTTCATTACTGCCCTCCCGCCACAAAACGGACACGTTTTAAGTTCTATACTCATAATCTTTACCTCACAATTCTAAATTTTTTCCTGTTCTGCCTTGCATGATAATCATCTATCACATATTCATGGCATTCCTCTCTTTCCATATTTCCGGGACTTTCTCCATCAAAATTATTGCATATATCGCAAAAGAAGCACGGGTGCCAGTCGTATGGTACTTCTTCCGGATTGACAGTAAGGCTCTCTGCATTATTGATACATGACCTGCATAAACAGTAGTAACATGGATCCACCATCGGAACTCTCTCTTGCTTATGTTCCGGTGGTTTTTCCTCTGTTATATTCATAAATTCATCAAATTTCAGTTGTCTATTCATAGTTACTCATATGTCGGCTCGGGCTTTGTGTCCGAATATACATAATCTTCATCGCTCAACTCGTCAGCAATAATTCTAACGTCCGCTCTTTGCAGTTTTAAGAGTAATAAGTCAAACTCATCCAGATTTCTAAGGGAATTCAGATTCGGATTTGTGTCCACTCTTATTTCCCATCCATCCTTTCTATCTCCATCCCACTTAGAGAGACGTATTGTTCTATTGAGTTTCTCCTGCTGTTCCTCTTCATCCACTGTGAAATCAATAGTGGCATATTTGAATGAGCTCCAGCTTCTTTCACGATCCTCTTCAAGTTCAAAGAAAACAGTCATTGCCTCATACTCTGGTGACTCATCCCATTCAACTTCTCTGCCATAGGTATCCATATTTCTTGCGACAAACTTTTTGTATTCCTTAAATAAATCCGTTAATTTCATTTCTGTTATCTGAGGTTCTTTCATCAAATACTGGAAATTTTCCAACATTTGCTTATTATCCATAAGAACAGATTTATTAACTATTTCCGTAAGAACTGTATCTAATTTTACTATATAGGCAGACATATCATAGTTTTCAATAAACGGAACTAAAACCTGCTCAACTCTTTCTTTGACCGCCTTTTCAAGCTTTCCATAATTAAATGAACTAGCTATTGCTTTTTCTATTCCATCCGTCACCTTTTCTCTAATAATCTGATCAACAGTTCCATCCGATAGGATTTCATCTGTGATTCTCTTAATATCTTCATCAAAATTTGGCATACTAATTTCCTCCTAAATATCTGTAATATTCGATTGTCAGCTCTTTCATGGCTGCTCCTTCATCGCTATCATGTATTCCAGTGCTTCACGGATGTCTTGTATTCCAATGTGTTCAGGCTTTCCTTCGTTTAACAGATCTAGTGCTACTTGCCATTTACTTCTTGTTTCTTTGTAGCCCTCGCAGAAGCTGCCGTTTGATGCGATTTCATAATTGATGTGACCGTTTTCGTCTACAAAATGGCCACCGCAATCTCCCTTATAATTGGCACAATTTTTACAACTCATCGCTTATTCGCCTCCCGTGTATTATCTCCTATAGAATCTTTAGGTTTTCTATAATCATTAGATTCGACACCGCACCATATTGTTCTTCCATCATCCGATTTCATGGTGATAATCCCATCTTGATAACGATATCCGGCAACAACCTGCCCCCTTATCCATCTGGACTTCTCAGGATCAACACTATCGCGCAGTCTCATTTCAATGCTGCTACCAATTATGTCATACCACTTTTCCATCCTCTCATCTCCTTCTCTGGTCCTTTATAATTAGTTATGTGTATCTCTGAAATTCTCCATAGCCCACTTGTTTCCCGTTGCCTGTACCTTTGCTCTGATTCTGTCTTGCGGCGTGGATCCTCTTCCTATGCACGCAAGTATAGATTTTCTTATAGAACTTCCTTCTGTTAACCCGGCAGCATCCAGAGCTTCTTTTGTTCCACACTCATCGCATATCCTTGTCTTGTTATCTACTCTCGACAAAGCTCTTAACCACTCCGTTTCCTTTCCGCATTTAGGACATTTCATATTCAATCGGCACTCCTTTCCGTATCGTCTGTTCTTAAAACTCGCCACCCAAACAGCCCCTTCTTGGCCACAACCTTTTCTACTAAATCCGTATATTGTGGCCGTGATATTATCACTTCTTCCGGATTCATTTCCTCCGTCAGTTCCTTCCCACAACGCCGGCATATATTTGGTACATACTCCGGATATATTTTTCCACATAATTTGCATCTAAGCACTTTATGATATCCTGCAAACAAATATGGTGTCCTTTTTATTCTAAGCATAGTAAAATCATTATTTCTGATTCTCATTTGAATTCTCCTTCCCGGGCGGCAGCACCAGCCGCCCAACGCATTCTGTAATCTTTTCCTTATCCGAGACCAATCAGATAATACATATGAACATTGTCGATAGTTACTTGGTGCTTAATTTATTGATACAGGGAGCACGATCGCTTTGAAATCGCTATCCTCTGATTCAACAATCATCGGCATTTTAGGACCATTAACAGAAATCCCAACATTATCGCAGTCAAACGCTTTCAGTGTTTCTATCACTAATCTGGCATCAAAACCGATTGTCAACGCCTCTGAAATTTCTTCCTGCAAATCTACCGTTTCGTGATAATCTGTAACTTTGTCTCTAATACTTAAATTTAGTTGCTTTCCGGATATTTCAAACCGGACCGGACATTTTTCTGTGGTACACATCTTCGCTCGTACCATTGCATCTAAAAGCTCTTTTCGTGATACAACCGTATGTAACGGAAGTTCATTGAACATTTTCTGGTATTTGAAATATGTTCCCTCAACCAGCCTTGTACACACTTCAAAGTCGTCTGTTGCAAACATCGCCATAGTGTTGCTATAGCTTATTTGAACATCACCCGTTAATCCGAGTGTTTTCAGCTTATCTATTGTATTCTTTGGAATAAGCAGTTCAAACTCTCCATCGTAATCAACCTTGTCCCACGCAAGGACATGTCCATCAAGTCCGACAAAATTCAACTGTCCATCCTTAGCCTGCAGACACATGGTTGACATGGTGGCATTTCCTCCCTGTTGTGGAATTGCATAAGAAACTCTCCTTACAGATTCCAACAGCTGTCCTGCTTTAAGTGTGAAACTGCTCCCCTCTCCCTCAATATCCGATACTGGAAACGGAGCCGGATCCATTGTCTGATACTTATTTTTGATTTTGTCAGCTCTGATCGTCATTGTATTTCCATCTGAAACTGAAATATCAATCTCACCATCCGGCAGATTGTTGATAAGATCAAAGGCTCTCTCAGGAATGATGAAACATTCGTCCTCTGTACCCTCTATCTTCGCCTTAACGGTCATTTCTAAGTTATTGGCGATTAACTACCCTTCCCTCACCAAAATCCCCTGTAAGATAGGCATTGTTGTCTTTTTGGGAACAACTCCCTTAATCTGATTGAGCTTTGTTGCAAGCTCCGTCTTCTGTATTTTCATCTTTCAATTCCACTCCTTCCAAAATAAGAATTGTGCATTGTTTTTCCTGCAGTCTATAGGGTTCCAATTCCTGCTCCGTCATAAATTTATGATTGAACAACTCCTTCATTTTCTTCCAGATTGACCATGGCACCCTATAAAATTTTGTCAGCCCCAGTGATACCATTACATAACAATGAGCACCAAACTTCTCATATATGTTCAAACTCTCCCATTGCGTATCAGTCACAACACTTTGTTTGATCCTGTCGCTATCAGTGTGTTTCGCTTCGAACATAATTCCGGTTCCGTCGCAGAGGATTCCTTTATAATCAGGTTGTCCCTTTTTCTCATAATAACCTTTGACAGTTCCATCTCTTTCTTTTCCGGTAATATGGAACGGCTCCGGTGTTTTCTCGATATGAGCCCAACCTTTACTCAGATAAAACTCACAGGCGCTTGAAATCCATCTCTCGAAAGTTTCGCCGGCCGCCTTGCTTCTCCTTCCGACAACCTGTCTTCGCGGATCAGCCATCGATTCTCACCTCCAAGTGCTTCTCGAGAATGGCTTTTATATCCACCAGCTTAGTTGCGCCAATTCCTTTCACAGAGCCAATCTCATCGATAACCTTTGCAATGTCCACAGTTTTATGTTTTGATGCCTGTGCTTTTCCACAATTAAAGCCTTCACTTCTTGCCTTTTCCACTCTGTCCTCAACATAATGCACCAACTGTTCATCTGTCATTTTCCTTATCTTTACTGCCTTGTTGTGAATAACATTCTCATCCGTTGTTCGTCTGCAGCTTCTCTTTGCCATATTGTTCTTCCTTTCTTCCCTTGATACTCTCTGGACTGCTATACTGGCAGTATTGTCAGTATAGCCTTCTCCGTTTATATTCCATCTACTCATCTTCATCACCAGGACCTATCGTTACGCTCTCTACTAATCCAATAAGTTCCGGTATATTCAGTCCCAATCCTTTGCAAAACTCTTTGAAGCATTTGTCACACATGAAACCAAATTGTTTCGGCTGTTCGCCTCTTTTTGATCTCGCCAATAGGGTTATCATTTCGCTTTTTCTCAAATGAGCCTTGCATGACGCACATCCATCAAACAGCTTCGCTTTCAGCTTCGGACTAATCTCCGAATGTTGCAGCTGCTTCGGAAATTCTCTGCGCATATTTTCTTCTCCAACAATCGGAATCAGACTGTCTTTCATGAAAACCGGCACTGAATTATAATCAGCATTTACAACAATATCTTTTATCCATTGCAGTTCTGGCACTGTTTTATTTTTGTTGCGCCCCGTCTCCGCTCCGATGATTATCCAATTAACCTGCCGAAACATTATATTATGTTTAGAAACAATATCTCCCATCAGTGGTTCGATGCTAACGAATATATTGCATCCAGCAGGAAGATAATTGAATCTACCAGCATCCGCATCACATGTAATGGTGGTTCCATACCACATATTTTCTAATCCTGCCGGCACGCCAACTTCCGTATATCTCTTTGGATTCTTGGTCAAAAACAGGTAATTATGAATTGGATTCTTCAAACAAGTCTCCATTACATCTCTGATCCATTCCTCTGGAACCCAGCTGCCGAATATATCAGCCATCGCACCGACAAAAATGTTATTTCCCATTTTCAGCTTTTTCGGATAATCCATACGATACTTGTGATATGTAGGTTCAAATCCAAACGGATAAACCAGTGTATTTCCCGTTTCATTTAGCATTGGTTCTTTCAAAACAAATACATCATCCGAATTATCTGCCGCGGACTCTGTTGAATAATCTTTCTTTGCCATTAAATTCAACCTTACATCACCCGCAAACCTGGCAGTCATTCTTCTTGCATAGCAGTACGAACAGTTATGCCGGCATCCCGTAATCGGATTCCATGTGTGATCACACCATTCTATTTTTGATTTATTCACAAGTCTCCTCCTTTCTGGTGCGTCCAATCGGAATTTCCTCTTCCCATTGAACATAAGCAAAATCAACACGCTGACCGCATTCGCTACAGTAGTTTGGCTGATAATTCGGACCTGCATTGAGAACACTTCTGCATCTGGGGCAAGTGCAATACTGATGTCGCATAATAACAAAACCGTACTTAATATAGGTTCCGTGTTTTATTATTGGCTTTCTCGCAACAAACCTTGGAATTCTTAAACTAATTACCTGTTTCAGCATTTGTATCATCTCCTTCCACCCAATATTCTACAAAGTACATTGTCTGCCCTTTTCCTCCCGGCCGCTCTTTCCCAATCCTTACCGCATAACCAGCTTTCACTAATAAGCAACAGAGGGAATTTCTATCCTCGTCATTGAGCTTCTGGAGTAAATTCTTTATTCTGTGTCTCTGATTGTCTGCCATTTATCATCCCGCCTTTCTTTGTTTCTTAGGTTCATTCTCATACTCTGTCATTTTTTCTTGGAATATTTGAACAAACGCTTTTACTTCTGGTGTCATATCGCAATTATGAGAGCCCCTGCATTGGATAACCTTGCCATGCCATTCCAGCGTGTAATACGGCTTCTCAGGTTCCTCTTTTTTGCGAATAAAGAAAATCATAGTCTCTCCTTTTCGCACTCTCTCCATGTAAGTTCCAACACAATGGTGTAATGCCTCCCCCTCTTTTTTCAGTTCTTCCAGTTTGTTTGGCAGCCTTATAAACAATCCCTCTATATCGAGGTTCATTGCCTCAACATCTGTCGTTTCCTGTTTCAGTTTCTTTAAAAGTCGGTTGAATTTCTTGGCACCCTCCATTGCCTGCTTGTCCTTGAACTTGATATATTGTTTTGACATATTGTCATGTGCCTTTTTGAAATCTTTTGGGAACAAATTAAACTCATTCCGCATATCATAGCCCATTTGTTCAAGCCAACCTGTATAATCAAAATAATCATTATCCCTTGTGGCTATTTTTTGCTCTGATATGTAACGGGTAATTTTATGAAGTGTTGTGTATGTCATAAGGCCAATATATTTTTTATACATATCAATATGTCCATTGTCCGTTATGTACCTCAATGTGCTAAATTCTTCCCATTTCAAATCAGGCTTATATCTAAGAATTTCTAAATCCCTAATACTCGGATCTTTGAGCTTTCTCAGCATGTTGTACTGTATTTTTCCTATACCAAGAGTTCCAAGAATAGTCTTTTGACCGACATTAAATTCTGCTTTATGCACTCTGTTATCTTCAAGGAATTCCCTGGTTATTCTATAGAATCCAACTTTAAGCAGTTGCTCTATAAATGGATACTTTCTGTATGAATTAAAGTAATTATCAACAAACCAAGGTGTATTAAAATACCGAGGGTCATTCGCAATGTTATTGATGAAAATATCTGGTACACTATACTGCATGCAGCTGCCTTTTATCACATCAGCAAGGCTCTGATTATACATAACCACGCTTCTAGGTTCGGCAAGCTCTGATGGTGGATACCAGTAACTTCCACTTGACCTGTAATAGCACCATCTAATACTGGTATTTTTGTATTTTCCCCACATATAATCCGTTGATTCTTCCTTTGTGTGAACGGTTCTAAATTGTTCTCTAGTTTTTATCAGCGGATTATGGTAGTTAATTCTAAAATCCTTGGTGTGGCAGAAATACCTTGTGAGAACATCCTCTCCACTTCGCTGTACCAATACACTCCACGCTACCGATACAAGAGTGCCTCTTCCGACACCCTCACTTTTTGCCTGCAAGTATTTATTGCAATAAGGACATCTTACTGTGCGGTTATGTCTCACTTCGTCTTGATCATTCCAGACAGCTATTGTTTTGTGGCGCAGATGCTTATTCTCCAAGATGAAATCTTTCTTGCAGCTTGTGCAGTATGCTTTTTTTGCCTTGGTATCATAAAATATATAGTTTTCTGAACTGAATACCGTTTCTTCTACAAACAGCTGGTAATCTTCCGGTAAATCACCGAATTTTTCCATCTGCCTGTCTATAACATCTGTTTCCTTTTTGTGTTTCCTCATAAGCCTCTTGGCTTTGATGTCCTCCTGATAGCGGTGTAACAATGTAAATGCAGGACGTTTATCATATTCTTCCTTGTTATTCAGCCATTTTCTGAATATCCTCTCAGCTCTCTTGGCATCTGTATCCGAAAGAAATTCTAGTTGTTCATAGCTCCACCAATATTCAGCCCATCCAGATTCCCGACAAACCAGATTAAGCAAAGCTCCTGTTCTCCATTTGTCACATTCCACCTCAAGAGTTATGTAATCTTCTTTTTGGCAGAACACACGGAACAATAACGAAATATCCCTTTTATTTCTTCCACTGGTCTGATAAACATTAAGAACCAATGTTTCCTCTGTCCCAATTTTTTTCTTCTGAACTTCTATTACACCTCTTTTACCTTTTCCTGCTACTGCTATATCATGTATTACTTCCAGGTTTGCTCTTGGAGCTGGTATGGCTTTTAATTCCTTCTTTTTCATCCATATCGCCTCCTACATCCCAAAAAGAGAAAACATGTCAAGCTGTCCATCCATATCTTTGTTATTCTTTTTAGGCTTCGGCTCTGATTTCAGTGTTTCTGGCGTCTTCTCTTTTTTTACAGATGGTTTTGATGTCTCCTGCTTATTGTCTGCTTTTCGCTTATCTTCCTGTTTTTTCTTCTTATCTGCCAATTCCTTGGCTTTCTTTTCTTCCTCTGCCTTATCGTCCTTGTGGTAATAGTCCTCAGCCCATTCATAAACTACATCATCACGAACTGCACAACTACTTCCTTTTGCCTGTTTCCTTGCCTGCTCGTAAATGTACTTGTAGCATTTCTCCCAAGTCTTGTGATCCTGGCATACATCCGAAGCAAGACTTTCAGATTCCCTGCACCTTTCAATCAGATGTCTGATTATTGGATCTGCAAATGACTTATCCTTAGCTTTTTTCAACTCCTCCTGTAACTTCGTAACTGCTCCAACAACTCCGATATAAACAGAACTGTTATTATTTTCTTTCACAGCTTCAATTTTCTCTGGTGTAGGTGCTGGAATTTCTTTAAGACTTGCTGTTCCCATCGGGACCGTATCATCTGCATCTATATCATCATTAACCGCCTGCTCAAATGCCTGCTGTTCAATGCTTGAAATAACTTTTCCCATTTCTGACTGCGGCTCGGATCCATAGCCTCATACTCTTCTTTTAATCTGTCGTTCTCTACATCAAACAATGTGTTACCATCAGCATCATAGAATGCGGTTACTTTCTCTCTCTTTAATATCTTGTAGGTAGTATTCCCTACCTCAACTTCGCTCTTGCTGTCCTCCAAAGAATATCCGTTTTCCAGATACCCAAGAACAGCTTTGCTCCATTCGTGTTCGTAATCTTGATTATCTCCTAATGCGTAGTGCATTACATTTCTACCTGTTTCCATAGGCTTCCTCCTTTTTATCGAAATCGAAAAACATATAAAAGTGCTCTTTTTCCACTGTTTTTTCGGTGGTTGCAGTTCCACCAAGACCGCCCATTGACTGGAACAATCTTCTCCATGTCCATATCTGATTTTGAAACATCGGCATATACCAAAGTTCCTGTCCTTCTTTTTCATTCGGAAACAACACTGGTCCAGTCAAAGGATTGGTAAGCGTATTTGCTATACATACATATCCCGCACATCCCAGAAGAGAAAGCTGTATATAGCACATCATTCCCGTTACCCGGTCTATATCCTGTCCTACAAATACCACATGGTTTTGAAAATTATGTTTGCATTTCTTCATTGTATTTACAGCCGCTATCAATGTCGCTCCCGCCCCGCAGGTCGGATCGCAGATAGATAAATACCCCTGTTTCTCAATATGTTTGTCAACATCTTTACAGGTTATTTCCGACATCATCTTGCATACACAGTATGGTGTAAAAAACTGCCCTTTCCAGTGGTTGCCGAGATTCAACTGCATATACATGGCTCCAAGAAAATCCTGTTCCGGATTTCTTTCCAGAGCCTCAACAATGATTGCAAGCATTTTGGCAGGAACTTCTACAGATCCAAGCCTCTCTATGCATTGTGCGTATTCTTTTTCTCTGCTCTCATAATGTTCTGGGCTCCTGTCTGCCACATTGCTTAATGAGCATGCCATAGCAGCCATTAAATCTGCCCACACCTGCCAAGAACTTCGTGAATAGCAGAGTTTGTGAAATTCATCTAAGAATTCCTTTTCGGTTCCTTGTATCGCCTCACTCTGCTTCGCCACCTAAAATCCTCCTTTTCGCCTCCTCAAATTTTTGGTGTATTTCTTCTCTGCGTTCATCCGTCATTGGTTCATACACCGGAGCTCTGGTCTGCTCAATTCGCGGAGCCTCTTTTTTCTCAATAACCGGAATATACTGTTTTTTTAGTAATTCCCTGCTTTGTGCCACGAAATCAGGTAACTGATTCGTTCGCCGTATTTCCTCAGCTTTTCTCTGATATGCCTCACGAAAATTTGCACGATCAGCAACTATGTTTTCACTTTGGCACAGTCTACTCCAACCAAGATTTTTAACCACCGATAATGTAAGCTCATCCATTGTGGCAAATGCTTCCTGTGGATGATACCAGCCATAATCCGACATTGCCTTTTGCACAACTCCCCATGCCTCATCAAAACTCAAAACCGGGGTTTTGCATCTTTCCATGCACAGCTTCCTGATTTCAGCTATGTTAGGCGGGTATATGTTGGTGCAAATGTGCTCCATGATCGCATTTTCCGCAATCTCATACGGAATATCTTTCAATGCCATGTACCAAAAATCCATTGACGCTTTATCTTCCAGTATCTTTGATGCCGGATATGCAGATTTTATTCCAATTGCCAGTGTTGCAAATTGCTGTTTATCCATTCGCCCACTCCCTTGCTCCGTGTGCAAACTGCTCTACTTTCGATCCTCCAGCCGCCTGGTTATAAGATTGCAAGTATCCCGGGGTTCCCCCTTTGTTTTGCGTTTTGGAAATCCAATTATTGATAAATCTTTTTATGCCACCTGCGGTCTTCCTCTTTTTGGGATTGGCATCACACCATCCTTTCATTGCCCTAAACTCCTGCATCACATCGACTGCCGGATATAATGCCGAAAGTTCATCAATATAAGACTGCGTAATGGGGTATTCGTCTCCGGTTATCAGTGGGAGGCTTATAACCGGTGGTCCCTGCAACTCCGGAACATTTTGTTTCCCGGAGTAACTTTTCTCAGTGTCTTTCAATTCAGACTTAACCGTTTCGGAAACATGGTCATTGTTTATTGCTCTCTTTTGCTGTCCTTTGCTGTCAAATGTCAGCAATGTGCAGTCTTCTGAAAATCCCGGATACTTACTTTTCTGGTTACGAATCCTCTGATGATCCGCCCATGTCACCAACTGCAAATACGGTCGTCCTTGAACTTCATATGCCTGGACCAATCCGACGGACACCAATTTACCGATTGCCTTATTTATATCTTTTTCCGCAATGTCTTTCAGCGG
>ERZ791812.182-NODE-182-length-39259-cov-120.063922_pt1 | contig 39259 bp, 32 predicted proteins | sample MGYA00510303_ERZ791812 | MGnify/ENA primary metagenome ERZ791812 (study PRJEB30046, sample SAMN00791985) | human gut metagenome | study: EMG produced TPA metagenomics assembly of the A metagenome-wide association study of gut microbiota in type 2... | reverse complement strand
TAGCCGCCTCCTTTCAATTTCAGAAGCCTCGATTACGAAAGTAGTCGGGGCTTTTTTTGTTTTTTTTTATCTGCTCAAGATGTTTTTTATCAGCAGATGACGTTGATTACACGGATTTTTATTATCTTTGCAGCATGATTTGGACCGATAGAATAAGACAGGTGAAGATTTTTTTGGTGATAGCGGCAGTGTTTATTGCTGTCGCCTCTCTTGTTGTGTCTCATTTCCTGGTTCGTGATCTAGCAGAAGAGGAACGCAACCGTATGGCGGTTTGGGCTGAAGCTATGCGTACGCTCAATAATGCCGATGAGAATACTGACTTGAACTTGGTATTGAAGGTTATCAATGAAAATAATTCCATTCCGGTTATCGTAATGGATTCTGAAAACCATGCTCAGACTTTTCGTAATGTTGATGTGGAAGGGAAAGATTATGCAGATTCCCTTGCTTATGCTTCTGCCATCGGTCAGCGGCTCTCGAAACAAGGCAAGAATATTAAAATTGAACTAGATGATTCAACGCATGACTATATTCAGGTTTGCTATGATGAATCCCTCATGATACGACGTCTGTCAGCTTATCCTTATATTCAGTTGGGGGTAGTTATGCTCTTTGTGGTTATTGCCATCTTTGCTTTGCTTACTTCCAAAAGAGCGGAACAGAATAAGGTGTGGGTGGGGTTGTCTAAAGAAACTGCTCATCAGTTGGGTACTCCTATTTCCAGTCTGATGGCTTGGATTGAAATTCTGAAGATGAATTATCCGGACGACGAACTCATTCCTGAAATGAACAAGGATATCCAGCGTTTGCAACTGATAGCAGACCGTTTCTCAAAGATTGGTGCCCTGCCAGAACCTGTTCCTGCCAGTTTGAACGAAGTGATGAATCATGTTATAGACTACATGGATCGTCGAACATCGAAGAATGTCAAAATGGTGAAGGAAATTCCTGAACAGGATGTTATTGTTAAGATGAATGCTTCTCTCTTTGAATGGGTGATAGAAAATCTATCGAAGAATGCTGTTGATGCTATGGGAGCAAATGGTGGACAGATTACGCTCCATGTGGAAGAAATAGATGATAAAGCTATTATAGAAGTTTCTGATACAGGAAATGGTATAAGAAAAAAGGATTTGAAGAATGTATTCCGTCCCGGTTTTACTACCAAAAAGCGAGGCTGGGGCTTAGGTTTATCACTAGCTAAACGAATCGTAGAAGAATACCATCATGGTAAAATATGGGTGAAAAGTACAGAAATTGGGCATGGAACCACCTTCAGAATCGAGTTAAAGAAAGAATAATCAATTAATAATGAGTGATTTTAGTGATTTTTACATAAAAAATTATTTTATCTCAAAAATTATTTGTAACTTTGCAGCCCGAAACAATATAGTATATATTGAATATGTGTAACATAGATTCTTTTAAGATTGATTTGAAAGCTTTACCTCAAGGGATAACCGAAAAGGAATTTAAGCTTACCAATGAATATTTTGAGGCAATCGATGCTCCTGATGTTCAGAGAGGCGAGTTGTCAAGTAGTCTGTCTATCAATAGGACGGATGACTTCTTCGAACTCAATTTCCATACAGAGGGAGTGGTTCACATACCATGCGACATCTGTCTGGACGATATGGATCAAACCATTGAGACTAATGACAGGCTAGTCGTAAAATTCGGAGAAGAGTACTCAGAGGAGGATGATCTGGTGACTGTGGCCGAGAACGAAGGAATACTCGATGTCGCCTGGTTTATCTATGAATTTATAGATCTCAATATTCCCATCAAGCATGTGCATGCACCTGGAAAATGCAACCCTGCTATGATTGAAAAGCTCAATGAGCATTCTGCCGCCCGAAGCGGTGAGGAAGAAGAGGAAACTGTAGATCCACGCTGGGAAGCTCTATTGAAATTGAAAAAATAAAAATTAAAATTTTAAACATTTAAAAATTATGGCACATCCTAAAAGAAGACAGTCAAAGACACGTACACTTAAGAGAAGAACTCATGATAAGGCAGTAGCTCCTACATTGGCAGTTTGCCCTAACTGTGGTGCATACTATGTATACCACACTGTTTGCCCTACTTGCGGTTACTATCGTGGTAAGGTTGCAATCGTTAAGGAAGCAGCTGAATAATGGGTAAAATTAATGCTGTAATTACAGGTGTCGGTGGCTACGTGCCAGACTATATCCTCAACAACGAGGAATTGTCTCGCATGGTAGATACTACAGATGAGTGGATTACCACCCGTGTGGGTATCAAAGAGCGCCGCATCCTTACAGAGGAAGGTCTCGGAACCAGCTATCTGGCGCGTAAAGCTGCTAAGCAGTTGATTCAGAAGACTGGCGTTGATCCAGATACAATCGATGCACTGATAGTAACAACCACGACACCTGACTACAAGTTCCCTTCTACAGCATCTATCGTCCTCGGTAAGCTGGGCTTGAAGAATGCTTTCGCATTTGATTTCTCTGCAGCTTGCTGTGGATTCTTGTATACCCTTGATGTTGCTGCAAGCATGATTCAGAGTGGTAGATACAAGAAGATTATTGTGATTGGTGCTGACAAGATGTCTTCATTGGTAGATTACACAGACCGTGCTACTTGTGTTCTCTTCGGAGATGGAGCAGGTGCGGTTTTGGTGGAGGCAACTGAAGAGGAGAACGTTGGTGTTCAGAACTCATACCTTCGTACAGATGGACAAGGTTTGCCTTTCCTTCACATGAAGGCTGGTGGTTCTGTTTGCCCTCCATCACATTTTACAGTTGATCATCGCCTGCACTATCTTTATCAGGAAGGTCGTACTGTATTCCGTTACGCAGTAACAGATATGAGCAACGACGTGATGAAGATTATGGAAATGAACAATCTGAAGGCTGATGATGTGAACTGGGTAATTCCTCACGAGGCTAATCTCCGTATTATCGAGGCAGTAACCAAGCGTGCTGGAATTCCACTTGATAAGGTGGTTGTAAACATCGATCATTATGGAAATACTAGTGCAGCAACAATCCCATTGGCACTCTGGGATGCTGAAAGCCAATTGAAGAAGGGCGATAACGTCATCTTCACAGCATTTGGTGCAGGATTTGTACATGGCGCTTCTTTCTATAAGTGGGCGTATGATGGCGCTGCTTACGGAAAGTAATCTATAAAAATAGGATAGAATAATAATCTATATAAGGAAACGCATCTTTCTTATTTCTCTATAAATAAGTAAGGATGCGTTTCTTTAGCTTAAAAACAATAGAGCTTAACTTCTTGATAGTAAAATTTTGCTAAATTCAATTTTTTATGCATAAAGCTGGTTTCGTAAATATAGTAGGTAACCCTAATGTGGGAAAAAGTACCTTGATGAATCAATTGGTGGGTGAACGTATTAGTATTGCAACTTTTAAGGCTCAGACAACCCGTCATCGTATCATGGGTATTGTGAATACTGATGATATGCAGATTGTATTTTCTGATACTCCTGGTGTTTTGAAGCCTAATTACAAGATGCAGGAGATGATGCTTGCCTTCTCTGAGAGTGCATTGGCGGATGCTGATGTGCTGCTTTATGTGACTGATGTGATAGAAAACCCTGAAAAGAACATGGAATTCTTGGAAAAGGTTAAGAAAATGCAGATTCCTGTACTCTTGCTCATCAACAAGATTGATCAGAGTGATCCGAAGAAGGTGGGTGATATTGTTGAAAAATGGCACTCTTTGTTGCCTAATGCAGAGATTCTTCCTATCTCAGCGAAGAATAAATTCGGAACGGATATGCTCTTGAAGCGCATTAAGGAACTCTTGCCGGAATCTCCTGCTTTCTTTGATAAGGATCAGCTGACAGACAAGCCTGCCCGTTTCTTCGTTTCAGAGATTATCCGAGAAAAGATTTTGCTCTATTATGATAAGGAGATACCTTATTCTGTAGAGGTAAGAGTGGAGCGATTTAAGGAAGATGAAAAACGTATCCACATTAATGCGGTGATTTATGTTGAACGTGATTCCCAAAAGGGTATCATCATCGGGCACCAGGGGATTGCATTGAAAAAGGTGAATACCGAGAGTCGTAAGGCTTTGGAAAAGTTCTTCGACAAGAAAATCTTCTTGGAGACTTTCGTAAAAGTTGATAAGGATTGGCGCAGCTCTCAGCGAGAACTTGATGCCTTTGGATATAATCCGGAATAATTGATAGTTAAGAGCTAATAGTTTAAAGACGCCCTTAATAACTATAAACTATCAACTAAAATAACTCCTCCCTGAATGTAATCGAGGGAGTGACTCTCGCCAAAAGAGCGAGGGCCGGAGCAAGGTCAGCTTCGGCAAATTATTAACTTGGATGCAGAGACCACATCCTTGAATACCTCCTAAAAGGAAGGAGGATAATGACTGTTTATGGCAAATTTAGTAGCTATTGTAGGACGCCCTAATGTGGGTAAGTCTACTTTATTTAATCGTTTGACTCAATCACGTCGCGCTATCGTTAGTGATACTGCCGGTACTACTCGTGACCGTCAGTATGGTAAGTGCAGTTGGAATGGTAGAGAATTTTCGGTTGTTGATACCGGTGGTTGGGTTGTAAAATCTGATGATATTTTTGAAGATGCTATCCGCAAGCAGGTGCTTGTTGCTACCGAAGAGGCTGACCTGGTTCTCTTCCTGGTAGACGTTAACACTGGCCTTACTGATTGGGATGAAGACGTGGCACTTATTTTGCGTCGTGCCAAATTGCCTGTTATCCTTGTTGTTAACAAGGTTGATAACAGCGCAGAGTATTATCAGGCTGCTGAGTTCTACAAGTTAGGCTTGGGTGATCCTCAGTGTATCAGTGCTGCTACAGGTGGTGGTACTGGTGATTTGCTTGATATGATTCTGGACAAACTTCAGGACAATCCGGAGGAGGCAATCGAAGAAGATATTCCTCGTTTTGCGGTAGTAGGTCGTCCGAATGCTGGTAAGAGTAGCATTATCAATGCTTTTATTGGTGAGGATCGTAATATCGTGACAGAAATTGCTGGTACTACACGTGATAGTATCTATACCAGATACGATAAATTTGGTTTCGATTTTTACCTGGTTGATACAGCTGGTATCCGTCGTAAGAACAAGGTAAGCGAAGACTTGGAATTCTATTCAGTGATGCGTTCTATCCGTGCCATCGAGAATAGTGATGTCTGCATCCTGATGCTCGATGCTACCCGTGGTATCGAGACCCAGGATATGAACATCTTCCAGTTGATTCAGAAGAACAACAAGAGTCTGGTGGTTGTAGTAAATAAATGGGATTTGGTTGAGGAGAAGAATCAGAAGGTAATTGATACTTTTGAAAATGCTATCCGCAAGCGTATGGCTCCATTCGTAGACTTTCCTATCATCTTTGCTTCAGCCTTGACTAAGCAGCGTATTTTCCGAGTATTGGAAACAGCCAAGGAAGTTTACCAGAACCGTAAGGCTCATATTGGAACTTCTAAGTTGAATGAGGTGATGTTGCCTATTATCGAGGCATATCCTCCACAGAGCATAAAGGGTAAGTATATCAAAATTAAGTATTGCACCCAGTTGCCTAATACAACGATTCCTTCGTTTGTGTTCTATGCAAACTTGCCTCAGTATGTCAAGGAGAACTATCGCCGTTTCCTGGAGAATAAGATTCGTGAGAACTGGTCATTACATGGCTGTCCTATCAACGTCTTCATTCGTCAGAAGTAAATAAATGAAGCGAAGAATGCAGAATCAAAGTGTATAAAAATGAAGAAACTTTTGATTTTTATGATATTCATGATGGGATTGTTTTTTTCTTCCTGTAGAGAGGAGAAATCTGATCCTGGCTATCTTGCAGGTATTGCAGCCAAGGGATATTATGATTTGCTTTTAGAGGGCAAGTATAAGGAGTTTGTAGATGGTTACAATCAACCTTATCGGTTGCCAAATGGCTATCAGGATCAATTGCTGATGAATGCCAAAATGTTTGTTGAGCAGCAGCAAGATGAACATAAAGGTATGGTTAAGGTGAATGTACTGAATGCAAAGGCTGATACAGCGCATCATGTTGCTGATGTTTTTTTGCAAGTGGTGTATGGTGACAGTACTAAAGAACAGATTGTGGTACCTATGGTAGAGGTCAAGGATGCCTGGAAAATGAGGTAGTATTTATTTTGTAATAAAAAAGCCATCAGCCAGTTTCTGGGCTGATGGCTTTTTTTGAACGATACTGTTTTATTTGTTTTTAGCTTCTTCCAGCTCCACCTCCTTTACTTTGCGGAAGAGATCGGAAGCAAAGACTAAATCGTTGAGTTTCTCGTTTGTTGAGGTCATCACTTCATCTTTGTTTCCTTGCCATTCTTTATGACCTTGGTAGATAAAGCAGATGTTTTCACCAATGCCCATCACCGAATTCATGTCGTGGGTGTTGATGATGGTAGTCATATTATAGTCTTTGGTGATGCCTGAAAGCAGTTCATCTATCACAAGTGAGGTCTTTGGATCCAAACCTGAGTTTGGCTCATCGCAGAACAAGTATTTCGGATTCATTACGATGGCACGTGCAATAGCTACTCGTTTCTGCATACCACCCGAGATTTCACCCGGATATTTCTGCTGAGCCTCTATCAGATTGACGCGGTCAAGACATTCCTGAGCCCGTTTTACGCGCTCCCTGTAATTCATAGTAGAGAACATATCAAGTGGGAACATGACATTCTCAAGTACATTCAAAGAGTCGAACAGGGCTGCGCTTTGGAAAATCATTCCCATCTCGCGGCGCATCAGAACTTTTTCTTTTTTCGACATCCGGGTGAAGTCACGGTCATCGTAGAGAACTTCGCCACTTGTAGGCTGAAGTAATCCTACGAGATTCTTCATGAGTACGGTCTTTCCGGAACCACTCTGTCCGATTATCAAATTAGTCTTTCCTGTTTCAAAGGTGACGTTTATATTGTCTAATACAACCTTGTCGCCAAACGACTTGGTGAGATTTCTAACTTCTATCATAGTTTACGAGAGAATTTGAGTGAGGAAAACATCTGAAAACAGAATCAAAACACTAGAACTGACAACAGCATCGGTTGATGATTTTCCAACCTCCACAGATCCACCTTCTACGGTATAACCGAAATAAGAAGATACGCTGGAAATGATGAATGCAAAGAAAAGACTCTTGATGATGCTCATCCATACAAACCATTGGTTAAATGAATGTTGCAAGCCAAGTGTCAGGTCGTCTGGTGGTAGGATGTGCCCAATATACGCCGTTCCATAGGCGCCGATGATACCCATGCCAGAACTGAAGATAACCAGGAATGGCATGATGGTAACCAAACCGAGAATTTTAGGCAGAATGAGGTAACATGCAGAGTTCACTCCCATGATATCAAGGGCATCAATCTGTTGGGTGACACGCATTGTTCCCAACTCCGAAGCGATATTAGAGCCCACTTTGCCTGCGAGAATCAGACACATTATACTTGATGAGAACTCCAAAAGCATGATTTCTCGGGTGGTGTAGCCGGAAACCCATCGTGGCATCCAAGGGCTCTGGATGTTCAATTTCATCTGGATGCAGATAACGGCTCCAATGAAGAAGGATATCAGTAAGACGATACCTATAGAGTCAACACCCAATTGCGACATCTCCTTGATGTATTGTTTCAAGAACATGCGCATGCGCTCAGGACGGGAAAAAGAACGTCCCATCAATATGAGATATTTACCGAAGGTGGTAAGCCATTTTTCTATTAACATGCTATTATAAAACTGAATTTTGCTGCAAAATTAACCAAAATCCTCTAAAAAACTGCAATATTATGAATAGTTTTTGATTTTATAAGCGATATTTCCTTTATTTTTAGTATTTTTGCAGCCAAATTAGCTAATTATGGACGAAATTAACAATAACGAACAGCAAAATCAGAATTCTCTGGTTTTGCGAACAGAGGGATTGGTGAAGCGCTATGGTAAACGAACGGTTGCCAATGGAGTTTCTATCAATGTGAAGCAAGGAGAAATTGTGGGATTACTGGGACCTAATGGTGCTGGTAAGACAACTTCTTTCTATATGACAACTGGACTTGTTGTGCCTAATGAGGGACATGTCTTTCTGGGAGATCAGGAAATTACAGATTTTCCTGTATACAAACGTGCCCGTGCGGGAATCGGATACCTGCCTCAGGAGGCCAGTGTTTTCCGCAAGATGAGTGTGGAGGACAATATACTTTCAGTCTTGGAAATGACAGGAAAACCACGTAGTTATCAGTTGCAGAAGTTAGAGAGTCTTATTAGCGAGTTTCGTCTCAATAAGGTTCGTAAGAATAAGGGTGACCAGCTTTCCGGAGGTGAGCGCCGCCGTACAGAGATAGCCCGTTGCCTGGCTATTGACCCAAAGTTTATCATGCTCGATGAGCCATTTGCTGGTGTTGACCCTATTGCGGTAGAAGATATTCAGCATATTGTATGGCAGTTGAAGTATCGCAATATCGGTATTTTGATTACCGACCATAATGTACAGGAGACTCTGACCATTACAGACAGAGCCTATCTGCTGTTCGAAGGTAAGATTCTTTTTCAGGGCAAACCAGAGGAATTGGCAGAGAATAAGATTGTGCGCGAAAAGTATCTGAGTAACAGTTTTGTGCTCAGAAAGAAGGACTTTCAGCTCATAGATGAGCAAAAAAGAGCCAAAGAAGCAGCGACTGATGGTTAAAAAATCATTTTTTTCTCTTATATATTAGGTATATCCATTAAAAATGTGTAATTTTGCAAGCCAATTGCGGTTATACACGAAAACTGTAGAATTAAAGAAAATATTAACAATAATAAAATAACAAATATCAAGATGAAAATTTCATTTGAAAATCCTGACAAGATTAATGGTCTTTTGACCCTCGTTGTCGAAGAGGAAGATTACAAGAATGATGTCGAGAAGACATTGAAAGATTATCGTAAGAAGGCTAATGTTCCAGGTTTCCGTCCTGGTCAGGCTCCTATGGGTATGATTAAGCGTCAGTTCGGTCCATCTGTAAAAATGGAAGCTATCAACAAGCTCGTTGGTCAGCAGATTTACAAGTATGTACATGACAACAATATCCAGATGCTCGGTGAGCCTCTCCCATCAGAGAAGCAGGAGCCAGCTGACTTGGAGAATGGTACTTCTTTCACATTTATGTTTGATATCGCTGTTGCTCCAGAGTTCAAGGTAACTCTCAATGGTCGCGACAAGGTTGATTATTATAACATCACAGTTGATGATAAGATTCTCGATCAGCAGATTGATATGTACGCTCAGCGTGCAGGTAGCTATGAGAAGGCTGAGAAGTACGAGGAGAATGACCTTTTGAAGGGTGACTTGCGTGAGCTTGATGAAAATGGCAATACCAAGGAAGGTGGTATCACTGTAGAGGGTGCTATCCTGATGCCTAGCTACATCAAGGTTGACGAGCAGAAGAATCTCTTCAACGATGCTAAGCTCGGTGATGTAATCACATTCAACCCTAAGAAGGCTTATCCAGAGAACGATACTGAGGTTTCTTCACTCCTGAAGATTGAGCGTGAAGCTGTTAAGGACTTGGAGTCAGAGTTCAGCTTCCAGATTACAGAAATCCAGCGTTTCAAGAAGCATGAAATCAACGAAGAGCTCTTTAAGCAGGTTCTCGGTGAGGATACTGACGTGAAGGACGAGGCTGCTTTCCGTGCTAAGATTGCAGAGGGCTTGCAGGCACAGCTCGTTAACGATTCTGATTATAAGTTCATTCTCGACGTTCGCGAGCACTGCGAGAAGAAGGTTGGTGAATTGCAGTTCCCAGATGCACTCTTGAAACGTATCATGTTGGCTAACAACAAGGATAAGGGCGAGGAGTTCGTAGAGAAGAACTATGCTGAGAGCATCAAGGAGTTGACATGGCATCTTATCAAGGAGCAGCTTATCAAGGCTCAGGATATCAAGGTTGATGACAATGACCTGATGGAGACAGCTAAGGAGGCAGCTCGTGCTCAGTTCGCTCAGTATGGTATGAACAACATTCCTGAGGAGTACATTGAGAACTATGCTAAGGAAATCCTCAAGAAGGGTGACGCTACAGATGCACTTGTAGATCGCTCTATCGATCGTAAGTTGGCTGCATCTCTGAAAACAGCAGTAAAGCTTAACGAAAAGGAGATTTCTGTAGAAGATTTCAACAAGATGATGCAGGAATAACATTTTTTTGAAAAAAAACTTCAAATAAATACGAGGTTATCGACTTTTTTTATTATCTTTGTTCCACCGAACGAGAAATAAGGGTCGATAACCTCTTTTTTCGTATGGTTTAAGACGTAAAATACTATATAGATATGAACGATTTTAGAAAATATGCAACCAAGCATCTTGGTATGAATGGTATGGTGCTTGATGATGTAATTAAGGCACAGGCTCAGTATATGAACCCTTACATCTTGGAGGAGCGTCAGCTGAACGTTACTCAGATGGATGTATTCTCTCGCTTAATGATGGACCGTATCATCTTCCTGGGTACACAGATTGATGACTACACCGCAAATACATTGCAGGCGCAATTGCTGTATCTGGATTCAGTAGATAGTGGCAAAGATATTTCTATCTATTTGAATAGTCCTGGTGGTAGCGTTACTGCCGGTTTGGGTATTTATGATACCATGCAGTTTATCTCTAGCGATGTAGCTACTATCTGTACAGGTATGGCTGCTTCTATGGCTGCCGTGCTGCTCGTTTCTGGTCAGGAGGGTAAACGTTCTGCTTTGCCTCATAGCCGTGTCATGATTCACCAGCCATTAGGTGGCGTTCAGGGTCAGGCTTCTGATATTGAGATTGAGGCTCGCGAAATCTTGAAGATGAAAAAGGAATTGTATACTATCATTTCAGACCATTCTCATACTCCTTATGATAAGGTTTATGCTGATAGCGACCGTAACTATTGGATGACAGCTGAAGAAGCCAAGGAATATGGAATGATAGATAATGTGTTGGTTCGTAAATAACGAATTGTTTTAAGTAAATATGCGTATATATAATAAGGTGCGCAAGAAGAGATAATAATTATAATATGCCAAAGAAAGTATGTAGCTTCTGTGGAAGATCAGAAAATGAAGTCAGATTACTCATCACGGGTATCAATGGCTTCATTTGCGAAGATTGTGCTAAGCAGGCTTATGAAATTATACAGTCTACAGGGGTCTTGGCTCCTAAAGCTGGGGAGGGTAAGTTTGTTCTCAAAGAGGTGCCAAAGCCTGTAGAGATCAAAAAATACCTGGATGAATATATCATTGGTCAGGATCAGGCTAAGCGCAATTTGGCTGTCGCTGTATATAACCACTACAAGCGTTTGCAGCAGCCAAAGGATGAAGATGGTGTAGAAATCGAAAAGAGTAATATCATCATGGTTGGTAGTACCGGTACAGGTAAAACCTTGTTGGCGCGTACAATAGCTAAGATGTTGGATGTTCCTTTCACCATTGTTGATGCCACTGTATTTACTGAAGCAGGTTATGTGGGTGAAGACGTTGAAAGCATCTTGTCGCGTCTGTTGCAGGTTGCTGATTATGATGTGGCTGCAGCAGAAAGGGGAATTGTGTTCATTGATGAGATTGATAAGATAGCCCGCAAGAGCGATAATCCTTCTATCACGCGTGATGTGAGTGGCGAAGGTGTACAGCAGGGATTGTTGAAACTCTTGGAAGGTACCATGGTTAATGTTCCGCCTAAGGGTGGACGCAAGCATCCTGATCAGGATTATATCCATGTAGATACCAAGAATATCCTGTTTATCTGTGGTGGTGCTTTTGACGGTATTGAGCGTAAAATAGCTCAGCGTATGAATACGCACGTAGTAGGCTATAATTCGGTTCAGAATGTAGCTAAGATAGATAAGAAGGATTTGATGCAGTATATCCTTCCACAGGATTTGAAGTCTTTTGGCTTGATACCTGAAATTATCGGCCGTTTGCCTGTGCTTACTTATCTCAATCCGTTGGATAGGGAGGCTTTGCGCAAAATTTTGGTTGAACCTAAGAATTCAATTGTCAAGCAGTATCAGAAATTGTTTGAGATGGATGGCATTAAACTGAAGTTTGATGAAGATGCTCTCGATTATATCGTAGATAAGGCGGTAGAGTATAAATTGGGTGCTCGCGGACTTCGTTCAATTGTTGAAGCTGTGATGATGGATGCTATGTTTGAGATTCCATCAGAGAAGGTTGAATCATTCACTGTTACGCTGGAGTATACCAAGAAACAGTTGGATAAATCTCATCTCGGACAGTTGGAAACTGCATAAATCAGTTGGGCATTTTGCCCAATTGATTGCTATTTAATCGTATATATAGACATATATAATATAATAATAGGTGGATATGACAGAACAGGTTAATCTTACAGGACAGTTGAAGCATTATTTCGGCTTCGATTCGTTTAAGGGTGATCAAGAGGCAATCATCAGAAATTTGATGAGTGGCAATGATACTTTTGTATTGATGCCTACAGGTGGCGGTAAGAGTTTGTGTTACCAGTTGCCTTCGCTCATTATGGAGGGTACAGCTATTGTGATTTCTCCTCTGATTGCTTTGATGAAGAACCAGGTAGATGTTATTAATGGTTTGAGTGAAAGTGATGGCGTGGCTCATTATCTCAATTCATCATTGAATAAGTCGGCTATTGAGAAGGTGAAGAATGATATTCTCAATGGTACGACCAAACTCCTGTATGTTGCACCTGAATCTTTGACGAAAGAAGATAATGTTGAGTTCCTTAAAACAGTAAAGATTTCGTTCTATGCCATTGATGAGGCTCATTGTATCTCTGAGTGGGGACACGATTTCAGACCAGAGTATCGTCGTATTCGCCCTATTATTAACGAAATAGGTGTTGCACCTGTGATAGCGCTTACAGCTACAGCAACAGATAAGGTACGTACTGATATCAAGAAAAACTTAGGCATCATGGATGCCAAAGAATTCAAGAGTTCTTTTAACCGCCCTAACTTGTATTATGAGGTGCGCCCGAAGAACAAGGATATCGATCGTCAGATTATCATGTTTATTCGTCAACACAAAGGAAAGAGTGGTATTATCTATTGTCTCTCCCGTAAGAAAGTAGAGGAATTGGCAGAGGTATTGAAAGCCAATGAAATCAAAGCGGCTCCTTATCATGCCGGTCTTGATTCGGCTACCCGTTCTCAAACCCAGGATGATTTTCTGATGGAGCGTATTGATGTCATTGTTGCTACTATCGCCTTCGGAATGGGTATCGATAAACCTGATGTCCGTTTTGTTATTCATTATGATATACCCAAGAGCTTGGAAGGTTATTATCAGGAAACGGGTAGAGCCGGACGTGATGGAGGCGAGGGTATATGTATCGCCTTCTATGCCCGTAAAGACCTCAGAAAACTGGAGAAGTTTATGGAGAACAAACCTGTAGCAGAACAGGATATCGGCAGACAGTTGTTGCAGGAAACGGCTGCCTATGCAGAATCGTCTGTTTGTCGCAGAAAAATGTTGCTTCATTATTTTGGTGAGGAATATCATGAAGAAAACTGCCATAACTGCGACAACTGCCTGCATCCTACAGAAAAATTCGAGGCTAAGGATGCGCTGCTCGTTGTTTTGGAGTCTGTTGCTGCGGTGAAGGAGAATTTCCGCCAGGAATATATCATCGATTTTGTAAAAGGACGTGCTACTGATGATATCGTTTCTCACAAGCATGATGAACTGGAGGAGTTTGGAGCAGGAGAAGATATGGATGCCAAAGTTTGGAATCCTGTTATCCGTCAGGCGTTGATAGCCGGTTATCTCAAGAAAGATGTAGAGAACTATGGCCTTTTGAAGTTGACAGCTGCGGGTAAGCGTTTCATAAAGAATCCTGAATCATTCATGATCGTTGCCGATAAGGAATTCTCTGATGATTTTGATGGAGCGCCTCTGAGCGAGCATAATACAGGTGCTTTGGATCAGACACTTTTCTCCATGTTGAAAGACTTGCGTAAGACAGTAGCAAAGAAGCATAAATTGCCGCCTTATGTTATTTTCCAGGATATTTCTCTGGAACAGATGGCAACGATGTATCCTGTAGATATGCAGGAATTGCAGAACATACAGGGAGTTGGAGCCGGTAAGGCAAAGAGGTATGGTAAGGAGTTCTGTAAATTGATCAATCAGTATTGTGAAGAGAATCTGATAGAGCGTCCTGAGGAATTACGTGTCAGGACAGTTGCCAAGAAATCAGTCTTGAAGGTAAGCATCATTCAGAGCATAGACCGCCAGATAGATCTTGATGATTTGGCAGAAGCAAAAGGTTTGGATTTCTCAGAATTGCTTGACGAAATAGAGGCAATCGTTTACAGCGGTACCAAGCTGAATATCGATTATTTCATAGAGGAAGTTGTGGATGATGACCATGTAGATGATATCTACGATTACTTCATGGAGAGCGATACTGATGATTTGAATGCGGCTCAAGATGAATTGGGTGAAGACTACAATGAAGACGAAATTCGACTCGTCAGAATCAAGTTTTTGTCCGAACAAGCCAACTAATCACGTTAAATAGCATTAATAAGGTAAGATTTTCGTGAAAAGCGAACTCTATCTGAGAAATTATTGCTAAATTTGCACGCAATAAATTTTTAAAGGTTACAATATGTCATCATTTGTTGCAGATAAAATTGTAATGGACGGTCTCACTTACGACGACGTCCTTCTTATCCCTGCGTATTCAGAGGTACTACCAAAACAGGTAGAGTTGAAAACCAAGTTCTCTCGTAACATCGAGTTGAACGTTCCATTCGTTACAGCAGCGATGGACACCGTTACCGAGGCTTCAATGGCGATAGCTATCGCTCGTGAAGGTGGTATCGGTGTAATTCACAAGAACATGACCATTGAGGAGCAAGCTCGTCAGGTTGCTATTGTGAAGCGTGCTGAGAATGGTATGATTTATGACCCTGTCACCATCCGTCGTGGCAGTACAGTGAAGGATGCTCTTGATATGATGCATGATTATCATATCGGTGGTATTCCTGTGGTAGATGATGAAAATCATCTTGTAGGTATTGTTACCAACCGTGATCTTCGTTTTGAGCGCCACATGGACAAGAAGATTGATGAGGTAATGACTAGCGAGAATTTGGTTACCACTCACATCCAGACCGACTTGGTTGCTGCTGCTGCCATCCTGCAGGAGAATAAGATTGAGAAACTCCCTGTAGTTGACAACGAGAATCACCTGGTAGGTTTGATAACTTACAAGGACATCACAAAGGCTAAGGACAAACCTATGGCTTGCAAGGATGCCAAGGGACGTCTTCGTGTGGCTGCCGGTGTGGGTGTTACTGTAGATACATTGGATCGTGCCAAGGCTTTGGTTGAGGCTGGTGCTGATGCTATCGTTATCGATACTGCTCATGGTCACTCTAAGGGTGTAGTTGAGAAGCTCAAGCAAGTTAAGGCTGCCTTCCCACAGGTAGATGTTGTGGTAGGTAATGTGGCTACTGGTGAGGCTGCCAAGTATTTGGTAGAGAATGGTGCTGATGGCGTTAAGGTAGGTATCGGTCCTGGTTCTATCTGTACTACTCGTGTGGTTGCCGGTGTGGGTGTTCCACAGTTGAGTGCTGTTTATGATGTATATTCTGCTCTTAAGGGTACTGGTGTGCCTTTGATAGCTGATGGCGGTCTTCGTTACTCAGGTGATGTTGTGAAGGCTTTGGCTGCCGGCGGTAGCTGCGTCATGATCGGTTCTTTGGTTGCTGGTACTGAGGAGAGTCCTGGTGATACCATTATCTTCAATGGCCGTAAGTTTAAGAGCTATCGTGGTATGGGTTCTTTGGAGGCTATGGAACAGAAGAATGGTTCTAAGGACCGTTACTTCCAGGGTGATACCAAGGATGCCAAGAAATTGGTTCCAGAGGGTATCGCTGGTCGTGTGCCTTACAAGGGAACTGTCCAGGAGGTCATCTACCAGCTGATTGGTGGTTTGCGTTCTGGTATGGGATATTGTGGTGCTGCTACCATCGAGAACTTGCACAATGCCAAGTTCGCTCGTATCACAAATGCAGGTGTGTTGGAGAGTCATCCACATGATATCACTATCACTAGTGAGGCTCCTAACTATAGCCGTCCTGAATAATATAATTAGGAAATATGAAGTTTTATGCACTTATAGCGGCAATGCTCCTTTCGGGGAGCATTGCTTTTGCTCATACCGACCCAATTGTTATGATTATTGATGGTCAATCTGTCAAGAAGTCGGAATTTGAGTACTTTTATCAGAAAAATCATTTGGGAAATACGGTTGATTCTAAAAGTATCAAGGTGTTTACCGATGGCTTTGTTGATTATAAGCTGAAAGTGCAAGCTGCTAAGGATGCTCATCTCGATACTTTGCCTAATATCAGGCGTGTGTTGAAACGATATGATGATGTCGAGTCATGCGAGTTGATGCTCGATAAAGGCAGTGTTCATGTTGCACATATCCTCTTGAGATTGGGACAGAAAGCATCTTACCAGGAACAGGAGGTAGTGGAAAGAAGAATCGATTCTATTTATCAGGCTCTTTGCAAAGGTGCAGATTTTGCAGACCTGGCAAAAAAGTGTTCTGATGATAAAGGGTCTGCGGTCAATGGGGGGACTTTGGCATGGTTTACAAAAGGTCAGACTGTGCAGGCTTTTGAAAAAGTAGCTTTCTCTCTGCGAAAGGGTGAGATTAGTAGACCGTTTATGTCTGAGTTTGGTTATCATATCGTCAAGTTGCTGGATAAACATGATGATGGTAATCCGAAAAAATATGTTGCTGATGCTAAGGTAGAAAATTGGCGGGGAACCTACCAGCAGCAGGAGGAAGTAGAAAACCTTTTGCTGAATGAAATCTGCCAGCGTAATATTTGGGATAAGGCTGCTGCTGATAAAAAAGGTCTGGCTGCCTTCTATGCCAAGAATAAGAAAAAATACAAATGGGAAATGAAGCGCCTGAAGAAAATGAAGGTTAATCTGCCCCGGAATGGCGAATACCCGGATGTGGTACTTGCTGACTATCAAGACTCGTTAGAGAAACAATGGGTCGCACAATTGAAGAAGAAATATAAAGTGGTGGTTTTCCATAGCATGTTGACCACTCTCAATATACATTAATATATTATAGAAACAATACATGAATACTGGATATAAAATGACAATGGCATTTATAGCCCTGCTGATGATAGTAGGAATAAGTGCTAGTGCAACAAGAGCAAGCCGTAGTGCTTTGGCTCATGAGGCTGATTCTGCAAATATCAAGCAACAAGCTGCTGCCGATTCTCAGAAAATCAATGAGGGTAGTGTGGTTGATGAAGTAATTTGGGTTGTCGGCGATGAGGCTATCCTGAAGTCAGACGTCGAGGTAACCCGTTTGCAGGCTGAGGCTGAAGGTATTAAATATTCTGGTGACCCAGACTGTTCTATTCCTGAGCAGATTGCCGTTCAGAAACTGTTTCTCCATCAGGCAGCTATCGATAGTATCGAAGTTTCTGAGTCAGAAGTCATGAATGGTATCGACGAACAGATCAACAGTTGGGTTTCCATGATTGGTTCTCGTGAAAAACTGGAGGAGTATCGCAAGCAAAGTATCACCCAGATGCGCCAGCAGATGCATGATGATTTCAAAAACCAACAGCTGATTCAGAAGATGAAGCAGGAACTGGTGAAGGATATCAAGGTGTCTCCAGCTCAGGTACGTAAATACTTTAAGGATTTACCTGCAGACAGTATCCCTTTTGTTCCTACAGAGGTAGAGGTTGAGATTCTTACCATGCAGCCACGTATTCCTCTTGAGGAGATTAACCGTGTGAAAAATCAGTTGCGTGAGTTTACTGACCGTGTGAATAAGGGTGAGACTTCTTTTGCTACTTTGGCTCGTCTTTATTCTGAGGATCCGGGTTCAGCCCGTATGGGTGGCGAGATGGATTATATCGGTAGAGGTATGTTGGATCCTGCGTTTGCAAATGTAGCATTCAATCTTACCGATCCTAAGAAAATCTCAAAGATTGTTGAGTCTGAGTTTGGTTATCATATCATCCAGTTGATTGATAAGCGTGGTGATAAGATTAAGTGTCGCCATATCCTGCTCAAGCCTCAGGTTTCTCAAGATGCTATTGATAAGTCTATCGGCCGTCTGGATTCTATCGGTAATGATATCCGTGCCGCTAAGTTTACCTTTGAGCAGGCTGTTGAAGCATTGTCTGATGATAAGGATACCCGCAACAACAAGGGTTTGATGGCCAATGTTACTCCTGACCAGTCAAGAACTTCCCGCTTCCAGATGAAGGATTTACCTACCGAGGTTGCCCGTATGGTAGATACAATGAAGGTAGGTGAGGTTTCTGCACCTTTCACGATGGTGAATTCCAAGGGTAAAACCACTTGTGCTTTGGTAAAACTGGTAAGCCGTGTTGACGGACATAGAGCTACTATTACCGAAGATTTTCAGGTGATGAAGGATGTAGTGTTGGCTAAGGAGCGTGCCCAGACCTTGCACGATTGGGTAGTCAATAAAATCAAGCAGACTTATGTTCGTATGAACGATCGCTATAAGGATTGTAAGTTTGAATATCAAGGTTGGATTAAATGATAAATAAAAGATTAAATAATCATATCAGAGGGCATAGAATCATATCGGTTATGGTTCTATGCCTGTTTGGGTTTTGTCTGATGCAAGCCATGCAGGCTCCAAAGAAGCATGCCAGAAAACGCCCTCATGGTGACCGCGTATATCTTTTGCATGCAGATGAATTGTACTATGATATGTTCGGTAATAATCCTGATGCCCAAATATTGAAAGGTAAGGTCTCTTTCTTGCATCAGGGCAGTCATCTTACCTGTGACAGCGCGTATTTCTATCAGGCTTCTAATTCTGTGAAAGCTTTCGGACATGTTCATTACCGGCAGGGAGACACCTTGTCACTCACTTGTGATAGAGCAGAGTATGATGGGCAGATGCAGATGATGAGAGCACGCAAGAATGTGGTCTTACATCATCGTCGGCAGACTTTGCGTACTGATAGCTTGGATTTCGACCGCTTGTATAATATGGCAAACTTCTTTGACGGCGGAACGCTGATTGATGGTAAGGATAAGCTGGTTGCCGATTGGGGTGAGTATCATACCGAAACGCGTGAGGCTAAGTTTGTTTATAATGTCAAGTTGCGCAGCGGCAAGGATGTTGTTACCACCGACACTTTGTATTACGATGTCCGTAAGTCAAAGGCTCACATGGTAGGACCTTCTAAGATCGTTTCCGGTGCAAGTGTTGTCAAGACAGAAGACGGATATTATGATACCAAGACCGATAGAGCACAGCTTTACGGCCGCTCTACGGTTATAGATAAAGACAAGACACTTACGGGTGATACGCTCTATTATGTAAAGGATGGAGAGAGTACCGGATATGGCAATGTGGTTTATGTAGATAAGAAGAGCAAGAATTCCCTTACTTGCAATTATCTGCGTTACAACGAAAAAACCGGTAATGGCTTTGCTACCCGCAATCCTGTAGCAATCGACTATTCGCAGAAAGATACCCTTTGGGTTCATTCTGATACCATGCGTATCAATACCTTCCATATCAATACCGATTCGGTATACCGTAAGGTGCATGCTTATCCTAAGGTCCGTGCCTATCGCCTGGATATGCAGGCCATCTGCGATTCCCTGGTTTTCAATTCTCAGGATTCCTGCATGACCATGTATAAGGATCCTATCGTCTGGAATGGAAACCGTCAGTTGCTGGGCGAGAAGATTCTGGTCTTCATGAACGACTCTACCGTTCGTTTTGCCCATGTCATCGGACAGGCGCTGTCTGTAGAGCAGATGCCGGATAGTGTTCATTTCAATCAGATCAGTTCTTCTGAGATGAAATCTTACTTTGAAAAAGGTGAGATTAAACAAGGAGAGTCTATCGGTAATGTGCAGACCATCTATTATATGACGGATGATAAGGACAGTTCGCTCATAGGCTTGAATTATCTGGAGACCGATACCATGCGCATGTATATGGGACCGGGCAGGAAGATGGAGAAAATCTGGACCAATAAGTTTACATCTACCATGTATCCTATGACGCAGATTCCGCCGGCAAAATATAAACTTAACAATTTTGCCTGGTTTGAGGACTTGCGTCCTAAAGATAAGAATGATATCTTTGTATGGCGTGGTAAATCCAAGGGCTCCGAACTCAAGAACATTAAGCGTCATGAAGCTCCACTTCAGAAACTGACTGACTGATTATAATGAAGCATCATTTTCTTATATGATTAATATTTAGAGATGAGTGATATTATTCAACTTTTACCCGATTCTGTTGCTAATCAGATAGCAGCAGGTGAGGTTATACAGCGCCCGGCTTCTGTTATCAAGGAGCTGGTCGAAAATGCAGTCGATGCGGGTGCCAGGAATATCCATGTCACAGTTACCGATGCTGGCCGTACCAACATCCAGGTGATAGATGATGGAAAAGGTATGTCTGAAACAGATGCTCGTTTGGCTTTCGAACGTCATTCTACTTCCAAAATCCGTAAGGCTGATGATTTGTTTGCTCTTCGCACCATGGGCTTCCGTGGTGAAGCTTTGGCGTCAATAGCTGCTGTGGCTCAGGTAGAACTGAAGTCACGACAGGCTACCGACGAGATAGGAACCCTGATACAGATTTCTGGTTCCCGATATGAGAAACAGGAGCCATGCTCCTGTGCTGTGGGAAGTATCTTCTCTGTCAGCAATATCTTTTATAATGTACCCGCGCGAAGAAAGTTCCTGAAGTCCAATTCTACAGAGTTGAACAATATTCTGACGGCTTTCGAGCGGATTGCATTGGTAAATCCTCAAATCACCTTTACTTTACATAGCAATGGTACCGAAGTATTCAATTTGCGTGCCGCTAATTTGCGTCAGCGCATTCTCGATGTCTTCGGCAAGCGTTTCAATCAGGAACTCCTGCCGGTAAATGTAGAAACCACTATGTGTAAGGTGTCTGGATTTGTGGGCAAACCGGAATCTGCCAGAAAAAAAGGTGTGCATCAGTTCTTCTTTGTCAACGGGAGATACATGAAACATCCTTATTTCAATAAGGCTGTGATGGCTGCTTATGACCGTCTGGTTCCTCAGGGTGAACAGGTGCCTTACTTTCTGTATTTTGATGTAGATCCGAAGGATATTGATGTGAATATACATCCTACGAAGACTGAAATCAAATTCGAGAATGAGCAGGCTATCTGGCAAATCCTCTCGGCTTCGGTTAAGGAGTCCATCGGTATGTTCAATGATGTACCTACCATTGATTTCGATACCGAGGATAAACCGGACATCCCTGTTTATAATCCAGAGATGAGCGCTGCTGCTGCGGCACCGAAGATCAGTTTGAATCCTGGTTATAATCCGTTCAAGTCTTCCTCTTCCACAGGAGCAGTTCCTATGGGAGCAGGCTTCTCTGTTCCTAAGTCAAAGCCTCAGGTGGATGAAAAATGGGAACAGCTTTATGAAGGACTCAAAGATCAGGATGATGTGCAGGGGATGGAGCAGACCATGGTGTTTTCTGATGATTCTAGTCAGGATAATACGCCAGACAGTATCATTGCAGAGAAATCGCCAGCCCATTATCAGTATAAAGGTAAGTATATCATGACTGCGGTAAAATCGGGATTGATGATTATCGACCAGCATCGTGCCCATGTGCGTGTCTTGTTCGAACAGTATTTGCGCCAGTTGGCTGACCGGACCTTTCATTCACAGAAAGTCCTCTTTCCTGAGGTTGTGCAGTTCCCGATGTCAGAGAAGGTAATCTTTGAAAAGATCCTGCCTGAAATGGAATCGATGGGCTTTGAACTGGAAGATCTTGGAGGCGGAAGCTATGCCGTTAATTCAGTTCCTGGCGGACTTGAAGGATTGAATCCTCTTAAACTGGTACAGGACATGGTTTCTTCTGCAGTAGAAAAGGGCGTATCAGCCATTGATGAAATCAATCAGACTTTGGCTTTGAGTCTGGCTCGCCAGGCTGCAATACCTCAGGGGCAGATATTGAGTAATGAAGAGATGGAGGGGCTGGTGAATGATCTTTTTGCCTGCCAGAATGTCAATTATACGCCCGACGGAAAGTCGGTACTTTGTATCCTCCGTCAGCAGGAAATTGAGCATCTTTTAGGTTAAAAGCAGGGAAAAATCCCGTTTTTCTTAAAAAAGTTAACGAAAAATGCTATTTTTTTTAGAAAATGAAGGTTATTTCAAAAAATAGTATTATCTTTGCTCCGTCATTCAGAAGGTATATATATATATAAATTGATTTTTAAATTATAAAGTTATGAAAAAGTTATTAGCAGTGCTAGCATTGGCTAGCGTAACAATGGGCAGTATGGCTCAGGATGCAGCAACTACTGAGAAGTATAGCGTTGCAACAAATTCTTTCTGGAGCAATTGGTTTGTTCAGGCAAACGTTGCTGGTTCTGCATTCTGGGGCAACCAGGAAGAGGGCAATGGTTTCTCTAAGAGCCCACTCAAGGGTTTCAGAAACAATCTCGGTTTCTCTGTTGCTGTAGGTAAGTGGTTCACACCAGGTCTCGGTCTCCGTACCAAGTTCAATGGCGCTTGGGGCCGTACAGTAGTTTCTGAGAATAAGTCAACAAATGCAAATAAGTATTGGACTTTGAATGAGCAGGTTTTGTTCAATGTTAGCAATATGTTGTGTGGTTACAACGAGGCTCGTCTTTGGGATTGCATCCCTTACGCAGGTGTTGGTATTAACCGTAACATGAGCGCTAACTGCTATGCTCCTGTAGCTGGTGTTGGTATCTTGAACGAGTTCAAGATCAATAACAAGTGGGCTGTCAACCTCGATGTAAACTATACAGTAGGTGCTAACGACTATGATGGTTACGCAGGTGTATTGGCAGGTGCTAAGCCTAGCACATCTCACTCAATCGACAAGGTGATTGCAAGACACGACCGTTCTTTGAATGTTGAGGTCGGTGTTACATACAACTTGGGTAAGGCTACTTGGAACAAGGTTCCAGATGTTGACGCTATCAACGCTCTTCATCAGTCAGAACTCGACGCTCTCAATGCTAAGTTGAACGATGCTAATGCAGAGAACGACCGTTTGAAGAATCTCTTGAACAACCAGAAGCCTGTAGAGGATAAGGCAGTTAAGGAGTATGTTGCTACTCCTGTTTCTGTATTCTTCAACATCGGCAAGTCTAAGGTTGCTTCTAAGAAGGATCTCGTAAACGTACAGGCTCTCGCTCAGTACGCTAAGGACAACAACGCTAAGTTGGTAGTTAACGGTTATGCTGACAGCGCTACTGGTTCTGCAGCTGTTAACCAGAAGATTTCTAAGGCTCGTGCTGAGAAGGTAGCTGATGAGCTCGTTAAGTTGGGTGTTGCTAAGGAGAACATCGTAGTTAAGGCTAACGGTGGTGTTAAGGATTTGACTCCTGCTTCTTACAACCGTCGTGCAACTGTTCAGGTTGGTGAGTAATTATACAGTATATATAATATAAGGTATAAAAATAGAATAGGGCATTCTTCCTCGTGAAGAATGCCTTTTTTGTTTCTTTGAATTTCTTAAAAAAGAACTTTTCTTTCTCAATAAGTACCTTTTGGGGTTGAAAGAGGTTTGGCAGTCCCATCGTAAGTACTTTCTCTTGGTTGGCTGTTTTTGGCAATTGAAATGCAAAAACCGACCGTTTTTACCCTGAAAAATGAGGAAAAACACCAGAAAATGCACTTTTTTGAAGAAAAAACGAAAAAAGTTGCTGAAAAATTTGGTGGAACCAAAAAATAGTCGTACCTTTGCAACCGCTTACGAAAAGTAAGGGCGCTTAGCTCAGCTGGTTTAGAGCATCTGCCTTACAAGCAGAGGGTCGGCGGTTCGAATCCGTCAGCGCCCACGGGGGTGTTCCCTGTGATTCACTTTTGTGGTTGCAGGGACTTTTTTAAAGGGCGTTTAGCTCAGCTGGTTTAGAGCATCTGCCTTACAAGCAGAGGGTCGGCGGTTCGAATCCGTCAACGCCCACAATGGTGAAGGTCTTTCAATAAATGTTGAGAGACCTTTTTTTTATGCTTTTAAATTATTTTATCACTATTTTCTCTGTTTTCTCACGATAATTCATTAATTTTGCACCCTATATATAATACGTATTGTTATGAATTTAGATTTATTGACTGCCATATCACCAATTGATGGTCGTTATAGGGGAAAAACAGAGCAACTCGCTAACTACTTTTCAGAGTATGCTCTCATTCGTTATCGTGTACGCGTAGAGATTGAATACTTCATTACTCTATGCGAGTTACCTTTGCCACAGCTTGCTTCTTTCGACAAGTCGCTGTTCGAACGTCTGCGTGACATTTATCGTAATTTTGACGAGAATGAAGCACAGCGCGTAAAAGACATCGAGAAGATTACCAATCACGATGTAAAGGCTGTAGAGTATTTTATCAAGGAAGAATTTGATAAAATCGGTGGCCTGGATGCTTACAAGGAGTTTATCCATTTTGGTTTGACATCTCAGGATATCAACAACACAAGTGTGCCTCTCTCTGTAAAGGAGGCTTTGGAAGAGTGCTTCAATCCACAGGTAGAAGAGCTGATTGCCCAACTTCAGATTTATGCTGATGAGTGGAAGGATGTGCCTATGCTGGCTAAGACTCACGGACAGCCTGCTTCACCTACCCGCCTGGGCAAGGAAATCATGGTTTATGTTTACCGTCTTACCGAGCAGCTTAATTCGCTCAAGGCTTGCAAAATTACAGCTAAGTTCGGTGGTGCTACCGGTAACTACAATGCTCACCATGTAGCTTATCCACAGTATGACTGGAAAGCATTCGGTAACAGGTTTGTCAGCGAAAAACTCGGTTTGGAACGCGAGCAGTATACCACACAGATCAGTAACTATGACTACCTTGGCGCTATCTTTGACGCCATCCGTCGAATCAACACCATTATCATCGACTTAGACCGTGACTTCTGGATGTATATCTCTATGGATTACTTCAAGCAGAAGATCAAGGCAGGTGAGGTAGGCTCAAGTGCGATGCCTCACAAGGTGAATCCTATCGATTATGAGAACAGTGAAGGTAACCTGGGCATAGCCAATGCCATTCTTCAGTTCCTGGCACAGAAACTTCCGGTTAGCCGCTTGCAGCGCGACCTTACTGACAGTACCGTACTCCGTAACATCGGTGTGCCTCTCGGTCATAGCGTCATTGCTATCCAGAGTACATTGAAGGGCTTGCGTAAACTGATTCTTCACGAGGAGAAACTGCAGGAAGATTTGAATAATACATGGGCAGTTGTAGCTGAGGCTATCCAGACTATCCTTCGCCGTGAGGCATATCCACATCCTTACGAGGCATTGAAGGCGTTGACACGTACCAACCAGCACATGACTGAGGAAACTATTCATGAGTTTATCCAGGGATTGAATGTGAGTGATAGTGTTAAGGCAGAACTGATGGCAATCACACCAAGCAATTATACAGGTATCTAATATACACAAAGGAATTTTGTAGTTTTAGTACATATATATAAACGTAAAAATTAGATTTATTAACCCAGCCGTGAGGCTATTAAGTATTTTAAGAAAATGGATTCAGAATTTGAAAACAAACCTCAAGATCAGTCTTCTGAGAATGAGAGAACCCGTGAGGGCTACAACCCAGCAGGTGGTTATCAGAAGAGTTATCGACCAGTAGGTCGCACACAGCGTCCTCGTATCAATTCACATCGCGCATACAGCAGCGACAGAAGTAGCAGTAACAGCGAAGGCGGTTTCCGTCCTGAAGGTTTTGGTGCTGGCTTGCAGAGTACAGGCGGCAGCGAGCGTCCACAGCGCAGCAGCTATCAGAGCCGTGGTGGTTATGGTAACAGCAACCGTGGTGGCTACCAGCCACGTCAGCAGGGAGGCTATCAGTCTCGTCCTCAGCAGGGTGGCTATCGTCCTCGTTACAACAATAATGATGAGCAGGGTGGTTATCAGCCTCGTCAGCAGGGTGGCTACCAGCCACGCCAGCAGGGCGGCTACCAGTCTCGTTCTCAGCAGGGTGGTTATGGTAATAACAACCGTGGTGGTTATGGTCGTCCACAGGGTGGCGGCTATGGCAACAACCGTGGTGGTGGCTATGGTCGTCCTCAGCAGGGTGGTTATGGCAACAACCGTGGCGGTTATGGCCGTCCACAGGGTGGTGGCTATGGCAACAACCGTGGTGGCGGTTTCCGTCAGCACACTCCTGGTTACGATCCAAATGCTAAGTATAGCATGAAGAAGCGTATCGAATATAAGGAGGAGAACATCGACCCAACAGAGCCATTGCGCTTGAACAAGTTCCTCGCCAATGCTGGTGTTTGCTCTCGCCGTGAGGCTGATGAGTTCATCCAGGCAGGTCTGGTAACTGTCAATGGTGAGGTAGTTACCGAGTTGGGTACCAAGATCCTTCGTACCGATGAGGTGAAGTTCCACGACGCTCCTGTAACTTTGGAGAAGAAGGTATACGTATTGCTCAACAAGCCAAAGGATTATGTTACAACCAGCGATGATCCTCAGCAGCGCAAGACTGTGATGGACCTCGTAAAGGATGTTTGTCCTGAGCGTATCTATCCTGTAGGCCGTCTCGACCGTAATACAACAGGTGTACTTCTCTTGACCAACGATGGTGACCTGGCTTCTAAGCTTACTCACCCTAAGTTCCTGAAGAAGAAGGTTTATCACGTTCACCTCGACAAGAACCTGACAGCTCACGATATGGATCAGATCCGTGAGGGTATCACCTTGGAAGATGGTGAAATCAAGGCAGATGCTGTAGAGTATGCTGATGATCGCGACAAGGCACAGGTTGGCATCGAGATTCATAGTGGCAAGAACCGTATCGTGCGCCGTATCTTCGAGAGCCTCGGCTATCGTGTTACCAAACTCGACCGTGTACAGTTCGCAGGTTTGACTAAGAAAAATCTCCGTCGCGGTGACTGGCGCTTCCTTACTGAGAAGGAGGTAGACATGCTCCGCATGGGTGCTTTTGAATAAAACAGAGTAATAAACAATGGAAAAAGTAAAAAGAACTAAAGTTGTAGACTTGCTCAAGAGTACAGCCTACGGCTCAATCGTGAATGTCAAGGGATGGGTTCGTACCCATCGTAGTAGCAAAGCAGTCGATTTTATCGCTCTTAACGATGGTTCTACTATTAATAATATTCAGATAGTAGTCGACCCATCAAAGGTCGATGAGAATCAGCTCCGTCAGATTACTACCGGTGCTTGTATCAGCGCTGTAGGTACGCTGGTTGAAAGCCAGGGTGCCGGACAGAGTGTTGAGATTCAGTGCGAGAGCATCGAGATTTACGGTCTCTGCGGCAGCGACTATCCTATGCAGAAGAAGGGACAGAGCTTCGAATACATGCGTCAGTATGCTCACCTCCGTCTCCGTACCAATACCTTTGGTGCCGTAATGCGTATCCGCCACAATATGGCAATGGCTATCCACACTTACTTCCACGAGCATGGATATTTCTATTTCAATACTCCGCTCATCACAGCCAGCGACTGCGAGGGTGCAGGTCAGATGTTCCAGGTAACTACCAAGAACCTCTACAACCTGAAGAAGACCGAGGATGGCAAGATTGACTATTCTGATGATTTCTTCGGCAAGCAGACTTCATTGACCGTTTCCGGTCAGTTGGAGGGTGAGCTTGGTGCTACAGCACTTGGTGCAATCTACACCTTCGGTCCAACCTTCCGTGCAGAGAACAGTAATACTCCTCGCCACCTGGCTGAGTTCTGGATGGTAGAGCCAGAGGTTGCTTTCCTGGATATGGACGGTTTGATGGAGTTGGAGGAAGACTTCATCAAGTATTGTATCCGTTGGGCACTGGAGCATTGCAAGGACGATCTTGCTTTCTTGAACAAGATGATAGACAAGGGTCTGATTGCCCGTCTGGAAGGTGTATTGAATTCCGACTTCGTTCATCTTCCATATACCGAGGGTATCCGCATCCTTCAGGAGGCTATTGCCAACGGTAAGAAGTTTGAGTTCCCATGCGAGTGGGGTGATGACCTGGCTTCAGAGCATGAGCGTTTCCTCGTAGAGGAGCACTTCAAGCGCCCGGTTATCATGACCAACTATCCTAAGGCTATCAAGGCATTCTATATGAAGATAGACGAGGAGGAGAGTGGTTTCGGCGGCAAGAGCGGTCAGACCGTTCAGGGTACCGACGTACTGTTCCCACAGATTGGTGAGATTATCGGTGGTTCTGTCCGTGAGGAGAGCTATGACAAGCTGATGGGTGAGATAGAGGACCGCAACATCCCTATGAAGGATATGAACTGGTATCTCGATACCCGTAAGTATGGTTCATGCCCACACGCAGGTTTCGGTCTCGGTTTCGAGCGTCTGATTCTCTTCGTAACCGGTATGCAGAATATCCGCGACGTGATTCCATTCCCACGTACACCAAAGAACGCAGAATTCTAGAATAAATAAATGAAGCCTGTTTCGATGTCCTTCGAAACAGGCTTCATTGCTCTTCGCAAGTACTGGCGATGGTCAACGCAGCTACTTATGATTTTCTTTAATCTATTTCATCTATCTTCTTCTATCTTTTTTCATTTACTCTATCACCCAATCCTCTATGTTTCCCTTTGAAGAGTCGAAGTTGATACCAACTTTCGTTATGGGTTTGTTGCAGAGAGCGAAACGCTGGCGATAGTTTTTGAGATTGATTTGCTGCATTGCAGCCTGAGCACTCTTATCAAGTTTCAGTTCTATGATGTATAAATCTGTTCCAGTCAACAAAACGACATCTACCCTTCCCTTTGGAGTATGCACCTCTACATCTACCAGATAATCGGTGAGGAGCGAGAAGATGATGAAAAGCATCTGCTGATAATGCCCCTCATGATTGGTGACATTGCAATAAGGCACTGTACCCAGAAAATCCTGTAGCAGATGCAAAGCTCCATCCATGTCTTGCTTATCCAAAGCCTGTGCTATGCGACGAGCCGTATTGGTAGTAGCAAGCGTATTATCAGTAACATAAGACGGAATCAAAGCCTTGGTCAACCCTATCTTCACCTCCTTGTTAGGAATATCAAGCGTATAATAGTTGTAATCTCTGTTATAATCCTTGATGGTCAAATAACCACTCTGGTAAAGCAGCGGCATCATTGTAGTCATATCCTCTGTAGGTGCATCAAATTCACTCTCGTCAGCCTCAACACGCGTAATGCCTGTAGGAAGCACATGATATTTACGCATCATATTGATAAGATAGGTTGGCGTACCTGAGGCAAACCAATAAGAACCCAACTTACCCTGAGCGAAGCAATTGAACAGGCTGTAAGGGTTGAAGACATCAGGAGAATAAGCTGAAAAATGATATCCATCGTAATTCTCAGTCAACTTATCTAAGGTCTGCTCCTTGGTAAGATGCATTTTTGTAGCCAGCACTTCTATATCTTCTGACAATTGCCCGCAAAGTTCTTCCTTAGTAATCCCCAACATACCAGCATATTCATCATACATGGATACATTGGTGACGTTATTCAATTCACTGAATATACTCACTTGCGAAAACTTAGTAATACCCGTAAAAAAGACAAAACGAAGATAGGCTTCACGCGCCTTCAGCGGGCTGAAGAAATTACGCATGATGTTGCGAAGCTTAACCAACTCCTCTTTTTCGTGAGCCACGTCCAGCAAAGGGGCATCATACTCGTCAATCAGCACTACCACCTTCTTGCCTGTAGTCTGATATAAAGACATAATGAGGTCTTTCAAGCGAAGATTTATATCTATCTTCTCATTATGAAAGCTAAATTTCCGTTCCTGTTCTTCCACCAAATCTATCAGATATCGTTGTAGCTGAGCTTCAGACATATACTTTCCTCCACTCATATCCAGATGGATTACAGGATATTCTATCCATTCTTTTTCAAGCTGTTCCATGGCAAGTCCTTTAAACAAGTCTTTCTTACCTTCAAAATAACTTTGCATGGTCGAAACAAGGAGCGACTTTCCAAAACGGCGTGGTCTCCCCACGAAGAAATATGTACCATCAGAATGGGTCATGCGGTAGATATATTCCGTCTTATCTATATAGAGCTTGTCCTCCTTACGGATACGCTCAAAGGTCTGTATTCCCAAAGGATATTGTTTTATAGCCATAAGCGCTTATTTTTTAATACGTTGCAAAGGTACAACAAAATATTGAGAAACTGCAAGAAATGGTGAAAAAATAACAAAATGAGCGGGAGAAGGAAGGGATATCTGAACGAAAAACGGGGCACCCCTGAGGATGCCCCGCCACCAATTAAAATAATTGATTGTCGCATTATAAACTTACCGTACTACTTAGCGATCATGATCGTTACACGGTTCTTTGCGTTTTCTGCAAAAGGCTGCACACGTGCACCCTTAGATTCTTCTGTAATGCGCTCAGAAGGTATATTATATTTCTTTGTCAGCATCCAAACCACAGCTGCTGCTCGCTTGGCAGCGATGCGGTCGTTGATGACGTCATTGCCTGTACCCTTGTCAGCATAGCCGGTTACTACAACCTTTGCCTCTGTGTTCTTGTTCAGGAAGTCAACCTACTGTTCCCACAGATTAGTGAGATTATCGGTGGTTCTGTCCGTGAGGAGAGTTATGACAAGCTGATGGGTGAGATTGAGGCTCGCAACATCCCTATGAAGGATATGAACTGGTATCTCGATACCCGTAAGTATGGTTCATGCCCACACGCAGGTTTCTATAAAAGTTTATAATTTGATTGTTATTACATAATCAAACATCATGCGAAGAATCATTCTTCACTCTTATCAAAATAACAGCCCTTGATGCTCAACTCCATTGGCTTTTCTGAAGCATTTGAGTATATGTTGATGAACTTTCTAAAAGAACCGTTCAAAAAGCCATTTCCATCATATACTACAATGATAGAATCATACTCGCCTGGCATCAAAGGCTGTGGATTGAATTTGACTTGTGTGCAACCACAATCGCTCTCAGCCTTGTATATGACAAGTGGAGACTTGCCTGCATTCTTGTACTTGAAAGCGTATCTTTTCGTTTCCTTTTCTCGATATTCTCCAAAATCATGTTCTTTCTCAAGAAAGGCTATTGAATTTTTAGCACTTGTTGCATCATTGGCAGCCCCTTGTTTGGAAGGTTGACTGCAACATGTGGCAAGCGCAAGGATAGCTAGCAAGAGAATGGCAGAAATATATTTACCAAACATTTTCATATACATAGGCTTGTTCATACTTTATTTAGCAATCATGATAGAAACACGGTTCATGTTATTCTCAGCAAATGGCTGAACACGAGCACCCTTTGATTCCTCTGTGATGCGCTCAGCAGAAATGCCATAGCGCTTCTCCAACATCCAGACAACGGCAGCAGCACGCTTAGCAGCGATGCGGTCGTTGATGCGCTCGTTACCAGTACCCTTGTCAGCATAGCCGGTTACTACAACCTTTGCCTCTGGGTTCTTTCCAAGGTAGTCAACCACCTCACGGATCTTGGCATCCTCAGCAGGAGCAATCTTGTAAGAATTGATGGTGAAGAAGATATCACGGCGAATCTCCTCTACCTTCTTCTCTACAGGAGCTGGCTTAGGCTCTGGCTTAGGAGCTACATATTCCTGCTTAGGAGCTGGTGCCGGAGCAGGTTTCTCTACCGGCTTAGCCTTCTTGGTATAGCTCTTGCCCAGGTTGATGCGTACACCTGCCAGTGCATTGAAGTACCAGTCAGGGTTATCTGCCTTCTTAGAGTTGTACTTGTCTGAAATCATGTTGGCATTGCCTTCGAGCATGATGCTCACAGCCTTGCTTACCTTGAATTCCAGATCGATACCGGCTCTGCCGTATGGGCGAACCTTCTTTCCCTGCCAGAGATATTCCAGGTTGTAGTCGTTGAGGTTCTCAAGTGTGGCAGCGATGTCGTTTATCTCTTGGTTGCCGCCAGCCCAGTTGATACCACCGCCAGCGAAAGCACTTATATTAAACACACGGTTCGGGTTCCAGACACAGAAAAGGTTGGAGAGGTTGAACATGAAATCTACACCAGGAGCTATATATTTAAACTTATATTTGGCGTTGTAAGGCTTTTCTCCCGCTTTGGAGCGGAAACCAGCCCAGCCGCCCTTGCTCCAGAGTCCGTTCATCTGAGCACGGAGTCCGAAAACTGGAGAGAATTGATAGCCAATAGCTCCCTGAATATTAGGAGAGAGTAAGTCCTTGAACTTAGCCTCGCCCAGTGTATACTGTCCACCTCCCTGAATATCGAGGTAGAAGTGCTTCTTAAACTGATACTCGTTTCCATCCTTGTCTGTATAGGTAGCCTGTGCCATGGAATTCATTCCTAAAGAAGCGAGAACGGCTGTTGCCAATAAATATTTATATGATTTCATAATTCTCTAAAATTAGTTTTGAATTTTGGTACCACCCATGTTGTTTGAGTCAGTGATATTGTCAACAGTTGTCAAATACCATCTGTTGTCTTTGCGGATAGGTTTGAGATACAGAGAAATGCTGTTAGGTCTTGTATCGCCTGGCTTCTTTTCAAACAACAAGATATTAACTTTTACGATATTGTCTTTCTCCTCGTTGAACACCAAACGGTCAACGGTGTATTTCACTCCCTGTGCATTGGCCAAGGCATTGCATTGACGCTTGACGAGTTCAGCAGGCAATGGTACAATATCGTTGCCATCTAGATAAGAAAGCATGGAGACAGCTGATTTGATGTCTTTTTGGTTGAGCTTGTCAATGAAGCTATTTACCAAGTACATAACTTCGGATGTGTCCTTGCCCGAAAAAGAATCAACAGGTTGAACGAGATATTGCTGCTCCAGCTGTTTTACGTTCTTTTCTTTTTGACCGCATGATGCGAACATCAAGGCAGCCAATCCGAAAATGAATAATACGATCTTTTTCATAATAATAAATGTTTATTAAGAATAAAAGGGGTGTCAATGAGTTGACACCCCCTCCTTATTTCAAAGATGATCTGTAAATTTTAGTGACGCTTTGCGCCAGAGTTTACAGTCTTGTTGACTGTGATGACAGCCCATACCTTCTGAGTGTAGTCAAGGTTTGTCTTAACACCAGAGGTCCGCAAGTTTGTGTCGCTGTACTTCACATTACCCCAAGCGTACTTCACTGCGATTGGTACGTAGATGTGGAAGATTTGTGCACCACCACCATTGTTTACATAGTTGATCTTACCATAGTTCACGTAATCACCAGCACCCTTAGTCCAGATACCATATGTTGATGTACCATGCTGCTCGCTGTCGAAGATCTCCTGGTTATTACCATTGTAAACCTTCAAGTAAGTTGCTGTAGTGATACCATGCTCCATCTTGTAGCTTGTCAAAGAAGGAACTTCGTCAACGATAGGCAACTCAGCGATTTTCTTAGCGTCGGTGAGAGCAGCTGCAGTACGTACAGAGATATCTTCCATAGCGTCTGAACGGATTTCCTCACGAATTACTGCCAAGTCTGTGATGTTGTAGAACTCATAAGGAACCTGTGCGTTGGTGTTATCAGCGTAATTGCCATTTACCAATACGCTGTAGTCACGCCAATCCTTGATGCTAACCAAGTCTGTCAACTTAACTGACTCCTCCGCATTCAAAGCATCGGTCCAAGTTACATTCTTAGGAGCTACGTTGATTGGACGGAGGAAGCGAACGTTGAACAAGTTGTTCTCAACCAATGGCTGGTAGCAAGGGTCATCAGAGAGAGTTACCTCAATATAAGCAGTGAATGTCTTATCAATGTTGTTTGTCAAGTAATCGTTCTTGATGTCATTGCCCTTTGCGTCACGACGACCCATGTTGTTGAGGAGGTCGGTAGCAGCGTTGTCATTAACTCCCTCATCACCGAAGTAGTGGAGGATAGAGTACTTGTGGTCGTAAGCATTCTGACGAAGCTCTGCGACTATCTCAGGTATATTCAATGAAGCACCATCCTGCTTAATTGCAACAATCTTGTGGTTGTTGTCAGCAAGTGTCAAAGTCCAAACAGAACCAGAAGCACCCTTAACATCCCATGTACCATTTACAGCATCTACAGTAGAGTTTACACCCTTCTTAGGCAATACGAAGCCGAAGTCCAACTGTGTCTTTGCGGTGCCGTCTGCATTATAGAATTTATCGAACTTATCCTTGTTACCCTCAAGAGTTACAAGTACCTTCTTGTTTCTCCAGTACTCCAACAAGTCCTTGTCAAACTTGTTTGCTGTGAGAGCTATTTGACCATACTCTGCAGGAGTAGGAACGTTAGCGTGAACATCGAGGTCGTTCTCACCACCAGGAACGTATGTAGAGTTCAACTGGAACCAGTGGTGCAAGTCCTTGTTGGCAATCTTACCATACTCGAAGTGGAGCTTCGTAGGAGCGAAGTTCAACTTAACCCAGATAGAAGTACCGTTCAACTTGTGGACGAAGCGTACCCATGTATAGAGAGCCTTGGTATTCTCACCCTTAGAAGCGTAAGAAACGCCAGTTTCCTCCATCAACTTCTTGTAAGAAGCTGCATTCATCTTACCTGCATTAGCATCTGTTGTGAAGTTCCAAACCAATACGTTGGTCTGGTTATCCCAACCCTGACCGCCAGTAGCGTTGTCATGAGGTGTGTACCATACACGACCGTAAGAGTCAGCGTCGCTAACCTTCTTGGTCTTGTCTGCGTCAGAGTAACGTACTGCATACCACTTAGCTCCAGCATTGTACAATGTACCACCATTTGCAACTGTAGGCATTACCTTATGATCACCCTCATTCTCAAGATAGTATTCGTTCTCGAAAGTTTGCTTGGTCATACCGTCTGTACCCAACTTAGAGAGGATGAGGTTCTCAACCTGTGACCAAGTCATCTTGCCCTCATCACCACAGTTGAAGTACAAGTCGCCGAGGTTAACCTCAACCTTCATGTCAACAACTGGCTTCTCAACGATACGAACCTTGATGTAACCATAAAGTACGATGTTGCCTTCGCCATCAACCAAGTTTACACGAACCAATGGCTCACGCTCTACAGCTTCCTTAGTTGCAGTCTGACCCTTGATGGTCTTACCGTCTGCATCAACAGAACGAGGAGCGAATACACCAGAAGTCTTGTCACCAATCTGCTCGAAGTGAGCGGTCTCACTAGTTGTCTCCTCACCGAGGTAATAGTCGATAGGGATGAACTCATAGTGCAAGCCGAGAGCCTCAAGCTCAGCATCGGTCATAGTCTGATCCTTATATGACTTGCCATACTTAGCGAATGTCTCGTAGTCGAAGTGAGTCTCTACGAATGGCTTCAAGTCGATGGTCTCATTATATACTACAGAGTGAGTAGCTGGCATTGTGATAACACCATGATTCAGGGCATCTGCCAATGTCTTACCATATTCCTCCAAATTAGTACCATACAAAGTTGTATAAAGGTGGTTGTCACCAATAACACCTGCATGTGGGGTACCCTTGACGAATGTGTTCTGGTCAAGAACTGTCTCAGGAGCGTTATCTGCGAGAGCCTTGAGGATGTACTTAGCAGGAGTTACAACAGCATAGTCAGATGTGATAGTTGTATCCTTCATCTGAGCCTGAAGAGCAATGAATGGCAACTTAGAGCCGTATGCCTGGTTGTCTTCAGCATCTTCCCAACCATTGTTAGGAATTACAGGGTCTGTGATTTGATTGCCATTAGAATCCTTGCCCTTTGCCCATTCTGTGAACAAAGCATTAACTTTCTTGGTATTGATAGTAAATGGAACGCTCAAAATACCATCAACAACTGTGTTCTTGCCATTGGCAACATATTTAGCCTCTTTTGGAGTAGCGATGGTCTCATCACCAGAACGTGTATATACCTCAGCAAGGTTTGTGAAGAAGCTGAATTGTGCACCTTCCAAGCTTGCTGTTGAAGGATTCATGTGATACTTAGCAATAGCACCGTTCTGCAAGTAAACTATCTCGCCAGGTCTATCTGGAACTTTATCGTTTACAGTAGCCTTGATAGTCTTGAATCCTACAGCTGTAGATACTTTGTAATTAAACTCGGTCTTATCACCGAAGGTGTATGTTACAGGTTCTGCCCAAGGAGCCTCGATACCCTCAAGACCTTCCCAATAGAAGTCTGGTTTGAGAACCAAAGACTTAAGCTGCTTTGCTACCATGACAGTGATGACGTTTGCATCTGCTGCAACTTTGTCAACCTTCTTGCTGATAGCTTCCATTGTATCTTTCAGCTTTTTGATTTCTGTAACGTCACCTGCAGCAGCCTTGGCATCGTCGATTCCCTTTTGCAACTCAGCAATCTTAGCGTTGTAAGCCTCCAAGTCAACTTTCTTGCCCAACTGGGTTTCGAGTGAACCAATCTTCTCGGTCAACTTGTCAAGAGTCTCCTTCTGCGTATCCAAGTTTGTTTGAGCAGCAGTCACAGCACCATCCAAAGTTTTCAAGGTAGTGCCGATTGTGTTGAGAGAAGAATCAATAGCATCGATTCTTGCAGCAAGCTTTTCGAGGTCAGCCTTGTCTGCCTTACCTGCGATAATGGCGTTCAAGTCATCGATGGCTTTCTGTAACTTCTCTGCAGTTACCAAATTTGCTACCTCGGTCTGAAGAGAATTGAGATCCGCTTTAGTAGCGAAGTTTGCATGTGCTGTTGTTGCATCATTCTTGGCTTGATCCAACGCAGTCTGCAAAGTCTTTAATTGTTCCTGCAAGTCCTTGATTTGCGACGTATTCATGTTGATGTCATCATCGTAGTCCTTACAAGAAGTAAATGTGCTTACCGAGGCAATTGTCAATGCACCCATAAGCAGCGCGCTTAAATACATTCTTTTCATACGGTAATAATTTATAAAGTTATACGATTTTCCTAGCCTTTCGGCAGGAAGTTATTAATTAATTCTCTATATCGAATTAAGAGTTCCGTTTGATGAAAAGAGTCTGCACTCTTAGAAAAGTTCTTCGTTCTCTTTCAAAGGTCCTCTTAGAAAAGTTATTTTATCGTTCTTATATATCGTGTGGCTTTTTATCGCCACTCAGTTCTTATTGTTTTTGTGATATCTCCAGCCAGGAGATATGCTATGATAAAGTAAATATAAACTTCTGTAGAAAAAGTTTTTTGTGTAATCTAATTGCCATATTGCCATAGTAAGGATATAAATAACTGATAATCAGACCTTATATGCGTATGGCAATTCTTTGAAAAACGCTGAAAATTGCCATATATTGCCATGGTGATAATTAAAAGGGAATATTTTATAATAGACTGATATACAGCTTGTTGCCTTGTCTGTTGTCTTTTCTGATCATTCGAACGCTTGGTGCATCGACTGAACAAAACAAGGGTTTTTGCGTTCAATAATGCCCATATTTCGGCCTTTTAAACACCAAAAATGGGAGTGAGGCTTACGTAATGTTTAAGTAGGGCTCACTTGAACTTTAAATGAGGCTAACTTGAACTTCAAAAAAGGCTCTTTCGAACTTCAAAAGAGCCTTACTTGATATTGGGCAGGATGCTCCTGAAACTGCGTCACGACGTAGCTGTCACTGCGTCGGGACGTAGTTGTTGTTACGTCGTGACGTAGCTACTGCTACGTCGTGACGTAATTTCTCCAGCATCGTTGGCGGAAAAACTCTACCTCCCTCTCATATACTGATAGCTTCGATAAGCATATCGTTGTATCTGTCTATCACATCGTCATTGATACTTTTCAGATAGATGCGCGTGATTTTCTCTGAGTTGTGCCCCATGCTGTCACTTATCACGCTGATGGGGATGTTCTTCTCCTTGGCGATGGTAGCCCAGGAGTGACGGGCGCAGTACATCGTTACTTTCATCGGCATGCCGATGCGCCGGGCAAACTTCTGCAATGCCTTGTTCACCCTACATTGGCGGTAGTGATACTGTTTCCTGACATCGGTGACTATATTCTGGTTAACAATGCCCAGCAGATGTTTGCCGTCGAGTGAAGGGTGGCGGTCTGCAATCTCTTGCATGCAGGGGCGCCATGCTACTCTCAGTTCTTTACCCGTTTTCTTTCTCTTGTATATAAGTTGCCCGTCCTTGATGCTTCCCTTTTCAAGAAAGGCGATATCTACGAACGACATGCCTCGGGTATAGAAACTGAAGAGGAATAGATCTCTCGCCAGCGTTTCCTCCTCGGTGACGGTTGTTGCAGCGACTATCTGATGGATGTTTTCCGCTGTAAGTGCTCTTTTGGCAGTCGGAGGGTTCTTGGTGAAAGAGTGGGCGAAGGGTTTGCGGTCTTCCAGCCCATATTGCTCCAGGGCTTTGTTGTAGATAGCTCGGAGACGCTTCATGTAAAAAGAGATGGTATTCAGCGTGAGACCGTTCTTTCTCAGATAACTCTCGTAATCTTCCATGATGAGGCTGTCGAGTTGGCTAATCAGCAGGTCTTTCTCTTTCCGGAATCTCATGAAACTGCGCAAGGTGCACATATATATATCGGCAGACCGGTATTTGCCATTCTTGTAGAATCGCTGGGTGAGTTCCCTGACATATTCGCTCAGCATCGGACAGACATTCGTATCTTCTTTGGCTATTTGCAGCGCATCATGTTCGCTACCATTCTCTATGACATATCCCAGTGCATTGTTTCTGTTGTTTACTTTGATGACGATTTCTGCATCTTGCCGAATAAGTTCCTGTGGAATTTCTATTCTTAGTATCATTTTTATGTGAATATTATGTTGAATGAAGTGCTTTGTTGTATAACAAATTAGTAAACAGCCAACAAAGTTACGATTAATCTCTGGATTACCCAAAGCTTTTTCCGATATTCACATCAATGCCAGTATATATGATAAGTTATAATGGGCAGCCTGTTTAAGTAAGTAGATGAAATCATGTACGTCATTTAACAAGTTCATACGTTTCATTGAGTCGATAGATATGACTGCGTTGGGTTAAAGATACGACTGCGCTGGGCGGAAGATTCGACTGCGCTGGGTTAAAGATTCGACTTCGTTGGGTGGAAGAGTCAATTTCGTTGGCTGAATAATATGGCTGCGTTGGCTGAACGAAATAGCTCTGTTAGCTGAATGAAGCACTTGAGTTATCAGAATGAGGCACTTGAGTTATCAGAATGAGGCGGCTTGGTGTAATACGATTCGCTAGTCTGTTAGGCGATCCGCCGAAACGCTTAACGGAGGAAAGGGCATATCCGGCGCTACGGATTTTTTTATTCCTTAATTCCGCAACACTATAGTTTAACATTATTTATAAGTGCCTGAGCAACA
>ERZ791812.180-NODE-180-length-39559-cov-12.488761_pt1 | contig 39559 bp, 27 predicted proteins | sample MGYA00510303_ERZ791812 | MGnify/ENA primary metagenome ERZ791812 (study PRJEB30046, sample SAMN00791985) | human gut metagenome | study: EMG produced TPA metagenomics assembly of the A metagenome-wide association study of gut microbiota in type 2... | reverse complement strand
TTTTGTTGGTTGCGGAGACAGGACTTGAACCTGCGACCTCCGGGTTATGAGAAATCTAAAATTTGTGCGTTACAGTGCGGTTTTGTTGGGTTTTGTGGTATTGCGTACCATTGAGCGAAATGAATTTTGTCCCATGTGTACAAAAGAGTGCTGCATCGTGCTGACCCGTTCCAAACCCTTTTGGGGGCAGTTTTGGGGGCAAATCTGTGAGACGGATTCTGACTCGCAACGCTCAAATAAATGCGCAGCTTTGGTCTCATTGAGAAATGCGGATACCAACATCACGAGGTTTTCGCACAGGAAAAGCTCAATGAACCAATATATAAATTTTACTCTCTATACAGAAGTTGTACGCAAGCACTACTCCACGCCATCCCCATACACCGCCCCTGTCACCGTGAGAAACGCCCCGGTTTGGGCGCGTTCGTAGCCTATCGGCGCAGTAGCCGTTCAGTCAAATGCAGCCCTAAAATCCCCACTTTTCGGAGATTTTTTCTTACCAAAGAACGGTTTTTCCTGTGCAGGCTTTGCCCGGACGGGTTTCACCTGTACAGGAAAAGCCTGCACAAATAAATACTAAATAAATAAAATACTAAAAAAGCAAATACGAATCCTATCTTATCTGAAAAACATGAAAATCCGGATTTTTCCGCTGTAATCTTGCAGGGATGCGTACAACTTAACACCAGCGAGTACAACTTACGATTGCACACAGTTGCTATCATGCGATATAATTTATTTGTCCACTTCGTCAAAAGACGTCCTTCAAGACTTTTTCAGTTAGATAACGGTAAAAGTCGTTGTATTTTTCCTGCGGAATCGGTAGGAAAATCGTCATAACGACAAGGGCATGACCGCGATTTTCAGCGTGGTAGGGCGGGTGTATATGTGGAAAAGGATTCTCGGCAAAGCCACAGCGCTCATAAAACATTTTGCGGCGGCAGACAATCGCATCCATCGACGGATCGATTTCCAAAATCAAAGTCTTGCCGCATTCCGCCAGCAGATCCAACGTCCGCCGCCCATAACGATGGTTTCGCAGAGCCTGCAGAATGTAAAAATGCTCGATATACAGATACTCTGCGGTTTCCCAATACAGCGCAAGACCAACAAATAGTTTGCCGTCACACACTGGCACAAAGGTGTAATCTCCATCCCCTAAAATACGCTCCTGCGACGGTGTTTCGCGCTGCTCATAGGGCGGGAAGCTTTTTTATACAGTGCCATCGTCTGCGTATACATCGGGTGTGCGGCAGAGGTCACACGTTCTAATCGCATACATTCGTTCCCCATACTTCAAGTTGTGTCAGCGCCGGGAATGGGCTGGGGTCGTCGCCCTTTTTCAGGTTGTCCAGCATCAGACTTGTGATGACGAATCCGCCCAAATCAAAGCTCTGCCCCTTGCCCTCGGGAGATTTTTCCAGCGTAAGGATCCGTGTATTTCCGTTTGAAAGCGTGACTCTCACGCTTTTCCACCACGCATCGTGGGGAAAGTCCGCGCGGGTCGTCAGCACCAATGTATCTGCTCTGACCGGGCGGCCGAATTCCAGCGTCAAGCACGCTTCCGGATCACGGTTGATGCCCCAGCTTTGGTAAGGGTAGGCACCGTGGCTTTCTGGGCAGATGATGCCATCAATGGCATTGCGGGCGGCAAAAACAGCTTCCCCCCGCGTTTCCACATTGGCCCATGTGTGGGGGTAGCAGGTCGTATTGCCGTGGCAGTCGTAAGCGTTGCGGGCCAGATTGCGCGGTGCGGCGATCTCCTCGACCTGCGCAGACCGTGCCGACAAATAGTGCATCGGTCCGGAAAAAGCTCGCGGGCTGTAACTGATTCGCGCCTCCGCAAAAGGGATTTCCAACGTGAAAGAAGTTTCTTTCATGTAGACAAATTCCTCATTCATGGCATCGTCCAGCCGGATGACATAGTACCCCGGTTCCGGCACGGTCATGGTAATACTATCGCCGGGTGCGTAGGCTACTGGGTAGACAAGGTGGTTGCAGGCTTGCGCCAGTGTTCTGTCTCCGTTTGTGATTTTAAGCAATATATCGTTCATTCTTTCTCTCCAATTCTCAGAGTGACAGTGAATGGATGCTCGGCGGACAGGGTCAGCACTACCGATTGAAAACCACCCACAGGGTTGAACAGGCGGCGGAAGCGGACGGGTGTGCCGTACTCCGGCGGCAGGGTCAGCGGGCGGTCCGCCTGCACGGTCAGGGCAGCGGGACCGCTGCCGATGCGCACGGTGTTGGCATCCTGCCACGCAACATTTTCCCCCTCCGGCGAGATGACGGGCAGGATAAACCTTGCGTCCGCGTCCTCACTTTGACCCGTCACGGTAACTTTTCCCGGCATTACGGAAACGGCAAAATCGTACCGTCCGGCGGCGTCTTGGGCCGCAGTGCGCAATCTGCCGCCTGCACTCGTCTCATTTTCGCCCACGGTTAAGGCAGCAGTCAAATCGTTGCTGCTGCAATAGGTTTTACCATCGCGGCACAGTTCGATGCGCGGCGTGGTGCAAATGTCAAACTGCCAGCGCGGCATCTTCATATTGTTCGGTTCGTTCTGGCGATAAGGGTCCATACTGCCCGCCAGCACCGGACCGCCGGGCAGGTATTCATAGGGTGACCCTCGCCGTACAGCAGACCGTCCGCCGTGATGTGTGTCACGGCAAAATCTGCCAGCTGCTTTGCCTTGGCTGCGAACGGCTCCTCACCCAAAAGGCGCGCGGCCAGTGCCATTGTGTAGGCGCAGGTGATGGGATAGTTGACATTGCCGCCGATTCTTTCAATATTTTGGCAGAGATACTCCGCCATCTCGGCAAAGCGGGCTGTCCATGCATCGCGGTCTGCAGCGGGCAGCTTGTCCCCGTACCGGAGCAGCGTTTCACCCAAGGCGTTTGCATAAAATACCGTGATGCCGTTCCAATTACTGTTCGTGTCATTGTTCATGCTGCCGTCGGGGCGGCGCATATTAGCCGACCATGCGAACAGCTTTTCCGCCGCATGCAGGCAGCGCTCGTCGCCGTCGGTCTGCCACTGGGTCACCAGCGGCAAAATCGCATCGGCACTGCGACCATGTACCCGCATACAGGCAGGGCAGAGCAGCCCGCCGTCCAGCCGGGTATCGCCTGTATCGTACAGCTGATATTTCAGCATCGCGTCGCACCAGCGGCGCAGCAGAGCTTTGTGCATGGTTCAGCCCTCCAGATCAATACGAATCGTGCGGCCGTCGGCGCAGGAAATCTCGATTGCATCGCCTTTGCACGCGGCAAAGGGCTTAACTACGAAACCGCCGCGTTCATCGGCATCCGCCGGGCGGGCGTAGAAAGCATCCACCAAAATATGCGTAACCGAAATTGCATATTCCTGTGGCTTTAACGATGACAGTACCTTCTCCAACAGTTTTAAAAAAGAAATCGGTATAACGCCGCATGTCTTCCGTCACATGTTGGCACACGAATGCTCTGTCGAACAATCTAAAATTTCAAAAGGAGAATTTTATGAAAAACGTTAGTACACAACCGCTGCGGCTGCTGCCAAATCGGGTAAGCTACCTTATCCCAGGTGGAGCGATGATCGATAGTTTCTTAGGTCTTAAACCCGGCAGCTGCCCAGGGGCAAGTCAGATGTGGATATAGTGCTCATACGCCGAAGTCCGCGGTGCCATCGATTGGTCAGAATATACCACAGATAAACTGTTACGCTGATCAGGGGCCCCACCAGCACCGCAACCCCCACACCGGGAAATCCCAGCCGTTCTCCAAACAGAAACGACGCCGGTATCCTGCCGCACAGCTGTGCCAGTACGCCCACCAACAAACTAGCTTCCAGATTGCCTGTTCCTCGGATGAACCCAATCAGAGGTCCTACGGCGGCAAACAGGGGATATGACCATATGGTTACCCGCAGGAACGCCGCCGACTGCCGTACCACCTCGGGGTTGGCATCAAAACATGCGGCAAAATCCTCCGCAAACACCAGCACTGTCAATGAACTGACAAGAGCCATGCTGACCGAAATGGCGATTGCCTTCCACAGTCCAGTCAACGCTCTCTTTTTGTTTTTTGCGCCAATATTTTGCGAGGCATAAGCCGACAAAGTCTGGTTCATGGCTCCATCCATAAATATCGCCAGACTGTTGATACGGGATCCCACTCCATATGCCGCACTGGACGCAAGACCAAAGCTGTTGGCAACGCCGCTGACAGTGAGCATAGCCAAATTCACCATCACTTCGTTGGCCGCCGTGGGAACCCCAAACAAAAGGATATTTTTGAGGTGCTTTTTATGGAATCGCACTTCTCCGAGAGAAATTTGCAGCACTGTATTTCCATGGGTAAACTGTACCGCACCCACACAAAAAGCCACGAACTGGGCCAGTACGGTTCCTAGAGCAGCACCCAGCGCCCCCATGTGCAGACCCACAATAAGTACGGCATCCAGCAAAATATTCACTATCGAGGATATCAGCACAAAAGACATGGATGCCGTGGCGTTGCCCTGGGCCTGCTGCAGTGCGCCGATCAGATTATAACCAAAGGAAAAAGACATCCCCGCAAACACCGTATACAAATATCTCTTTGCCTCGGGCATGGCTGACAGAGGCGTTTGCACCGCCAGCAGCAGCTGCGGCGTAAATGCCAGCCCGACTAAGGTCAGCACAGCTGCCATGATCGCATACAGTGCCAGACTGGTATGGGCAGCATCCCGCGCCTGTCTATTCTCCCCAGCTCCCAGTAGACTGCTGATTACCACCAGTACGCCGGCCGACATGCCCGAAAGTGTGATGATCATCACATTCATGATAGGCCCACATACAGAAACTGCCGCCAGGCTTTCGGTACCAGTAAAACGCCCAACAAAAAGCATATCTACCGCATTATAGGTGGACTGAATCAGATTGGAAACCATGATTGGTATGGAAAAGCACAGAATGTTTTTCCATATCGATCCTTTTGTCATATCATAAGAACGCGCCATTTCAGTCTCCTTCGCAAAGAAGCTTCGCCGATGGTATTTTTAGCCGGGCTGTGTACCATCGACTTTCCTCTTTTGCATCTGCCAATTTCAACAAGCAATCCGATTTTAGTATATCTGCATAAAATATGCCTGCCCTATTTTCAAGGGCAGGCAGTGCATACCGACTTGTGCAACGCAACAGAAGCCTCAGTCCTCTTCTGTATACAGCGTTTTTACAAACCGTTCAATCCAAATGTACGCCACTTCCTTACCGGGCTGTGCCGTCAGCGAGTGATCCAGGCCGGCGGGCACAAAGCTGAAGTCACCCATATAGTGAGGCACCTTTTCGCCATCCACATCCAGTACGAAGTCCGCGTTGTCCAGACCATAGTTCCATTGGTCCACAGCGGGATGGCCCTTTTCCACAGTTCCCTCACCCACAGCCTTTACAACACCCATGATGCAGCGCCCGACCTCGCCTCGATACAGCACCTGCCAGCTGCGGGTGTGAGGCCCCTTGCAGTCCTGCGTATACTCACGGCATTCTGAAAAGGCGGCAAACAGAGGCAATGTGGTGTGGCAGGCAGCATGCGCCTTCTTATCGTTTTCATCCATATCCATCACAATGCACAAAAACTCCATATCAGTGATGGCATGGATCGCAAAATCGGAATTGTCGAAATCGGGTACAAAGAAGGACAATTCGGTGATATTGCGTGCCCATTTGGCAGTGGTTACATAGCCGGTGCCGCCAGTGAAGCAATACACCGCGCTCTTGTCCGCGTATTTTTCGGGGGACACCGTAGCACCGGCCTGCAAATAGCATTTGTAGTTTTTCACACCGGGGAAGGTGCCAGGCAGCAACTCCATTTTGCCAAACCCGTTTACCAGTTCCGTGTTCATTTCTTCCTTGCGTACAATTGCAATAGCCATAATTTTTTCTCCTTTCATTTATTTATTGACAGAGTGCATAAAGCTCACAAATTCCTTTATGCACTCTTCGTCCCGGTCCAATTCCAAAAGCTCTTTGCGCCAGACACTCTCCCATTCCAGTGAGTAGCACCCATTGTATCCGTTCTGCCGGAGCAGACGCACTGCCTGCCCAATGGGGACTATCCCTTCTCCCAGCGGCGTATACTTCCAGATCAACTTTTCGGGTTCGTTCCAGGGCAGACCGTCTTTTACATGGATGTGGGCGATCCGCCCCTGTAAAAGCGCAAGAGTTTCTTCAATCGGTTCTCCCTGCTCCAGGGGATGCATCAGATCCCAAATAACGGCTGTATGAGGCAACTGTTCCTGAGCAAACAAACCGTGCAGAGCCTTTCCTGTTGCAAACTCATTGTGTGTTTCTATCCATACCTGCTTGTCGAAGGAGCCAGCCAGTGCATCTGCCGCCTTCAGCCAGCGTACAAGTCCTTCCCAGTGGATTGCCTTTTCCGGATCACTCACACATCTGCGGATGTTTCCCAGCATAATGCGGACACCCGGCGCGCCCAAAATGTCCGCTATCTCCAGCTGGCGGCGCATCATGCCAAGCGCGTCCTCGTTGTATCCCGTGAGCACAATCCCGCTGCCCAGCCCGCATACACACAATTGGTGCGCCCGAAGCATCTGCCCCAACTTGGTATAGTGCTCATTCGGCAGCATGCTGTCCGACCAAGCATGAAAATCCATGCGTATTTCCAGAGCGTCGTATCCGCACTCTTGGCAGAACTGCGCCGTTTGTTCCGCCGACCATGTTTTAAACGGCAGCGTACTGATGGCAAGTTTCATAACAATCCCTCACTGAACACTCATACGGATGGCGTACTCATAGGGGATCTCATCCTTATAGGGTTTTCCCGCAAAGATATTCTCTATATCCTCGATCAGCCGCAAGGTCACCTGTTCACGCATATCGAAGGACGGACCGGCCGTATGGGGGAACAGCAGTACGTTGTTCATGCTTCGCAGTTCATCCTGGGCAGGCAGAGGCTCCTCATGGTACACATCCAGCACGGCACGATAACGCCCCGTACGCAGCTCCTGGTACAAAGCCTTCTCGTCCACCAGCTGCGCCCGTGCAGTATTCACAAACAAAGCCCCCGGACGAATCATCTTCAGCAGCTTTTCACCAATCATTCCTTCGGTGGTTTCGTTCCAAGCAGCATGCAGGGAAATCACATCACAGGTGGAGAATATCTCCTCCAGAGAAGCCTTTCTGGCTCCATAGTCAGCCGCTTCCTCATCGGTAATATACTGCGAAGCGATATACAGCCTAGGTTCAAACCAGGACAGCAGCCGCATATAATAGCGCGAAATAGCACCGTATCCCACAATGCCGATTTTTTTGCCGATCAGCCCATGATTCCAGCCGTTTTCCAGTCTCCAACCGCCGCTGCGCATGGAATTTAAAAATTCATCAAACCGCCGCGTGGACATCAGCGTATAGCACAGACATCCCTCCGCCACACTTTTGGCAAAGACATCGTTGCCGCTCAGTACTTTGATCCCACGCTCATATTCCTCTTTAGAAACATAGCTGGCAACAGACCCACCTGTATGCGCATGCACCTTGAGCTGTTTGGCGCACTGCAGAACCTCACTGTCCACAGCCGGAGTGCCCCAGCCCGAGATCAGAACATCCACATCTCCGATGTTGTCCATCAGCTCCTGCTTTGTAAACCGCTGGCGGCCGGTTTGGTTATATACGACTGTACCCAATTTTTCCAACTTTTCAATTACCTGGGGGGTGAAAAAACTGTCCTTCACCTGTCCATCCCCGACGGCTACCAATATTTTCATAATATACCCCCTTACCAGATCTCCAGATCAGACCCCAATATTGTTACGATAGCCTGCGTAAAGAAGAAATCACTGTACACCAGATAGCGATTTCTGCCTTCAGGTTCTTTATAGTTGACCGAGCCATAGTGCAGAATGCCATCGGAATTCGGGTCCCAATCGCAAAAATGCTCTTCCATTTTCTGCAGCAAATGCAGCGCAGCCCGCTTATAGCAGAGCGCCTCATCCGCAGGAAGCATCTGGGCAAGCTCCAACAGCCCGCACGCTGCGATAGCGCCGGCTGATGCATCATAGATGACCGGTTGTTCTGGGCTGCGGAAATCACAGCGGGGAAGCCAATCCTCCTGTACATTGGCAATAAAGAAATTGGCAGTACGTTTTGAGGCATCCAGGTACTCCTGTTTTCCGGTGTGCCGGTAGCTGATGGCGAAACCGTACAATGCCCATGCCTGTCCGCGGCTCCAAGCGCTTCCACAGGCATAGCCCTGCCCAGCGCGTTCGGCCAATTCTTCCCCTGTCTGAGGATCGTACACAACAATATGTTTGGAGCTTCCGTCCGGCCGCAAATGATGGCGCAGCGACTTATCCGCATGGGCCTGGGCAACGCGCGCAAAGCGCGCGTCACCCAGTTCTTTCGATGCCCAGTACAAAATCGACAGATTCATCATGGTGTCGATGATCGACCAGCCGGATGTATCATCGTTGGGATAGTCGTTCCAGGCGCGGATATAGCCACCTCCCAGGTTGAATCGGCTCATAAGTATGGAGGCCGCAAACAGCGCCCGCAGCCGGGATTCATTGTTGCCTGTCAGCTTGTAATCCAGTCCTGCGGACAGCTGCCACAAAAATCCCACATCATGGTGCAGCCGGGGATAGTTCCGGAAAGCTCCATCCAGAAGGGCTTCCCCCTGCTGCGCGGCTTCGCGGTAGGCTTGCTTGCCTGTGCGACTGTACAGCAGCCACAGCAGCCCTTCCCAAAAGCCGTTGGTCCACCAGCAGATGTTTTTTTCAGCCATGTTTTCAAATCTTCCGTTTTCCACACGATAGGGGATCACACATTTCGTGCGGGGAAGCGTTTTTTCCATTTTGGCGTCAATTTTCCGGAAGATATCCTCGGCCCACTGCAATTCATTTTCATCGAAAGCCAGCATAATTTACTCCTTGCGGAATTATTTTCCCATCAAGCGATCGTATGCGTTCTGGTAAGCTGCCTGAATCTCATCCATGCCCATTCCACGCAAAGTTTCCATATAAGTGTCAAACTCGGCGTCGATGTTGCTTCCATCAAAGGTCCACTTCTGCAGCTGCTCCAGCATATAGGTACGGCAAGCAGGATATTTGGAAGAGATCAGATCGGTTTCCTCCGCAGTGAAGGGCAGAGCAGGCACCTTGGGATATTTTGCACCCACAACACCGGTTTCCTCATATGCCTCCAGCAGCTTGGCACCTTCCTCGTCCATTACAAACTTTTCATAAGAATTATCGTGCAGATAGGCCATATCTTCCACCTGTCCGCCCATTTTCATGATGGCACCATTGACCGGCTCACCGGAGTTGAGCAGATCATCGGTATATACCGGTTCGCCATCTACCATATTATAAGTCACGCCCTCCACACCGTAGGTAGACATACGCCGCCCGGTTTCGGTAAACCAGAAGTTCATATACTTCATGGTTTCCTCGGGATGTTCATTGGTAGAAGAGATTGCCCAACCGGAGCCGGTGAGACGGTCGCGGGAAGAAACTTCCCATACATCGCCATTTACATCGGCCGGAGGCACCATACCCACCAGATGGAACCCAGGCACAACCTTAGCAGTGGATCTGTTGTAGCCGCTTGTGGAGGGAATCCAGTCATGGGTCAGGCCGCCGTTGTTCTCGGAAAAGAGCATCTCGCGCACGTTGGCATCGCGGGTGAAGATTTCGGGGTCGATCAGGCCCTCGGCGTACCACTGGCTCACCATCTTCACAGCTTCTTTATATTCCTGGGAATAGCTGGCGATGGAAACCGAACCATCGTCGTTTACATGCCAGTAATCACTTACTCCGAACAGAGAAAGCAGCGGGGTCATACGGTTATCCAAGCTGGACTGCCGCATAAAGTAGCCAATCTCGTCCTTTTTGTTGTTTCCGTTGGCATCCTGCTCGATAAAGGCGACAAGGGTGTCGTGCAGTTCATCCACGGTGGTGGGCATTTCCCGGCCCACAGCATCCAGCCAATCCTGACGGATAAACCAGGCCTCTGCAGTCTGACTTTGGTAGATGAAAGGAATCTGGTAGATATTTCCGTCCTCTGCTGTGATAGCGCCCTTCACGTCGGGGTATTTTTCCAGCGCCGCCTGGATGTCCGGCGCATATTCCTCAATCAGGTCGTTCAGAGGCATAAAGGCACCCTCCAAACCGTATTTGTTGATGTCCACGCGGTCGCCGCCCACGATGTCGGGCAGATGCTTGCCGGTGATCATCAGGTTGAAGGCCTGGGCCGAATCAGTCTCCATGGGAGAGGCGGTGCCCTTGAGGGTGATGTTGGTGAACCGGGCAGCCTCCTTGGGGATGATCATATCATCGTTGAGGACAATGCCGTTGTTCCAGTGGATATGAGCGGTGAGGGTGAGCGGCTCTTCGGAGCAGCTGTATTTGCCGCCCTCGGCCAGTTCGGTATTTGCCGTGCCAGAACCGGAGGCCACGCTGCTCGCGTCACCGGAGCAACCAAACAAGCTGCTGCCCATTACTGCTGCCATGGCAATTGCCAACCATTTGTTTCGTTTCATTTGTTTTTTCACCTTTCCTTTTTCATTTTATAAATTTTATAAAGATCCTCCTCAGATCTTTTTTCCTGTGCTTAGCCCTTGACCGCACCTACTGTGAGGCCTTTTACAAAATACCTTTGAACAAAGGGATATACAGCGATCATGGGAATGATCGACACCACAATGATGGCATAAATAAGAGTCTGGCGGGTAAAGTCAAAACCGGAGGCTCCTTCCAGCGAGGACATCATCTGGTTTTCGATGATAATTTTTTTCAGCAAAACCTGCAGCGGCGCTTTCCGATCGTCCTTCAGCAGAATCATGGCCCAGAAATATCCGTTCCAACGGTTGACCGCACAGTACAGCGCTATCGTAGCAAACATGGGCTTGGAGAGAGGAACCATGATCTTCAAAAAGATACCAAAATTGCTTAGGCCGTCGATGCGCGCCGCTTCTTCTAGTTCCACCGGAATCCCTTCAAAATAAGTGCGCATAATGACGATATAGAAGGCGTTGCAGGCAAAGCCCAGCAGAATGCCCAGGCGGGTATCGATGAGGTTCATAGAATCCATGTTCAGGTAAATGGGAATGATACCTGCCTTAAACCACAGTGTAAAAGAAACCAGGAACCCCACCAGCCGGCGACCTCTCAGACGGGCGCGGGACATGGCATACGCCCCCATGCTCATCACCACCAAGCTGATGATGGCACCCGCGACCGTGTAGAAGATGGTGTTGCCGTAAGCGAGAAAAAAGTTTTTGATGCCGGGGATCAGAGTGTATGCTTCCAGAGTAGGCTTCACTGGCAAGAAAAGAACGTTTCCGCGTACCAGTTCACTGCCATCACTGATGGAAGCAATCACTGCGTAATAAAACGGGTATAGTGTAATCAACAGGATCAGCAGCATAAAAACGGTATTTGCCGCCTGAAAGATACGCTCGCCCATCGTATACTTTATTTTGTTATTCATGGTTCTAATCTCCCCTCTCACCACAAACTGGTTTCCGTCATCTTTTTGCTAAACTTGTTGGCAGCAACCACAAATACAAAGGAGATTACCGAGTTCAGCAGACCGATAGCTGTTGCGTAATCGTAGCGGCCTTCCAGCAAACCGGTGCGATACACATAAGTGTTGATAACATCCGCTGTCTCATAAATACCCGGGTTATACAGAAGAATGATCATTTCATAGCCCACATCCAGGATGCTGCCCAACTGTACCAACAGCATGACCATGATGGTAGGCAAAAGGCCTGGCAAGGTAACATGCAGTATCTGCTGAAAGCGGCTGGCGCCGTCCACCTTGGCTGCCTCGTACAGATCGTCCGAAATAGAGTTGAGCGCCGCAATGTACACGATGGAGTTGTATCCAAGGGTCATCCAGATGTTTACAATCACATAAATGATAACAAAGTATTTAGGGTTCGATAAAAAGTATACCGGCTTCATGCCAAGGCTTTCCAGAACAACGTTCACAATTCCAGTAGTCGGTGATAGGAAGTTGGTAACCATACTGCACACCACCACCAGAGAAATAAAGTGGGGGATGTAACTGACGGTCTGAACCAGCTTTTTGAATTTTTCCCTGCGCACCTCATTCAGCAGCAGCGCAAACAGGATGGGCGCCGGAAAACTGAACAACAACATGCTCAAGCTGATGGTCACCGTGTTGCGGATAGTACGCCAGGCAAAGGGGCTGTTGAAGAACTCGCGGAAGTATTCCAGCCCTACCCATTTGCTCTCCCATATTCCCTTATAAGGACTGTAATCTTTAAAGGCGATTACCAGACCGGTTAATGGTTTATAAGAGAAAAGGAAAATCAGCACGAGCATAGGGACCAGCATAATGTAGAGATCAGCATCTCTCCATCTAGCTGCATTGACGTTCGGTTTTTTCTTTTGTTTTTTTAATTGGATTTCCATAAAGCAGCGCCTCCCTTTGGTATTAAGATATCACGCCCCCCTCCAATAGGTCAATCATCATATTTTTTGTCCATTTTTATAGTTTTTTCTGTGTATTGTGCAATATTTACCTATTTTATCCCCATTTTTTACGGAATTAAAAAAAAATGTAAATAGAACGCGATGTTTTTTCCGCCTTTTTGTATCCAATATCGCTAAAAGCAGATATATTTCGTTGAAAAAATGCGTCATATTTGTCAAAGCAATAGAGATGGTGCTTTACAAAAGCGCCCTTCCCTCTATATAATGTATAAAGTAAACCAAAAAGGGGCTTGATGAATTTGAAATTTTATGAAGCTTTTCCACACAAGCTGTACGGTCGATTCTTCAAACGAATCTTCTTTTTCCAGTTGACGGCTCTGTACCTAGTCACCATCTTAATCACCGCCATCTTTGCCATGTGGCAGCAAATTGATAGCATTCGGCAGCAGCGTGAAGAGGAACGATTTTTATTTCAGGAATATGTGAATGACTGCGAGGAATTGTACCGCACCCTTTCTGTGGCCGCGCTGCACATTTCTTCCATGAACACCCTGCACCGTTTTGTGCTGTCCTCACCGGAAGAATACTATGAACATATGACCTTCTTCCAACAGGACCTCAAGCACCTTTCTGCACCGTACCACCAAAATGACATCCAGATTGTAGTGCTCCGGGGGGGGGAAGACGAAAAGGTCGTAACCGACTCCAGCCTGCGCTCCCTAGATTATATGCTTTCTACCGAATGGAAAGTTTCCGACGAGCAATACGAGGACATCGCTGACACCATACGTACCGGTAATATGCCCGCCTATGTGGTATGGACCGACTACCATGTGTTCTACATCAAGCCGCAGCACTATGTGGACCAATATGTATACATCATCTCCTTGATTCCCTTGTCCAGCATGGAATATACCTCTGCCGACACAGACTATCAGGTGACTTTTGACAGCCAGAGCAATGCTGTCATCGACCTGCGCAGTAATCCGCCGGAGTGGTCTGCCAATACCCAAACTCTATCCGATCTGTCTGACCTTCCCTTAGGCGAAATCTCTCTTTCGCCGAAATTCAAAGCCGGACAGTTACTATTTCGCTCTCATTACTACGATGTTGTCTACTGGGGAAAATCGGAGCAAAATGTCCTGTCTAAGCTCCCCCTACTTGTCTTAAGTCTGCTAGGAATATTAGGACCGCTACTTTTTCTTTTGTATTTTCTTTCTGTCAGAACCTCAAAAAAAATATATAAACCTATTCAAGCTTTGGCACAGGTTGTTCTCACGCCTCAGGAAATCGCTGATACTCAAACCGATGAAATGGCACAAATTGCTGTAAAAATCCGGAATCTGCGGGAACACAACAGCGAGTTACAGCGAAGGCTGGAAACAGTTTCCCGTGACGTTCTGCTCGCACAGCAGAACGCCTCTACAGACCAGATTCCTAAAGAAAAGGAAGATGATCTGCAAAAACGCTTGACTAACTATATCCTGACACATTTGGCGGAGGACATTTCTCTTTGCGATATCGCAGACGAGTTTGGTATTTCCTTGAGTTATATGAGTGTACTGTTTAAAAACAAAATGGACAACAATTTCAAAGAGTACCTCTCCTACCAGCGATACCTGAAGGCCCTGTCGTTGATGCAGGAAAATCCTGAAATAAAAATAAAAGATCTGGCCTCTCAGGTCGGCATACAAAACGTAAATACTTTTATCCGCATTTTCAAAAAATACAGCGATGACATCACACCAAAGCAGTACTTGGATAAAATTCGAAACGGTGAATAATACCTTTTGTATTCAAAACTATATTTCGTATCCACTCATCTGATATATACATAAAATACTGATCAAAACCGAAAAAACTAAATATGTTTCACAAAAAACAGCGATTGCATTCAAAAAAGACACATGATAGTCTAAAGTTAAACGGCATACTCAAGGAGGATCTTTAACAATGGATACATTCCAGCAATCGCTGCGCGACAACCCCATTTCTAACAGACAACAAGCAGTACAACTGCTTTTAGATCTATGCCGCCCTTTAAAAAAACACTATAACAAAGAGGGCAGCCTGCTGCACCTAGGCAGCATCGGTGCACACTATGGCGAAAAGACGGCACGCATGGAGGGCTGGGCTCGCGTGTTATGGGGCCTTGCCCCTTTATTTGCCGGAGATAATTCTGCTCTACCTGATGCTATGCGGCAAGAAATCTCACAATGGGCCTCTCTTTATCGAAATGGAGTCATTTGCGGAACAACACCTTCCAGCCCGGGATACTGGGGAGAAATCTCTGACTATGACCAGAAAATCGTAGAGGGAGCTGCAGTGGCTGTTGCCTTGTCTCTTGCACCACAGCTTTTATGGGAGCCGCTGACGAACACCGAAAAAGAAAACGTGCACACTTGGCTCTCCCAAATCAACAGCCATTGCTTGCATTCCAATAACTGGCGCTTTTTTCGTATTCTCACCAACATGGCCTTTGGTCGGCTTGGCTTTTCTATGGATGCGCATTGTTTGGAAGACGATTTTGGCGTAATTGAGCATTGCTATGTTCAAGATGGTTGGTATTTCGATGGCAATGCAGGTCAGGTGGATTACTATATTCCCTTCGCCATCCACTTCTATTCTTTGCTTTGGGTCCAACTCGCAGCACCCGGAACTGGGCGCTTCTGTACCCAAAGCTATAAAGACACGCTACGCCAACGCAGTATACGGTTTGCCAAGGATTTTATCCACTGGTTTGCTAACGATGGTGCCGAGGTCGCCTTTGGGCGCAGCCTTACTTATCGCTTTGCTCACAGTGCCTTTTTCTCCGCGCTGGCCTTTTCCAATTCAGAAACCCTGCCCTGGGGTGTTGTACGGCACACAGTACTCCAGAATCTTCGATACTGGATGCAATTTCCAATTACCGATTCGGCCGGCATTCTCACCGTTGGGTATGGGTATCCCAACCTTTTCATGAGCGAGTTCTACAATGCCCATGGTTCTCCCTATTGGGCCTTTAAAGCTTTCCTTTTTTTGGCGCTGCCCTTGGATCACCCCTTTTGGAGCAAGCCGGAAGAGTGCTTCCCTCACCCGGACAAATTGCTTTTGTCCGTTCCCCGTATGCTTGTGACTCATACTAACGACCATGTGTGTCTGTATCCAGCAGGACAGCATTCAGCAGAAAAAGGAGCCTGCTCCGCAAAGTATGAAAAATTTGTTTATTCTAACCGTTTTGGATTCAGCGTTCCCCATGGGCAAACCCTCGGCGGAGCTGCTATGGATAGTACTTTCGGAGCCAGCCCCGCTGGGTGGGATTTTTATTACACACGCTACGGTATTGATGCCTGCGAGGTACGAGAACAGTATACAAAAACTTCCTATCGTCTACTTCCTACAACTAGTGTAACGAGTTGGATCGTTCCCCTGACAAGTGACTGGCATATCCGCATCCACCGGATCTACAACCTGCAAACCATTGACATTGCCGATGGCGGATTCGCTATACCAGTAGAAGATCCCTTTGTCTCCAAGGTTGGCTTACTTGATGGCAAGCTGATTCCGGGGCAGGAACATATCCAGGAACAAGATGTGTGGACTGTGTTACCCTGGGGAGGTGTCGGTATATTCACCGTCTTTGCAGATTTTCCTGTTCGGCCACAGATGCTGCGCACTGCTCCCAATACAAACGTACTCTACAATCTTACCGCTGTACCCACATTGACTGCTCGCTTAGAGCCCGGCATCCACACATTGGTGAGTCTGGTGTTCGGAAACATGTCTCCAGAAAACGAAGCAGAATTGAAAAAGCGCCCCTCTGTCCTCGTAAAAAACGGCCTTGTTTCCATCGGAAACAGTCTTTGTATAGAGTTCACCGAACAAAATCCACCCTTTTCATTTCCTTGTGTCTAAGGCAATACCGCATAATGGAAATAGTCGCAAAAAGTGGCATAATATAGGTATGGATAAACAACTGAGTCTGTCCGCCCTGAGCGACGAATTATCGCATGTGCTGACAAAGAAACGAGAATTTTTAGACGAGATTGAGCGCACCGTACCGTGGGAGAAATGGGTAAGCATTATCAAGCCGTACTACTACAAAGGAGAGCGCGGCAACAAGCCCTACGATTTGGAACGGATGCTGAGAATCTATCTTGTACAAAATCTGTATAATCTCTCAGATATGGCAACGGTTGCAGAGGTAATCGACAGCCGTGCCTTTTCGGACTTTTGCGGAGTAGAATCCAGCAATCAGGTACCGGACGGAGATACGCTGGGGCGATTTCGCAACATTCTGATGAGAAACGGAATCCAGCAGGAGCTGTTTGCGCAAGTAGTGGAACTTCTGATGCAGCGCGGTTTGATTTTGAAGCGGGGCGCGATTGTGGATTCTACATTTATCGAGGCTCCTTCCTCTACCAAGAACGAGAAAAAGGAACGTGACCCGGAGGCTCACTCGGCAAAAAAGGCAATGTATGGCACTTTGGCTATAAAGCCCATATCGGAGTAGATAAAGAAAGTGGTGTGGTTCATACGGTAAAAGTGACAGCTGCCAACGAACATGATGTTACGGTGACCTCGGAACTTCTTACCGGAGATGAGGAAGAAGTCTATGGAGACAGCGGCTATCTTGGAGCGGAGAAACGCCCGGAAGCGCTGAAGAAGAACAAAGCCGGTAAGTCTGTCCACTACAAAATCAATCGCCGTCCCAGCCAAAGTAAGAAGAACTCCGCACGCTCCCAAGCGCAAATCAAACGCCGTGAGCATGAGAAATCCTCTGTACGCGCCAAAGTTGAACATGTTTTTGCTGTGGTTAAGCTGCAGCTTCGTTTCCGAAAGACGCGATACCGAGGGTTGCAAAAGCAAATCGCAAAAATGAATATTATGTTTGCCTTTCGTTGTTTGATTTAGCCTATCAGCATTCTGCAGTCACAACCAACGACCTTTTACAGAAAACGCAGAAGTAACAGACGCTCTCCTTGGAAAATGTGCATTGGTTTTGTGTGGTTGATAGGATTTTCCCAAACATCTTTTTTGTTAAGCATGCCAACAAAAGCTCGTTGAAACGATAGGTTTCAACGAGCTTTTGTTGGTTGCGGAGACAGGACTTGAACCTGCGACCTCCGGGTTATGAGAAATCTAAAAATCGTTCGTTACAGTGTTGTTTTGTTAGGTTTGGTGGTATTGCGTACCAAGGCTCACAACGGATTTTGTCCCATGTGTACAAAAGAATGCCATACGGTGATGAACCGTCCCAACTTCTTTTGGGGGCAGTTTTGGGGGCAAAATGGCAAGGCGGATTCTTATACGCACCGCTCAAATAAACGCGCAGCTTTGGTTCCATTGAAAAATGTGGATACCAATATCACGAGGTTCTCGCACAGGAAAAGCCCAACGAACCGGTATATAAGTTTTACTCTCCGGCAAGAAGTTGTACGAAAGTACCACGCCACAACAGCCCCACACACCGCCCCTGTCGCCGCGAGAAACGCCCCTGTTTGGGCGCATTCGCGGTGCATCGGCGTGGTACTCGTCCAGCCTAATACCACCCTAAATTCCCCGCCTTACGGGGATTTTTGTTTTACCGCAACGGCTTTTACCTAGACTGGATTTCCCTGTACAGGTAAATCCAACACAAATAAATACTAAATAAATAAAATACTAAGATACTATCGTATCTTATCTGCAAAAAACGTAGAAAGTCGGATTTTTCCCCACTATTGTTTTGCGGCCATGCGTACAACTTAACACCAGAGAGTACAACTTACGATTGCACACAGTTGCTATCATGCGATATAATTTATTTGTCCACTTCGTCAAAAGACGTCCTTCAAGACTTTTTCAGTTAGATAACGGTAAAAGTCGTTGTATTTTTCCTGCGGAATCGGTAGGAAAATCGTCATAACGACAAGGGCATGACCGCGATTTTCAGCGTGGTAGGGCGGGTGTATATGTGGAAAAGGATTCTCGGCAAAGCCACAGCGCTCATAAAACATTTTGCGGCGGCAGACAATCGCATCCATCGACGGATCGATTTCCAAAATCAAAGTCTTGCCGCATTCCGCCAGCAGATCCAACGTCCGCCGCCCATAACGATGGTTTCGCAGAGCCTGCAGAATGTAAAAATGCTCGATATACAGATACTCTGCGGTTTCCCAATACAGCGCAAGACCAACAAATAGTTTGCCGTCACACACTGGCACAAAGGTGTAATCTCCATCCCCTAAAATACGCTCCTGCGACGGTGTTTCGCGCTGCTCATAGGGCGGGAAGCTTTTTTATACAGTGCCATCGTCTGCGTATACATCGGGTGTGCGGCAGAGGTCACACGTTCTAATCGCATACATTCGTTCCCCATACTTCAAGTTGTGTCAGCGCCGGGAATGGGCTGGGGTCGTCGCCCTTTTTCAGGTTGTCCAGCATCAGACTTGTGATGACGAATCCGCCCAAATCAAAGCTCTGCCCCTTGCCCTCGGGAGATTTTTCCAGCGTAAGGATCCGTGTATTTCCGTTTGAAAGCGTGACTCTCACGCTTTTCCACCACGCATCGTGGGGAAAGTCCGCGCGGGTCGTCAGCACCAATGTATCTGCTCTGACCGGGCGGCCGAATTCCAGCGTCAAGCACGCTTCCGGATCACGGTTGATGCCCCAGCTTTGGTAAGGGTAGGCACCGTGGCTTTCTGGGCAGATGATGCCATCAATGGCATTGCGGGCGGCAAAAACAGCTTCCCCCCGCGTTTCCACATTGGCCCATGTGTGGGGGTAGCAGGTCGTATTGCCGTGGCAGTCGTAAGCGTTGCGGGCCAGATTGCGCGGTGCGGCGATCTCCTCGACCTGCGCAGACCGTGCCGACAAATAGTGCATCGGTCCGGAAAAAGCTCGCGGGCTGTAACTGATTCGCGCCTCCGCAAAAGGGATTTCCAACGTGAAAGAAGTTTCTTTCATGTAGACAAATTCCTCATTCATGGCATCGTCCAGCCGGATGACATAGTACCCCGGTTCCGGCACGGTCATGGTAATACTATCGCCGGGTGCGTAGGCTACTGGGTAGACAAGGTGGTTGCAGGCTTGCGCCAGTGTTCTGTCTCCGTTTGTGATTTTAAGCAATATATCGTTCATTCTTTCTCTCCAATTCTCAGAGTGACAGTGAATGGATGCTCGGCGGACAGGGTCAGCACTACCGATTGAAAACCACCCACAGGGTTGAACAGGCGGCGGAAGCGGACGGGTGTGCCGTACTCCGGCGGCAGGGTCAGCGGGCGGTCCGCCTGCACGGTCAGGGCAGCGGGACCGCTGCCGATGCGCACGGTGTTGGCATCCTGCCACGCAACATTTTCCCCCTCCGGCGAGATGACGGGCAGGATAAACCTTGCGTCCGCGTCCTCACTTTGACCCGTCACGGTAACTTTTCCCGGCATTACGGAAACGGCAAAATCGTACCGTCCGGCGGCGTCTTGGGCCGCAGTGCGCAATCTGCCGCCTGCACTCGTCTCATTTTCGCCCACGGTTAAGGCAGCAGTCAAATCGTTGCTGCTGCAATAGATTTTACCATCGCGGCGCAGCTCGATGCGCGGCGTGGTGCAAATGTCAAACTGCCAGCGCGGCATCTGCATATTGTTCGGCTCGTTCTGGCGGTAAGGGTCCATACTTCCCGCCAGCACCGGACCGCGGGCGGCGTGCCACAGCAGTGACACCATACCGCCCGTGGGGTGACCGCCGGGCAGGTATTCATAGTCATACCCTGTCACAGTCGCGCGCCAGTTGCCTTGCGCGATGCGAACCGTATCGATGGTGGGATAATACCGTGCTCCAGCCGCAGTCTCCGATGGCAACTTGGGCAGCGCCGCCGGGGACTGCCAGCCATCATGCACAAGTGCCGCCACGGACTTGGCATGGCAGAATGTGTGGTGGATGCAAGCGGGTTCCCCTGCTGTTATATACATCGGTCCGCCGTACAAAAGACCGTCATGGGTGCATCGCTTCAGCAATTCAAGATTTTTCTGCACAGCGGCGGCAAACACCGGGTCATGGCGGCTCAGGGCCGCAAAGCCCGCAAGGCATCCATCTGAGGTGCGGCTGCCCCACCAACACCACTTGTAACTGCGGCTGCCGAAGCTATTATCCCACCCGCCGTCGGGCAGCATAAAGTTGAGGTGCTCCCGTGCGGTGCGCAGCACAGCGCGGCCTACATCCTCATCCCCGGTCAGTTCAGCGTACAGAATCAGCGCAGGCAGCGATTCTTCCGCATTATAACCAAGATCCACCGGGCGGCAGTTCTTGGGCGTTACGGCTGTCATAGGGTGACCTTCGCCGTACAAAAGACCGTCCGCCGTGATGTGTGTCACGGCAAAATCCGCCAGCTGCTTTGCTTTGGCTGCGAACGGCTCCTCACCCAAAAGGCGCGCGGCCAGTGCCATTGTGTAGGCGCAGGTGATGGGATAGTTGACATTGCCGCCGATTCTTTCAATATTTTGGCAGAGATACTCCGCCATCTCGGCAAAGCGGGCTGTCCATGCATCGCGGTCTGCAGCGGGCAGCTTGTCCCCGTACCGGAGCAGCGTTTCACCCAAGGCGTTTGCATAAAATACCGTGATGCCGTTCCAATTACTGTTCGTGTCATTGTTCATGCTGCCGTCGGGGCGGCGCATATTAGCCGACCATGCGAACAGCTTTTCCGCCGCATGCAGGCAGCGCTCGTCGCCGTCGGTCTGCCACTGGGTCACCAGCGGCAAAATCGCATCGGCACTGCGACCATGTACCCGCATACAGGCAGGGCAGAGCAGCCCGCCGTCCAGCCGGGTATCGCCTGTATCGTACAGCTGATATTTCAGCATCGCGTCGCACCAGCGGCGCAGCAGAGCTTTGTGCATGGTTCAGCCCTCCGGATCAATACGAATCGTGCGGCCGTCCGCGCAGGAGATCTCGATTGCATTGCCTTTGCGCGTAGCAAAAGGCTTGACTGCGAAACCGCCGTGTTCATCGGAATCCGCCGGGCGGGCGTAGAAAGCGTCCACCAAAATATGCGTACCGGGCTGCAAGGTAGCTTTCAAATAGGGCACAGCGCAGAGGTTTGCCATCAAGTTCGTGTTGGGGAAGGTGCGCACAAACTCGGTCTGTGCGCCGCCCAGCAGACTGACCGCCGCCGTGCAGCCCCACGGCAGAAACACCGCCTTGCCGCCTCTGACATTCTCGACCCGCTGCAGCAGCACCTTGCCGTCCTCGGCTCCGACGCGACGGGTGAACGGTTCCTCGACCGAAAGAGCAAAACCGCCGTCGGCAATGTCTACGGGTGAAGTCGTCACAATTTTATGCACACGCACATGCCAGCTGCCGCCGCAGGGTACGACCCAGCTCTGCGCCGTGGTGCCGGGCAGCAGGGTATAAGCGGCGTAGGTGTAAGTGTCCGTCACGGCAAAGTCATCCGTGCCGTAACGCATACGGTAGAAGTTCATCCCTGCCGGGCTGGCAGCCAATGTGTTGTCGAACGCGCCGTCCTCCAGATCGGTGCCGCGGCCAACACTGAAGCCAAAGCGGTTGGAGTAGACAAACTTTTCATACTTGGCGCTGATGGCCCCGTGGTTCATGCAGTGCTGCCCCACCGGGAACACCGTGATATGCACACCGTCGTGGCAGACGAGCATATGCGGTTTGTCCTGCCGCTGCTGTGCCGGGTGCGGAACTGTTGCATCGGGCGCAGTCCAGAACGGATGATCGGCGGGCAGCGCCAAAAACAGGAACGCCTTAAATGCCCAGTAGGGGCTGCCGGGGGCGTTGTACCGTTCGCTCATGAGCAGGTTCGGGTATTGGTAGCCGATGGTCAGCACGCCCGCCGCGTCGGTGATGGGGTATTGAAACCAGTGGTGCAGGTTGGTCAGCACGGTATGACGCACCGCACCCCATGGGATGCTTTCATTCTGCGCCCCTGCAAACGCATAGGCCGCAAAGAATGCCGCGTGGGCGAAGCGGTAGGTCAGGCTGCGACCAAACGGAAGCTCCGCGCCGTCATCGGAAAACCACTGGATGAAATCCCCGGCAAATTCGCCGCTGCGGGTCTTGAGCTTGGTCGCGTAGCCATCGGCATCCAGCGGGGAGAGCGCCGACCAGATGAGCGAGTAAAAGTGCATGGCAAAGGGAATATAGTAGTCCAGCTGACCGGGGTTGCCGTCAAAATACCAGCCGCCGCCGGTATAGCAATGCTCGACAACGCCAAAATCATCCTTCAGTTGGTCGGTATCATAGGGCAGACCCAGCCGTGCAAAGGTCATATTCGTTAAGATGCGGAAAAAACGCCAGTTGTTGGGGTGGATGCGGTGGGCATTCATCTGATTGAGCCAGCGGTAGACGTTCTGCTTCTGGGCGTCGGTCAGCAGTGTCCAAAGCATATCCGGGGCAAGGCAGAGCGCCAGATCCAGCGCGGCAGTCTCGACCATCTTCTGGTCATAGTCGAAGATATCCCCCCAGTATTCGGGATGGCTTGGGTCGGTGCCATGGATAAGACCCGTGCGGTAGAGGTCGACCCATTCCGTGATTTCTGCCTGCTGTTCAGTGGGCAGGGCGGTATTATCGCCGCCAAACAGCGGACCAAGCCCCCAGAGGATACGCGCCCAGCCCTCCATGCGGGCGTCCTTTTCACCGTAGTGCGCAGCTGTGTTGCCGACCTTGAGCAGGGCGTCCCCCGGTGAGTAAAAAGCTTTGAGCGGACGAATCAAATCCAGCAGCGCCGTGACGGCGTCCTGTCGGGTCTGCATAGGGTTAACGGCTAAAGCCGATGCAAAAACATCCATAGTGATGATCCTTTCGTGATGATAAAAAAGGCTTCCCTCGAGGGGGAAGCTGTCTGCGAAGCAGACTGATGAGGGCAGACCTTCCGCGGCCACCCATGCAGGGGCAGCGCCATTCAGTTTTCCCCTCATCCGGCGCTGCGCGCCACCTTCCCCCACAGGGGAAGGCTTTTATAAATTTACCAGAAGCACTTATCCCCGCCCAGCAGGCGCAGGAGGGTCTCATAGAAGAAATAGTCGCCCCAGATGACGCAGGTTGCACCGGTATCGCGGTGGTAGATGGCGTCGGTCAGCACACCCACGCGGTCGGGGTCATGCAGAAAATAATGGTCGTAGAGGCTGCGAACAATGGTCCGGGCGGCGGCGCGGTCTTGCGCGGCCTCGGCGTCGTCTACATACTGTGCCAGCTCCAGCAGTCCACAGGTAAAAATCGACGCAGCGGAGCTGTCCCGGAGGTCGGGGATGTGGTCGTTAAAGGTGAAATCCCAGTAGGGGACAAAGTCGGCGGGCAGGTTCTGCAAAAACACCTCGGCGGCCTTGCGGCTCACTTCCAAAAAGCGCGGTTCTTTTGTGTAGGTATAGGCCAGCGCAAACCCGGTCACGACCCATGCCTGTCCGCGCGCCCAAGTTGTGTTATCGTGGAAGCCCTGATGCGTGCGCCCTTCAACAGCCTTACCTGTGGCGGGATTCATCAGATAGGTGTGGAACGAGGAGTAATCCTCCCGCACGAGATAGTCTGCGCAGGTATGGGCATGGGCGGTGGCAATGTCCGCATAGCGGGCGTTCCCGGTCGTCTCGCCGGCCCAGAACAGCAGCGGCAGGTTCAGCATCGTATCCACGATGATTTTCACATAGGGCGTGCCGACATTGAACTCGCCCCACGCTTGAATGTAGCGGCCTTTCTCGTTGTAGCGCTCACACAGCATATCGGCAGCGCGCAGGGCCAGCGCTCTGGCCTCCTCATCCCCCGTCAGCTTGTACAAAGCAACTGCGGACAAGGTGTACAAAAAGCCCAGATCGTGGCTGATGCCGATGCGGTTATCCAGCCGTGCCTTGAACGACGCTAGGTAGTCGTCCTTGTACTGCAGGAATGCAGCATCTCCGGTGCGTCTGGCGGCCAGACACATCATACCGGGGAGGAAAGAGGAAGTCCAGATGTTGTTTTCCTCCGGCGTGTAGCGCAGCCCCTCGGCGGGCAGAGTGCTGACATGCGGGTAGCGGCGGGTGTACAGCGGCGCAGCACGCCGCAGCTTTTCCTCGATTTCCGCGCACATCTGTAAATACAGCGCATCATCCTGCGGCGCAGTGAAACGTTCGGACATACTTTTTCTCCTTTACTCCTTGACTGCGCCGACCATGACGCCAGCGGCAAAGTATTTCTGCAGGAACGGATAGATGCAGAGGATCGGCACCGTTGCGACCATGATGGTGGCATACTTGACAGTGGCGGCCACAGATTCCACATCGCCGACGCTGGTGCCGCCCGTCATGTTGGAGGTGCTGTTCTGCAGTAAGATCTCGCGCAGGACGAGCTGCAGGGGGTACATCTCGCGGTCACGCAGGATAGCAGACGCCCAGAACCAGCCGTTCCACACACCGACACCATAATACAGCACCATAACAGCCAGAATTGCCTTGGACAACGGCAGCACAATGGAGAACAGCACCTTCAGATGGCTTGCGCCATCGATGCGGGCGGCCTCAATCAAGGATTCCGGAATAGAAGCAAACGAGGTTTTCAGAATAATCAGATTGTACACGCTGATCATGAACGGCAGGATCAAGCCCCACAGGCTGCCAGTCAGGTGCAGGCTCTTCATATTCAAGTAGGTGGGGATCATGCCGCCGGAGAAGAACATTGTAAATGTGATGAGCAGCATGATGGGCTTCTGGAACATGACATTGCGGCGGGAGAGAAAGTACGCACCCAGCGAGGTCAGCGTGATCTGCAAAATCAAACTCATGACAAGCACGAACATCGTATTCAGGTAGCCGCGCGCTATCATCGGGTTTTTGAACACCATTTCATACGCGCCGGCGCTGAACCCCTGCGGCCACAACAGAATGCCGGTGTGGCGCATAAGCTGGTTGCTGTTGGAAAAAGACGCAAACAGCACATACAGCATCGGGTACAGGCAGGCAGCGGCCACCAGTGCCAGGAAAATATAGTTGATGACGGAGAAGATCTTTTCGCCGGTGGACATTTTGATCTTCGTGGTTTTTGTATTCAGCATGGTGGATCCCCCCTTACCAAAGGCTTGTATCGGCCAGCTTTTTGCTGAGCTTGTTCGCCAGCACCAGTAAAATCAAGTTGATGACACTGTTGAACAGGCCGATGGCCGTAGAGTAGCTCCAGCCCTGTTCCAGCAGACCGACGCGATAAACATAGGACGAGATAATATCCGCCGTGTCGTAGGTGGAGGGGTTGTAGAGCAGGATGGTCTTTTCGTAGCCGATGCTCATCAGGCTGCCGATGCGCAGGATCAGCATTGTGATGATGGTTGGCATGATGCCCGGCAGTGTGACATGCAAAAGCTTCTGGAAGCGACCCGCGCCGTCGATGGAAGCGGCATCATACAGCTGGGCATCCACGCCGGACAAAGCCGACAGATAAATAATGGAGCCCCAGCCAACCTGCTGCCAAATGTCGGACAGCACATAGATGGTGCGATAGAGTGCCGGGTTCTGCAAAAGCGGGCTGCGCTCACCGCCGAAAAAGACAATGATGTCATTGAACAGACCGCTTGTCATCGAGAAGTCGGTGATCATGCCGACGACGACAATCAGCGAGATGAAGTGGGGCAGATAAGTCAGCGTCTGAACACTCTTTTTAAAACCCTTATGATGGACTTCGTTGATAAGCAGCGCCAGAATGATGGGCGCAGGGAAGCCGAACAGCAGCAGCTCAAAGCTCAGCAGCAGCGTGTTGCGGACAAGACGCCCAAAGAACGGGCTTGTGAAAAAGCGGGTAAAATTGTCCAAGCCGACCCACGGACTACCGAGAAATCCCAGTGCAGGCTTGAAGTTTTTGAATGCGATCAGCGCACCGTACATCGGCTTATACTGGAACAGAATAAAATACATCAGCACGGGGATGATAATGATGTATAGCTCCCAGTTGCGTTGCCAGTCCCGGCGGGCGCGGAACGCAAAGCCGTTGCGATTGATCGGCTTGGTCGGTATTTCTGTCTTTTTGGCAGTAGGTGTTTTCATAAGAATTTCTCCCTTTGAGAAAAAAGTGGGACGGGCCAGCTGCCCGTCCCATGTTATGGCTGCCGAAACAGGGTGTTATCAGCGCTCGTTGTAGCGTTCCAGAGCAGCGTCCTGAATCTCGATGGCGCGCTGCAGACCCAGGCTGTTCAGCGTCTCAACATACTGGTCGAAGTTATCCAGGCTCTCGGTACCCAGGATGAACTTGTTGGTCATCTCATCGCGGTAGGTCTCGACCTCGTTCATGATGGTGGAGTACTCCTCACTCTCCTCGGCCGTAGGGGTAACATTGGGCATGGCATATTGGGCAGCAGTCGCCACAGCCCAAGTCTCATTGGACTTCTTCTGACCATCCAGAGTGTAATACTGCTTCAGATATCTGAGATCCTGCACGAAAGGACCGTTGTAGTTGCCGCGGAGGTAATGGGTCATAACCGTACCGGGAGCCATGCCATCGGAGTTGTTCAGGATCAGGTCTGTGTAAACAGGCTCACCATTGACCATCTCGTAGGAAACACCCTCCGTACCGAAGTTATAGTACATATGACCTTCGTCGCTGTAAGCCCAGTCCAGCAGGCGGGCAGCAGCCTCAACATCCTTGCAGGAGGTGGTGATGGCGACCATGCCCTGATTGGGGCAGGCGCTGTCAATCTGCCCCATCTTGACAAGGGTACTCTTATCACGGGAGGGATAGGGGCAGGGCTGCAGGTTGAACTTGGGTTCGATTTCGACACCGGCATTGCTCCAGACACCCATGCGGGAACCTGCCCAGCCGAAGGACGCACCGGCATTGCCGTTACTCATCTTGGCGCTGACCGTCTCGTAGCTGGAAGTCATCATGTCGGGGTCCAGCAGACCCTCGGCATACCAATCGTGCATGGTCTGCAGGTACTCTTTGTAGTTTTGCTCGGCCGCGCCGTAGTGGGACTTGCCATCCTCGCCTACATAGAAGCCGCGTTTCGTGTCATAAGCATAAGCAAAGGGGTTGTTGTCGGTCAGGGCACCCATCGTCCATTCATAGCAGAACGGAGCGGTTGCGCCCTTTTCCTCTTTAAAAGCAGTCAGCACGGTGTGCCACTCGTCAATGGTGGTGGGGATTTCCAAGCCAAGCTCATCAAGCCAGTCCTGCCGGATGAACAGTCCCTCCGTGACACGCAGTTCCTCATTGCCGCGGATGAACGGGAATGCATAGTAGTTGCCGTCATCGGTGCGGCATTGGCGGGCAATTTCGGGGTTGGCGTCGAGATAGGCTTTCAAGTTCGGGCAGTACTGGTCAATGATGTCATTCAGCGAGACGATAACACCGTCGGAGATTGCCTTTTCCGGACCGCCGGGGTAGTTCTGCCAGTGATATTCCATAACATCAGGCAGATCACCATCAGCAACCAGCAGGTTGAACTGCTCATTCTCGCCGCCTGTTGGCGGGTGAAGGAAGGTGATGTTTACGCCGGTGTTCTCCATCAGACCCTTTCCAAAGGGGCTTTCGCCCATATCTTTGTAATAGGAGCCGATGTTCTCGTTCAGGTTGCACCAGTAGGTGATGCTGTGACCTGCGGCCATCGGGTAGGTGAACTCACCTGCGCTGCCGCTCTCCGCAGTGGTAGAGGCGCTGCTGGCGGTCGCGGTGGATGCCGTGCTTTCGGTGCTGCCGCCGCAGCCTGCCAGCATTGTGGCGGACAGGGCTGCCGCAGCGGCCAGCGCGGTGGCCTGCTTGATTTTTTTCATGTTGGGGTTCCTCCTTCTTTGTAGTGCTTTTCTCTCTTATGAACGAGGCCCGGCCACTGAGGTTTTGTGGCGCTGAATGGATTTGGTTTTCGGTGGCCGGTGTTCGTTCCGTGCTTAGAGCCTACCACACCGCCGGCAGCAAAACCAGAATAAAAAGCCCTAAAAAATAGGCAAAACCTCAAATCGAACATGGGAATTTTCCAAAATTCATAGGCAATTTCCAAAACGGCAAAATTTATGCACAAAATGCACCGGTCTGTTTTTGTGCATCTTGTATAAGTGCCATGTGCAAAAGCAAAAGCCGGACTGCGACAGTCCGGCTTTTGCTTTTGGGGGTTACTCCTCGCTGTGTGCAGCCTTGTACTGCCCGGGCGTCATGCCGGTAACCTTTTTGAACACGCGGATCAGCGAGCCGCTGTCCCGGTAGCCGGTCTGCTCGGCAATTTTTGCCACCGAAAGCCCCTGCGTCAACAGCTGTTTGGCTGCTTCAACGCGGACATTACTGATGTAGGCCAGCAACGCCACCCCGGTCTCTTTCTTGAACTGCGCGGACAAGTAGGTGGGCGTCATGTCAAAGTGCTGCCCCACCTGGGAGATATTCAGGTCCGGGTCAGCATAGTTTTCCCTGATGTACTGCTCCACCCGGTCGCAGAGGGCGCGGGTCGTACTGGTGCTGCCCTTCAGCAGCCGCACACGGCCACAGAGCGTAGCGGAAATTTTAATCAAATGTGCCTGCAATTCCTCGGGACTGCCCGCATCCCCGGGCGAGAAGCGGATGTCCTTCTGGTCGTCCAGCCCGGCCATAGCTGCGCCCTTGATCAGGGCCGCCGTAATGTCATAGGCAAGGCAGCGTGCCACATTGGGGTCCTGTACCGCACCGTCCAGCGGGAACGCCTGCCGGATAAGGGCGGCAGTGTTTTCCTCGCTGCCCAAGGAAATCAAATCCATGAGCTTGCGCTCGGTCTCCAAGGGGAATGTGTAGGCCGTGCGGGCATCGTGGATACCACGGTAGGCCACAGGCTCACCGTCATCCCGCAGATAGCTCAGCGCTTCCAGCGCCTCTTGGTAGGCTGCACGGATGTCCGCCGCCCCGGCGTGGGTCTCGCCCACAGCCGCCCCCAGGTCCGCATGGAAGTGGGCACGAATCTGCTGCTGTGTCTCACGGATGTCCGCCAGCAGCTGCTCGTCCTGTGCGAGGGTGTTTTCCTGCATGCCCACGATGGCCACGCAGGTCTCACCTAAGGCGGTCAGTTCCAGTGCAAAGTGCGGCTCGGCAATTTCCTGGAAAATGTTCATAATAGCGATCTGCAACGCCGCAAAGAGCGAGCCATCCCCCTCCGGTGCGCTGTCGGCCATCGGATTTTTAAAGACGACCACCGTATAAAACAGCGCGTCAAACCGGATGCCGCCGCGCTCGGCAGTCTCTTGGCTGAGACCCAGCGGGCTTTCCAACAGGGATTTTAAATAGTAGCGCCGCAGGGTCTGCTGGCTTTTCCACAGCTCATGCTGTTGGTCGCTGCGCTCGCGGCGGCTCTTTTGGGAGTAGTATTCCAGCCGCTCAAACTCGTTTTTCTCGATCAGATCGGGAGCCTCGTCTGTGCCGTCATAGGGGCTGACCAACGCGCCCAGCGGCTGATAATTTTTCTTTGTCAGCCCAGCAGACAACCCCAACCCTAACATCATGCAGAGCACCATGCCACCCCAGGTGAACAACTGAGTCATGCGGGTGTTTTTCATCAGCAGCTTATTGGAAATGTTCAGCACATACTGCCAATCCGTCACGCTGCTGGCACGGGTCAGGTAGGCTTGCTGACCGCCCGAACCAAAGGCAAACGAACCGTCGGCCGCTGCCTGCACAATATCCATGGCAGGCGGGTCACCCGCTGCCGTTTTGCAGATGGCTGTGCCGTCCGCAGCTAAGACATAGAAATCCAGCTCCGGGTCCCAGCAGAACTGCTGCAACCGCTTGACGAACAGATCTTTTTTCACCGTCACCACAACGGTAGCGTCGGCGTAGGACAGCCCGCTCGTCAGTGCAGAGCGGATAAAAAGAAAGTCTGTGCCGCCTTCGTTCTCCAGCTGAACCATCTCCCACCGGGGGTGGCTTTCGTGCAGCAGTTCATGCCATGCATCCTCGCTCATGCTGCTGTTTTTGAACCGGGACAGATAAAACAAATGCTGGTCGAGGTAGCCCCGGCTGGAAATCACACTGTCCAGATTGTTCAGACTGATCCACACATTGCTAATGTTCGGGTGCCCGGTCTCAATCGTTAAAAGCGCACTCTGGGTGTTGACCAATGCCAGTTGATCATAACCGTCCAGCGGCTTCTTGGTCGTGACCATTCGCTGCACGGTCTGGTCCTGCATTGTGCGGGAAAGCGTCTGCTCGATCTCGGTCAGGTAGCTGTCCAGATCGATGCGGGCCTGATCCAGCGCCGAACCATAGATCCGCTTGGACTCCGCCGTAATAATACCGGCGGAGTAATTATATAAAAGCAAACAGAGCAGCAGCGGCACGATCAGTACAAGGATGTAGGATAAAAACCAACCGCCGCGCACACTTTTCTGCCTTGGAAGTTTTATGCTGTCAAGTTTCATAAGGCCGCAGCCTCCCTCCCACTTCGACTTGCAGTTCTCATTTTTTCAATATAACAGCGCCCAGTTCCATGCCACTCTGGCCAAAATAAAACCGCAGGAAGAACTCGTCTCCTGTGTTCAACGCGGGCAAGCTGACGGTAAAATCGCACCAGTCTGTCTGAGCGCCGGTGATGGTCATAGTTTTCAGGAACGCACGGCCTGCGAACACCGATACCGGGATTTGGGCCAGTGGGCTGTTGCCCGGCATGGCACGGCAGCGCAGGTGCAATGTGTAGCTGCCGCCCTCGGCTGCTGTCACGCGGAACGCCGTCGTGCGGCGGTAGCCGTTGTCGATGGCGGCAATGTCGATGGCTGTGCCATCGCGCAGCGTCAAGGGAAAACCGTTTTGTGCCGCCTGCTGCATATCCTGCTCGGCCATTGCCTCCAGCTGGTCATCCAGTACACTCGTGTGGCCGATACTGCGGCGGAAAGCGGGTGTTTGCAGCAAAAAGCGACAGATGTTCGCCGCGCTGCGCTGCAATTCACCACGGGTCAGGCGGCCTTCGTTCAATGCGACTGCCAGATCATCCCCACCGGAGTTATGCTCCGGGTCGGTCACGACCATAAAAACATCATTCTGGGCGCGGACCATGGCTGCCACATGCTTGGTGCTGCCGGCACCGCCACGGTCGTTGCCCTCGGCCCACCAGTCACTCATCACAAGACCGGTGTAACCCCACTGACCACGAAGAATCGTCGTGACAAGGTCATAATTGCTTGCCGTCCAGTAGCCGTTCAGCGGGTTATAGGATGTCATAATTGAGCGAGCACGCCCCTCCTTGACAGCGATTTCAAAACCGCGCAGGTAGATTTCCCGCAAAGCGCGTTCCGAAATGACCGACTCCACAAAGTGGCGGCGATGCTCCTGATTGTTGGCGGCAAAGTGCTTGATGGTTCCGGTCACGCCCCAGCGGTGCAGCCCGCGCAGCTGGGCGCAGGCCATCTTTCCGGTTAAAAGCGGGTCCTCGGAGAAATACTCAAAATTGCGGCCGTTCAGCGGGTGGCGATGGATGTTGATACCGGGGCCCAGCAGCGTGTCAACGTGATTTTTGCGCAGTTCCAGCCCTTCCATCGAGTAGAGTTCCGCACTCAATTCCTCGTTGAATGTCGCAGCTAAGCAGGTGCCATTGGGCATGGCGAAAGCTACCGTACCGCAGTCCATACGGATACCGCTGGGGCCGTCGGAACAACAGGCCGCAGGCAGACCGTAGTGCTGCAGGGCATCGCTGACACCGCCGATAGCCCCGGCTGTACCCGGCGTAACGCGCGGGGAGTTCATCCCTTCGCCCCGGACGATGGTGCAAAGCTCGTCGTCGCTGAACTGCGCGACAAAATCAGCCATGTCCGCCTTGCCGTCAGCCACATCCTGCAGGCGGATGCCCTTGTCCCCCGTCTGGGGGTGCTCTTTCGGCAGACGGATGGCACGATGGATCTCGGGCAGCTCGACCTCAGTGGGGACGGGCTCCCATGCGGGGGAACCGTCCGCACCGGGGCGCAGCCGCTCAAAAGCTGCGGCTGGTGCAGCGGCGGATTCCTGCTGCTCCACCACCATCAGCGGCAGCGTGACCGTAAAGACCGCCACGGCATTGCGCACATCGGTACCCAGACTGAAAACATAGTCACCGGCTTCCAGCACAAAGGCGGACTTGTACCCGGTGGCGCCGCTGTCATCATAACTGGCAAAATTACGCCACGGCACAGTCAGCGTCAAAGTCCGGCTTTCTCCGGGGTCCAGTGTTTTGGTCTTGGCAAAGGCGCACAGCACCTTAGAGGGCTTGCCCAGAAGCCCCTGCGGCGCGGTGCAATACAGCTGTACAACCTCTTTGCCGGGACGGGCGCCGATATTTTTGACCGTGGCAACGGCTGTGATACCATCGGCGTTTTCGTCCGCGCTCAACAGTTTTACCTCAAATTTTGTGTAAGAAAGACCGAAGCCAAAAGGATACAGCACCTTTTCCGGCGCAAATGTTTCAAAGTAGCGGTAGCCGACATAAATATCCTCGGCATAGAAATTGCGGTCGTCCGCACCGTAGTAGCCAGCAGCAGGGTAATCTGCCGGGGTACGGGCAATCGTATCGGGCAGTTTGCCGCTGGGGCTGACCGTACCGTTCAGCACATCCAGCACACCGCGGCAGCCCTCCTGTCCGCCCTGCCAGATGTAAGCCACCGCGCTGGGGTTATATCGCGCGACCCACTGCATATCAATAATGTTGCCAACATTGAGCAGCACAACAGATTTATTGAAATAGCGGCATACCAGCGCCAGCATATTTTCTTCGTCCTCGGTCAGCAGAAAGCTGCCGGGGGTGTTTGTGTTGTCTTGATCCTCGCCCGCTGTGCGGCCAATGACGATGAACGCCGTATCGGCGCGCTGGGCGGCAGCGCGGACAAATTCTTCGTCCAGCGGCATTTCCGGCTGGAACCATGGTTCCTGCGCCCAGCCGGTACCCATCTCGTAGGGGTGGTCTGCCAGCCATGCGGCATAGCGGGCCTGCACCTCGGCATCCAGCCGATAGCCGCCGTCACCGCCCAGTATCTCCGGCAGATTCGGCACATGGGTCACATTGACCAGTCCGCCGGATCCGGTTCCGCTTTTATAGTAGTGAAATTGTGCGTACCCAAACAAGGCCGCCCTGCCGCCGGGAGCCAGCGGTAAGACAGCCTCATTTTTCAGCAGGACAACACCCTCCGCCACAGCCTGACGAGCCAGCGCCGCATAGCGTGTCATTTCCAACATTGTATTTTTCATAATACTGAAACTCCGATCCCAATGGATTGCAAATTTCAGCGCCACACCTATTATAATACAGGATTTTTAGAATTTGGCAAGGGGGTAATGTAGAATGTTTTGCGGGAAATTTTCAAATCAGGTGGATGCCTTTCGATGTAGATTTCTTCCATTGTTTAAATTGTGTCTCTTCTGAAAAAATGAATCAGAACGGATTCACTTTTTCGAGTCAAGATTTTTGGATGAATCACAGGTGATTCACTCTGGGGATATACGAATTTGTATGGGCATCTGGGTTGGGTGCTATCGTTTTTTTGGGGGGGTAGACGTGTTTTGCTAGCATAGCATGTGGTCATCCACATGCACATTTCTGGGGTGTACCCCAGACCCCCTCGCTGTTCTTGTGTGACGATAGTGACGCAGATGACGCTAATGACGCTGTTTTGAGGATATCCCTATACCATATCCCAGATTCAGCGTCATTAGCGTCATCTGCGTCATTCTGATTTTGTGTTTCTCGTAATATCACTATTTTTGTTTTGAGCAGTAGTAAACTGCAAGCGTCATTTCACTATAAGCGTGACGATGGTGACGGTGTTAGTGGGATAGGGTAAAGGGGTATATCAAAAGCATCGTCATCACCGTCAGCATCGTCATTCTACAGGCAAGCCGTTTTAATCTGCGGCTTGCCTGTTTTAATTTTGATGAAAATTTTGTTGGATACAGGTCAAATCTTGCGCCTTCCCACTGGCTACATAATGTCGACATTTTATTACAAATTATTACATCTCAAAAGCCTGCGATACTTTTTGCCCTTTCCCTGTGGCTATATAGTGAAAGCGTTTTTTCACTACTTACATAGGAGGAACCCATGAACACGGAATTTCAAGATTTACCCAATGTTGTCAGCTCCAAGGAAGTACAAACTTACTTCGGCATCTCACGCTCGACCACCTACCGCATATTTCACGACGCGACTTTTCCGGCGTTCCACATTGGAAACCGACTGCTGGTGCGGCGGGATGAACTGCTGGATTGGTTGGAGCAGCAAAAGGTCAATAAAGCCCAAAACGAGAACCCGAAGATTGTCGTGTCTGATGAATAGCTTTGTGGCCGTACCTGTGGTAGTCTTTGTGTCACGAAAGGAGACGATGCAACGTGAAAGACACATCCCAAAAAGCCCTGCGCCGTGGGCACAACGAGGGCAACATCCGTCAGCGAACAGACGGACGGTGGGAGGTGCGACTGTCAGCCGGAATCGACTACAAGACCGGTAAGCCCAGACGCACATCCACCTGCTGCAACACCCGACAGGAGGCCATTGCCATTTTACAGCAGCAAGCCCATGAAGTCCGCACACAGGGCTGGCGCGATCCTATGTCGGTGACACTGGGAGAGTGGTATGAATACTGGCTGGACACCTATATGAAGGACACCGTCAAGCAATCTACTTACGCCAGCTACCGCAGCTACTTGAACAAGCATTTTTGTGTGTTGGGGAAAATCCTGCTGAAAAAGTTAGAACCGCACACCTTGCAGGAGTTTTACAACTACAAATTTCGCGAGGAAGGCTTATCCCCCAAGACCTTGCGTAACTACCACATGGCCCTGCACAAGTGCTTACAACAGGCCGTAAAAGAGCGTCTGCTCGTCTATAATCCCTGCGAGGCCGTCACCCTGCCCAACGGCGAAAAGCCGGAAATCAGCGTATTTACCAACGACCAGCAGCGAGCGTTGGTGCAGGCCAGCTACCGCCACCGCTATGGCGTGTTTATCCGCTTAGACTTGTGTACCGGATTACGCATGGGGGAATTGCTGGCGCTGAAGTGGGAGGACATCGACTTTTCCACCGCGCAGCTTCATGTCAGGCGCACGATTAACCGCCTTGCCAAGTACGAAGCCCACGATGGCGAGAACAAGACCGAAATTGTATTTGGCACCCCCAAGACAAAAAACTCCCGCCGCACGATTCCGCTGACCCGCACAATGGCAGACGAGCTTACCCGCTGGAAACAGCAACAGGCGCAGGATAAGATTCGGGCAGGGGATAAGTACACCGACTATGGCTTCATCGTCACCAACGAGTTTGGTCACTACTTCGAGCAGAAAACCTTCAAGGATTACTACGACCGCCTGTTGAAGGATGCCGACATCGGGCACTTTACCTTCCACGCCCTGCGCCACACCTTCGCCACCCGTGCGCTGGAGCGCGGCATGGACTACAAGACCCTGTCAGCCATCCTCGGTCATTACTCGGTAGCCTTCACAATGGACACCTATGTCCACAGTATGGACGAACACAAGCGGCGCGAGATGGACAAGATGGATGATATGTTCGGGATGCAGTACAGTATTTCCGTAGAGAACCGGCCTTATCCTGTGCTTTGTACATTCTCGGCAGACGGCTGCACCGCCCATGTTCCTGACTTCCCCAAAGTTACCGCACAAGCCCCCACGCTGGACGCCGCCCTGCTGGAGGTCAAGCAGCAAATCCAAAAAGCCCTGCGCCAATACAAGAACCCGCCCATTCCCACCAGACAGGAGCAGATTGTCGTGCCGGACAACAGCGTGTTGGTACTGGTGAAAGCAGGGTAGGGCAGCCACACCGCACCTATATTTACCCTCCAACTGCGCAAGATTTATCCACAAAAAGCGCCCGGACTGTTGAAAATTTCAACAGCCCGGGCGCAGTCATTTTTTCGTTTTGGGGTCATTTTGGGGTCAAAGTGACCGAAAAGTGACCACTTTTTCCCAGACAAAGAAAAAGAACGGTAAAACTTAACGTCTTACCGTTCTTTGTTGGTTGCGGAGACAGGACTTGAACCTGCGACCTCCGGGTTATGAGCCCGACGAGCTACCATCTGCTCTACTCCGCGATATATGACACACACGCTGTTTCGCGGTGCTTGATTATAATACCACAGCACGGCGTGTGTGTCAATAGGTTTTACTAAAAAAGTTTATGCAATTTTTCCCGGGAGTTCACCCGGCTGTCTGCGTTTGTATCAGACAATGCCCTGGCTCATCATGGCGGAGGCGATCTTCTCGAAACCGGCGATGTTGGCACCAGCGACCAGGTTGCCCTTCATGCCGTACTTTTCGGCAGTGGCGGCAGCACTGTGATAGATGTTGACCATGATGTTGTGCAGGCGCTCATCCACTTCCTCGAAAGTCCAGGACAGGCGCAGGCTGTTCTGGCTCATTTCCAGGCCGGAGGTAGCAACGCCGCCAGCGTTGGATGCCTTAGCCGGGGCAAACAGGATGCCGTTCTGCTGCAGGTAAGCGATGGCATCAGGGGTGGAAGGCATGTTGGCACCCTCGGCTACGCAGTAGCAGCCATTGGCAACCAGAGCCTTGGCACCGTCCAGGCGCAGCTCGTTCTGGGTGGCGCAGGGCAGGGCGATGTCGCAGGGGACGGTCCAGATGCCCTGGCTGCCCTCGACGTACTTAGCGGTGGGGACATAGTCCAGGTAGGTCTTGATGCGGGCACGCTTGACCTCTTTGATCTCCTTGATAACCTTGTAGTCAATGCCATTCTCGTCGACGATGTAACCGTTGGAGTCGGACATGGCAATGACCTTGCCGCCCAGCTGGGTGGCCTTCTGGTTGGCGTAGGTGGCCACATTGCCGGAGCCGGAGATGACCACGCGCTGGCCCTCGAAGCTCTTGCCGGCGTCAGCCAGCATTTCCTTGGCAAAGTAGCACAGGCCGTAGCCGGTGGCCTCGGTACGGGCGAGAGAACCGCCGAAGGGGATGCCCTTGCCGGTCAGCACGCCGGTGTACTCATTCTGCAGGCGCTTGTACTGGCCAAACAGGTAGCCGACCTCACGGCCGCCAACGCCAATATCACCGGCGGGCACGTCGGTGTCGGGGCCGATGTGGCGGTACAGCTCGGTCATAAAGCTCTGGCAGAAGCGCATGACCTCGGCGTCAGACTTGCCGTGGGGGTCAAAGTCAGCGCCGCCCTTGCCGCCGCCCATGGGCAGGCCGGTCAGGCTGTTCTTGAAGCACTGCTCAAAGCCCAGGAACTTCAGGATAGACAGGTTGACAGAGGGGTGGAAGCGCAGGCCGCCTTTGTAGGGACCGATGGCAGAGTTGAACTGCACACGGTAGCCGCGGTTGACCTGGACCTTGCCAGCGTCATCGACCCAGGGCACACGGAACATGATGATGCGCTCGGGCTCGACCAGGCGCTCGATCAGGCCGGCCTTCTCGTACTCGGGGTGGGCAGCCACAACGGGCTCCAGGCTCTCGAGGACTTCCTCAACAGCCTGCAGAAACTCCTTCTGCTCGGGGTTGCGCTTTGCAAGGCCCTCATATACGCCCTGCAGGTAAGCATTCTGAATTGCCATAAAACGACACTCCTTTATATAATTTCAAACACCGCCTTCATGTTACCACCATAAAAGCAATTTTTCAAGTAGTTTTGGTTTACTTTTCAAAATTTTGTTTGCAGCAGGCGTGCCGGTGTTCTTGTCCTGTGGACAAATTGGCGTTTTTGCGCATAATTATACAACCGTTCATTCTGTCGCATACGTCGTGACCCACGCGGCGGGCTGCCCGTCTGCCAAAAAGTCTGCCGGGTCCCAGAGGGCGTAGAGGCTGTACTGCGGGTCATAGCTGTCGCGGGGGGTGGCGGTTGTCAGCCATTGGCCCGACGCGGTGCAGGCCAGCAGCAGCGCGGGGCGGCGCACGCCCTCCGCCGTGACCGTGGGAGCCGGGAGGACGTCGCCGGTCTCCATGTCCAGCAGGCAGTCCGCGTTGGCGTCCCCGGCATTCTGCACGCGGAGATACCGCTGCGGCACGCCCGCAAACGCCGGGCTGAAGGGTGCGCACACGTCGATGCCGTAGGTGTGAAGCGGGATGGTCTCGAGCAGCGTTTTCTCGGTGCCGTCGGCAGTGTCAAAGTACAGCAGGGCGGCCTGCTGGCCGGGGGTGTCGGCATTGCGGAAATTGCCGGTGTAGTAGATCCTGCCGTCGTAATAGTTGTGGAAATAGCCGTCCGCGTAGGGGCGCGTGCAGATTTTCTCCCGCGCGCCGGTGGCGGGGTCGAGCCAGGCGTAGACGTAGACGGCGTGCGCCAAAATGGCTTTTTCCTGCTCGGTGCTGCCGAAATTGGGGAACGGCTCGTTCGCCTCGATGCGGATCGTCAGGAAGCGGCTGCCCTCGCAGGCGATGATCTTCTCGTCGGCCAGCATCGGGATGGTCTGCACCGTGTCATTTTGCCAGTCCCAGCGGTAGAGGGTGCCGGGCTGATGACTGGCGGCGAGGGGGCAGCCGTACAGGGCGTACTCGTCGCACCATTGCAGCTGCATGTGGTGGGGCAGGGCATCGGGCACCGCGGCCACGGGCGTTTTGCCGGCGGCGGGGTCGATGCGGTAAATCTGCGTTGGGGCGACGTTTGTCAGCTCGTTGGGATAGGTGTAGACCGTGCCGTCCACGGCCATGACGCCGACGCAGAAGTCGCTGGCCAGGTAGGCCGGGCAAGCGTCGGAGTCGTGGGTGCAGCCGGGAATATCGCAGTAGACGGACTGGGTCAGGGCCGCGTAGTCGGTTTTGAGGACGAGGGCCTCGGGGGTCATATTGCTGGCGTCCCGGAGCTCATAGAGCGCGTCGCCGGTGTTCCAGACGGGGCCGCTGTTTTGGCTCTGAGGGAGGGTGAGAAGATGGCCGACGGGGAATTTGGGGGTAAGCGGCGGGGCGGAGGTTTCGGCGGCGGGCTGTGATGGGGAGGACGCTGCGGCGTCAGGTTGTGCCGGGGAGGACGCTGCGGCGTCAGGGGAGGTTGTGGCGGCGGCGGGTTGTGCCGGTACGGCGGACGCGCAGGCGGTGAGCAGGAGGGCAGCGGTCAGGATGAGCGGAAGTGTGCGGTTCATGTGTGGGAGCCTCCTTTTTAGGTAGTGTAGAGATGAGCGGGATTATTACCCGGTAGGGGCCGGGCATGCCCGGCCCGCAGGTTTGCGTGGGCGGATGTTTGCGGGTGGTTGCCCGGGGGATGGCCGTTGGCGGAAGGTTTCGCGGGGCGTCGGGGACGCCGCCCCCTACGGTTTGCCCGGGA
>ERZ791812.174-NODE-174-length-40369-cov-10.228035_pt1 | contig 40369 bp, 32 predicted proteins | sample MGYA00510303_ERZ791812 | MGnify/ENA primary metagenome ERZ791812 (study PRJEB30046, sample SAMN00791985) | human gut metagenome | study: EMG produced TPA metagenomics assembly of the A metagenome-wide association study of gut microbiota in type 2... | reverse complement strand
GATTCATTCCCGATTTTGCCATATTCGAGCAATAGGTGTGTCGGCATACATGAGGCGTAATGTTTGGCATCTGCACTCGGTAAATGTCATTGTATCTACCGACCATATGGTTGAAGCGGTGCTGCCAGTGCATTGCCACAAGTGGCATTCCATTATCATCGTAAAATAGAAATCCACTATATCCGTCTATGGTTTTCTCCACTTTCGGTGCATTTCTGTCCTCAATAATTGCCTGAAACATCTGTGCCACATCCTCTGTAATCAGCAATACTCTTGTTCCGGCATCCGTCTTTGTAGTTTCTATGATGTATCGCATATCCGATGTTCTCTGCAATTGGTGGTCGATATTTACAGTTCTGTTCTCAAGATCAATGTCCTTTAGTGTCAGTCCACAAAATTCCGATATTCGCATTCCCGTATGAAAGAGTATGTACACCACTTCATAGTATTTACAGTACACCACATCGTCATGCACAAACTTCAGAAACTTTCGCATCTGATCTTTTGTGATTGCCTCTCTTGTGACTGCGTCATTTACCAATACTCCGGCAAGCTGAAATCCGAATGGATTCTTTACCAAAATGTCATCATCCATAGCCATCTGAAAAGCTGGTCGCAGCACTCCCCGGATGGTATGAATGGAACTGTAGCTTTTTCCATCTTCCTGTTGCAGCTTGATGAGAAATAACTTGGCATCCGATGTTTTCACACTTCGGATTGTCATTTTCCCGAAAGATTTGTCATATCTCCCATCCTGCTCACCTCCTCCTTTTCTGCAATCCTGTTTAATGGTTAATAGATGTTCTTACAAGCCATTCTTTATAGGCTTCAATCGGAATTAAAATTCTTGCTCCGATTCGTATTGTTGGAAACCCCGGTGTCTTTACAAGTTCATATGCCTTTGGCAGGCTAATTCCCATCTGTGCAGATAATTCCTGTACACTCATAGTTGTTTTTTCCATAAGATGTTGCTCCTTTCGTAGATTTTGTTGCGTCCGTCTCTTCAATGGTCGGTTCTCTGCTACCGCTCATGGCGGCTACCAGTCCCCGCAGTAACAAAGGCTTGTTCATTGAGAACGGGATGAAATTGTCAAGGTACAAATCCGTTACAGCATTTTGTGTAACTTTTTATTGTTTTCATGAATTTTTTAAGCTATAATGTAACCGAAGTCCAAAAACTGACGGTAACGCTAACGGTTACGAATTAACGATTGGAATGAGGTATGATATGCCATTAAACTGGAATGATGAAACGATTCCATCAGAAGCAGATAAAACAACAGATATATTAGGATTTAAAGAAATCGGTGGTATCGGGCAACTGATTTACCACCCTTTCCGATTCAAGAAATATGAACTTGATATTGATAAAAGCGATGATTATTGTGCAACACCATTTTGCCGCCCCGGATATGAACCCATTTTTCCTAAAGAAGATTTTCTTTCCGGACAGGGACTGCTTACCAGCCTTTGCAATCTGGCAATGCAGATAAACAGCTTTGATAATAAAATTCCATATACACAACTCATCATGGAATGGTGTACAAATAATATGCATCCATATAATATTGATTTCATTTATTCTGAATTGAATGAATCGTTTGATATAAATAGCTTCGATGCAGAAATGGTAGAAAAAGACGGAACATTCGAGATTAACAACTTCTTAGATGATCTCGGGAAATTATATAATGCAGTCATGTTTTATGTTGCTCTCGAAGGTATCTGTATTGCCGATGACGAAGCTGCATATGATTTATCCAAAGAAGGAAAATACTTTGAGGGCTACTCTTTCTTTGATAAATATAAGCATCCTATCGTTGCAATACCGGATGACTTAGATTATGGGGAGGCAAAAGGAAATCTCATAGAAGAAATGCGAATTGATAATGAGTACATTAAAAATCATCCGGCAGAAAAACCTCCAACCGGAGAATTTGCTACTACACCATATGACGATTACGATGAATTGCGGAATGCGCTTATTGACATCATTCCGGAATTTACCATGAAATTAAAGGTAGATCCCCGCACTAACCAATTAGAATTTTCTACCGATATTAATTCTGTATTTGATATTGCATGGCTGACACTTGCAAGAATGCTTTCCGAAGACCCTGCGCCAGAAGATAAAGGCAAATCGGATAATCGTCCAGAAGGCATTATGATTCGTTGTCGAAACTGTGGCAAATTCATAATCCGAAAAAATAACCGACAGGAATTTTGTGATGCCGAAGAATGCCAAAAGGTTCGAAATGCCCGAAAGCAAAAAGCCTATCGTGAACGAAAAGCCATTGAAAAGGCTCAAAAAAGCAAGAAAAAAGCACATTAATTTATATGATTTGGCGGAAAGGCAAATAGATTATTGTATTTAATGTCAGCCAGATACATGCAATTATGTGCTATGATATTATATAAAATATGTTAAAAGACACCGGAATCCCCCCTATGCAATTTCGCGAAAAAACGTGTTTGAGGGGGCATCGGTCTTTAAGATGAATAGTCACAAAGATAATACTCCCCCTGGGGGTAAGGAGGAATACATGGAGCCATTACTTAAATATAGAGGTGGAAAAAGACGTGAAATACCAAATTTCAGAAATCTTATCCCTCAAAACTACACAACATATATTGAACCATTCTTTGGTGGAGGTGCAGTTTTTTTTGATCAAGAACCAGTCCAATCAATTATAAACGACATAAACCATCCATTGATTAATTTTTATCAGCAAGTTGCCAACAATTATCCTCAGTTAATGCAAGAACTAACTGAATTACATGTGCTCTATGAGCAAAACGAAACTGAATATGCAAGGCAAAAGACCTTACATCCCGAAGCCAGAGTGCCAAATGATAATGAGCCCTTATATTATCAATTGCGTGATATGTATAATGGATTAACACCTTCCACTTACTTAGATGGCACCTTGTACTATTTCATTAATAAGACAGCCTACTCTGGAATGATTCGTTATAATGCTCAAGGCCAATATAATGTTCCTTTTGGAAGATATAAACATTTTCGCGTAAATAACATATTACCTCAACACAGTACATTACTTCAGAATGCGCAAATATTGCAAACTGATTTTGAAAATATATTTGCACTAGCAAATGCAAACGATTTTATGTTTTTAGATCCACCATATGACTGTATATTTCACGACTACGGCAATATGACAACTAATTTCGGTGAAGATGAACACAGGAGACTAGCTTCTGCTATACAAAACGTCAATTGCAGAATTCTTATGGTAATTGGAAGAACTCCATTAACCGAAGAATTATATGCAGGACATATTGTCTCAGAATATCCAGTAAGATATTCCGTTAACATCCGAAATCGTTTTGATACCGACACCACTCATATTGTTGTCACTAATTATTAGAGGAGGCTTGCTTATGAATTCAACAGATATTATAAGAGACTATATAGACAATCAATTAGGATATACAAGAACTATACGAAATAGTAGTTTGAATATGGATGAAATTATACTCCCTTCCGGAGAAAATGTAATCATCTCATATGCCGATGTTTCTATCACTGGCACAGATAGATCAAAGCCACAAATCAGAATCTTTGCAGACAAGGCAGTTGAAGCCTTTAAGACTGCACGCACCGAAGGAAAACGCTTTTTTTGTTTGACTATTTATAGTAAAGCAATGACATATGTAGCATACATGTCCAATATCACACTAGATGAATACATTATTTCTATTGAAACAAATATGAACAATATGTCAGGTCGTATGGATATCAGAAGCTTATACGAATGGTTAGATAATTATACCGCCACCCACGGTCCACAAGACTATGTAAGATGTAATAAATCAGACCATACCTGTAGCATCTTCCAGGCATCTTTCATAAGAATCAAAAATAGAACCACTAATTTGACCACAAAAATGAAAGAATACTTTGGAATGTTTGATTTGAGGCCATATTTTGTAACTGCATTAAGAGCTTTCAACTATGAACCAAACACAAATACTGATAAGAAAAACATAATTGCATTTGGAGCACCTGGAACAGGAAAAAGCTATGGTTTCAAGAAAAAAATTGATGATTTGGGCGTTTCGTCAATAAATTACGAAAGAGTTACTTTTTTTGCAGACTATTCTTACTCTCAATTTGTTGGAACTTACAAACCTATTGAAATTGGTGGCACAATTACATATAAATTCGTTCCCGGTCCATTTATGAGAATATTAAAAAAAGCATTAGAAAGTGGATTAACCAACACACCCGAAAATTTTTACCTTATTATAGAAGAAATAAATCGTGCAAAGGCTGCTGCCGTATTTGGAGATATGTTTCAACTTTTAGATAGAGACGACAGCGGCAAAAGTGAATACTCGATCAATGCTAGTGAAGATGTCAGAGCATACTTGGCCGATACTTTTGGCGGATCGTCAAATGATTACTCTGAGTTGCGTATTCCAAACAATATGTATATCTATGCTACTATGAACAGCGCTGACCAAGGTGTATTTCCTATGGATACTGCATTCAAACGTAGATGGGGATTTAATTATATTGGTGTAGATGATGAAGAATTTAAAATTGTACCAATTCCTGGAAGCGGAGGTCATGTAACACCTGTAGAGAATCAAAATGACACATTCAACTTAGCCGATGGACCAATTGAATGGAATGTTCTAAGAAGAGCAATAAATCTGAAACTTTCAAATGAAAAAATAAGAATGCATGAAGATAAACTAATGGGACCTTTCTTTATAAAAATATTAGATGCGAGTTGCAATAGTATCTTTTCTCCTGCAACGAAAGATGCAGATTTCATTAAATTGTTCTGTGACAAAGTGCTTATGTACCTATTTGAAGATGCTGCAAAGACCAAACGACCAGACCTATTTGAAGGCATTCGCCCGAAAGAAAAACTAAACAGATATTCTTTTGTCTGCTCAGAGTTTAGACGAATAGGTCTTGGTATTTTTGGTGACAATTTTAGGACTAAAGAATATGCCAATCAAGAAACAGAACGAAATAATAAAAGAATCGATTTAACACACTAATTAAGGAGTTGATACTATGTCTGTTATTTCCGCTTATGTAAGGGAAGACTGGTATTATTCCATCGAAAGCATTAAGGAGATGTTTCTTTTCAATAAAGAAAGCTACTCCACAGAGGAAGAAGCCTCTAGGCATTTGAAATCTTATATAAAGGAATTACTCAGTAGAAATATTTTAAAAGCCGAAAAAAAACAGCAACCTGATGAAGCCGATATCGAATTTGAAAATTATGATGATAGCGATCTTGTTGCAAATACTAAAAGATATAAATTTTCCTTTGTGGGCATAGCCATATGCCAAAATCGAATAATATATGTTTATCCCAAATATATCGGAAGCGCCACTGCTCTTCCAACTTATGAGCCTCAAAAAGAATTAACACAAGTTGTACGTGTTATTGAAAAGTATAGTAGAGAAAAAACAAAACAGGATATTCGAGATATAAATTTATTTGTTGATGAAGATGATAACGGCAAACCGAACACCTTATCTGTAATGTTATTTCTACTTGAAGATTACGCTACGAACGGTCCTTATGAAACAGATGAAGCTATTATAGAAATAAATGGTAGTGATAATATTTTGTGGCAAAAAACAATCGATGATACATATCCTATTATCACAGATAACAGGCCTTTGTATGTCGAATTATACACCCAACGCAATGTATGTGATGATTACGATTTTATTAAAAGACTGCATGCCTATGTTGTAACATCCTGTTCCTATGAAATAGATGCTGCTGGATTAAGTGATTTTTTTAGCCTACCGTATGCTGAAATCTCAGATGATGAAATAGATTCATTTGGTGACACTGATTATATTCTTGAAAAATTGGATTTAGCTTTATCGGAGACATTTGATGATCGAAAGATAATGGTATTAAAAGCTATGAAATTATATTTCAAGAGTAGTAAAATACTTGTTGGTGATACTGAAATCCAACTTATAGGAACTCGTTCTTTCAACTTAATTTGGGAAGAAGTATGCGCAAAAGTATTCAAAAGTCAAAAAGCTGATAAATCCAGACATCCTGACGTAACAGAGATTGAGCCTAATATAGATTACTCCGTTATAAATAAGGAATTTGCACAAAAACCACCGACTTTAGTTGAGCTAATAAAGCAACCAATATGGAAAAAATATAAAAAAGGAAGTACCGGGCTTCCTACCGCTACTTTAAAACCTGATTATTTAAGATTCGAAAATACAGGGCAGAGAAATCACTATATTTTTTATATCTTAGATGCCAAGTACTACTGCCCTGTATGGACTGATAATAAAATTGAAGGTCAACCTGGTGTTGAGGATGTGGCGAAACAATACATGTATTTCATTGCATACAAAGACATACTGAAGCAACTTCGCGAGGTTCAACATCAAACAGTGGAAGTAAAAAATTATTTTCTCATGCCACAACGCGAGAACGATCCTAAAGTAATGGGCTATGTGAAATTCAATGTACTTAAAGACTTAGATGTTAATATTGGTCTAGGTGTGGTCGAGGTTCGTATGCTTTCACCTACTTTTATGTTCAATCACTATCTCAATAACACAACTGCAAATTTAGCCGACTTGCAATAGCTATGTTAGTAAAAGCCACAATCCCTGTGTTCTTGCTCCCAACGATTGTGGCTTTTTTGTTCAAAGTTTTGTATGTGTGCCATCACTTAGTAGTCGCTTATTACTAAGGATTTCTCCCAACACCTTTGCCTTTATCCCGATTCCGCCCATGAGCCTTAGTAGTCGAAACCGTAGTAATTCCAAGGCTTTCTGCCATATTCTGCCCTGTGTTGCCCCAGTCTGTGAAGATATGCATTATCATAAAACTGGAGTGCCGTGGCAGATGAAAAGTATTTTTATCATAATTTTATTTTTCCTTTTTTCCTTAACAATTTCACTATTCCTATAAACGATTCGATCAATACTACAGCCACAAATGGTATTCCCGCAAGCGTCACGGCGAACATCATATATTCTATCCCATTCAGCAGATGTTCCCATCCTCCTGTAGCCTGCGACACTATCCACATTTGATTGTTAACCAAAGCACCTATCAGAAATCCCAGTATCAGTCCACAGATCAGCCACGTCTCGCAGATTATGACGACATCTTTCAGCCGCACCATCTGATTGTCATATATCCATCTCCTGAATATAATATACAGAACCACACACATCAGGGGAACCGCAAATACAACAATCAGATTGAAACTATCGTTATATGTTTCTTCCATATAATCTGACATCGTCATAATACTCCAACATATGAGCTGTGCTATCAGACACAGCAATATTTTCTTCTTCATAATCCCCCTTAGGGAACATTTCTTATACATTATCGTATACACTCCTGTTCCAGTTTGATCTTTCGTGCCAGCATGTACCGTGCTACTTCCTGTTCTTCCTCGGAAAACCGGCTTTCCCTGCTCTATCCTATCTCTTATATACAGAATAAACCTGTGGGTGTCTTTGCTCAACACCCGGGATTTTAGCTCCGCAAGAATTTCACTTGACAGTCTTTCACCATGGAATGAAAATGTAAAACAAATCTGTCAAAACAACTCATAGTAAATATTCGATAAAAATGCAATGTTTAATATGCAATTCTAAAATAATCCAAATACGCCTTATACTTATCCTGTGCGGTCAGACAGGTATCTGTCAGATAACCTTTTTCATTGTTCCATTCTTTCAATCCACGATAATAGAACATCTTCAGATTATCCTCAATGATAAACGGAATGATATTATATTTCAGACATTCCTTGAACATAATTAATCTGCCCACACGTCCGTTGCCGTCCTGGAATGGATGGATGCGTTCAAACTTCACATGGAAGTCCAGAATATCCTCAAAAGTCTTTTCTTCTTTTCCGTTGTACTCTGTCAGCAGAACTTTCATTTTATCGGCAACTTCTTCCGGAAGTGCTGTATCCATGCCACCGACTTCATTCGGTATCTTTTTATAGTCGCCTACGGCAAACCAATCTTTTCTGGAATCACTGGTACCACTCTTCAAGACCAGATGAAGTTCTTTCATAAACTTCTCTGTCAGAGCTTTCTTTGCATTATCAATAATCATATCTATACAGCGGAAGTGATTTGCTGTTTCAATCACATCATCCACATTCAGCACATCTTTTTCTACACCGATGGTGTTGGTTTCAAAGATATATCTGGTCTGATCGTGGGTCAGGCGGCTGCCTTCAATATGATTGGAGTTATATGTTAACTCAATCTGTGTCTTATGATAAATACCACCGGAATACTTACTTGCCTTCTGCTCCTGCAGAATATCTAGCAATGTAATTGGCTGCTCTTTCTTTTTATTGGAACGCTCCGGCTTTTCTACATTTTCGGGAATGTTCCAAGTCTTGCCGGTAAGAAACGCACCGTTTACTCGTCCCTGAGCACAGTAATTTCTTACACTACGTTCCGACACATCCCATTTTTTCGCTATTTCAGTAACTGAAAGGTATCGCATCTGCTCTCCTCCGTTATAAATTGAATCTAAATTTATACTTTATTATGATATAGTATACTACATCATCGGCAAAATATCAAATATTCGTAAGTAGTATTTTTCTTTATTTTGCCGTCATTCCCTGACAATCCATGATTTTTCTTATATTAATTCCGGTTTCTCTTTTATCAATTATTGGAAACATATCCCTCCATACATAATAATGTTACCTTTAATTTATTATTTCATCACTCCATCGCCAATCCCAGCCGATAAGCCTCATTCAGCCCATCAGTATTCCTGACATCACCTTTATCCTTAGCACCCCTGACCAGCACCATTCCTGCATCTTCAAGCTTGAAGAAATTAAGCACAAGCTGATACTGTATCTTAATAGAATCAAACAATTCTGGCAAAACCGCTGCTCCAACCAGTATCAGTGCCAGCTTCTTAACTTTAAAATCATTTCTCATAGGAGTATGTAACCTGTCGATAATTGCTTTAAGCTGCGCACTCACTCCATAGAAATACACTGGCGAGGCAACGACAATCACATCAGCACATTTTAACTTATCATAAACTATCTGCATGTCGTCCTGCTGAAAGCATTCATGTCCTTCCCTGTCAAAGCACGAATTGCAGCCATTGCATGGATTGACCTTATAATCCGCCACTGAAACGACTTCCACATTATTATTCTTTTTCGCACCTTTAACAAATGCGTCAACCAACAGGTCAGTATTGCCACCCTTACGCGGACTGCCTGACAAAACAATAATATTGCTCATGAAAATCCTCCTTATGTAAATCCTTATACAGTAATTACATAATGTTCCTTCAATTCATTTAACATATTGTACTCAATACAGCCTTCATTCTGTAATCGTCCAACAACAATTCCCGTAGCAATTCTATTCTCTTTTGCAAATTTTTTTACACTTGCAACCGAAAAATTCTGTTTTTCTTTAAGCATTTTAAATGCCTCTAATGGGATCAATTCATCTCTTGACCATACATCTGCATCCTGTTCATCCTGTTCTGTTGTTCCACCATTTTTTCCCACATGCCCAAGAATAATGTGTCCAAGTTCATGGAACAGACTAAACCTGTATTTATTTTGATTTATCGCTCTGTTTTACAAAAACAGAAAACTCTTTTTGCATCTCTATTGGTGGAATTGGAATATTTAATGCTGCCAAAATCTGCTGATTCAAATTTTGTATATTTGCTCCTCTTCCAGCCATTTTTGCACGTACTGAATCCGTTTTGAAAAATCTAAGCAAATAATCTGTCAAAAGTTCTTCTCTTTCTTTTCTGTATCTAATGCAAAATCCACTATATACAACTGGTTCATCTCCTGGATAGACTACCACAGAACGCCCAACAAGTGCCCTATTTCCATTTGATCGAACAAATACAATATCTCCATTTTGCAGAAGATAGTCAGTATTAGGTCTCTCCTTCAATGACACCATTGGCAAAACTGACATATCATCAATTACTGCATTATCCTGAAAATCTGCAACCCCCAGACAATGCATTTCTACACCACAATCTTTACTACTATAATTCATACCATTTTTGCACTTTCCAGTCTGCAATAATGGAATCGTTCTCCATCCTTTTTCATTTTCTATCGTATCCCCAAACATCTCGATAAATTGCGATTTGAAACTGATAAATTTTGATTTATCGCTCTGTTCAATAAAAGGTTCTATTTCCATCTGTAGTTCTACCGGTGGAAGTGGAATTGCAAGAGTATTTAGTTTCTGCTTTGAAATATTAGGCATTGAGCCTGCTGAACCATTTGCTAACCCACTAATAGTTCCTCTATACATTGGATGATTTATTAGCTGATGCAAGTATTGTGGTCTAACATTTTCCTGTGGAACTAATCTGAATATTAAATCCGGCATCATTAATTTTGGGGGCGTCTGCTTAACAAGTGCCGTCATTCCAACATATTCCAGCGTATTCTTTCGTGAAAATAGGAGATCACCTACATGCACCTCTGCTTCTTTGATAAACTGTTCAGCCAATGGCAATTGTTTGTTCTCCTCGGGCTGATATTCTCCATAAGTAACTGCACTAAGCTTTAAAATTGCCGGCAAATCACCTGTCCTTGGATAATTTTCACATGTGATACTCTTTCCGCTATCGATTGCTACAAGACAATCTTTTAAACTCACAAGAGGCCAGTTCTTTGAATTGTTATCGGGATCTCCAAACATCTCGATAAATTGCGATAGCTATCCGATATACTTTCTATGTGACTCCTTGACATTATTTTGATTAACCATACTATATTGTAATGTCGTGTCAATACTCTGATGTCCCAGTAACTGTTGCACTTGCTCAATTGGCATTCCCTTATCAATTGCTGCTGTAGCGAGCGTCCGCCGGAACTTATGCGGATGAACCTTATCAATACTTAATCTATTTCCAAGCTCACGTAATCTTATTTCAACACCGCTAATTTGCAATCTGTTATATGGTTTTTGCAACGATACAAATAATGCCTCATTATCATCCTCTCTAGAATCCACATATTTCTGAAGGTGAAGCTTTGTCCTCGCATCAAAGTAAACTTTACGTTGTTTATTACCCTTTCCAAGGACAATACATTCCCGATTCTGATAATCGATATCCTTCTTATTTAGCTTAACTAACTCGCCTACTCTCATACCTGTAGATGCCAGCAAATCGATGAGTGCAAGATCACGAATTCCCTCACATTCATCGCGCATGAGCTCTAAATCTTCATCTGAATACGTTTCTTTAACTGTTTTACAGGTTTTCACTTTGTGAATTCTTCTTACCGGGCTCTTTACAACATAATCCTCGTCTTCTAACCACGAAAAAAAACTCGATAATATCCTCCGAATATTATCCACTGTAACTTTACTAATATTGCTCTCTGTTTGATATTTATCCAAATAAATTCTCAAATCATCCGTTGTTATCTGGATAATATCTTTACCGATTTTTTTCATTGCATTTCTTATGGTTGAATCATAGTATTTTACCGTCTTTTCAGAGCATCCCTCTACTCTTTTAGCTGCAAGAAATAGCTTTATTAGATCAAGTTTATTTTCTTCATCTGAATCGGAATTTAGACAGCCCTCTAATACCTGATGGAGCTGTTCCATCTGTTCCGAATCTATAATACCCTGCATTTTTTGTTCAATTTCTTTTATTAATGATGCATTCATATTGGCTCTCCTTTTTACCAACATCCTGCTCCATTAATATTTTTAGTGTTCTGAGTATTAATAATACTGTTCAATATAACTGTATGCTTTATCAAATACTTCCTTATCCTTAATCTTGTATTTGATCCAAATGACGCTACGTAATGCTTTTTTCACTTCATTCTTTCCCGTTGTTGTCTTTTGCCAACCATCAAATCTTACTATTTTTACGATATCATCAATATCCGTAACAATACGCTCAACAATCACCGGTGTCTTATCATTTCTAAGTCCATTGAAGAGTTCTGTAAGTGCTGCTTTACCACGATCAATCTCCTCCTCCGGTACAACTTCCTTCTCGGCTCTTGCAGCCTCTTTTGCAAGTTCCAGCAACAATTTAAGGAATTCTATACTGGTAATTAATCCCTGCTCATGTTTTTCACGTAATTCTTCCAACTTTTCTCCAAGTTTCTTGAACTTTGGATCCTGGCTATGCTTCTGAATCTTGGCAACAAGATCAATTTCAACCTTCATAGTCGTTTTCTTGATATCTTTCTGCTTTTCAATGAATTCATCAATAAGCGCTGCATCAAGTGTGAGAATATCTACATCATCATGTACTTCTCCTACTTCTATATGTTGATGAACAAGTTCAAGTGTTTTTGCCCCCAGTGCAGCCCATACAAGCTGGCCCCTGTTATCAGTAGGCTTAACAGATTCATATACCTTACTAAGCCATACATAATCATACTTAAATGGCTCAAGGAACGGATCTGGAGACAGAGCATTCCAAGCTTTATTCAGCACACGATAATCTGTTGCAAACTCATCTTTTATTTTATTGTTCGGTAAACACTCCTGTGCTGCTAACAGACCTTCCCAGCCTTCAATAGTGCGATCTACTCCCATAAAATAGCTCAGGCACTTACGCATCAAAGCCGGTACCTGTTTCTTTACCTCTTCGATATTTGTTACAACCTTCTTCATTCCGGCTTCATCAAAATTAAGAGCTTTAGCAACATTATCGAAAATACCAATGTAATCTACAATCAGTCCATTGGTTTTACCTTCGTCATAAGTACGATTAACTCTACAAATAGCCTGCAAAAGATTATGATCTTTCATAGGTTTGTCGAGATACATTACTTGAAGAATAGGTGCATCAAATCCCGTAAGAAGCTTATTCGTAACAATTACAAACTTGAGTGGATCGTTTGGTTCTCTAAAACGATCCAGAACCTTTGCTTCCTCATCACGATTCCTCTTGTACTTTTTATATCGACCAGCTTTGTCATCACCAGTAGTCATAACAATCGTTGACTGTTCCGGTGGCACAAGCTTATCCAGTTCTTCTTTGTACATAAGGCAGCATTCACGATCATATACAACAATCTGTGCTTTATATCCATTTGGTTCAATCTTTGTTTTATAATGATTTACAATATGCTCGACAACCTTCTTTATACGCTTTTTATCATACATGATTGAGCGCATTGTAACATTCTTAGAAAGTTCAGCCCTATCTTCGTCAGACAAACCATCTGTCATTTCTTCAAATTCTTCATTTAATGCATCTTTATCTACATGAAGGTCGATCGGTACCGGTTCAAAATTAAGTGGTAAAGTGGCTTTATCCCTGATAGAATCCGAAAAAGAATATTTACTCATGTATCCACTCTTATCTTCAATGGCTCCAAATGTCTTGAAGGTATTTTTATCCAGACGATTAATTGGAGTACCAGTCAAACCGAAGAAGAATGCATTAGGTAATGCCAGACGCATCTTCTCACCTAGATCACCTTCCTGAGTACGGTGAGCCTCATCTACCATAAGAATAATGTTATCGCGTGGATTCAACGCTTTCTCAACATCGCCAAACCGGAAAATTGTCGTTATAGCTATCTTACGCATATCCTGCTCAAAGAAATTCATCAATTCTTCTTTAGTTGAAAGTGACTGTAAATTAGGAATATCTGCTGCATTGAAATCTCCAGTAATCTGCGTTTCCAAATCAATACGATCATCTACAATTACAACCGTTGGATTCTGAAGTTCAGGCATCATACGTAACTTCTGAGCTGCGAATACCATAAGCAATGATTTTCCTGAACCCTGAAAATGCCAAATGAGTCCTTGCTTAGGATAACCAGCCTTTACACGTTCTACTATCAGATTAGCAGCTTCATACTGCTGATATCTGCAAATCACTTTTATCTTGCGATGCTTTTTGTCAGTAGAAAACAAAGTGAAGAATTGCATGATATCCATTACCTTATCAGGGGTAATCATATCCGCAATACTAATTTTAACATCTGCCAAACTGCCTTCCACTTTATGATCCGGCGTATGCCAAGGTCCCCACTTTGTGAGCGGCATGTTGATTGAACCATATCTATAGCACCTTCCTTCAGAAGCAAAGTTAAAAACATTTGGTACAAACATTTCTGGAACTGACTTCTCATAATCTGAAATATCCTGAGCTCCATCAAGCCATGAAATCGCATTACGTACAGGTGTTTTTAACTCTCCAATAGCGACCGGAAATCCGTTTATAAGAAGAACAATATCAAATCTTTTTCCATTTTCAATAGTTGGATATATCCACTGGTTAGTAACCACATACTCATTTTGAGCCAATGCTTCTTTTGTTATGGTACCAAAATACTTTATCGGTGTAGGCCTTCCATCCTTGCCAAAAGGAAACGAATTTTCCTCAAACAATTTTCGCTTGAACACTTCATTCTGTGCGACAAGGTTATCGCTTGGAAATGGCTGCAACATTGCACGAAGCTTATAAATCACTTCATCAGCTCTTGACGGTTCTTCTGCTATCTCAGGATTCAAACGAATCAATGCGTTTTTAGCCATAGGCTCAACAATTACATCTGTATAATCTCTATGGAGCTCATCAGCCGGTATATACTTCCAGCCATTCTTTTTCAGTGTATCAATAAACATCTGCTCCACTGTATTATCTTCATTAAATTGTGGCATATATTAATCCTCCTTATCAGTATTCTGTGCCATAAAAACTCGCATTAAATTGTTAATATCTTCTATGGCTTGTTTAAGTTCAAATTTTGATTTATCGGTTTGTATCATAAACTCGGCAAACTTCTTCTGTTCACCCATCGGTGGTATCTGTATCAGCCTTTCCTGGAATACTTTGAATTCAATATTATCAGCAGTGACAGCACGCACTCCTCTGAGTACATCTGCTTCAATAGTCTTGAAATATCCAAAAAGATACTGGGGAATTATCTTACTACCTACCAAAAAAGCCTTCATATCCTGATTTATTGTCACCGGAACTTTATTAATGGCTATTGGCAAATCATGTTTTAAAACCCCGCTTCTAATCACCATCAACACAGATTGTTCTGGTATTAATTTGGTTGTGCTCTTTGTGATGGCCTCTTCTGTTATATGATCTTGGCTATCTTCAATAATACTCGTGTTCATATCTTTGGGAGATACCCAAGGAATATTGCCCTCATAATACTCCGGGTGCTTTTTCGAAGGAGTTCCTCCACCTGTAATATTGTCGCATGCATCTAAAATTGAGATTTTTTTATAGTAGCTATTTTCGGATAATGGATCACCAAACATCTCGATAAATTGCGATTTTACCAATTCATCAGTTTGCAAAAGCAAATCTTTATACGCTGATTTTGTGTCCTCGAATGCCCACATCATTTCACATAGTTTTTTCTGCTCATCGATTTGTGGCAACTCAAATTCATATTTTTCAAAATCAGACCAGTTTAAGAAAAAGTTTGTAGAACCTTTTTTATTTTCTTCTGCGAACTTCCAAAAGTGATCTGTCTGAAAAATAAACGGAATAAAGCGTTGCATTAATACGTTTTCATCTTTTGTTCTACAAACATAGCTGACATCAGAACATATACCTTCGAAATCTACAATTCCCGCTTTTCTCAAGTGAGGATTTCTCGACATAAGAAGAACATCACCTGGTTGAAATCTCATGTGAAAAGCCGGTCCAATTGTGCTTTCTTTAATGATTCCTTTTTTAGTGATTTGAATTTCTCCGCTATCAAAATGTTCACCGCCTATATAATATTTCAAATCGGTATTATCCTTATCAACTTTATCTTTGATTCGAGCAACAACATCTTTTAATAATACTTTAGGCATTTTCTTCACCGCCTTCCTGCAGTAAATCATTTAATATGTTAAATTCATTACTGACGCTATTAGAGCTCCGACTCCAATTATCAACAGCTTCTTCTATATTGATCTCTTCTTCACTTTCTTCCGAAACTCCTGACACATATTTAGGAATTCCAAGAGAATAATTATTGGCCGCTATTTCCTCAATATCCGCAATATTTGAAAATCCCTCTTCTACGGAATAATTTTTGTATACTTTAGCAATTCTACGTATATGCTCTGGTTCCAAGTAGCTTTGTGCATTTTTTCTTGTAACCTCATTTTTCGCATTTATAAAAAGAATTTTTTTTCTTCTCTGTGACGTCTTTTTACTTCTGCAAATGATGATACAGGCTTCCATAGGTGAATTATAAAATAGACTTTTCCCTATTCCTATAACAGCTTCAACCAAATCCAATTGAACCAGCACCTTTCTCATGCTTAATTCATCATTTCTCGAAAGTACTCCATGTGGAAATAAAATCGCACATCGTCCTGTTGTAGGATTCATACTCTTCAAAATGTGCTGAAAAAATGCATAATCAGCCCGTCCCTGCGGTGGCGTACCTAAAAAATTACGTCCATATTTATCTGATTCAAATGCTGTTCTATCCCATTTTTTTATGGAATATGGAGGATTGGCTAGCACCAAGTCAAACTGCTGCAACTTGTTGTGATCAGTAAAGGCCGGTGTTTTCAATGTATCTGCATTTACAATCTTAAAATCCTGTACTCCATGAAGAATAAGATTCATTCTCGCTATAGCCGCCGTAAGTGTTACAATTTCTTGTCCATAAATTTCAAGATTACGCCATTCCTTGTTCTGTTGTTTTAAATATGCAACAGCTGAAATGAGCATTCCTGCACTTCCACAAGTTGGATCATAAATCGACTCACCTGACTGAGGCTCTAGCATTTCTGTCATAAGTTCTACCACTGTACGATTTGTATAAAATTCCTGAGCTGTATGCCCACTGTCATCCGCAAATTGCTTGATCAGGTATTCATATCCTTGACCTAATTCATCAGCCGGGCAATTTGCTATACTCAATGTTCTTGAACTGAAATGTTCCATTAAATCCTTAAGTAACCTGTCTGGCAAACGGTTTTTATTTGTCCAAGATGCATCGCCAAAGATACCCTGAAGTTTCTCCGGATTTGCAGTTTCAATCTTATGAAAAGCTTCAGCGATTGCCTTTCCAACATCCTGTGAAACATTTCTGACATCGCTCCAATGAGCACCTTCTGGTATTTTGAACTGGTGACTTTCATCCCACTCTAATGCTTCTTCTCCATATTCTTCTTCTGCTTTTTCACTTTCTTCGTCATAGACATCACTAAGACGTTTAAAAAATAGCAGTGGAAAAATATACTGTTTATATGCTCCTGCATCTACATGTGTACGAAGTAATACTGCAGATCCCCAGAGGTATTTTTCTAGTTCATCTATCGTAATTTTACTGCTCATTTAGATACCCTCCTTCTACCAACAATGTTTTCATCTTTGTTTCTGCTTTTTTCACATTCTCTAACGCTTTAAAGTAATTTTCTCTTACTATAGCTGGTGAAACGACTTTTTGTTTTTTCTTCTCTATGTAAGTGTTTACAGCTAACGTGTTACCTGCGTTATCAAGCTCGCCAATTGTAACAATCTTGCATTTTTCAACTACATCTTGGTAGTCCTGATAAAGCTTATAAACTTCCTGTATATCTTTCTCCTCCATCTCGTTTTGTGCACGCTTCGGAGTGTAAATCTTGGTTGCATCAATTAAACAGATCTTGCCTTTATGCTCTGGCTTTTTATGATTATTCAAGAAAATAATGCATGCTGAAACGCCGGTCCCATAAAATACACCACCTGCCAAAGCAATAACTGTTTCGATCATGTCACTTTTTATCAATTGTTCTCTTATATCGCCTTCTTTTCCTCCATGGAACAAAACTCCTTGTGGCAATACTACAGCCACTTTACCTTCCATAGGTTTCATAGACTTTATCATATGCTGAAGCCACGCATAGTCAGCATTTGAATCAGAAGGGCATCCCCACATATTACGGCCATACTTATCTGTTTCAAAACTATCTGCGCCCCATTTTTCCTGACCGAAAGGAGGATTGGCCAAGACGCAATTAAACTTCATCAACTGATTATGTTCAATAAATTTAGGGGTTCTTAATGTATCACCCTGGGCAATTTTGAAATCACTCGCGCCATGCAAGAATAGGTTCATTCTTGCTATTGCAGATGTTGAAAGATTGTTCTCTTGTCCATAAATTCTTCCATATGTCATTTGACGATCATTAATATGGCGAATGGCCTCTATAAGCATACCTCCAGTTCCACATGCCGGATCATATACTGTGTCTCCCGGTTTTGGATCCATAAGCATTACCATAAGTTTAACAATCGTCCTTGGCGTGTAATACTCACCAGCGTTCTTCTTTGAAAGATCCGCAAATTTCTTGATAAGGTACTCATAAGCATCACCCATCACATCGGCACTGTAATTTTGATTTCCGACCTTAAGGCTGGACATATGCTCTATTAAATTCTTAAGGCGTTCATCACTGAGCTTTGATTTATCTGTCCATGTTACATCATCAAAACTTGAAAATACTCCACTGAGTGTTTCTGGATTTGCTCTCTCAATTCCATTCATAGATTTTACAATACTTAAACCAACATCCTGGCTTGCATTTCTAATATCAATCCAGTGACAACCATCTGGTATTACAAAGCTATGGTTTTCATCGAATGCTGCAAACTCCTCATCGCCACCGGATTCTTCTAATGCCGCCTGGGTTTCCTCATCGTATACATCACTAACTCTCTTCAAAAATAAGATCGGTGTAACATAATCCTTGAATTCATCCTGATTAATAGGTCCTCGAAGAATATTACATGCCTCATACAAATGTGCAAATAATTGGTTCTTCTTTGTTTCTTCTATATTTGTTTCTGATTCCTTTAATTCCTCATCCGCAATCGCTGAAGCTGACTGTATCATTTTTTCTCGCCCTCCCGTCTTTACTTTTTTCTTAGCTGAACGCCTAATACTCACGCTCATGCCTTCACGTTTTTTCTCCATAATAGGCGGGTACTTATTTTCAAACAGAATCAAAAGTTGCATAAGTTTCTGATCCAAGAATGTCAATGCATGTTTTCTAATATCTGTTGGTATCCCATAGTAAGCCTCTGCCACACCGCCACAAATAGCCGCAAGTGTATCGCTATCCCCACCTATCGATATTGCATTTCTTATAGCGTCCTCAAAGTCTGTTGATTCAAAAAATGCCTGAAGAGCCTGCGGAACTGTATCCTGACAGGTTTCATTAAATTTATATGTATCTCTGACATCATCCAATGTGAAATTCATCGGATAATAATTGTCATTAATATAATCTCTTATTTCCAAGATACTACTACCCGATTTTGCCAAGTAAATCGCAACTGCTGTAGCCTCAGCTCCTTTTATTCCTTCTGGATGATTATGAGTCACCTCTGTAACCAGCCTTGAAAGCTCCTTTGCTTCCTCTAAAGACGTAGCCGCGAAACCTGCAGGACTCACTCTCATTGCTGCGCCATTTCCGTAGCTATTATATGGCTTCGGATTGTCTGAAAACATCCAATTGTAAAAGCTACCACCATATCCACAATCCGGGTAGTTTCTTCCAACGCTCTGCATACATTCAATAGCATTTTTTGATAGATCACTATGATTAGGTTTACTTACCAAAATGGCCTGCGCAATTGCCAAACTCATGATGCTATCATCCGTTGGAAAACACTTATATGTAAGAAATTCAAAATCCTTATCTCTGTGGTTATTCCATTCAAAACGCGATCCTACAATGTCACCTATAATTGCTCCAAGCATTTAATCATCCTTCCTTCTATTTGCTTCTGATTATTCCTGTTCCAATTGATGGCTTCTTATCAATCGCTTCAAAATCAAGTTTATAATCAGTGTGTGTTGTAATTTCATTAAGTTCCGTTGATGTAAATTCCGGACCAAGTATTACAAATTCGATACAGTTTAATGTTATTGGCATGTCAAAATACATCCCATCTGGTGCCTTTTCAACTAGTTTTGGAATTTTCCCTTTATGAAAACACAAAGATGCACGAATCTCATTTTCATCACTCCAAAATTCATGTTTAAAAAACGGAGAAAAAGCATCAACCTTTGATATCAAATCTATAGTTAGCAGCACAAGACTCTTCCTCAACTTAATTTCCATCCATGGTTCATCTGTAAAAATTCTCGGTATTACAATTGGTGCAATAAGATCTTGGCTCTGATCATGCTCCTTACTCAATTCTTTAACCTGCACGCAAGCCTCCGAAAACCAATTATTTAATTGTCTCTTTGCCTTCTCCACACCGTACTGAATTGGATATAAATATGCTCTTTCACAAACCTTTCCCTCGTAAGTCTTGATATGTTCTTCTAGCTTTTTCTTATTAAATCCAATACAAACACCGTTATAAGTTTTATCACTATCAAAACAAAATCTATTCTCCTTGTATTTACATGGAATGTTACTCGGACGATTCATAGTATAAGCATCCCACAGCATTCTTGAATCGCCTTCTTCAGCAAAACAAGATACTAACGATATATGTTGATTTTGAGCTGCAAATTTCTGGTAATAATCAAGGATAAATTTTCTTGCTGCCTCTACAGACTCGTCACTATTCTTATTTCCCTTATATTCCTTTAAAACCTCAAAAAGCAATGTTGTATCCATTACATCATTTGAAGTAGTGCTTTCTTTAAATCTCAGTGTTCCGTATTTCAAAATACACTTAAATTTATCTAAGCTCGTATAATGAAATATTATTTTTTCATCTTTCACTCTCTCACCTACTTATATTCTTTCTTGGAGCTCTGCTAAAACAGAACTCCATCTACTCTCTGCTTCTTGTATTGCTTTTTTATATACTTCAAATTCCCTCGTATATGTATCAGCAATTTGTTTTTGTTCTTCTACAGACGGAAGTGGAATCTCAATATTATTAAGTTCCTTATAGCTAATATTCATTACTGCAGTTCCTTGCTGTCTTGTTATCAGCATCTTTCTTCCAAGTGGGCTATCAAAAAACAATTTAAGATATGTTGTTGAAAGACTCTCATCAATTGCTCTAATAACAATCACATTTGATGAAGCGATACAAGGGTAAGTCTGTTCTTTAAAAATGGCTACCCTTATTGCAGTTCCTCGCGCCGGAATCAACAAGTCTCCATCTTTTAGCAAGTAATTGGTAACCTTTCGTTCTTCCTCTTCCAAGTGATCAAGGCTGGAATAATCAATTTCATATTCACCGATATTTGATATATTTACAACACCGATATTTCCTGTTGGATCCTTGTGGCTCACTGCCTTACCTCTAAATATCGCAGCAACCGTCCCTAATTCTTGTTTCTTAACGTTTGATTCCTGAAATCTGATCCAGTCCTCATCCTGCGATTCAAAAATCCTATCAACATTCCAGTCACCCATATCCGTAAGTTCATCTTCCAACACAAATGTATCGTCCTGAACTACCAGCCTACCGATACCATCCTTACGAGGATTCTTTGTATTAGTTACATATCTTTTAATGGTAACCTCATCTGTCCGCCCTGTAGTAATTGTTAACAAATAGGCCTTTACAGCAGTGTTTTCAAATATCCCTGATGGCAATTCCGCAATTTCCTTTATGCAGTACATTGATTGAAGGAACTCACGAAGTTCTTTTACCCTTCCTCCACCAAACGTAATCTTTGCAGGTAAAACAATAGATAATATTCCCTCACTCTTTAAATGTAACGCTAGATTCTCCGCCGCAATCATATCGTACTCTCTGCAGATAAATGTGGATTGTTCATCTGCTTTATCTCTGACTCCAAATATCGGCACAGCCAAAATAAGATCAAACTTTTCTGATGTAAATTCATATTCATAAATACTTGTCTGTTTGACGTCAACCATCTCGTTATCACTAAACATTTCATTCAAAATTTTATAATAGAAGTTATCCATTGTTGTCAGCGTAAAATGAGAATCGCCATGAACCTCTATTAGTCTTTCCAAACAAGGTGAAAATTTCTCTGCTTCCGGAATAAGGACTTCCTGAAAGCCCTCTATGAAGTTCTTTTCCATTTCATCAATAAGGGCTTCTGGAATCCTAAATTTAGATCTTCGATCTCCATATTCAATGATATCGGTCCAAGTCACATCCTCGAAATTTTTAAGAGTTCTATAAATATCATAAAAACGTTCTTTGTCCGGAAATGGATTAACAATCCCAAAATCATCAGCTACGTTTCTCATAAGTTCATATAATTCTTCATCATTTAACTCGCATGGGTTGAAATCTTCATCAACCGCTGCGCTTTGTAAATCCATCGTTTTCTTAAGAACTGCCAGCGTCCTTTCATATTCATTAGGTGTGTTGTTTCCTCTTATAGCGTTGAAAAAGGAGTACAATCTATCGATTCTTCCATTATTGCTTTTCATCGTATTTACCTCCTCTGAGTGTAGTTCTATTTAACCTTGTATCGATAGTGTATCATCAACTTTGTTCTTTGTCAATATATTTTGGTATTTGAATACCAAAATTTTATTATGTCCACCTCCACACATTTGCCATATAAGTACGCAACCGCTATTTCCCCATATTTTTTCTCGAATACAACCGGGATTTTCGCGCATTTATACCTTATTTCAAAAACAATACACATATGCGCATTACTTTTTTGCATAAAAAAATCGAGATTTTTCAATCTCGAAATGTATATATCGCCCTCTAGTCCGCATAAATACGGCATTTCTTGTTGTTTCTTTCTACGACTTCAACACCCTCATTCAATATTTCTACAGAAAATATATAATCTAATGGCTGCTTATGGACATTTGCCTCACTCTCATTCATTGCAAGTCTTTCAAATGCGTCCTGTCTTTCCTGTTCATTAGCATCGCCATTCAATGCTATTGTCCTAAAATATTCCCCTGTATCCGGATTAACTATATTGTTAAACTTATATGATAATTCCTGTGTTTCTTTGATACTGCTACAGAATATAAGTCCTTTAACCTTTTCTCCACTATATCCATAGTAATTTGCCTGCTGGATTATATGTTTCACACGTTCATCACTTGTTAACATACTAAAATCACGATTATCTTTATCATCTCCAACTATAGACAAATCAGTAATTCCAAAGTAATGGAACGGACATAACAGTTTTTCTTCCATGGCCTGCTGCAAACGTATCTCGTAAGCAATCTGATAATTAAATAACTCATAAACATTTCTACCTGCAACATTGTCATCCCGCTTATCAGGAGTTGCTGTCATTCCAAGCCAAAGCTTAGGCGAAAAATGTTTCATAATCTTCTGATATGTATCAGCAGTTACATGATGTGCTTCATCCAACACAATACAATCAAATGCATCCTTATCATATTGAAGCAAATGCTCATCTCGATTTAATGTCTGGACCGTAGCAAATACATAATCTACATCATATTCATGATATCCAGCACCAACTAAACCCATAGAAACAGATTTTGCAAATATCTTTTCGTAAGATTTCTTAGTCTGTCTTGCAAGCTGTCCCCTATGAACTAAAAATAATACTCTCTTAAATCCCAGTTCTCTCATTGCAAATGCGGAAGCATAAGTTTTTCCTGTTCCTGTCGCAGATATAAGAAGAGCCCTGTCTTCTCCTGCTTCAAGAATCTTCTTAAGATTTGTAATAAATCCAACCTGCATACTATTTGGTTTTAATCTGTATTTTTCAATAGAAACAACCTGATCTTTCCTGGCTATATCTCGCTGATGTTTAATAATTTTATATTGTTCTTTATAATTCTCATATAATTCATTAAACTCTAATGCATACTCAGAATTCCATAGTCTGTTAAATTCAGCAACTATTTCCTTTGCCATCTCTCCCTGCTCAGTTGAGACAAGCTTAGTATTCCACTCCTGATTTCTAGTAAGTGCCGCACTTGTTATATTCGAACTTCCAATGATAATACGATACACTTCATCAGTTTTAAAAATATATCCCTTTGTATGAAAGCCTTCGCCTGCTTCTTGTACATCATACATTTTCAAGGTAATATTTGATAATCCATTAAGCTTCTCTAAAGCTTTAGGTTCACTAAAACTCAAATAATTAGTAGTAAGAATTTCTCCTGGAATATTTTTCTTTTCTAATTCTTTCAACGTCTGAAGTAATGGCGTAATTCCACCCAAAGTAATGAACGCAACACTAATCTGGAACTTATCGCATCTTAAAAGTTCATCCTCAATGGAAGATAATACTTTCTTCCCATCCTTATAATTATTAGATACAAACTGTGGGCTATAAAAGCTGTTCGAAGCAACTGAACCGTTTATATATGCTGTCTCAAATCCTAATCGCAATTCATCTCTTTTATCCATACTTGTACTCCATTTTCACTGACAATTATTATACTAATTATATTATTTATTATGGTTAGTTGCAATGAAAGATTAAATTAAAATTGTTGTTATTTTGTTTTCCTGTTATACTCAGCAATTTAATAATTCTAGAATTTAAGTTAATTACTTGACATAGCCATGTGTGCTTTTTTTATTTACTATTTTTACCTGCACAACTGTAATTAAGTTAATATGTTTATTTAAGCATACGCAAAGTGTTCTTTTAATTTGTTCTGTAAATATTTCTGAATATCTTTGCATTCTTTCCTATTACATCCGCATATTATCCTCTACCCCAAATGTTTATTTCCATATTTATATTTCAGGTTTGCCATATTTCCCAAATATCACCAATGCACTTTTATCTTGCTTGACTTACTTAGTGTATTTACTATATCAAGCCATAATTCACCAATGCTATCTTTCTTTTATATATTGGTGCAAATCAATATGATGTCTAAAATTGCATTTTATATACAATAAACTATTTTATCCATTTGGCTACCTACTGTATTTTTATCGCAAAAGTTTTCCGCAACTTTTATTCTTTTGTATATCATAATAAATTCCGACATTTCCATTTTGCATTACAAAAGGCAGCCCTCTTCAGACTGCCTTCTACATGAAAATAACTTCTATGTTGTTCTCTAAACTATAATTAATAATATCTCCCTTTTTGCATATCAAGAACATGTAATTCCTTATACTATATTTCAAAATATCATTTAAATAATTTCATTTGCTTCCTCTAAATTTTCCATGAAACTATCAAATTGTTTATGTAATCTCCTATACTGTTTCAACCCATCAACAGTTTCCTCTTTTTCTAATATACTATCTATTTCTTTTATTTCTTTTGAAATGACTGATAATTTCCACCATACATCTGTTAGTCGATTAGAAAAATTAAAGATTTTGTACATATAATCTCCCACTTGAGTTTTAGGCACAATTCTCCCAGTCTCATCTCGCATCAAATGTTCATCAAATTCATCTGTTGCGGGATCTACAAATCCTACCCTATCATCATGTATCTTATCAACATTATCAAATGGCCATTTTTTCCATTTATTTCTGTTACAAACACGGCATGAATATACTAAATTATTATAATCAGTCAACAAATCTAATCTTCCAACCTTTTTTGCAATATATTCTGGAATTAAATGATCCTTCTGATATGGACATTTAATTATATTAAAATCTTTTCCACAATATCCACACATATTTCCAAAATCTTCTTTGAGAATTTTTGTATATTTTTGTATATCATTTTCTCTACGATAATTCGTTCTCCTTCTTATTATTTTATCACCATGTACTCTATACACTGTTTTACTCCTTTCGTAAAGACTGTTTAAACTCTTTTAATGTTGCTAACATATCCTCTAATGTATCCTGAGTACTGTTTCTGACTAAAACATTAGGCATCTTATCTACATAATCATATGCAGACAAAACTTTATACAGATATATAAATCTATCCTCTTCACTTGCTGTGATTTGCCTTTCTTTTTTCTTCTCAACTAGCTTCTCATATTCCAACTTTGTTACCTCTAATCTTTTACGAAAACATTCCACACTGTTCTTTATTTTATTAACAAAATTACGAAACTCTTGCGAATCATCATCTTCCGCAAATATAGCCTTATCTTGAACAAAAATTTTTTGCACAATCTTTTCATTTATTCCCTGCTCTGTATAATTAGTCAGCAAAAAACATGTAAAATCCGGTAAAATTTCATTAATATCTTTAATTATTTGTGTACCATATACTTTAGATTCTAATTTCATCAAATCATAATCTACCAGTAAGCATTCTAATGAATCAGAAATGATATTATCGGTTAACATAGTAATATTTGTGACATCATCAATATTCTTTAACGCAACAATTTCTATATCATACTTCTTCAAACTACGCATTGCACTTTTTAAGATATCATATTCATCATCCAAATATCCAATTCTCATTGCTTAATTCTCTCTTCCTTCAAAAAATAAATCCATATAAAATCCTGTCTCTTTTCCAGTATTTTTCTTTAAGTCTATATGACCTTTATAATTCTGAATAATACTGTCTACAATCCAAAGTCCCATTCCTGTTCCTACTACTTCACCATTTGCATTTCTTCTATCCGTAACACCATACCTGAGAATCTTTTCTGGTTCTCTTTTAAAGGCTTCACACAATCCTGGACCATTATCTCTATATTTTATATAAAACTTCTCATCCTTTCTTCCTATCTCTATTTTTATTGTAGGTTTTTCAACTTTATGATTTTTAAATATTGTACTACTATTTGTCACTAAATTACTTATAATTGTCTCAAAATCAAATGGAAAACAACGTATTTCAATTTCTTCATTCTCAACATATACATAATCTATTTTATTATTTTGAACACTTTTCCATTTATTAATGCTTCTTTGTATTATATTTCCTATATTTTCCTTTCTTCTTTTTCTTTTGTCCATCTCCACAGCGTCTATTGTTACCTTAAACCAAGAGTTAAATTTATCTTTCAAAACTCTTAACTTTTTTAACTCTTCTTTTGCAGATATGACATCATTATCCTCTTCAAGACATGCATAAGCCTCTTTTACGCCAACATTTAATTGAGTTGTTAAGGCCTTTATTTCATGAATATAAGTATTTACGACTATTCCTGTTGTAGCCAATGTTCTCAAAAGTCCCATTTCTTCTTGTAAATCTTGGATACGTTCTTCTTGATAACTTATTGCTTTATGAAAATTTTCATAGCTTTGCTTTTTTTCATTATCAGTCTCATTATCATTATTATTCTGCTCTTTTTCACTCTCCTCTTTTTTATATTTATTTAATTCTTCTTTTGCGATCTTTAATGCCTGCTCACCTTTGGCTGTACTTTTATACAATTTATCTAGTTTTCTTATTACATACTGTCTATCTTCCTCCAATTTTTCAATAAAGTTCACAACTAATTCTCTAAATAATTTAAACTCTTTTGTTTCTACAATTCCTTCTCTACTCGATTTATCTGGCAAATTATCATTCAATCTAGATATTCTTATTTGTCCACATATTTGATTCGCTTGCACACGCCAACTACCCGATTTATGTGACACTGCTGCTGGCGATTCAGCCTTCCTTGTTGATAAATCTAACCAATCGTACCCTGTAGTTCCATATATTCCATATGGACGAACTAAAAAATCATCCCTATATATTTTTATTCCACTCAGTTCTTTAAAATTTGTGCGCTTTGTAATAAAATTTTTATAGAAATATTTTTCTTGGTTATCCGATTGTAATACCAACTTATAAAAATAAATGTCCCCCGAAAAAGAACCAATATTTATTTTTTCATCTACACCAGGAAGGAAATCATAAATACTCCCCTCTTTTATTATCAACTTGTCATTAAAATATTCCCTATCTTCATCTGAAAAATTTGCCTTTTTCATAATTTTTTCAAACTGCGTGCCAAAAAAGAATTCATTTCTATGAATCTGAATAGTACACCCCCCAAAGTCATTAACTTCAAAATGTAATTTATAATCATATTCATTTAGTAAATCTGGTAAAATTCTGGCCTCTTTTGTTTTTGTATCTTGTAGAAAAAAGAATAATTCAAAAATATTATTTTCCATAGGTGGAAGAAGCTTTTGTAAGCTGCTTTTCACTCTTTCAATTATTACTTCATTCCACTGATCCCTAAGATTTTCTAGTACAAAACATGTTCCAGTTTCTGTAAAGTCTTTTTTTAGCATATCACATAAAAATTCATTGTCTAAATTATTCAAAAACTCTGGGATATTCTCCAAAATATCATTTAGCTCAGCATACGTATCCGTTATCATTTCTGATGAATCAAAATTCTCCCAATTAACTAGCCATTCAAATCTTTCTTCTTTACTCACGGTTAGCATCGTACATTTTTCGGATATACGATCTAATGCAAATCTTCCAATACCTTTTTCACCTGTATTTACTCTTCCCGACTTTGTGAATACACTTTCTTTTTTAGACGAATTTCCGATTGTCATCCAATTATTTATAATGACATCTTTATTCATACCAGTTCCATTATCAATTATGAATAATCTATCTGTAGAACTCTCATAATAAACTACGCATTTTTTTGCATCTGCATCATATGTATTTTTTATCAACTCAATTAATGCCCCCTCTAAATTAGATACATTTTCACGTCCAATAAGCCTAGCTGTTTTTGCACTAACATTAAATGGTATTCTAGCCATACTATTCCTCCTAAAATCTGTAATCTTCAACATCCTTTGATGTTATTCTTAAAGAACTTCCACTAATATGTATACCTACATCCAACACATATTGCCTAAAATCCCTGCTTTCTAAAATACGTATTGCATCATCTAATGTATATTCATTATTGCCTTTACATCTAACAATGTACATTCCCGCATATGGAATACAATCTCTTGTAAGTCTATACACAGCAACATTCTCTGTAATAACTGTTGAAATAAGTAATTTATCACTATCTAACCCGCCAAGTGCCTGTGACCTCCCATATTCAAACCATTTTGCACTAGTATCACTTTGACGCTTGTCCAAATCATCCCGAAAATCATTCAAATATGCCGCTGCTTCTGGATAATTTGTTTCAAATTCTCCTTCTTCAAATCTTACTAAATTTCCATTATCATACATATAAGGAAATATGATTTTTTCATTCTTCTGATATCGTAAGGATCTAGGGGTAGCTGTATCTCTCACCACATCCTTTTCTATTCTATGCCCCTTACAAAGAAAGGATTGCTCCGTTTCTTGATAATCCTCTTCTTTTATTACATATGCTTCATTCAACAATGTTGCCACCACATGTGACACCTTGAAATAATCTCCAAATCTATGCATCCCATTTGCTAAATGCTCTGTAAAAAACCATTTATCCGTCAATTGATTTACTGGAATATTTATTTCTCTCCCCAATGTCATATCCCTATAGTATAATATCTCTTGTTGTCTTTGCCTATCCAACACCATAATTGACGACTTAACCAATGCATTATCAAATACTTTTTCCTGTGTATAATCCTTAATAACAGTTATGTATGGTTTTATATAATTTCTTAAATTCAATCCAAATACAGTTTTAAATATGCTACTAGGTATCAAGTAAACCATTTTCCCATCTTGTGCTAATGCTTTAATACTTTTTTCTATAAAGGCATAACAGTAATCAAATTTCCCTTTTACACAAGTATTAAAGTTCTCCTTAACATATTTTTGCTCATTTTTTTCCAACTCACTATAGGTTATGTACGGAGGATTACCCACGATATATTGAAATTGTGATACATCATTCCACCGCAAATAATCGTCATTAAAGACTTTCCATTCTACTCTATTAATATCATTTCTTTCTAATACTTTGTTTAAATTTTCTATGCATTTTTTAAACTGTTCTGGGTCAATTTCAACCCCATAAATGTCTCTTGCCAACCCATTCTTTATTCGCGTTCTTGACATTCCACTTGTCATGCAATCATCTATATACCTTTGAACTACTGCAACCAAAATATTACCGTCGCCACATGAATTTTCTAATATCTTTCGTCCATATAAATGTTCTGTATACCCAACACTATCAAGCAATTCTTTTACATAATTTTCAGGTGTAAATACCTGACATTTTTTATTCATAACTTACCTCTTTGTACCCAGTTTATTTACTACTGTATTCCTTTTATCCTCTCTTTTTCACTTTTCATCTAGAGACATTTTTTCAAGCAGCTCATATCCTTTATTTGTAATAAAATAACACCCCTTTGCGTGTAACATCTCAACATATCCTTCTTCTATCAATTCCTTAATAATTTGATTAACTTTCAATTTGCCACAGTGTACTAGATTCGCTATTTCTTGCTGATTAAGTGAACATATATTTTTGCCTTCAATTTCTGATTGATTTTCCTTAATTATTAATAATACTTTTGTTTTTTCATTTACAAAATTCAAAACTTCATTCATTATCTACACCTTCTAATCATTCACCTATATATCAGTTTGTTTTTAGAACCATTATAACATTTTAACCTATTTTTTCAATTATATTAAAAATAAAACCCTATCTAATAACGACTAACATTAATATATAAAATCCCTATAATTTATCATTTTTCTGGAGTACATATTTTTTATTAGTTATAACTTAACTTTTATTAACAACAATGAAGTGTACATCTCTTTCCATTCACTTCATTGTTGTATCCGTTTTTACAATTAACTCATTATCTATATAACAACATATGTATTACATAATTTCTTTTTTGCCTTTATATCTCGATTGACATATGAAAAATTAGTTAATAGTAACCCTTCACTCAATCTAATTAAATACTTTAAAATTATATCATTTACACTTTATCTACGAACTCAATTCCAATATAGTTCTAGCTTTTCTATAATTACATACCAATCCCTCTATTCTTGATATTCTTTCTATAATTAAGCACAGTTCTTTTTACTGCTTTCAAATATCGAATTTGCTCCACAACCATGCATTTTTCTCCTCTTGACTATCTCATACATATTTTATAATATACTAACTAAGAAATGAGTTTTTTGTCATGTACAGCATTATTGCTCAAGCGGGTAGCTCGTTTCTTTTTTATTTTCACCAATTCTACAATATATAAAAAACAGCACCCCGGCAGTACCCATCTACTGCCGAAGTGCTATCCACTCCATCAATTATTCCATTAAAATCTACCCAAATATACTCATCAGATTAGCCACAACCAGGCCGCCGCCGGTTCCGATGACATAGCCGAGAAGCGCCATCATGATACCAACCGGTACAAGGGCATTTGAGTATGCGCCGGCGAGGACCGGTGCTGTTGCTGTTCCGCCGATGTTGGCGAGGGAAGCAACGCAGCATGTGAAGATGTCGAGTTTCAATATCTTCGCAAGTGCAATCATGATTGCCACATGGATAAGGAGGATTACGAATCCTGCGAGAAGCCATATTGGGGCATTGCCAACTGCTCCGAGGTCTGCTCTTGAAGCGATTAAGGCAATAACTATATAAAGCATTACATTTGAAATCTCCTCCGTTCCCTTAATCTTGCCATATGGTGTCAGGGCAAATACAATTCCAAGCACTGATACGATAAGGACTGTCCATGTTGCGCTGTCAAAGAATGATAAATGTGCATTAATCATGCTGCCAAGCTCCATCGAAACTGCAGATACTAATAGTCCTGAACCGAGCAGAAGAATGATGTTCTGCCATACAAGCGGCTTTGTGTTGGCTTTTGCTTCCTCTTCGAGTGCAGCGCCAACGCCGTCGATTATGCTTGTGTCTGCCTTTGTCCATTTGTTGAACTTCTCGTGATTTCCGATTGCCCATAGAAGGAACATTACATAAAGAGTCGCGCAGATTGAATCCATAACAAGGGCGTAAGCCATTGTTGCTTCGTCAACATCAAGTGCTGCCTGAATCGCAAGCATATTGCCGCCGCCACCCATCCAGCTTCCGCACAGTGCGCCGAGTGCTTTCCATGAACCTGCGCCTAAGAGCTGGTTGAATATCGCATATGAAACGAAGAATCCGAGTCCGATTGACAAAGTTGCTGCGAAGAAACCGATAAGCATTTTAGGTCCAAGCTTGATGATTTTCTTCAAATCACAGCGAAGCAGCATTATGAAAAGCATCGCATATAATATCGGGTTCTTGACTGATTTGTACACAGCGCTTGTTGCACTAAGGTCCCACACTTTCATTGTGCAAAGCAGCATAAGCCCCAGGTATATAAGTACAATCGGCGGTGCAAAATTAAAGAACACCTGTGCCTTTTTTCCTTTAAAAATCTTAGGCAGATTTACTAATACTGCGGCTGCAAATATAAGTGCCGCAAGGTATAAAAATCCATCTTTTATCATGTATAAATTCTCCTTATGGTTAATTTATAACATATTCTGCCCATTTTTCTGTAGTATATAACTAAATTTGCGGAAGTAAATGTGATGCAATCTGTCGTCACACACTTACTCCCACAAATTTAATTATAAACTTTTAAGTATCTCCAGCAGATATTCCCAAGTCCGCTCCACTGAAGCCACATTCATACACTCATCAGGCGTATGCACACTTTCAAGTGTCGGTCCAAATGATATCATATCTACTCCCGGCATTTTCCCGGCAAGTATGCCACATTCGAGTCCAGCGTGGATTGAGGTCACTTCCGGTTCGTGGCCGTACACATTTGTAAAGCTATCAACGCATATCTTTCTTAACTGCGAATCACTCTTGTATTCCCACGCAGGATAGTCCGACATTGTGACTACATTTCCTGACAAATGTTTTACAAATGTATTAACTCTCTCAAGCAATAATTTCTTTCCAGCCGCTGTATTGCTTCTTATAAGATATTTGTACACGAGCTTGTCATCTTCAAGATACGCTGTGCCCAGATTAAGTGAAGTCTGCACCATACCGTTGATTTCCTGACTCATTCTGTACACACCATCAGGACTTAACCAGAGGGCATATATTACATTTTCAGTGCTATGGAAATCGAGGACTTTGTCTGCTGCAGCGTCTGTCTTTTCAACCTCAATCTTAGCATATGGCTCTGTCGCTCTGATTTCCTGCATCCACACATCCTCACTCTCTTTGATGCTTTGTTCAAATGTTGTGGCATCGCAGCTTCTGACACTTACAACTGCCTTTGCTTCTTTTGGAATTGCATTTTCCTTGCCACCACCTGAAAACGACACAAGACGGAAATCTGCTGCCCCGCTGGCATGTGAAAGTAATGAAGCAAGCAATCTTATCGCATTAGTATGCTGTTTGTGAATCTCAACGCCGGAATGACCCCCGGCAAGCCCGCTTATCTTAACCTCAAAGCAGACCTGGCCATTTCCTGCAGCATCTGATGCATTGTCATCCTGCTCTCCACCTGACACCCAGCCCACTGCATCCTCATACACAACCGGAATGTCACACTCAGCTCTTACACCACCAGCACAGCTTACATACAATATTCCCTCATTTTCAGAATCAATATTGATAAGCCTCTTTGCTGTAAGTTCAGAAGTGTCGAGGTCTCTTGCGCCAAGCATTCCAATCTCCTCATCACTTGTAAGCACTGCCTGTATCGGAGGGTGTGCAATTGTATCCGAAGCAAGCACTGCCAGTATAAATGCAACAGCAATTCCATCATCAGCGCCAAGCGTAGTGCCGTCAGCCCATACCATCTTACCATCGGTGCAGGCCTTAATGCTCTGCACACTCATGTCAATATCGCAATCCGGCTCTTTCTCACACACCATATCAAGATGTCCCTGCAAAATCACAGGCTCACAGTCCTCATATCCAGAAGAACCAGCCTTAAATATAACAACATTATCAGCCGCGTCCTTCCTTGCCTTAAGCCCATGCAACTTAGCAAACTCCAGACAATAATCCGCAATCATCCCGGTATTCCCTGAACCATGCGGAATCGCACAAATCTCCTGAAAATAAGAGAAAACCTCTGATGGTGATAACTCATTTATATCCATATAAAGCCTCCTAAACCTACTTTTTCATCAATTTTCACAATCTGATAGGTCTTTTTTACATTGTTAGTTGGTTTATTATGCTTCTTTTCCCCTTAAATGCCTACTAATTCATCATATTTAGCAACATTAGTAGGTCTTTTCCTTATATGTTTACAATATTAGACATCTCTTGTCAGTCAAAAAACCTACTATTCTCACATAAATCATAAATTTAGTAGGCAATTTTCTTTTTTCTCCACTATTTTCATCATAATTTCTTCTAAATAAACCTACTAATTCATCACATTTAACAACATTAGTAGGCTTTTCCCTACTTATGCGCTGATTTCATGTGCTATTTGACACTATCCCAAATGAACAAAGCCCCACAACATACACCAATAGCAGCACCTGCAGTGCAACGCCCAGGTGCGTCCGCACACCACCCCTTGAAGGGCAGTTGCCACATACTCCCAGCTAAACTTCCCATGAGGTAAACACTCTCTGCCGTGCTGTCAGTACGGAACATATACTTGAGTCTGACGTGCTGTGCATAAGTTAATACCGCTATCTGCAAAAGTGCAGTGCGGAAAATCTCGTTCAAGCGAAGCGCGTTTGATTTTCCGTACTGTAATAAACTATGCAGATAGCGGTATTTACTTATGCTAAGCTAAGGAAGCCCGAAAGTATATATTCTGTACTGCCATCACCGCAGAGCAGGCTGTCTACACCCTACACATGCAATATCTCATGAGCCCTATGTGACAACGGTTTCTCAAAATACTCCTCATAGCACTGCTTAACCGATGGATTCTCATGTGAGAATCTAATATTATCGCGCTTATCAAGCCCGTACAGCACATGACGGCGCTCCTCAACCATCACAGCGTCTTCCTTGTAAGGCTGTCCGCCACCGTTGATACAGCCGCCCGGACATGACATTATTTCAACGAAATCGTAGTGAACTTCGCCCTTCTTTATTGCATTCATAAGGTGTCTTGTATTGCTAAGTCCACTGGCAACAGCTACATTTATACTTGTTCCATTAAGGTCAAATGTTGCTTCCTTCCATCCCTCAAGACCTCTCACTGACTGGAACGCATCCGCATCAGGATTATTTCCTGTCACAAGGTAGTAAGCACTTCTTAGCGCCGCCTCCATAACACCACCTGTTGCGCCAAATATAACGCCTGCGCCTGTTCCTTCACCTAAAGGATTGTCGAACTCGTCCTCATCAAGTTCTTCCGGCTTTATGAAAAATGCTTTGAACATTCTTGCAACTTCTCTTGTTGTAAGAACCGCGTCAACATCCTTGCCGCCGTCCCATGTACACTCGTCCTTCTTTGCAAGACAAGGCATGATTGATACGCAGAATATCTTATCCGGGTCAACCCCTAGCTTTTCTGCATAATACGACTTTGTTATTGCACCAAACATCTGCTGTGGTGACTTTGCTGTTGAAAGTCTGCCTGCCATCTCAGGGTACTCGCTCTTTACGAATTTCACCCATCCCGGACAGCATGATGTGAACATTGGAAGTCCTGACTCTTTGATTTCCGGAAGTCTTTCAAGGAACTCGCTTCCCTCCTCCATGATTGTCATGTCTGCTGCAAATGTTGTGTCAAATATATAATCAAATCCTATTCTTCTAAGTCCTGCAACAAGTCTTTGTGCTGTCGCATATTCCTTAGACATACCAAAATCTTCGCCCCATGCTGTTCTTACTGCAGGTGCAATCTGTACTACTGTAATGATATCCTCATTTTCAATCGCATCAAGTACGATTCCGACATCATCTCTCTCTGTAAGTGCACCTACAGGACAGTTGCTTACACACTGACCACAAAGTGTACATGCAGTCTCCGCAATATTCCTGTTTGCACGCACATTTACAGTTGTACGCGAACCTGTATTTACAACATCCCATATGTGCATTCCCTGAATATTATCACATACCTGCACACAACGCATACATTTAATACATTTCTGGGCATCTCTGATAAGCGGAAATGTTTTATCCCAATTATCTTTTTCTAAGATTGAATCATATGGCATCTCTGATATATTAAGTTCATTAGCAATTGACTGTAACGCACAGTTACCACTTCTTATACATGTACCACATTTGTAATCATGCTGTGAAAGTATGAGCTTTACATTAGTCTTTCTTGTTGTACGCACTTTTCTTGAATTAGTGTAGACAACCATGCCTTCTTCTACAAAGTTATTACATGCTGTAACACATCTGTCAGTACCCTCTACTTCAACAACACATACACGACATGCACCGATTTCGTTGATTTCCTTGAGATAGCAGAGTGTAGGTATTGTCTCTCCTATTGTTCTGGCAGCTTCAAGAATGGTAGTTCCTTCTTTTACTGATACAGCTTTACCGTTAATAGTTAAATTTACCATTGTTTCTCTCTGCCTCCTCTGAATGAACCAAATCCAAAATGATCACATCTTAAGCAGCGTCCAGATTCCTGACATGCTTCCTCGCATGAAAATCCATACTCAATAGGTTCAAAGTCTTTCTTTCTGTCTGCGGCATCACGCAGTGCAACCTCAACTCGTCCGCAAGGTACCTTGTCCTCATATCCGGCATAAGGTATCTCTACATCTGAAGTTATCTCGTGATGGTAGCCAAGATATTCATCAATGTTGGCTGCCGCAACCTTTCCGGCTGCTATAGCCCTGATTACTGTTGCAGGCCCTGTTACGCAGTCTCCTCCTGCAAATACTCCTTTATGTTCTTTAATCTCGCTTGTATCAAGTGCCTCGATTGTTCCTCTCTTGACTGTAACGCCATGCTCCTCAAAATATCTTGTCTCGATACCCTGTCCGATGGCAACTACGATAAGGTCACAAGGAATAAGGACCTCGTCCTTAGCTGCAGTCTTAGGTGATGGTCTGCCGCCTTTTATCCTGCTTATCATCTGTGGCTGAACCCATAAACCAACTGCTGCGTCATTTTCATCTTTCTCTATTCTGACTGGTGACATAAGTTCAAGAACATCACAGCCCTCTGCCTCTGCACCTTCAACCTCTTCCGGAAGCGCCGTCATGTCGGCTTTTCTTCTTCTATACACAATGCTTACTTTCTCAGCACCTAATCTTACAGAAGAACGGGCAACATCCATTGCTACATTTCCACCGCCAATAACAACCACACGCTTGCCGGTATAATCAGGCATCTCATCATCACCAATTGCACGAAGCATTTCTACTGCTGATGTTACGCCTGTTGTAGCATCCTCACCATCAATTCCAATCTTCTTGTCTGCATGTGCTCCGATAGAAATGTATACTGCATTATATTCTTTATTAATATCCTCAAGCGTAATGTCTGTTCCTACGCTTATATTTTTCTTGACTTCTATTCCTGTAGACAATATAGCGTTAATCTCCGCATCCAGCTTTTTTCTAGGAAGTCTGTAGTTAGGAATTCCATATCTTAACATTCCACCAAGCTGCTTTCTCTGCTCAAATATAGTAACCTTATGCCCCATAAGAGCCAGATAATATGCGGCACTGAGTCCTCCCGGACCACCACCGATTATTGCAACCTTCTTACCTGTTGGCTCATTACATGCCGGAACCGGAACATCACCGGCATTATCAACTGCCATTTTCTTAAGTCCCCTGATGTTGACCGGCGCGTCAATAAGTGTTCTCTTACATCTGTTTTCACATGGATGCTCACAAATGTATGCGCATGTTGTAGGCATTGGATTGTCTCTTCTTATAAGACGAACCGCGTCTGCATATCTGCCTTCATGCACAAGTGCTATGTATCCCGGTATATCTACTCCTGCCGGACATGACTTCACACATGCAACCGGCTGATTACTGTTACATGAACAAAATCCTCTCTCAATATGTGACCTAAAATCATCCTCGCAGCCATCAATACATTTTAGTACAAGCTTTGCTGCCTCATATCCGATTGCGCAGTCAGCGGAATAATAGATTCCCTCTGCTGTAAGCCTGATAACATCAAGAGTTTCCTCTGTTGCGTTACCATCAAGCACATCATCAAAAAGTCTCGCAAGCTGTCTGAGTCCCACACGGCATGGAACACATTTGCCACATGACTGTGCAAGACACATTTTTATAAATGACCTGGTAAGGTCGATAGTACACAGTCCCGGTGGACTTGCTACTATTCTTCTCTCCAAATCCTGATATAAAGACTCCATTGTAACCTGAGCCTTATCCTTGGTTATAATCGTTAATCTGCTCAATTTCCGCTCCATTTCTGCATATTGCGTGTGTCGTATTACTGCTCGCCAGTATACCGCTTAGGTAGTTCTATGTAACATTTTACACAATAAATGTTAATTTGAAAAGGAAGGTTATTTTTTTCACACAATAACCTTCCTTCATCCATTACTTATGGTCGCACTTCATGCACTGGCTCGTTTCTTTGTCAGTTTCTTTCTTGTAAAATGCGCATGACCAGTCGCATATACTTTGCAATATCGGCATTACAGATAAGCCCTTTTCCGTAAGTGAATATTCAACTCTTGGCGGAATCTCGTCATATGATTTCCTTGAAACAATATCATCAGCAATCAATGCTTTTAATGTTGTTGAAAGAACTGCATCTGTAATATTCACCAGTTCTGCCCTTAACTCACTATATCTTAATGTCTTCTTATCCGCCAGAACACATATAACTCTTGATTTCCATTTGCCTCCAAATACTTCCAGCCCGTATTCCAATGGACATCTGATATCTGATTCTAATTTCTTGTGGTACATACATCTCTCCTTTGTTTTTGGCATTTCTTTATAATATCATAATAACAATTATTTTAAAATCAAGTGTGTATGTCAGATTTTTATATATTCATCGTCATATATGGTGGAATGCAGATAATTCCATCTTTCACGATTAAATTTTTTGGATGAATAATATAGCTTTCGTATTCGTTTTTCCCAAATTCTTCGCAGATGGTAGACTTTCCAATACGTCTGGCGCCTTCTATCAGTAAAGCTTTTTTCCCCTGACATTCATTTTTCCATTTCAGTAGTTTTTTATATATTTTTCTTTTTAATATCATGGTTCCTCCAGATTATGCGCATATATGTTAGTTCTAATTTTTATGATTATACGCACATTCTAAACAGGTTTTGAATTTCTTTGCAGGGAGGCTTTTATATGTCAATGAATATTAACAGTTTGATTCGGACGGAGATTTACTGAATGCAAACGGTGTTGCAGGTATGGATGTTACTGTAATCGTTTAAGTGGTACATGGACTTTAGAACAATATGAAGGACAGTACAGATCTGCTATGTACGCAGCCGTAAAATCAGCCAATCCAAATTGGAAGCCCGGACAACCATTTGATACAGGCATTCTTGATAATGTCACAAGAGAATCCGTAGAAGCTACACTTGTCCAAAATGGTAACAGACTCGTTCGTAATTCTATTGATGTATCGGTATAAAAGGGAGAAACGTATAGACTTCAAAAAGGCGGCAAATCATCTCAACATATTGTTGATGATTTGCCACCTCGACTTTTAACACTGATACCGTATCCACACCGCATCACTGTCAAATTTTTTAGAAAGATAGGAAAGTTCATCCGCTGCAGTTTTTCAGGTTGTCCCTGTCTTTACATCTTCTGTTTGCTCCACAACCTGCTTTTCTGTGGTTTCCTTAGCATTATTTTTCCGTATATTACCGGTATAAGCATTTGTGTAAATATTAGAGTAATTGTTTACACCTGTAACTGCCATACTAACATCTCCTTTCGTATTACAAAGCTTTCATTACCTTTTATTAGCATAATAATCCCAAATACCATTAAGCATTTTCCGATCACCATCTGATACATTCAGATTTAGCCTTAAATCTTTCCAGTCACCCGAATACTGCTGCGATAATTTCTGGTTATCCGACTGGATGGCGGATAAAAATGCCTGATATGCCGAATTTTTGATAACCCCCTTTTCTTTAGATTTTGCAGTATTTTCCCGGTTCTCACCTATGTTCTGTTCATTTGCTGTCTGTTCACTTCCTTTATGGTAAACTACCGATGGTGTAAAATCCTGTAATTCTGACCAGATTTCTGTGGAAGTTGCCATAAAATTACTGTGGTTTTCATATGCCTGATTCAGCATATCCAGTTCTTTTTCTTTGGTTAATTCCTCAATTTTGCCCGATTCTGTCACATAATACTCCAGCTCATAATCTTGTTCCGCATATTTTTCTTCAATGCTGTTTTTCATTTTGTTATATGCTGTCGCCATTCTGTTTACATGATGTTCAAAGGAATCGGACTTTACACTCTCTGTATCTTCTTTGACAAATATATCCGTCACTTCCCTCTCAAAACGGTTCTGATAATCCATAGAGCTGACAGAAGATAAATACCTAAATCTCTCCTGCCCCGTTTTAGAAATAGATACTGTATCTGTATACTGTGTCATTTTCTTTTCTAAATCTGCTGGAAAATTTTGCTTCGTATTTTTCCTGCTGTTATGTTCGATTGCAGAATATGTAATATTTGTATTATTGT
>ERZ791812.166-NODE-166-length-41570-cov-105.303360_pt1 | contig 41570 bp, 33 predicted proteins | sample MGYA00510303_ERZ791812 | MGnify/ENA primary metagenome ERZ791812 (study PRJEB30046, sample SAMN00791985) | human gut metagenome | study: EMG produced TPA metagenomics assembly of the A metagenome-wide association study of gut microbiota in type 2... | reverse complement strand
GTTAATTAACTCTCTCATTTTCAATCGATTACATAAGAATTAACAGAGTATTGATACTTATTTCAACCTCCAAAAAGAGGAAGTAACAGAGATAAAAGACATATCTATGTAAACAATATTCCAGGAAATACATATTCGCCTGAAATGCTAGAAAAACGGGGCATAAAGAGATTTTAAATTTTCCCTTAAGGAAAAATAAAAATATCCTTAAGAGAAAATATATTTTTCCTTAAGGGAAGGAATTAATCCCCTTAAAGGCTTTTTGGGCTCACACCACACCTGTAAAGATTCCATCACAAGACAAAATTTTAATCGGTCAAGCAAAGAGCAAACCAATATGGTTTTGCCTTCGCTTGACCGATTGTCATATATTCATTGTTTATTAAGAGAGTTTCTTCCTAACAAAAACTACAAGCGGCTCTTTTCTTCATTGCCGGCTCCCGTACCCTTATACTTACTGCGCTTGGCATTGAAATTATACGTAACCTGCAAAGAGATGCTACGAGTATAGTTGTAGCAGTCTTTCATGGTACCCGAACCCTGTCCGTACATCGTCCAACGTTCCTTTGTAGTCTTGAAGATGTCATTTGCAGAAAGATAAATGATCCATGTGCGATTGGCAAACGACTTGTCAAACCGCAGATCGACGCTGTAATTACTCTTCATCATAAGAAATCCATCTGCATTGGGGGTTGCTGCATTCAGGCTGATAGCCGCGTTCATGGTTTCTGAAAGAGCGAAATTATTGTCGAGCAAGCACAACAGCAAAGGTCTGCTTAATGCCTTGCTGGCACCATACTTCCTGGTATCGAAGAACTGCTGTTTATAATAGAATCCCCACCTAGGACGAAAGATGCCAAGCTTTGGCGAAACATTGACAGAAGCATAAAGCAGCTGCTTATGGTCGAAATTCAACGACGTACTATAAGCAAATTCCTTTCCAGGATAGATATACTTGGTCCACTCTATCACATCCATCAGATATTTATACCCTGTGGAAACATTCAGCCACTTATATGTCATCATTGCCTCAACATTGAACACCTTCTCCGGTTGCAAGGTAGGATTTCCGCCTTCATAAAGGAAACGGTTGTCAAACTGCATAAAGTTGCCTAACTGTCGATAACTTGGACGATTTATTTTCTCGTTGACATTCAACTGCCAATTCCAGTTACCTTTGTTCCATGATATGCTGAGGTTAGGAAAGAAGTTGCTGTATCTTCTGCTCACATCATCCTGCTTGACTCCACCAGAGAAATAGTCGCGAATGATATTCTCGTAACGCACACCAAGATCAATGGTCCACTTGCTGAGGGACAGTCCATATTGTGCAAAGCCAGCAACATTTCTTTCATGGATATCCGTCTCTGTAGATGGCACCAACTGCTCTTCATTCAGGAAAGTTCCATGAGAGTCGGTCTTCGACAGCTCTGTTCCTAAAGAAACATTTCCTTTCCACAGAGGAATATTCACAACCAACTTGCCTGCCCACATATCGCTATTCTGACGATTGCTTGAGTGTACCTCCTGATTGCCCAACTCCTTGCTGCTTTCAATACTCTCGTCACTACGTCTGTTATTGACCGTATAGTATGTGGCATTGAAATCGATACCTACCTGTCCTATCTTTCCCACATAATAAATTTCTGCCTCATGTGAACCAAGGTGAGGCTTTGCAACCTTATTCTGCCCAATGCTACCCTGTGCCACACCATTCAGAAATACATCCTGTTGGCTAGCACTATTCGTCCTGCCATTCAACATGCCATAGTATCGATAAGAGCCACCGATAGAGTTGCTGTCGTTGAGCGAACAGTCGGCTGAGAGATATTCCGACAAGAAGCGGTTGTTGGTATCCAAATTAAAATGCTGGTCGTTGTGATAATGTTTGTCGGGCAAATTGATATCGGTGTTCAGATGATTATCCTCACCAACATGATAGTCCCTCGTCCATAAGCTATTGGCTATCTCGAATTTCCTGGTCTGATACCGGGCGTTGATAAGCTCGTAATCAGATATCCATTTGTTGTATTTACCCAAAGCATCCGCGCGTAAACTGAACCCATTGGCACGGCGCTCTTTGGTACGGATACGAATTACCGACTCCACCTCGGCATCATATTCTGAACCTGGACTTGTAATCACGGAAATCGACTTGATATTGTCGGGAGTGATGTTTACAATCTCATTATTGTCATTCACTCGCTTGTTGTTGATATAGACAATCGGTGTGCCTTTTCCAAACACGGATATCTTTTGTCCATCAACAGAGACACGTGGCAACAGGTTCAGGACATCAAAAGTGTTTGCCATCTTAGAAAGCAAGGTATGCTCTACGGCAACCTCCACTCCTCCAGGCGACATTTTATACTGAGGTCTTTCACCCTTCACTACAACTCCCTTGATTATCATCGTTTCAGGCTGCAATTTGATGATTCCCATTTCCGGATTGCTGTATATACGGCTGATTGTCTTATAACCAACGTATGTGATGCGGGCTAACACCTTCCGGGAATTACAAGGAATGACAAAACTTCCATTCTCATTACTCACACCATGTCCTACGATTGTGGAATCAATGGGCGACAACAAGGTTATATTTGCATATTCGGCAGCATTGCCACTCTCATCTACAATACGTCCCTTATAACGAAGTGTTGTCTTCTGCATACACTCCACCATGATATTATCCTCCACCTGCGTCATTCTGATGGGATAGAATCCTATCAGCTGCATGATGGCATCGGGAACGCTCTGGTTTCTGATGCTCTTGGTTACCCTGAAATCCTCCAGTTCATCATACACGAAATTGATGGTGTACTTATGCTGGCGGGCATTCAAATCCTTCAATGCCGCAGAGAACGACACATTATTATATTGTCGGGTAATGCGTTGGGCATAAGACTGCAGAACCCCAAACTGCAGGAAGAGAAGAAGAAGTTCTCTGATAAGCTTGCCGCTAACGGGCATTGTTTTCCAAAAATCTCTCATAAATATATCCTCCTATCTCACCATCAATGTTCCGTCAATATACTCTATCTGTATGCGGTCGAAAGCATTCAAAATCTCCAGGTTCTGCTCCAAAGTCTTCGCCTTGTTCCAGTTGAAGAAGAGACGGATGTGCTGGGCACCGGCATCTACATACTCCACCTTGACATGATAGAATCCAGATAGCTGAGCCAGAATGGTTCCCAATTCAGCATCATCAAACACCACCGGCTTCATATCAAGCGAATCCTTCTTCTCTGCTGTTGCAGCACGAAGACTGTCATTCGGCAGCGCCTGGGTTGTTGCCAGCTGTTCTGTCGCAGCCTGATCAGAAGCCGGAAACCCCAACCAGCCATTGTGAATCGCAGCCAAGGCTACCCCCGAAAGAAAGATGATGCCGACGATGGATGCGGCAATCTTCATCCGGTTGCGATAAGCGCCCTTAGATTTGCCGGCATCTATCTCCATCTTATCCTCGTGATGTGCCTGAACAAACTCCTTCCAAGCCTCATCCACATCCACCTCCTTCGGATTGGCTTTCTTGCCAGCCATTCTCGCCATCGCCAGTTCATGGAAGAACTCCTTCACTTCCTCATCGGCAAGCAGGTGCTCCACCTGCTCGTCGGTATATTTCTCGGGATGCTCCTGCATGTCAAAGAGCATCATCCGCTTTTCTTCTTTACTCATGTTTGTCATTGTCTTGCTCATTTAAATTGTTCCTTAATCCAGTCCATCGCCTTCGAGAGATGGTTGAACACCGTCACTTTGCTCACTCCCACTTCATCAGCCACCTCCTGATAAGATTTCTCCTGAAGATAGCGCAGACGGAAAATAAGTTGCCGGATAGGCGGTTCCAGGTCTTCGATGAGAAGCATAAGCCGATCGAGTCGCTCGTCGGTCTCTTCCGAGAGAATCACGTCGGCATCATCCAGCAGCAGCTTCGCCACCCTTTCCTTCACGCTCTTATGAGCTATCAAGTTGAGACAGCGGTTGCGGACGCTCCGCATCAAGTAACCTTCCTCACTCCCAGGCACCAGAACCACATCATCGGCAAGAATCTGGGCGAATACTTCACTCACCACATCCTTGCTCTCGTCATCATCCGAAAGAATGCATCTGGCCAGATTGTACATCTTCGCGTAATGCTGACGGAATAACTGTTCTATGTCCTTTTTTCTGTTCATATACTATCTATACAGTTGAGCCAAGCGAAAAACTAAGCAAAACATCAACTTTTTTGTTTTTTCCTTTAAATCCGAATCGAAATCACCAAGAATCTCCCCGGATTTGAATGCAAAAGTACACAATCTATCGGAGATAGAAGACAAATGGTAAGGATAAATCGATTTTCAGTTGATTTATTTGTTCATTCCAACATTTTTTAGTACTTTTGCCCACCAAATTACGAACAAGTAAATAAGATTGGTATAAAATAGGTATTACCAAGATAAAATAAAGAATAGATTAGATAAAGGAGAATAAGATTATGTCAACGATTATTTATCCATCACCGATATTCGGTCCGGTAAACTCCCGCCGTCTGGGTGTTTCATTGGGCATCAACCTCATGCCATCTGATGGCAAGGTCTGCTCATTCGACTGCGTTTATTGCGAATGCGGATTCAACGCCGACTTCCGTCCTAAGAAGAAGCGCCCTACCCGCGAGGAGGTAAGAGAAGGATTGGAGAAGGTTCTGAAAGAGCGCCACGACAACAACCAGCCTCTGGATGACATTACCTTCGCAGGAAACGGTGAACCTACGGGACACCCAGACTTCAAGGGAATCGTGGAAGATACGATGGAACTCTGCAAGAAATATTTCCCTGAAGCACAAGTATCCGTACTCAGCAACGCCACCTATATATATAAGGAGGAAGTGAGAGAGGCGCTGATGCTCGTGGATAACAACATCCTGAAACTGGATACCGTGGATATGGATTACATCAAGAAGCTAGACCGCCCTCAGCAGCCTAACTACGACGTGAAGGATGTAATCAAATATCTGAAGATGTTCAAGGGACACGTCATCATCCAGACCATGTTCTTGAGAGGCGACGGTTTGGACAATACCAGCGAGCATTTCGTAGCTCCTTGGCTGGAGGCTGTGAAAGACATCCAGCCTCAGCAGGTAATGGTTTATACCATCGCCCGTGAAACACCAGACAAGTTGCTGGAAAAGGCACCAAAGGAAGTACTCGATGCCATCAAGGACCGTGTAGAGGCATTGGGCATCAAGTGTACAGCCAGCTATTAAGAGATAATCAGGATAAGAAAGAAAAGCAAGTAGAAAAAAGAAAGAATGAAAGCGAAAAGTAATATCCTTATTATCAGCGACATGTGTGGCTACGGAAAGGTATCTGCCGCAGTTCAGATGCCTATCCTCTCTTATATGGGACTCGACGTGTTCAATCTGCCAACCATGCTCATCAGCAACACCTTCCCATACGGCAAGTACGCCATTCTGGAATGCACTTCGTATATCGAGGAAGCCTTGCAGAAGTGGAACGAACTGGGCATTCACTTCGATGCCATCACCACGGGTTTCATGGCTTCGGAGCGTCAGGCTAAGCTGGTGGCACGCTATTGCAGGGAACAGGCAGCACTGGGCACCGACATCTATGTGGATCCCGTGATGGGCGATTACGGCAAGCTCTATGGTGGAGCCAGTGAGAGTACCGTGAGATGCATGAAGGAGATGCTGAGCGTATCGCATCTCTGTTTTCCCAACTATACCGAGGCTTGCCTGCTGACGGATTCGGAATACAAGGAAGAGGGAATCTCGGAGAAGGAAGCCTATGAACTGATAGATAAACTGAGAGCCATCGGTTCCCACTCCGTGCTCATCACCTCGTGCATCGTAGAGGGTCAGCATGCCGTGGTAGGTTTCAATCATCTTACAGAAGAGTATTTCCTCCTGCCCTACGAAGAAATCCCCGTTCAGTTCCCGGGCACCGGCGACATCTTCTCCAGCATCATCGTGGGCAGGCTGAAGGATGGCGATCATCTCCGCCATGCCACCCGCATCGCCATGGATACCCTGCGCAACTGGATAGACATCAACAAGGATGACAAGGACAAGAACCGAGGAATTCCTATAGAAAGGCATCTGGGGGACTTGTAGATTGCCATTTAGCAAACACAGAAGCAAGGGAATATCAATTAAGTTATAATGGAAAAGAAAGAAACAAATACACACAGTATATTTCAGCGCCCGGTATGGGTAAGCCTGTTCGCCCTTACGGCTGCAATCTCGTGGGGATGGGCTTACCCATTGATTAAAATGGGAATGGAGGAATATCAGATTACAGCAGACATGACCGGAAGCAAGATGCTTTTTGCCGGCATCCGCTTCTTCATCTCCGGCATCATCATCCTGGCCATCGCCAGAAGTTCGCATCGTAAATTCGGATTCAAAAAGAAAGCTGTTCAAAAGAATGTCTGGTTCCTTCTCCTCTATGCACTCCTCAACACTACCCTTCATTATGCCTTCTTCTATTTCGGACTCTCGCATAATGCAGGAGCACGTTCGGCGATACTCAATTCGATGAGCGTCTTCACGGTGGTTATCTTTGCCTGCATCTTCTTCAAGAGCGACAGGATGACGTGGCGAAAGGCATTGGGCTGCATCATCGGCTTTCTGGGCATCCTTGCCTTGAACCTTGGCGGAAAGGAAAGCGGAAGTTTCACTTTCCTGGGCGATGGTATGATTATCCTCAATGCCCTGTGTGGAGCCAGTGCTTCCCTGCTGACCCGAGGCTTGAGCAAGAGGGTGGATGTTTTCGTAGGAACCGGTTATTCGCTGAGCATCGGTGGAGCCTTGCTGGTGATTCCTGCTTTGTTAATGGGTGGCTATCTGCCAGTCATCAGCCTCTGGGGCATCACCATCCTTCTGCTGCTCATTGCCATCTCAACCATCAGTTTCGCTCTCTACAATAAACTATTGAGCTGCAATCCCGTAGGAAAGGTAGCGATATACAATTCGCTCATCCCCGTAGTAGGAGCCATCACCTCCTGCCTCTGTCTGGGCGAAACCTTCTACTGGAAGTATCTGATAGCAGGCGCATTGGCTACCGCCGGAATTTATATCATCAATAAAGGGAAGAAATAAATTCCGGCTGTTGCCCATACGACCCAAATAGAAAGCAAAGCCAACTATTTCAAGATACCCGTTTCGCGCTCCTCATTGTTGATATTCCGCTGTATCTTACGGTATTCCTTTCCCAGATTGATATTCCAAGCAACACCGATACGGAACAAATTACCTCCCGAATTGTCATAACCACGAACCTGCTTACGGAGCAAGGCGTTGACGATTTCTGCAGAATAGGATTTCGGATGAGCCATAAACGGATTATGCATATAGAGCGTAAAATCGAAATCACCTATATGATAACTGGCTGAGGCAGCCAATGAAGGAGGATTATGTCCGATTTTCTCTCCCTCCATAAAGTTCCAACCGTTATCAGCATACAGCATCACAGTCCATTTTCCCCAATATCCCTGTAATGTTCCACCATAATTATAAGCGGTATAACAATGACTGTACTCATCGCCCTTATTGAAAAAACGGTCAATACCTGCGTTCACAGATAATATAAGGTGGTCGGGAATAATGTCAAACCGGGTATCATTCGTAAGATACAACATATTACAATGGGGCTGATTCGCCTGGGAATAAAGAAACTGATCATTTTCCGTGCGGGTGTATTTCGCCAAATTACAATGACGATTGATGCGATAATTCAAGGTAAAATCAGTATTTATCCTTGGTTTACTGAAAGAGAACGCAACCCAGTTCTCATATATACTGTTAGGCTTAAGCGAAGGATTACCCACAGTCCATTCCATACTGTTCTTTCGAATACGGGTATCCGAAATCATAGCTATCTGCGAAATATGCTGTGATAATTCACTTCCCAAGCGGATCTGAAACGAAGATGTCAAGGAATAAGCCAATGTGAGTTTCGGACGACAAAGCCAAAAACTAAATTCCTCATCTCCCTGTCGATAAGACTGATTACTCAACCCGAAGCCAGCCACATAAGTTAAACGGGATGTTCCTTCCTTGAATTGTCCCAAACTTCCCTTGATTTGTGCAAAACCATAAATACCCAATGAACGGATACCATTCTCGCTAACCACATCACCCAAATACTGATTATCCATATATTTCCAGTTCAAGTTGGTTCCTGCAGAAAAAGTAAAGGGTTTCAACCGGTTTTCATAGATAGCCTCGGCTATGAGCGAATAGGTCTTTCCATCTACCTGATATTGATAGGGTTCGCCCTCACCTTCATAATAGGCTCCTTTGGTGTGGATATAAGTACCCAAAACATCTGCCGACAAAGACTGATGCTTGCCCAATTGATGATAGAAATACAAATCGAGAGCAGGAGTAAAATCCCTACCCTTGCTGGTTCTGTAAACAGGATACGCAGGCTTTCCAGATTCTGAAAACCACATCTCATTCGATGTATAAGGCTGATTGCTGAAATCCGTGGTAAGCGTTGTCTGGAATACATATAATGCAGAATCAGCCAGATTATACTTCAACTGCAATGTATTACCATAATTTTGAGTTGCCACATTCATGATTTTTCGAGATATCTGATACTCAGAACCATCATGTAAAAGATATTGAGCATTCTCATTATATTCGGATGCCTTATTATCCACATAAGTCTGCTCATATAAAATATTCAATTGGCTCTTGCCCCTATTGACAGATGCATAGACATCGTTCGAACCGAGCTTGGTAGTTAGCGCATTAGTAAGGTTGAAGCCCAAACTGCCACCCGATGAAGCCCTGCGGGTATGAATATCTATCACATATGCAATATTCTTTCCATATCTTACGCCAGGGCTATCGATATAATCTACACTCATAATAGAAGCTACATCCAGCATCTGCACATCATGCATATTGGCGAGAATGCCATTGATACGAATCTGCACTTCTCCTTTATTATCGGTAGCAGAAATGGAACGGCCAGCCTCATCAACCCTGATATGAGGCAAAGCTAACTTTCCCAAAAGCGAAAAACCAGAAAAAGAACGCTGCTTCTGAATATCGCTTGGGAATATCAACTTGCCATCTTCCTTGTTGACTACTCGTGCCGCCTTCACAACAACCTCTTGCAAGGCTATAGAATCATTCGATACCTTCTGGATCTCCTGGGCACTTATTTCTGCACAAGAGATCAATGCCCACAGCATCACCATAGCTGTTAACAATTTACTTTTCTTCATTGTCATCATATACTTTTCTAAAACTTGTTTTCTGCTGCAAAGGTATCAAAAAGAGAAGACCGAAGCGAAAAATATGGCTGACATGAGTCTGACATTTATCAATTAACGAATATTATATCTAGTTTTATACCATCTTTCATAGAATTTCTGTACTTTTGCATTTGAATCTTTAAACAGTATATCATTTAAACAGAATAGATAATATGAAACTGAAAGCATATCATTCCATCCTCATCTTTGCCATCCTTGTGATGTCTGCGGCATTCTCCAGCGTAAGCAACTACCGCAAGGCACAGTATGCCATTGTACAAGATATGAACAAAGCTTTGGCTCTGACTCTTCAGGAAAATAAATATCAATGGATTACGCCTGATACCATCCAGAGCTACCGCTCACATCTCAGCATCGACCTGCTGAAGTCGACCAGTAATCTCTGCTATGTGATGGAAGACAGAAGAAGAGGCAAGAACAATTCCCAGTTGGTAAATAGCGCCAACCTGCTCAGCAGCAAAGAGATGCTCCTCAACGAGCATTCTATCCAAAGTTATGCTAACTGTTCGATGGCAGATGTTTTGAGTATGAGCAACCAGCGGACATCTTTGACGCTTACCCTCATGGCTATGATTTGGGCAATTGCATCGCTATACTATCATCGCAGAAAACAACCCTGGAATCATGAGGCCGATATGTTCGGCACCATGTGCTATTCTCAAGACGAGGATTCCTTCTACAATCAGGAAAGCGGACAAGCCATCAAGTTTACTCCGATGCAGCACCAGCTGATGCAACTCTTCTTCAACAATACGCATCATCAACTCTCCAAACAGGAGATTTGTGATGCTCTTTGGCCCAAGAAACCGGATGCCAGCGAAACGCTCTATACCTTGATTCGCCGTATCAAACCGGTGATTGAGCAGAATAGCAACCTCATGATTGAATCGGAAAGAGGCAAGTCTTATCGACTGATTATCAGATAAGTTCAGAAATGTCAGCCAAATGTCATACTTATTATTTGGCAGTTTTCAATCTTCTTCATACCTTTGCTGATAAAATATAAAAGAGGCAAAGATATGAAGAAGATTTTTTTGATAGCAGTTGTCTTGCTGATGATGATAAACTTCATCATCAACTATCAACATGAGGTTACGAAAGAGAAGCATACACCGATGACGGATTTCAAAACCAAGGTAGAGATGGCCCCCATGAAGGAATACAATGATCCGGACTTCGGCTACGTTGTCAAATATCCCTGCTTCTTCCAGCAGGAGGATACTTCGGTATCGGGATACCAAGGCTATGCCCGCTTCTCATTCACCAACCATGCCAACATCATCCTGGAAAGTTACGTTACCCCCAACTATAGCAACACCCTCCAGGCTTGTGCCGATTCTCTAGCCCAGAAGCTTCATTCGGAGAGGACGATGCAGGCATCGAATAAGGCATTCATCCTCTCCGGTCCTGTCTATGAAAACGGAGTAAGAGTAGATGGCTACAGTCATTACGATAAATTCATCAAGAGTGGCAGAATACTCTTCGGTTATTCCCTCACCTATCCCGACAGCTACAAGCCAGCCATGCCCCGCCTGTTCAAACTCATAGACGACTGGAAGGTTTTAGGGGCATATTAATCTGCTTTGAAGATATCCTCGTAAGCCTCTTGGAATTGTATAAATACAACAATCCCGAGGAAACGTTTCTTTAGAAATCTTTCCTCGGGATTTATCCACAAAAATATTACAAGAAACACTCTTACTTATTTGTCCGGCTCCAATTCCTCTATTGCACAAATGGCTTGTAGCTCGACCTTTTTAATGTGAGGATAAGTCTTCTTATAATTATCTGTCACATCTTTAAAGATACTCTCACCGTCACTATAGAATGTAGCCAAGACAACTGCTCTATAATCTTTGAAAGGCAACAAATACCAAACTTCTGTATTATCAGCATTTTGTTGGATGTTAAGAACTCCCTCCATACGAGTATTTCCTTCACTGTCAGTTATGGTAAGTCTTTTGGTTATAACACCAAAAGGATTATTAGTAGGTGTACGGAAAGTATAATATTTATAGAACTTGTCGTTCTCTATGGCATCGGCTGCGATAGCAGCGGAATCCTCGGAAGAAACGCCTTCAACTAAACATTTTCTATTTACCACATACATCGTTCTATATATCTTCCAACAGGCAGTCCAATTTTTTACTTCTACCTTTAAGATAGCAGAGTTTCCATCTGAGTCGGTTACGGTTATAGTAGCATTTCCCTCAGAAACCCCACTTACGTATATCTCCTTCTCTGACTCATTTGAAGAACACGAAACCTTGGCAACACTATCATCAGAAGAAGTTGCTGATACTTTACCTTTAGCTCCATTAACATTCACCTTGCTGCCACTATCGGTATAGGTTGTAAGAGTGTTAATAACAATCTGCTTACCAGTAATTATATCACCGGTTACTTCGTCTTCAGTGAGCTGGATTCCAGAATCATCATCGCTACAACTTGTCAAACAGAGCAAAGCTGCTAATGCCATAAGAATCATTCTAATTTTCATACGCTTCTTTATATTAAAGGATTATAACTAATTAATAAACGCAACTCGTTTTCAAAACTTGCATGAGATTTCTCTTTTTACTTTTTTATATTCTATCACTCTACAAGAGAGTATTACTTTCCGTATTGCTCAAATTCAATATGTACCAACAAGAAGTAGTGAAGAAATTCCTTGCATACTTAATTTTCCAAACAAAACGAGGCAACAGCGATGGAGTAAGCTGGAACTTCTGCTTATAATGAGGATTGATAAACCAAAACTTCTTGTCAACAACAGAGAATTCACATCTTTTTATCAATTTTTCAAATAACTCTATACTTGTTCTGCACTCTTTTATGCTCATCAGCTCGCTTATAGTACCATCTTCCTCTTTGCATAGTTTCAATAATGAATTATACATAGAGTTTGGTAGCAGATGTATGAACGGAAAGTGCGAACAGAGTTTGCTTCGGCAAATCTGTTGATGTCCACCAAACGGCATCTGCCATGCAGGGAATCCGACAAAGAGAACGCCTGTTGACTTTAGAAAACTTTTGAGGTGTAACAGAAATTTTCCTTTCGCTGGAACATGTTCTATTACATCATGTAATAGTATCACGTCAAACTTTTCCTCTTCATTGATTGGCGCATGGTATTTCATAAAGTCGCAACACACGAATGTGGCATTTTCGCAGATTTCCGAAAAGTATGCTTTCGCATCTATTATTCTGCATTCTGCTATGTCTATTCCGGTAACTCTACAGCCAAGTTGGGCAAAGGGGACTAAATTGCCTCCTTCGCCACAACCCACCTCTAATACTCTACTTTTCGAAGTCAACTTTTTGAAAGTTGATAAGTAGCTGACGTAAAACTCTTTAGAGGTAATTTCCAAGTCATGGAAGTACATCTTTCTATCTGTATGTCTTTTCTGCATATCTATATAATGTTTTGACCTTTTATCATATAGATACAAATTTGCCAAAAAGACTGCATGCGAAAAGAGACTTTTTACCAAGAGAACCTTATTCCAAACGGAACGGTAAATGTGAATGGACGTTCTGTCCAAGCATTCTTAATACAGCTACCATTCGGAATGTACCAATTCATGGTTGGTTCTATAAACAGATTCAGATTTGGTGCAAACTGATATTGAATTCCGATATTTGTATTTACAGACCATTGTATCGGGAGCGTCAGTTTCCAATCTGTTGTGTATGCAGACTTATCTCCAACGATATAATCTGCATCAGTTTTTCCATATATAGGAATCAGAATACCAGTGCCTACAGAACCATAAGTTGACAATCTCTTGAACTTCATAAATTGATAAGACAGCTTGAAAGGAACACCAAGATAGTGGAGCTTTTGTTCCTTGTCAACACGATAGCTGCCAGTACCAAGAATGAGATATGATTTCAGATAAGAATATTGAAGTCCTGTCTCTAAACTCCATCTTTTACCTATGTTTTTATTTACAGCAATGCTCAATGTTATTGGCTTGTCATGATGTTCTACTTCTACTATTTCTCCACTATTGTGGTCTGCAATATCTGCCATGGCTACATTTTCTGTAGTAGGGTCTGCCTGGGATATGCGATGTAGCTCTTTTGCATAGTCTTCCCATGTCGTGAAATACTTCTCAGAAGGGTTGGTTGGGTCTGTTGGCTGGTCCGGACCAGAAGGCAAATCATTAGTAATATCGTTACTTTTCATAAACTTACATACACTCTGTACAAGAGTCGTACCCAAAGAACCTGCAGCCAGTAATTGCCACTTATTCCTTTTGTGAACCTCAAGATTTTCTGTAATCCATGATTCCTTATAGAGATTAGGGGCGATGATAGAATCTTTTACCAAGATACTATCAGTTCTATTTACAGCAAACTGCTTTTCATCTCGCAATGTATCTGTTATATTTGCAATTATATTATGTTTTATTTCCGTTGTGTCATCACGCATTGCTGCTATTGTCTCTATGGTTAGTATCTTGTGATAATGAGTACATGGATTCTGCTTTGGGGTACAGTTTGTAGAGTCAACATCGTTCTTTGATGCTGGACTAACTGGACCTTTTATTTTACGTCTGCGTGTTATATTGGTATCATTTTCTGAAATAAGCTGTTTTTTGGTTATAAGTTGCTTATATACAGGAATAATGATGAGAACCAATACCATAATTAGTATTGTTCTCTGGCTCAATTTGTTTCTCAACAAAGCCTTAGCTCTCGCTAATTGCGAAGAAGAACTGTGTGGAGCTATATCAAGCAACTTTGCAATTTCCTGATGAGACAAACCATCTAGCACAGAAAGCTTGAATACCTTTTTGTATCCAACTGGTAATTTATCGATTTCAGCCATAATATCCTCGTATTGGATAGAAGATACTGTATTTCTACAATCATCACAGCTGTCAATCACACTTTCATCTATGTCTGATAAAGAAATATACCTAAATGTATTACCCTTTTCTTTGTATTTTAATGCAAGATTAGAAGTTATACTTGTAAGCCATTGACCGAATCTGTTAGGATTCTTCAAATCTTTCAAAGATACAAGCGCTAGTATAAATGCATCTTGGACAAGATCATCTATGACATCCTTGTCCTCTTTAAGAATATTGATACATATACCTTTCATTTTAGGATAATATATCTGATACAATGTGCTGAAAGCACTTTTATCTCCTTGTTTTGCTTTAAATACTAAAGTTTGTATATTTGAATCCATGAGTATATTATTTTGCATAATTTATCTATATATAGATATGAAACCAGCATGAATACTGCACGAAAAATTGTTAAAGAACATAAAAGCGCTTGATTATTTGCATATATCAAATATTAATTGTATATTTGCGGTGGAAATATAAACATCGAAGATTATGGCACTTAAGTTATATCCATTAGGCATACAGACTTTCGAGCGAATCCGCAAGGAAAACAAGCTCTATATCGACAAGACGGAATACGTTTACCGCCTGACTCACACCAGCGGTACCTATTTCTTCTTGGGACGTCCACGCCGCTTTGGAAAATCCCTATTTCTAACCACCCTCCAGAGTTACTTTGAAGGCAAGAAAGACTTATTCAATGGTCTTGCCATCGAAAAGCAGGAAAAGGAGTGGACAGAATATCCTGTGCTCCACTTTGATTTAAGCGGAGGCAAACACATGAATAAAGAACAGCTGGAGAGATATCTCGCATTCATTCTGGAAACAGAAGAGAAGATATGGGGTATCACACAGCCACAAATTGATGCCAATAACCGATTGACAGAACTAATCAATACTGCATACGAGAAATCCGGAAAACAGGTAGTCGTACTTATTGATGAATATGATGCACCCATGCTGGATGTGGCTCACGAGAAAGAACAATTGGATACCTTACGCAATATCATGCGCAACTTCTTCAGTCCTTTGAAATACAGCGAAGCAAAACTGCGCTTTGTCTTCCTGACAGGCATCACCAAGTTCTCGCAAATCAGCATCTTCAGCGAACTGAACAACATCACCAACATATCCATGAATGATGACTATGCTGGTATCTGTGGCATCACCAAAGAAGAACTTCTGATGCAGATGTCGGAAGATATTGAGGAGCTTGCCCGAAGAAGAAACATAACGAAAGAGCAAGTAATCGACAAGTTGAAAGAGAATTATGACGGCTATCATTTTACAAGATTCTCACCTGATATCTTCAATCCATATAGCCTGCTGAATTGCTTTGCTGAAAACAAGTTCGGATCCTATTGGTTTACTTCCGGCACTCCAACTTATCTCATCAATATGATGCGCAAATATCAGGTAGTTCCTACAGACTTCATCACACGAGTGGAGGCTGATGCCAGTGAGTTTGATGCTCCTACGGAGAATATGCCAACCATCATGCCGCTGCTTTACCAAAGTGGATATATCACAATCAAGGAATATCATGAAGACTACAACTATTACGTTCTTGATGTTCCTAACAAGGAGGTGAAAATGGGACTGACCAAGGCACTGATTCCATCATACGTCACACAAAATACACTTGCAACAACCAATACAGCCCGTCGTATCGCACAGGCATTGGATAAGCAGAATATGGAGGAGGCATTAACCTTACTCCAAACATTCCTGGGAACAGTTCCTTACTGCAACAACGCTCATTATGAGGGACATTACCAGCAGATGCTCTTCATCATATTCTCTCTGCTTACAGACTATCAGGTAGACGTTGAAGTTCATACACCCAACGGCAGAGTTGACATCGTATTGCTCACCCATACAGACCTTTTCCTGTTGGAGATTAAGTTAGACAAGAGTGCGAAGTCTGCGATGCAGCAAATCAACCTGAAGAACTATCACAAACGATTTGCGCTAAGCGGCAAGCCAATGACCAAGGTCGGAATCAACTTCGACAGTAAAACTGGGAATATCGAAAATTGGATAATCAAAAAAAGCATAAGATAAAAATATCTGCCTGCGACATCATAGAGGAAGGTATGGTCTATGCATAGATAAGACAGCTTTCTGATACATCTAAGAAACAAAAAAGAAACGTTTATTATGTCAATATTCAGTCGCCTCTTTGAAAGGAAAAGCAATCTCACCGTAAGCTCTGACATCAAGAAGAAAGATGCCAGAAGCAGGAACATTGCCTTCGTGGATACCGAAGTGGGACTGAAAGACCATAAAATACACGACATCGGAGCATTGCGTTATGACGGAGCCACCTTTCACCAAGCATCGCAGACGGCACTGAACAAGTTCCTGCAAGAAGGAAAGGTTGACTATATCTGCGGGCATAATCTCATTCATCACGATGCCCGCTATCTCCAACTCAACGGCATACTGATAGATACCCTCTATCTCTCCCCACTCCTCTTCCCCAAGCGCCCTTACCATCATCTGGTAAAGGACGACAAACTGATGAGCGAGCAGATGAACAATCCTGTCAACGACTGCGAGAAAGCCAAGGAGCTTTTGATGGATGAAATCGCTGCATGGAATCAATTATCAGAAAGGAAGAGGAAAATCTTCACCTTGCTGCTCCAGAATGAAGAGGAATTCAGAGGATTCCTGATGTATGTGGGAGCCATCGAAAAGGATGATGCAATCAGAGACGTTTCTGAATTCATTCTTTCTGAATACAAGAATCATATTTGCGCCCATGCCGACATTCCGGCACTTGCAGCCCAGTCGCCTTGTGGCTTGGCATACGCCTTGGCCCTCATAGGCACAGACGATTACCAATCTGTAACCCCAGGTTGGGTACTCTTCCATTATCCCGAAGTAGAACATATCATCTATATACTCTGCCATACTCAATGCACCGATGGCTGCGAATATTGCAACCGCATGCTCGACATTCATCACAACCTGAAACAACTCTTCGGCTATGATGCCTTCCGTACCTATGACGGCGAACCGCTGCAGGAACAGGCATCGCAGGCAGCAGTGGATGGCAAGTCATTATTGGCTATATTTCCTACGGGTGGCGGCAAGTCGCTCACCTTCCAGTTGCCAGCCCTGATGGATGGCAGAACCATACATGGACTCACCGTGGTTATCTCGCCTCTGCAATCATTGATGAAAGACCAGGTAGATAACCTCGCAGACCGCGGTTTCACCGATGCCGTAACCATCAACGGTCTCCTCGACCCTATCTCCCGCTCCCTAGCCATCGAACGAGTACAGAGCGGAGATGCCACCTTATTATATATTGCACCAGAGATGTTGCGCTCCAAAACCATCGAGCGCATTCTGATGGCACGGCATGTGGTGAGATTCGTCATTGATGAAGCTCACTGCTTCTCTGCATGGGGACAAGACTTCCGGGTGGATTACCTATACATCGGCAAGTTTATCAAGGAATACCAGGAACGTAAGTTTGGCAAGGATGCAATGGCCCGTAATCATGGTCAAACCCTGATACCCGTATCTTGCTTCACCGCCACTGCAAAACAGAAGGTGGTGCAGGATATCTGCGACTATTTCAAGCATTGGCTGGGCACCGACCTTCAGCTCTTCGCCTCATCAGCCTCACGTACCAACCTGCACTATTCCGTTATTCACGTAGATTGTGACGGCAACAAATACAATCTCCTGCGCTCGCTAGTGGAACAGGCAGATTGCCCTACCATCATCTACGTATCCCGCACCAAGCGAACCCGGGAACTCGCCCAGAAGCTGACACGTGACGGCATATCCGCCCTGCCCTATAATGGCAAGATGGATGCCGATGAGAAGATACACAATCAGGATGCCTTCATGAGCGATAAGGTTAGAATCATCGTTGCCACCTCCGCCTTCGGCATGGGAGTAGATAAGAGCGATGTGGGGCTGGTTATCCACTACGACATCTCCGACTCTCTGGAGAACTATGTACAGGAGGCAGGACGTGCAGGAAGAGACCCACACCTCAATGCCAAATGCTATGTACTCTATAGCGATGAGGACTTGGACAAGCACTTCATCCTGCTCAACCAAACCAAACTGAGCATCAGCGAGATACAACAGGTATGGAAAGCCATTAAGGATTTTACCAAGCAGCGTCCACATGTAAGTTGTTCGGCACTGGAGATAGCCCGCCAAGCCGGTTGGGACGACTCGGTATCCGACATAGAAACCCGTGTTCGCACCGCCCTATCCGCTCTAGAACAGAGCGGATACATAGAGCGTGGCAACAACATTCCGCACGTCTATGCCACAGGTATCACTGTCAAGAACATGGACGAGGCAAGACTGCGCCTCACCGAATCCCCCCTGTTCTCGGAAGATGAGATGCAGAATGCCATCCGCATCATCAAGTCGCTCATCACCCAGAAGCATATAGCCAAGGCACAGGATAGCGAGGCAGAATCCCGCATCGATTACCTCGCCGACATCCTAGGACTCAGTAAGCGAGACGTCATCTCCTCCGTTGACCGAATGCGCCAGGAAGGCATCCTTGCCGATACCCGTGACATTTCAGCCTATCTGCAAGACATCAGCGACAAGCAACGCAAGCCTCAGCAGATGCTGGAGAACTTCGCCAAACTGGAAAGATACATTCTGGAACATATCCCGGATGAATCGCTGCATATCACATACAAACAACTCAATGACAATGCCGTACATGACGGCATCAACACTTCAACAGAAAAGAAAATCCGCACACTGCTATACTTCCTGGCAGTGAAGGGTTATGCGCACAAGAAGGAAGACGGCGTCCGCAATCTTATCGTGACAAGAGACAAGGACATAGAGACCATCATCAAGCGATTCGAAAGACGAATTGAAGTTTGCCGATTCATCATCGAAAGACTATACAGCCTGGCTGAAGAAACCTGTAAAACTATAACAGAAGAGAGCAACAATAGCTCTTCTGTAGATTCAAAAGAGAAGCCTCTCCAATTCTCGGTAGTTGAACTTCTGAACGATCTGAAATCCAGCAACCAGTCACTCTTTTCCGACTTCTCTTCCCTACAGTTGGAAGACGTGGAGGAAGCCTTGCTCTATCTCTCCAAGATAGGAGCCATGAAGCTGGAAGGAGGATTCCTGGTACTCTACAATGCAATGGCAATTAAACGCATCAAGGAACCTCGCCTCCACTATAAGCAGGAGGATTACCGCATGCTCAATGAATTCTACAAGCAGAAGATTCAGCAGATTCACATCGTGGGCGAATATGCCAACCTGATGGTAAGGGATTATGACGCCGCCCTGCAATATGTGCAGGATTACTTCCAGATGGACTACCATTGCTTCATCTCAAAATACTTCAAGGGCAACCGGGAGACTGAGATAGAGCGCAACGTAACACCTTCAAAGTATAAGAAGCTCTTCGGAATACTCTCCAAGCGACAGAAGGAAATCATCGACGACCACGAGTCTCGCTGCATCGTAGTCGCTGCCGGTCCTGGCAGCGGCAAGACACGTGTACTCGTACATAAGCTTGCCTCTCTCCTGCTACTGGAAGATGTAAAGCACGAACAACTCCTGATGCTCACTTTCTCTCGTGCAGCCGCTACCGAGTTCAAGCAGCGCCTGATGCAACTCATAGGCAATGCCGCCCATTTCGTAGAGATCAAGACCTTCCATTCCTACTGCTTCGACCTGCTGGGCAGGGTTGGCAATCTGGATGAGGCTGGAGATGTGGTTAAGCAAGCCGCCGAAATGATCAACAATGGAGAAGTGGAACCCAATCGCATCAGCAAGACCGTGCTCGTGATCGATGAGGCGCAAGACATGAGCAAGGATGACTATGCCCTTGTCTCTGCTCTGATGAAAGCCAACGAAGAGATGAGGGTGATTGCCGTAGGCGATGATGACCAGAACATCTATGAGTTTAGGGGTTCCAACTCGCAGTATCTCTATGAACTGACCCAGACAGAGCACAGCCGTTTCATCGAGATGACGGAGAATTACCGCAGTCTTCGCCGTATCGTGGATGCTGCCAACGACTTCGCCCGCAACATACGTCAGCGAATCAAATCTACCCCTATCATCTCCATGAGTCAAGAAGATGGAGAGGTAAGAATCGTGAAGCATCCATACGAGATTCAGGAGAAAAAGGTTTATATGTATCAGCCTATCCTTGAAGATGTTACGCAATTACTAAGAAGTAACGCTTCAAAAGAAGACGATGCATCTACCCGCAAGAAGAACGAAACCATCAGCATCCTCACGCAGACCAATGAGGAGGCTGTCATCATGCTGGCTCTTCTTCACAGCCATAACATCAAGGCCAAGCTGGTGCAATCAATGGACGGCTTGCGCTTCTGGAATCTGGCAGAGGTAAGATACTTCTTGAAGAAGATAGACCAAGGCCTCAAGGAGACGAAATCCCCTATCATCCCTGATGATATTTGGGAAGCAGCCAAGCAGCAGACATTTCAAAAGTATGCCACCAGCCAGGCATTGCCATATCTGCGCCGCAGTCTCCAGATATTTGAGCAGACCAATCGTGCCAAGTACTACAGCGACCTGAGGGAGTTCGTGTTCGAATCATCAGTAGAAGACTTCTGTGACATCTCGAAATCAGACATCGTGGTCAGCACCATCCACAAGGCAAAAGGCCATGAGTTCGACCATGTACTGATGCTCATTACCCATCCCGAACATCCTACAGATGACATACTGCGCCGATACTATGTGGGCATGACCCGTGCCAAGCGTACACTAACCATCCACACCAACGGCAATCTCTTCGACAGTCTGAAAAGTGCCCAGCATCTCTATGATGCCCAAGCCTACGATGAGCCGAACGAAATAGTGCTTCAGCTCTCACACAAGGATGTAAACCTGGGTTTCTCCAAGCCTCACAAGGACGCTATCCTTTGCCTGAGAAGCGGTATGCCGCTAACCTACCACGACCATTGCCTCTGTCTCCCATCAACAGGCAGAGACATAGCCCAGCTCTCCATCAATATGAAAGAGAAACTAGGCAAATGGGAGTTGAAAGGCTACAAGGTAACTGCTGCCCGAATCCGCTTCATCGTGGCATGGAAGTCAAAGGATGCACCTAGGGATGAGAAGGAATCCGCCATCGTGCTCGCTGATTTGGTGATGGAAAAATAAGGTAAATTCATTAAAAATCTATCACCAAACGCTATTTATCCTTTCTTTTTATACACAAAAGTGTAATTCTTAAGCCACACTCTTGAGAAATACACTTTTGTGTCAAAGGCTTTTTCCTATAAAGCTATACTTTTGCAGCAGAAAAATAAAAGAATCAAGCAAAACTGTAGCAATATGAAGGAAAAAGTAATTTTTACCACAGTGTTGTGCCTCTCGGCTATGACTCCGATGATGGCGCAGAATATCACCGGCAAGGTGATGAATACCAAGGGAGAACCTTTGGCGTTTGCCAATGTAGTATTATTGAATAGAACAGACTCGGCTTTCGTCAAGGGTGCGGTGAGTGGAGAGGATGGCAGCTTTGCCATCGACTCTTCCTGCAACGGTGGAATCATCAAGGTGACCTCCGTAGGCTATAAGACTATCTGCAAGGATTGCACGGGCGAGAATGTGGGCATTATCAAGATGGAAGAAGACAGTAAGATGCTCGGCGAAGTAGTCGTGAAGTCATCACGCCCTGTTACTGCCATCAAAGGCAATGCCTTGGTTACGACTGTAGCCAACTCCCAACTTTCTCATGCTGGCACAGCAAATGATGTGTTGCGCCAAGTGCCAATGGTCACAGGACGAGACGGTAATTTCGAGGTGTTTGGCAAGGGTACGCCACTTATCTATATCAATGGGCGTGTCGTACAAGATAAAAACGAACTTGCACAACTTAACTCACAAGACATCAAGAACGTGGAAGTTGTCACCAATCCAGGTGCAAAATATGATGCTTCCGTAAAGTCAGTCATCCGCATTCGCACCAAACCATCGCAAGGCGAAGGCTTTGGTGGAACACTTCGTGCCCAAAATGGTTACCGTCACTATTTTGTGAGTATGGAACAAGCAAACTTGAAATATCGCAAAGGAGGTTTGGAAGTATTCACCAATCTGAATTATTATGGTGGAAAATTCTATAGCTATGAATCCACGAACATGGAGACGCAAGGTTCCACCAATTGGCTTCAAAAAATAGAGAGCTTTAACCACATGAGAAACAACGAGTTCTTCGGTAAGTTTGGACTGTCTTGGATGCTCAACGAACACCATTCCATCGGTGCATACTACATAAATGGAGCTGGTTTACAAAAACCTGCATCCGATTATACTTCCACTTCGTTTGCCAATGGGAATTTGGAAGATGTGGTTTCTCTGCTGTACGCAAGAGAACACATTCTGTGCCAAAGCACCATGCCAACATCTATTATAACGGAGAAATTGGCAAACTTGGCATTGACTTCAACATGGACTATATGTGGAGAAAGAAACGTGAAACTTCCAATCAGTCGGAAATAAACATAAACCATGAGAAAAACTTGGTTACCTCCACGAGCATCGGACATTCACGTATGTTTGCCGAAAAACTGATATTGAGTTATCCTCTTTGGAAAGGACAGCTTGAAGTAGGCAACGAATATACCGCCTCTCAGATGTTGAATGATTTCAACATCAATATGGCTACTATCGGAAATAGCAACACCAAGAGCGATGAGAAGAACATGGCAGGATTCGTTACCGTCAGTCAGCTATTCGGGAAAATCGCCGTAGAGGCTGGACTTCGTTACGAGCATGTCAACTTCAAATACACGGAAAATGGTCAATTCAAGGAAGATCAAAGCAAAACTTACAACAATGTATTCCCTTCTCTGTCAATTTCCACACAGATTGGAAAGACTCAATTGGCATTGAACTACACTAGCAAGATGCAACGTCCATCGTATGATGACCTTGACGGAACCATCAACTATATCAATCGCCTAACCTTAGGAAGTGGTAATCCTTACCTATCCCCTGTGAAGATTCACACAGTGGAGTTAATGGGCGCATGGAAGCAATTCTTTGTCAAGGTTGCCTACGAGAACAGAAAGAATGCCACTATTGGCACCACTAAACCTTATGGAGAAGATGGAGAGGTGAAGTTGCTCACAATGGAGAATACTCCAAAGATACAACAGTTACAGGCTTTCCTCGGCGCACAATTCCAAATAGGAATTTGGCAGCCAAGCATTAACATGGGCATCATCAAACAGTGGTTCTCTGGAGAGTATTTGGGTGGACACAAATCCTACGGCAATCCTTTAGGAATTGTACAGTTTCAGAATGCTATCCATTTGCCTGGTGACATTTGGATGAACATTGACATGGAGTGGAACAGCCGAGGAAACAAGGACAATATGAAACTTGGTTATTCCTCATGCCTCAATGCCAAACTTTACAAGGCTTTCTGCAAGGAACGTTTCTCCATATCACTCGAAGCTAACGACATCTTCAACAAGAGTAATCGTGACATAACATTCTACAACAAGGATGTTACGCTCTGGCAAAACGGCACAAGCGACAATCGTGCCTTGCTCTTGACATTACAGTATAACTTCAATACATCAAGAGACCGTTATAAGGGCAAGGGTGCAGGCAACGCAGAAATAAACCGTTTCTAATCTTTTTGTAAAATGAATCATCAAGTTAATATTATCATAGCAGGTGCAGACATGGGAGGCTTGATAGCCTCCTGTGCCTTGCACGAAACAGGGATAGTTGAAGTTCCCAGTAACAGCATCGACTTCCATATCTTGCGCCTCGAAAAAGATACGCTGACAAGGGAAGATGTGGAGGAATGCAACTTGTCGGGTATCCAATATGCAGTGAATGCCACCTTGCACGATACAGAAGCATCATTAGCTTTCGATGAGAAATGCAAGGAGGTGGGTATTACGGTGGTTCATGCCGTTAATCTTGGCAAGGCAGCATTCCTTGCCGTCGAAAAGCCCAAGGGATATCCTTTCTTTGAAATCATGAAGAGGAATATTAATGAGACTTCTGCATTCCGCAGAAACCTTGGCAAATACATCTCGCTATATGGCAAGTTTTGGCAGAAGCCTGTGCCTTGGATAGATGAGGCTGTCCTTTCACGGCAGGGGAATGGCGCATGGATAGCTGCTGGCTATTGCGTAAACATTCTCCAAAACCTTGCGGAAGGCAGAGAAGTGAAATACTTCCCGAAGTTCTATCTATCTCCCTTATTGGAAGAACTATAAAGAGTGGGGTTCCCTTTCTTTTAGCAAAAGGGAAAGGCAACTTAAATCAGCTGATAGTTCGCAGCATGAAACAAGGCTTCGGCGATATTCTTCACGCCCAACTTGGCGAAGAGACTTCGCTTGCAAGCCTTGATGGTATCCACCGACTTGCACATTCTGTCGGCAATGTCATTCATCGTATAGCCTTGGGCAGACAATCTCAAAACATCTCTCTCAGTCTCGCTCAAGGTTATGCCTTCTTTCTTTTCCCACTTGTGGCGCAATGTGGAATATTCAAAATAGCTACGCTCACCATTCTTCTGCATGATGATATGTCCCGGTTCATCGGTTGCCGCCAACGATACGGTGCAGAGGGCAAGCCAGATTCTTCCATCATCAGAAAGAAGTATCGGAGTGAGGTGATGATGAATCAATCGGCTATGCCTGCCATTGGTAAGATGAAAGTCGTACGAGATGGTATAGTCCAGACGGTCGCCCACAGGCAATTCGTTGAAAAGATCAAAACCTTTCTTGTTCACTTCGAGCAGCATCTGCAGGTCGGCATCCGGAACATGGTCTATATACATCTGATAGCCAGCCTCCATCAATTGCTCGGGTTCCAATCCGCAGAGATAAGCGAGGTTGTCTGATGCATAGATGAAGTCCTGATGAAAATAGTCGATGATATAGACGCACTGGTAGGTGCTGCGGGCAAAGGCTTTTGCCGCATTCACCAATAATTCAATCTTATCGTAATCTTCTCTGTTGATATGATTCACCTCGTTGGAATGGAGGAAGAAATCTTCTTTTTCTTTATTCATAAGCTATTCTAAATATTCCATAAAAATTCGTTCATTTACTTGGTTATAACAAGAAAAAGCACTATCTTTGTAGCGTTGATTCCCGGTAGCCTCTGATTCGTCAAGCTATCGGGTCTTGTTTTTATACGATTCTTGCCTACAAAAATACATCTTTTTTTGCAATTACGATAATGCCACATTATCTAATTACAGAAAATTAACCGTAAAAAGTTATAAAATTGCAATATGATGAAGGGAGTTACAAATTTTACTGCACAACAGCTGGATTACAAGTGCACAACACGTGTTGTGCGAGCGCATAACAGCTGATATGCAAGCGCACAACAGCTGTTGTGCGACTGACGGAAGTGACTTTCCCGGCAACATATACTTACTGTTCCAACGACTTATCCTACTTCTTCCGACAACTTATAAAGGCTTCTTACGATGCTTATTCCTATTGATAAGCAGTTCTAACCCACATCAATAGCACCGCTCATTCGTATCAATCAAACCGCTCATCCATATTAGTGCCATTTTTATTTGGTAGTTTAAGAATAAAAGATTACCTTTGTATCGCTAAACAGAAAGAAGAATACGATGGCTATAAAATATGAAATCCATTATCTTCCCAATGCTGGAGGAAATGAAGAGACTCGCCGATTCGCCCATATCTTTGAGCAAACAGCTATGACTGACAAGGAGATGATCAGCCGAATCGCCAGACATAGCTGTCTGGGAGAAGGAGAAGTTTCGTCCGTACTCATGAAACTGCGTGATATCATAGAAGAAGACCTGCAGGATGGAAGACGTATCAACATTCCGGAAATAGGTTATCTCTCGCTCTCGGTAGATCTGGATATGGATGAACTGAAGCCAGACAATAAAGTGAGAGCTGAATATGTAAGCGTAAGAGGCATCAAGTTTCGCCCCAATGCAGACCTGTTGAAACAGGTGAAATATAATACCCATTTCGAGAAATCACAATATACTTCCCGCTCCTACCCTTTCTCTGAAGATGCATTGAAGGAGAAAATAAGAGAGTATCTGAAGCATAACCGTTCCATTAACAGAAAAGTACTGGAAGCGGAATTTCATATCCGTAAACAGACAGCACTCAACTGGCTGAAGAAACTGGAAAAATCCGGTTTCCTGATTAAAGAAGGTTCCCGAAATGCGCCGGTTTATTTCCTGGCTGAAGAATAGGAGCCCATCGGATGATAGGTCTTATCATGATAGAACTCTCTAGATGACTGCAAGCCATAGCCTCCGCGACCATCCAGGCTTCATTACATTAAATCTACACCCTAAAGATAAAGTAATATGCCAAATAAAGAAGAAAAGAGAATAACAGAGCAGAGCTCGCTCTACGAACATCTGGAAAAGATGAGCGTGGATGAACTCACCGCTCATATCAATGCAGAAAACAAGAAGGTGGCTGTGGCAATAGAACAAGCATTACCCGCCATCAACCAACTGATTTCCGCCATCGAAGGGCAGCTGAAGAAGGGTGGTAGACTCTTCTATGCCGGTTGCGGAACGGGCGGAAGACTGGCTACGCTCGATACCATCGAAGTGCAGAACACCTATGGCATCGACGGTTCGCAGATACAAGCCATCTTCCCCGGAGGCATCGGCTGCCTTACACAAACCAGAGAATCCAGAGAAGACGACCTGGAGAATGGTTGGCACCAGCTCTGCGACAAGCATATCTCTGAGCAGGATTTCGTGCTGGGTTTCTCTGCCAGCGGCACTACTCCCTTCGTGCTCGCCATCCTGAAACATTGCAAGGAGGCAGGCATTCCTACGGGATGCATCGTCAACAATCCCCACGCTCCCATCGCCCAAGCAGCCGATTATCCTGTAGAGGTCATCACGGGACCGGAGTTCGTGACGGGAAGTACCCGCATGAAAGCAGGATCATCGCAAAAGATGATTCTGGACATGATCAGCACTTCCCTTCAGATAATACAAGGACGGGTGGAAGGCAACAAGATGGTGAACGCCAAGCTTATCAATCATAAACTCATCGACCGCGCCTGCCGCATCTTCATGGAACGCAATCCGCAATATACGGACTACGAAGAAGTGAAACAGCTGATTCTGAAAGCAGGAAGCGTGAAGAAGGCGGAAGACTTGCTGAAGAGTAAAAGCGATTTAGATATTTAGATAAATTTAGACCAAACTTCACCTTATATAAATAGAACTATCAAGATTTCACCTTATATAATAGGACTATATGGCAAAGAAAGCAATTGTAATGGGTGCCACATCGGGCATCGGAATGGAAGTGGCAAAACTGCTTGCAGCAAAAGGATGGCAGGTAGGAATTGCCGGAAGAAGAATCGAAAGATTGCAGGCTCTGATTTCGCAGAGCGGCATTACCTGCTACCAGCAAATAGACGTGACTTCTCCCAATGCTCCTGCCCAACTTCAGGAACTCATCGATAAGTTGGGAGGCATGGACCTCTACTTTCATAGTTCCGGCATTGGCTGGCAGAACAATACGCTGGATATAGAAAAGGAGTTGAAGACTGTGGAAACCAACGGCTTGGGATTCACAAGAATGGTGGATACGGCATTCAACTGGTTTGCTACTCATCATCAGAACAATTCAAAAGCCCGCATTGCCTGCATCACTTCCATTGCCGGAACCAAAGGTCTCGGTGCCGCCCCAGCCTACTCTGCCTCCAAGCGATTCCAGAACCATTATCTGGAATGCCTGTCGCAGCAGGCACGGATGCGTCATCTCCCTATCGCCATCACAGATATCCGACCAGGCTTCGTAAAGACCGACCTTATCGCAGGCAGCAGCTATCCGCTGCAACTCAAACCGGAAGATGTGGCGAAGCATATCGTAAGTGCCATCGAAAACGGAAAGGAAGTTAAGGTAATAGACTGGAGATATGATATACTCGTCTTCCTCTGGCGACTCATTCCTAGATGGTTATGGACGAGATTGAAGATTACAACATAACAACTTTATTCCTTTCTGATGACAATCGTCTTGAACCAGTCTTTCAATACTCCCGCATATTGATCCTGCGAATCAGACAGCAGGATGACAACCTGAGAACCATCTTCCAGCTTGGGTCCCAGACACATACCTTCGTAATTGGCAAAGGAACGCTTGGAAAGTGACAAGCCGGTTTTCCATTCCGCGAGCAATCTCTTCTTCAAGAAAGGAGTATCTGATGAAAACTTCTCTTTCAAAGCAAACTCCTCAGAATTCAAAGGATTAATCTGATAGAGTTTACACTTGCAGAAAGCCCCAATCTTAATCTTCGGGATAAAGGCCTCACGCTCCAGAACTAGAAGCTGTCCATCGGGCAAGGCACAAAGCTCACTCACCCCCATCACATAGATATCTGCTTTCTTATGGGTAGAAGGTTGATCCATCTGATAGGCATAGGGCGTCATATAACGAGAGTCTTTCTTGCTGCTCACTTGCTCGCTACAGTCTTCCTTGCCATTATTTTCCTTGTTACGATTTTCCTTTATCTTTCCCCAATCATACCTCATCAAACGAAGCTGGTTGGTCAATCCGTTTTGAGGAGTAGCAGGCTGTCCGTCTTTGCGGAGCGTGCTCTCAGAAATCGTCCAGAGATACTGACGGACGGAATCAAAAGCCAGAGACTCAAAATTATAATTTGGATAAAAATCAGAAGAAGGCCATCTGCTCTCCCAAAGGTTCTGCTGATAGCTAATCTTGGGAGCATTAGTCGAAGTAGGCAGAACAGGATACTCCTTTAAACGGCAATATCCTTCGCTTGTTATCACCAAGGTAGAATCAGAAGCCTTCACGATGGCTTCGTGGTCAAAGCCTTTCTCCTGCCCCTGCCAAAACTTTCCGTCGTTCAGCGTTCCATCTGTTCTCTCGGTAAATCCAAGGTTCTCTACCTGTTCCAATTCACCGGTCTTGGGATTCACCTGAATCCGGAAGTTGAAGTACAGGGCACTATCCGACTTGTCGCTTACCACTGCATAGATATCATCATGCAGATGAGCAATGCCACTGTAGTTGCCCGCAGCCACGGTTTTCGGAAAAGCTTTCTGAGAATTCTCTCTCACTACTTTCCAATCCTGTGCTCCAGCCAATAGACTGAATGCCAGGAAGATGGACAGGATATTACAGCGCAGCATAAGTCAATACAAATTCCATGGTTAACTCGAAATCTACATGCGCCATCTTTCTGCTCTTGAGATTCTCCACATCACACGACCAATCTGCCATCGTATCAAATGGCTTCACCCGCATATCCTCAAACATTAGATTTTCTTCAGAGAATAACTTGAAGACCGTTTCCTTGGCACACCAATGCACCAACTTGGCATCCAGATCTTCTGCCTTCTCATCCTTTCGCAGGAATTTGGAAGCGATGCGCTCTACCCTATCGCTGAAGTATTCGATATCCACCGCCACTTCCTGATTTTTGGAAAGGATAAGCGCAGCGTAACCCTTGGTATGCGAAACGCTGATATGATAACCACGGAACAATGGCTTTCCAGCCTCGTTGTGGGTAATGTCACCCGCATGAGAAAGCAAGCCCTTGGAAGCCCCGTTCGTCTTGAGCATCTCATACATTAATGCACGAATGGCAAGAAACTCCAGTTTCCTGCCATCGTTCTTATATTTCTCTTCCACCTGAGAGCGGTAAGCCTGCAGATGAGGATACTGCCCGAACAACTGTTCTACAGTTTCATCCATCTGCCATAAACCAAGACTCACTCCCGGATAAACTTCTCGTATATTGACAACTGCCATATTTTTTATATTCTGATATTGATGAATACTGATGATTACTTAGAAGAATCCTCCACGTTATCTTTCAAAGGATGTACCGTCACCTTAATCTTGCTGATGCGACGCTCCTCTATCTGCATAACCTCGAAAGTATAGTTCTTATAATCTATCTTCTCGTGCATACTTGGGAAATCGCCTTTAATTTCCAAGAGCAGACCAGCCAGAGAATCAGCATCACCTTCAACCTCCTCGAACTCTTCGTCATCTACATTCAGGATTTTGCAGAAATCAGAAAGAAGCGTTTTACCTTCAAAAACAAAGGTATTGTAATTTAATTTCGAGTAGAACTTCTCCTCCTCATCGTATTCATCATTGATTTCACCTACAATTTCCTCCAGAATATCTTCGAGAGTAACAATACCCGATGTTCCTCCGAACTCATCTACCACAATGGCGATATGAACCTTGTTGTCCTGGAACTCGCGAAGCAGATCATCTATCTTCTTGGTTTCAGGAACAAAGTAAGGAGGACGAATCAGGCTCTGCCAACGAAAGTTGGAAGACTTCGTAAGATGAGGCAATAAGTCCTTGATATACAGTACACCACGAATATTATCTGTATTATCCTGATAAACAGGAATACGACTGTAGTTATTTTCCTCAATGCATTTCAACACTTCTGGATAGGTGCTGCGGATATCCAGGTCAACAATATTCTGTCGGCTGGTCATCACCTCCTTGGCTGTTTCATCGCCAAAGCGGATGATACCCTTCAGCATGCTCTGCTCGTCCTTGATATCATTCTTATCAGTCAGTTCAAGAGCCTGTTCCAAGTCATCAACACTCAGCACATGATTTTCCTTCTGTATAATCTTTTCTGCAAGAATTCCACTTTTCAGCAAGATAGTTTCTAAAGGCCAAAACAACTTTCTGGCAAACAGAATTCCCCCTACACACCGGCGACAGAACTTCAGAGGATCCTGGCGGGCATACACTTTCGGCATAATCTCACCAAAAAGCAAAAGCAAGAAAGTAAGAATAACCGTAATAATCAGAAACTGAAGCCAATAAGCTTTAGGACCAAACTCTACGATTCCTGCGAATACATAATTAAGGAGCATGATGATTGTGACATTCACAAAATTATTGGTTATCAAAATGGTAGCCAACGTACGTTCAGAATCATCACGCAACATCTGTATTTTCTTATCGGCATCAGTCTTTTCATCCTCAAGTTCCGCAACATCAGTTGGTGATAAACTGAAAAAAGCAATTTCGGAACCACTGGCAAAAGCAGACATGCCTAACAATATAGCTGCAAGTACAGCAGCTACAATAACCCCGGCGGAAGGCTGCATCAGCATCACATCACCAAAGGCATCAGTTATGGTGGATATATCCAATTTCTGAGCTAAAAATTAATAATTATTGTTCTTTAGTAGCAGGGCGAGTACTCAACATCTCCATATTATCTACATAGATTTCTGTAATATATTGTCTTCTACCCTGCTTGTCATCATAGGAGCGGTAGCGGATTCTTCCTTCCACATAAAGGCGGTCACCCTTATGCACATACTTCTCTACTACCTTTGCAAGCCCACGATAAAAAACAAGATTGTGCCAATCTGTATGGTCTGGCACTTGGGTACCATTAGGCAAAGTATATCCTTTCTCTGTAGTTGCGAGAGAGACCTGAGCTACTGCCTGATCAGCTTCGAAATAATGAATGTCAGGATCTTTACCTACATTACCAATTAGCATAACCTTGTTCATGACACGAATCTTTTAAATTTCTGAATATTTTATTTCCACATTCCCAGATAGCGGAAATGGAAATTCTTACCTTTTGCAGATGGGAACTGGCTGCGTGAATCTACACAATCGCGCAGATAATCTACGATGCGATTGTAACAATCCAAACCTGATTCAGCTTTAACATCCGCAACGAAATGAGTATCACGGTACTCAAACTTTCCTGTAGCCGGTACCATCACAACACGCTTGAAATCAAGTGATCCTTCATACCAGCCTGGAGCCTCTTGAGCCAAACTGGCAACAACAGGATTCTCCATTCTCTCTGCAGGACTAGGAGTACGCAATGCTTTCTTATCCTTAAAATCCTGCATAGTTTGCGCCGTAGTCTTTATCACAATAAAATAAACACGTGGGCGTACCTTATATCTTTTTGGATACGTCAAATCGCTAGCGGCATATTCACGAACATCTGCCTCTAGCTCCGCATCCATCTCAATCTCAGGAATACTCTTTAAAAAACCAATAGCATCATCAACACTAGTAACTAATGTCTCCTGATCAAAATATCTTAAATATAAATTCATAAATGGGTATGTTTCTCGAGTTCAAAAAAAAGAGCGGAAAACGGGACTCGGACCCGCGACCCCAACCTTGGCAAGGTTGTGCTCTACCAACTGAGCTATTTCCGCTTGTAAGATAACAATACCAGTGAAGAGGAGGAGACTCGAACTCCCACGACACAATTGTCACTACCCCCTCAAAGTAGCGCGTCTACCAATTCCGCCACCTCTCCAACACTAAGCTAATTTAAACATTGTGCCCAAGACAGGACTCGAACCTGCACGTTGTGAAACACACGCACCTGAAACGTGCGCGTCTACCAATTCCGCCACTTGGGCCCTAAACTTAAACCTATCTTGGTTTAATACAAAAATGATCGAGCGGAAAACGGGACTCGGACCCGCGACCCCAACCTTGGCAAGGTTGTGCTCTACCAACTGAGCTATTTCCGCTTGTAAGATAACAATACCAGTGAAGAGGAGGAGACTCGAACTCCCACGACACAATTGTCACTACCCCCTCAAAGTAGCGCGTCTACCAATTCCGCCACCTCTCCAAGTATATTGCCATCAATTATCTAACCAAGATAAAACTTGATGTTGTTTTCAAAAAAAATGAGCGGAAAACGGGACTCGGACCCGCGACCCCAACCTTGGCAAGGTTGTGCTCTACCAACTGAGCTATTTCCGCAGTTTTTCCTATTACTTAGGAGCGTTCCTCTGAATGCGAGTGCAAAGGTACTACTTTTTTCTGAATTACCAAACTTTTCTTCGATTTTTTTGAAAAAAAATGTGCATTTTGCCCTTTTTAGTGAGCAAAACACACATTTTAAGCCTTATTTTGCCGATTTTTAAACTCATCCGGCAGAAAAATCGGGAAAATGGAAATTATACTAATCCATCCTACTGCGATAATCTTCGTAGCTGAAATCTCTTAGAGTTTCCAATTTTCCATCTAAATGTACGATTCCTATTGATGGATGAGTGATTCCATTAAAGGTATTTGTCTTTACCGTAGTGTAATGCAGCATATCTTCGAAAATAACATTCTCGCCTATTTGCAATTCATGGTCAAATTTCCAGAAGCCCATAAAATCTCCACTCAGACAACTGTTGCCACCTATTCTATATATATGTGCGCCCTCAGGAGCCTTCGTCGGATCATCAACCTCCAGGGTTTCTGCATTTCTGACAGCTGGCATATACGGCATCTCCAGACAGTCAGGCATATGACAGGTAAAACTGGCATTTATGATAGCTGTCCTGATACCTTTATCTTCAACCACATCTACTACTTGAGTTACAAGCGGCCCGGTCTGCCACCCAAAGGCACTACCAGGTTCCATGATAATTTTAAGATGAGGATAACGCTGATGAAATCCCTTTATTATATTAATAAGGTGTTCCACATCATAATCCTTCCTGGTCATCAGATGACCTCCACCGAAATTGATCCATTTCAGCTGCGGAAACCAAGGAGAGAATTTCTCTTCGATATGAGCTAACGTACGTTCAAAGACATCCGCCCCACTCTCACAGTGACAATGACAATGGAAACCTTCTATATCTGAAGGCAAAGTTTGAGGCAATTTATCTGCCGATACACCGAATCGGGTTCCAGGTGCACACGGATTATACAGCAATGTTCCGACTTCAGAATATTCCGGATTTACTCTCAATCCCAGTCTGATGTCAGAATTTGCCCTACGAACCCGTTCATGATATCGCTCATATTGCGTAAGCGAGTTGAAAGTAAGATGACTTGAGCATTGTGCTATCTCATCAATCTCATAATCGGTATAAGCCGGCGAAAAAGTATGCGCTTTACTGCCAAATTCATGATACGCCAGTTTTGCCTCGCTAAGAGAGCTGGCCGTGGTCGAAGAAATATACTCTCTGAAAATCGGAAATGTCTTCCAAAGAGCATAAGCCTTAAAAGCTAGAATAATTTCCATATCGGCACGCTCAGCCACACTCCTGATGAGCGACAGATTGTGTCGCAAACGTTCTTCCTCTAAAACGTAAATTGGTCGATGAATCTCATTAAAATTTGCTAAATTTACTTGCATAACTTGATAAATATTAATTTTATGGTGCAAAGATAGCTTTTTATCCCGAATATAATTGCTAGTTTGCGTTTTTTTTAATACTTTTGCATCATAAAAATCATTTTGACGATGAAATTAGCGATAATGACCAAGTCCACATTCTTTGTGGAAGAAGATAAAATACTATCCTCGCTGTTCGACGAGGGCATGGACAACCTGCATCTTTTCAAGCCAGGTTCGTCACCAATGTATGCTGAGCGACTGCTCACGTTACTGCCTGAAGACTATCTTCGCAAGATTACTGTTCATGATCATTATTACCTCAAACAGGAGTATGATTTAGCAGGAATCCATATAGACGATCCGCTAGCACCGGTACCGGATGGATACAAAGGCAAGTTCAGTCGCACCTGCACAGATTTCTCGATGCTGAAAGAGATGAAGAAGAAATCAAACTATGTGTTTCTGAAAAACATCTTCGACTGTATTGAGTTTAAAGATGAAAGGTCTTCCTTCAATCTGCAGCAGCTTGAGAATGCAGCCAAGGCAGGACTCATAGACAAGAAGGTATACGCCTTGGGAGGCATGAGTCTGGAAAATCTCAAGATTGCCAAGGAACTCGGATTTGGAGGAGTAGTAATCTGTGGAGATCTCTGGAACCGTTTCGACATTCACAACGAGCGCGATTTCAAAGAGTTGATTCTTCACTTCGAGAAATTGAGAAAGGCTATCAGCTAATACTGAGGTTCCCGAAAAAAGATTCATCCCCCTACATGAAAATAGATAAAAATAACTATTAATACACATAAACACTAATAGAAATGAGTGACAAGAACTCTTTTTTGGTATTCTCTGGTACTAACTCGAGATACCTTGCAGAAAAAATCTGCGCTAGTTTAGGTTGCCCACTGGGTAATTTGGTTGTAACCAAGTTCTCTGATGGTGAATTTGGCGTATCTTTCGAGGAGTCTATCCGCGGACGCGATGTATTCCTCGTACAGAGCACATTCCCTAATTCAGACAACTTGATGGAGTTGCTCCTGATGATTGACGCAGCAAAGCGTGCTTCTGCCCGCAATATTATTGCTGTTGTTCCATACTTCGGATGGGCTCGTCAGGATCGTAAGGACAAACCACGTGTCAGCATCGGTGCTAAGTTGGTAGCCGACTTGCTCAGCGTTGCCGGTATCGACCGTCTCATCACCATGGACCTCCATGCCGACCAGATTCAGGGTTTCTTTGATGTTCCCGTAGATCACCTCTATGCATCTGGCGTTATTTTGCCATACCTGCAGAGCTTACGCCTCAAGGATATGGTCATTGCTTCTCCAGACGTTGGTGGTTCTAAGCGTGCCAACACTTATGCTAAGTACTTCGGCTGCCCTCTCGTGCTCTGCAACAAGACCCGTGCTCGCGCCAATGTAGTAGCAAGCATGCAGATCATCGGTGATGTAAAAGACAAGAATGTTGTCATCATTGATGATATGGTCGATACAGCCGGTACTATCACTAAGGCTGCCGACATCATGAAGCAGGCTGGTGCAAAGACTGTTCGTGCATGTGCATCTCACTGCGTGATGAGTGGTCCTGCATCTGAGCGTGTTCAGGATTCAGCTCTTGAGGAGATAGTATTCACTGATTCCATCCCTTACACCAAGCGTTGCGCAAAGGTTAAGCAGATTTCTATTGCAGATATGTTTGCAGAAACCATTCGCCGTGTTGAGGATAACGAGAGTATCTCTTCCCAGTATCTGGTATAAGGAAATATCATCATACAAGTTTACAAGGAGTCTTTCTTTTTAAAAAGGAAGACTCCTTTTTTATGATTCCATTCTTCCCCTGTTTCTAATCTACATTCACTTTTCACAATTCACTTTTCACAACTACAATAACACTGTTCATTGTTCGATTTCAAACAAAAAAATCCTGTATCCCCAAAAGAGATACAGGATTCATATATTTATAATGTGACAATGTCGCTATTATATTAGTTCAACCACTTCACGTAGCAGAAGTCCTGACGGTGTGGCAACTTATCATTCTTAGGATACATACGTACGCCTGTCTTGAATGAACCAGCATTGATTGGCTCAATCTCAGCCTCGAATGTAAAGTTGTTACCCTCGTGACCAACCATCTTGAATGGATAAACAGCATAAATCTGCTTGCCATCCTCTGGCAGCTCCTTCAATACAACAAGCTCCAAACCTACTGCATCGTTCAAGCCCTGCTCATCGATAACATACTGAACCTTGATCTTCTGACCAGTCTCAGCAGCCATCAGCATGCAGTCGTCCTTAGATACAACGTGGATACCATCCCAACGCTCTGCAACGCTCTCCTTCCAGAGTGCAATCTCCTTAGCAAGTGCATTGTCGTTAGCGCTCAACTTCTTGAAGCGGGCAGCCTGCTTATTGTAGAACTTATCATAGTAGTCATCCAACTGGCGCTTCATTGTATAGTGAGGAGCGATAGTAGCAATAGAGTTCTTTACTACCTGGATCCACTCCTTGCTGAAGCCTTCCTTATTCTTGTTGTAATACATAGGGATGATGTCGTTCTCCAAGAGGTTGTAGATAGTAGCAGCATCAAGCTGATCCTGGTAACCCTGGTTCTGGTATGTACGCTTCTCAGGAAGAGCCCAACCAGCACCCTCGCGGTAACCTTCTACCCACCAACCATCAAGTACAGAGAGGTTGACAACACCATTCATCTCAGCCTTCTCGCCAGATGTACCAGAAGCCTCCAATGGACGTGTAGGAGTATTCATCCAGATATCAACACCTGAAACCAGACGGCGAGCCAAAGTCATATCGTAGTCCTCCAAGAAGATAATCTTGCCGAGGAACTCAGGACGCTGACTGATCTCGAAAATCTTCTTGATCAAGCCCTGACCTGCACCATCAGCTGGGTGAGCCTTACCAGAGAAGAAGAACAATACTGGGTGCTCAGGATCGTTAACGATCTTAGACAAGCGATCCAAGTCGGTGAAGAGCAGGTGAGCACGCTTGTATGTAGCGAAACGACGGCAGAAACCAATCATCAAAGCGTTAGGGTTGATACGCTCGAGCAAAGATACTACACGAGCAGGATCACCCTGGTTCTTCAACCATGTCTGGGTGAACTTCTCACGGATATAAGCTACGAGCTTCTTCTTCAATGCCATACGGGTATTCCAGATTTCTGCATCTGAAACATTGTAGATGGCATGCCAGATTTCCTCGTTGCTCTGGTCGTTCATGAAGTTCTTGTCGAAATATGTATCGTAGAGCTTACGCCACTCTGTTGCTGTCCAAGTTGGGAAGTGAACACCATTGGTTACATAACCTACGTGGTTTTCCTCTGGGAAGTAACCCTTCCAGATATTAGCGAACATCTGCTGGCTTACCCAACCGTGAAGCTTACTTACACCATTAACCTCCTGGCAAGTGTTGCATGCGAATGTAGAGAGGCAGAAACGCTCGTTGTGATCATCTGCATTTTCACGACCCATACCGATGAACTCATCCCAAGAGATGCCAAGGCGCTGTGGATAGCCACCCATGTACTTGCCGAAGAGAGCCTCGTCGAAGTAGTCATGACCAGCTGGCACTGGAGTATGAACTGTATAGAGAGAAGAAGCGCGAACCAACTCGAGAGCCTGGTTGAAGTTCAAGCCATCCTCCTCGATGTAGTCGCAGAGACGCTGCAAGTTGCAGAGAGCTGCATGACCCTCATTGCAGTGATAGATATCCTTCTTGATACCCATCTTCTTCAATGCGAGCATACCACCGATACCGAGCAGGATCTCCTGCTTCAAACGGTTCTCCCAGTCACCACCGTAGAGAGAGTGAGTGATAGGACGGTCGAACTCAGAGTTCATATCATTATCTGTATCCAGGAGATACAACTTGATACGACCTACATTCATCTGCCATACGTATGCATGTACCTGATAGTTTGTGTAAGGCACATCAACTACCAATGGGTTACCATTCTCATCATATACTCGCTCGATAGGGAGAGAGTTGAAGTTCTGAGCGTCATAGTTAGCAATCTGCTGACCATCCATGCTCAAAGACTGCTTGAAGTAACCATATCTGTAGAGGAAACCAACAGCACACATATTCACGTTGCTGTCAGAAGCCTCCTTCAAGTAGTCACCAGCAAGCATACCAAGACCACCAGAGTAGATTTTAACCACCTGGTTAATACCATACTCCATGCAGAAGTAAGCAACTGAAGGGCGCTTAGCATTAGGCTTCACATCCATGTACGCACGGAACATCTTATAGACGTTTTTCACCTTAGCCATTGTCTCCTTATCCTTAACAATAGCCTCCTTGCGGTCGTAGCTCAAACGTTCCAAGAGCAATACAGGGTTAGCATTACACTTCTCGTACAAGTCTGGATCAAGACTCTTGAACAAGTCACGACCTTCATAATTCCATGCCCACCACATATTGTGAGCGATTTCATCCAAGCACTTCAACTCCTTAGGAAGGCTTGATTTAATGGTTGTCTCCTTCCATTGAGGAGCATTAGCATAGTCTGCCTTAATTTTCATTGTGTTTTATTTTTAAGATGTATATTTTCTATCTTGCAAACATAGTGATTCTTGCAGAATCCAAATATTTGTTTTATGGCTTACGCCATCAAGAGAGAGATTATTATTTCTTCATACGAACTTCAGCCTTGCGCAGGGCAAGGTCATAAGCATCATAGTAATACTCGATAAAGTGTTTCCACAATGCTTTTTCTGAAAGAATCTCAGCATTTTTACGACACTTGTTCACCTGTGTCTTGGTGAATCCCGAGTACTTAGCTACGGTATCCTTGATAGCATCAGCTACCTCAGAATAATTATAGTCGGTACGCTTGATAACCTTCACACCATCCTCTATCTCACTGTAACTTCCCTTCTCTGAGTTAGCCCAAAGACCGAAGCCAGCCAAATCGGTGGTGATACAAGGCACCTTGAACGCAACAGCCTCCAATGGAGTATATCCCCATGGCTCATAATAAGAAGGATAGATACAGAGGTCATTACCCAACACTACATCATAGTAGCTCTTGTTGATAATGCCATCATCGCCTGTCAAGTAGCAAGGTAAGAATATCAGTTTCACCTTATCTTCCTTATTATTATGCATGTTGAAGTACTTCAGCATACCCAATACATTATCATGACTCATATTATGCAACCAATGGGTAATCTCCGGAACCTCCAATGGCGTGTCAAACTTCTTACCGCTATTCAGACGATCCAACAGATCCTGACGAGGATCTCCTACCCAACCAGGTACGTCAATGAATGCCAATACATTCTTCTTCAAATTGTTGTCACGAAGCAAGCGGTTCATAGCCTCAATATAGACATCGATACCCTTGTTGCGGAACTCGTAGCGTCCGCTGGTAGAAACGATGAGCGTATCATCATCCAAATCTGTACCCATCAAAGCATTGGCAACATCGAGCAAACGCTTTCTTGCCTCCTTACGTTTCTTTGTAAAGGTACTTGCTTTAGGTACAAAACTATTGTCAAATCCGTTAGGCAAAACGAAATCTACCGGTTTATCGAGCAATTCCTTACACTCGTTGGCAGTAATATCACTCACCGTAGTGAAACAATCAACATACTTAGCAGTCTGCTTTTCTATAGAATGCTTGCTTTGCATATTGAGTTCCTGCGCCATCTGATCACCATTATAGGCAAAAAGATAATCGTAAAGAGGCTTATTATTACCGGCAATACTACGACCGATACTTGTAGCATGCGTGGTGAACACAGTAGCCACCTCAGGAAGATGCTTGTTCACATAGAGCACACCAAGTCCTGTCATCCATTCATTTCCATGATAAATAACTTTCTTGCCTTTTCCAACTACATGTTTGTAGAAACTCTCTACTACCAGAGCGGCAGCATAAGAGAACATCGATGCTTCGTCATAGTCACCATAAGCATGAAGACTATCAACCTGATAGTCCTGCCATAGTTGTCCATAAATCTGGTCTTTAACAGCATAGTAAGGATTGAAATCTACTAAAACAGCTACTGGCTCTCCCGGTATATTCCATCTACCTACTTTAACCTTTAAGCCCTCTTTCAGAGCTTCTGTTTTCCATTCCACATAAAGCGTATCATCTTGAGAGAAATAAGGATTCACCTTTTCTCCCCAGCAATCAGGACCAATGAAGATTAGTTGATCCTTTAACCTTTCCGTAAGAGTCTTAGCTCGTGTTGAAAGAACGGTGTAGATACCACCAACTTTATTACACACTTCCCAACTAGACTCAAATATGTAATCTGGAAATAATCTTTTCTTTTCCATATATAATTATCAATAAACACCGCAAAGATAAATAAATATTTGCAAAAAAACGAATTAATCTTATTAAAATCCTAAAAAAAATGCAGTTTTCTTGATTTAAATGAATAACTTTGTCGCAGTTAATTGAAAAAAGAGATGAAAAGAAAGATTTTAGCAACATTATTATGCCTAATTAGTATATCTAGTATGGCACAAACAGACAGCACCCTATTCAAGGGGAAGATTACAAACAAAGAGTATGATGTCTATATGAATATAGACTTCTACCATAAGAACCTCAAGGTTCCAGGACAGGAACTGTTCGGTGAAATGCCCGGATATTTCGGTGACAGACGTGATAGTCGCAAATGGCTGATTACAGATGCTGACATCGAGGGAAAGACCGCTCATCTATCCATTATCAATGATTACGGGAGCGAAGATCTTACTGCCGACCTCATAGCCTTGCCCGATGGTAGTTACGAGTTGCAGCAGAAAGAAGGAAGTAACCTGAAAATTGCCCGAAACCGGAAATGGGTGAAGATTCCTAAAAAACTGAAATTCACCAAGCAGTAGACAAAGCACTCAGAATATCGCAGAAATGCCCCTCGCTATTATGGTAAATAGCGAGGGGTTATTATATTATATAGCAAGGGTAATTATACTAAATAGCCAGAGTAACTAAACAGAAAAGCCCCGACTACTTTCGTAATCGAGGCTTCTGAAATTGAAAGGAGGCGGCTACCTACTCTCCCGCATTGCATTGCAGTACCATCGGCGCAAGTGAGCTTAACTTCTCTGTTCGGAATGGGAAGAGGTGGGACCTCACCGCAATAACCACCTGATAATGGGTTATGACGTATTTGCACACAAGCAAACGTATAAGTAATGTTGATGTTGATCGTTGAATGTTGAATTACAACTTTCAGCACCATTCAGACTGTACATACAGCTGAAACTATGAACTTTCCTAAAGAAAGTGTTCGGGCAATTAGTAATGCTC
>ERZ791812.93-NODE-93-length-56260-cov-18.197474_pt1 | contig 56260 bp, 51 predicted proteins | sample MGYA00510303_ERZ791812 | MGnify/ENA primary metagenome ERZ791812 (study PRJEB30046, sample SAMN00791985) | human gut metagenome | study: EMG produced TPA metagenomics assembly of the A metagenome-wide association study of gut microbiota in type 2... | reverse complement strand
CGTCAAGATGGTTTTGCAAATTTTATTGCAGTAAAGCAGTGATAGTAGGACTTATGTATGGGATATGCTATTTGGACAGGCACTATTTTGAAAAATTGAGATAAAACAAAAAGTGCAGAGCACCTTATTCAGAGTGCTCTGCGCTTTTCTGCATCTTGCGCCATTGTTGCGGGGGTCATACTAGCGGGACTGGTCCACTGTGCCCACTGTGGGGCTAGGATGTCGGGTTTTATCCACTGTGACCGATACAAGAAAAAGGATGGCACCGTGGTAGAAAACCGCAAGCCAAAGTATAACTGTTTTCAGCGGACTCAGCGGCTGCGGGATTGCGACGGGCAGGCCCTCTACCTGGCAGACCGGGTGGACGGGATTGTCCTACCGCCAGTTCCTGGACCTGACGAAACCAGAAAAATGCCCCAAATCACTCAAGCAAAAATGGAGAGCAGAAATATAGCTTTAAAATGATCAAAACAGAATCTTATCTTGGAGATTCGATGTATTTGGTCCGATATTCTGAAGGAGTCATACCGGTTTTCTGCCTAAAAATTTTAGAAAAGTAGCTGGAAGAAGGATAACCAACCATTTCTCCAATCTCTTTTGTTCGCTTGGTAGGGTCAAGAAGAAGCTCTTTGGCGGCTTCCACCCGGATGTTGGTGAGAAAGTCGATAAATTTGACGCCATAGTACTGGCGGAATAGCTTGGAGAAATGTCCTGTGCTCATATTGAGAATGTCACAGATAATCTCCTGGGAAATGTCATATCGGTAATTTTTCCGGATATAATCTTCCACATTTTTGATGAGCAGTTCGCTTCGGGTCTGGGATGTCAGTTCCTGGGAGGGTGCCTGCACCTCCAGAACACGCTGCTGGAGTGCATTTTCCTCCTCCCGCTCTTGAATCAATCTTTGAATCGTTGATACCAGAACCGCATCTTCCACCGGTTTGAGAAGGTAATCCACGGCATGGAGGCGGACGGCCTCGTGGGCGTACTCAAACCGCTCATAGGCGGTAATAATGATGAATTTGGTCAGCGGGTTTACCTTGGCTATCTTGTTGGCCGCAACGATTCCGTTGCAGCCGGGCATTTCAATATCCATCAAAACCAGGTCGGCATGCCAAATGGTTGCAGTGCTGATGGCATCTACTCCGTTGCTTGCCGTTTTAATGTCCACTCCGCAGGAAAAATTCCATTCCAGAATATCTTTCAGGGATTGTTGCTCCAGAGGTTCATCCTCTGCAATGAGAATACGCAGCACTCAAGGTTCCTCCTCTCGATAGGTTGCGGGAATTTCCATGGATATTTTGGTCCCCAATCCAAGCTTGGATTGGACGCGCAACTGATTTCCTTTTCCCAGCAATTTCAGTCGTCTGCTTACATTGTGAATCCCAATACCGTGGTCTGCCTGTGGAGGTTTTTCTCCCCGATGAATGTATTCCAATGTTTCAGGGGAGATGCCGCATCCATTGTCTACTACGATCAAGTGCAGGATTTCTTCCTTCATGTAAATCCGCACCCGGACCAGACCGCCTTGCGGCTTTGGCTCCAGACCGTGCTTTACTGCGTTTTCCACCATGGTCTCCAGAATGAATGGGGGGACCAGCAGCTCTTCCGGATCGCACTGGGAACTGATCCGCCAGTCCAGCTGCATTCTTTCCCCAAATCGAGTCTGCTGAATCTTAAAGTATTCCCGGGTAACGCTCATTTCATCTGCAAGGGTGGTCGGGGAGGTATCGCTCCGAAGACTATGCCGGAATACCTTGGACAGGGAGAGAATCAGCCCTTCGGTTTTAGCGGCCTTTTCCAGGCGAGCTACCCGGCATATGGTATTCAGGGTGTTAAAAAGAAAGTGGGGATTGATCTGGCTGCGAAGACTTTGCAGTTTAGCTTCCTCTGCCAGTTTCTGACTTTCCAAAACCTTGGCCTCGGTCTGGTGGAGCAGAGCCAGCGTTCGGTTGTGTTCCATTAGGGTGTTGATCAGCTGATTGGCAGAATGTTTCATTTGATTGAATGCATCCACCAACTGCAAAATTTCCCGGTTACGGGTGTTTGTTTCAATATCCGGAATATCAAAGTTTTCACGGCCCATAGCCTTGGATGCTTCCACCAGTTTGCCGATGGGCGAGAGGATGTTGGTGAGGCTAAAGGCAAAATACCCTACCAGAAGCAGAGCCAAAACGCAGATGAAAGCTTGAAGCAGCCAAAGAAGATCGATTCGCTCCTGAGTCAGGGAATATTCCGCTTGGCTGGCCTGGACCCTGTCCAGCATAAAGGTGGTAGAATAGCTTCGGATCAGGGTGACCAGATTTTCCTTTTGGTAGTATACGGCAATGGCTTCATTCCGGTCTCCCTGCTCCATAAGAGTAAGAAAGGAATTGACAAAGTCAAAGTAATGCGGGAGCATATTTTGAAGCGCCCGGGAATCATGGTATAGGCTTCCGTCTGCTGCAGTGAATCCCCGGGTCATTTCTTTTAGATAGGTGTCCATATCTGCCATATTGTTTCGAACTAACTCTGCCCGGGCAGGACCATCTTCCCAGGATTCTATCCAGCGGTAATCATATACGGCTTTTTCGCACCGGTCAAAAGCACCAATGAAGGAATTGACTACATAAAGCTTATCTGTCATCCCGTAAACCTGTGCAGTGGCGATACGGTTGCTCAGCCATGAAATAGCCAGGCAACTGACCACAAGCAGGGCGGCGGCGAAAAGCTGTGCGTATACGATGCGGACAGTACCAACATTTCGGTGCTGCTTCATAGGAGATCCCTCCCTAAAAAGATGACGGATATACTTCTTCTTGTACTATTATACCTCTTTGGCGGAGACAAACATATATCACTTTTTTAAGATTTATAACAGAATTTTGTTTTTTATCCTATGGTTGACTGGAACAGAAAAAGAAGAGACAATCAGCCCTTTAAATAACAATATATTATATATATTTTCCGGAACACCAACCCGTGAATTTTGCACAAAGCTTGTCGGAAAACTGTTTTCAAAGGACAAAATAGTTGTATTTTTCTGAAAATTCTGTCGTTGATAGAATACTTCTGCCGTGGTAACATGAAAGTACGGAACAAGCCGCAGAGCAAAAGCGGCAAAACAAGCAAAATAAAAGGAGGAATAACCAACCATGAAAAAACTTTTGGCATTGATCTTGGCTCTTACCCTGGCGCTGGGCACTGTTGCCTGTGGAAACTCTGCCCCGGCGAATGATGGAGCAGCAGGAGTGAGCGGGAATACTGCAGTCCCTGCTGCAGAGGGAATGCAGGAAACCCCTGATATGGTTCTTCGGCTCAGCGAAGACCAGTCCCCTGATTTCCCTACCACTCAGGGCTGCCAGAAATTTGCAGACTTGGTTTATGAGCGCACCAACGGCCGGATTAAAATCGAAGTGTATGATTCCGGCACCCTGGGCGGAACCACTGCTGTTGCAGAACAGCTTCAGTACGGTGCCATTGATCTGCTCCGGGGCGGTGCGGCTCCCTTGGCTCAGTTCAGCCCCACTCTGAATGTGTTCTCTCTGCCCTTCCTGTTCACCAGCACCGAGAACGACTATAAGTGCCTGGACAGCGAACTGGCCCAGGATATTCTGAAAATGGAAGATTCTGAGGGTCTTATCGGTCTGGCCTATTACACCGGCGGTGCCCGCTGCTTCTATTCCTCTCAGCCCATTACCTGCCTGGCAGATCTGGCCGGTATGGATATCCGCGTCCAGGAATCCGAGATTATGATGGGAATGATCGACGCTCTGGGGGCTAATCCTACCCCCACTGCCTACGCTGAGGTGTACTCTGCCCTTCAGACCGGCGTTGTGGATGCAGCAGAAAACGGCATTGGTGCCTATGTTTCCACCGCTCACTGCGAGGTGGCTCCTTATCTCATGCTGGATAACCATGTGTTTACCCCTGATATGCTGGTCATGAGCCGCCAGGTGTGGGATAGGCTCTCTCCTGAGGATCAGCAGATTTTCATGGAAGCTGCCTATGACTCTGTGGTTTACGAGCGTGAGGTATACGAGGCTTATGAGGCGGCAGCTCTCAAGAAAGCTCTGGACAGCGGCGTTACCGTCTATGAACTTACTGATGCCCAGCTGCAGGAGTTCATTGATGCTACTGCCGGTATGCCCGACCAGTACTGCAGCCAGTACATCGATATCGTCAACCAGTTCAAGGCTATGCAGGAGTGATTCTGAATCTGAAGGTTTTCTGCCGTCCGTAATCCGTTACGGACGGCTTTTCGGAAGGAGGAATGTTTTAATGGACTCATTGGTCAAACCAATCTGTAAATTTTTGAATTTTCTTTACCATATCTTTCTGGTATTTGCCTGCCTTGTCCTGCTGTCTATTGTGATTATCGTCAGTGCCCAGGTTTTTGTACGGCAGGTAATGGGCGGTACTGTTCGGTGGAGTCAGGAAGTGGCTCTGATGCTTATGGTCTGGATGGCCTTTATCACCTGCGCTGTGGGTGTGGAGAGAAACCTTCATATTGGGATTGAAATGTTCTACCAGATGTTCCCTAAAAAACTCCAGAAGATTCTGTTCTACATCAACTGGGTGCTGGTAGGGATCGTGGGATATTTCTTTATGTATTATGGGGTAAAGCTTACCCTCTCTACTACCACCTCTAAGCTTCCGGCCACCGGATGGCCCAAGTGCACTATGTACTGGATCATTCCGGTCTGCGGATTCTTTATCATCTATTTTGCCCTGATCAAGATTACCAAGCGGGATGATTTGCTTCCGGCTCCGGTTTTCTTCGAAAAGAAACCTGAAGGAGGAAACAACTGATGGTCAATCCAACCATAGCAGCAGCTATCCTGATGGGGTTGTTTTTTGCACTAATCATATTGCATCTTCCCATCACTTTTTCCCTTTGTATTGCAACGGGAGCCTGCATGATTTACTGCAAAATCCCTCTTATGACCCTGATTCAAAACTATTCTGCTTCCATCAACTCCTTTACACTGATGGCTATTCCCTTCTTCGTACTGGCGGGGGAAATCATGGGCTCCGGAGGAATTTCAAATCGGCTTTTGAAAACAGCGGACGCCTGCGTGGGGCATATCCGGGGAGGTTTGGCCCATGTGAATGTACTGGCCTCTATGCTGTTCGGATCCATGTCCGGCTCTGCTGTGGCAGATGTTTCCTCTCTGGGCTCCATTGAGGTGCCCATGATGGTAGATGGAGGTTATGACCGGGAATTTTCGGTGGCAGTTACCGTGGCTTCTTCCTGCCAAGGCGTTCTGATTCCTCCCAGCCATAACATGGTCATGTATTCTCTGGCGGCAGGCGGATGCTCCATCGGTGCCCTCTTTATGGGCGGTGCTGTACCCGGTATCACCCTGGGAATTCTGTTCATGATCGTTTGCTATTTCCTGGCTGTAAAGCGGAATTATCCCTACGGCGAGCGGAAATCCTGGAAAGAGCGGCTCGAGGTGATTGGCAAGGCAATCCCGGCCCTTATGACCGTAATCATTATTCTGGGCGGTGTTCTCTCCGGAATTTTCACTGCAACGGAATCTGCGGCCATCGCCTGTGTCTGGGCTTTCGTGGTATCAGTGTTTTTCTATAAAGAGCTGAAGATTCGGGAGATGCCCCGGATACTCCTTACTTGCACCAAAAACCTGGCCATGATTTATGCCCTTATCGGTTCTGCCGGAGCTTTTGGATTTATGATGAGCTACCTCCGGGTCCCCACCATGCTTACCAATGCATTGCTCGGCATTTCGGACAATTATTATGTAATTCTGATCATTATCAACATTATGCTTCTGGTGCTGGGCTGTTTTATGGATATGGTTCCCCTGATTCTTCTTTGCACTCCTATCCTGCTGCCGGTGGTTCAGAGCTTCGGCATGTCCACCACCCATTTTGGCGTGATGATGGTTTATAACCTTTGTGTGGGACTTTGCACTCCTCCCGTGGGCAATGCGCTTTTTGTTGGCTGTTCGGTGGGCAAGACCACCATTGAGAAGGTTACCAAGGCCCTTCTCCCCTTGTATGCTACTATGGTTGTGGGATTGGTGCTAGTCACCTTCTTCCCTCCCATTGTGGAATTCCTGCCCAAGATGATGGGCTACGCAGTATAATCAATTGAATATTCAATCAAAAAGAAAAGAGGTATTTTGTATGCGTGCAGTAATTACAGGCGGTTCCAGCGGGATCGGTTTTGCCACCGCACAGGTTCTGGGGCGGGAAGGATATGAAATCATTGTAGTATCTTTCGATGAAAAGCAGCAGGAACCGACCCTTAAGGCTCTGGCAGAGGAGGGAATCAAGGCATCCTACTATCTCTGTGATGTGACCAAGGAGGAATCGGTCAACGAAACCTTTGCCCGGATCTCCGAAAAAGCTGACAGTGTGGATCTGCTGGTAAATGCAGTTGGCGGCCTGGGCGGCCGGCATGAGATCACCGATATGCCTACCGAATTTATGCGGAAGGTAATGGCCCTGAACTTTGACAGCGTCTTCTTTGTGACCCGGGCTTGTCTGCCTCTCCTGAAAAAGGGAACCAATCCTTCTATTGTAAACTTCAGCACCATTGCGGTTACTTCCGGTGGCGGTCCCGGTGCTGCTATTTACAGTGCCAGCAAGGGAGCTGTTCAGAGCTACACCCGTGGTCTGGCCAAGGATCTGGTCCAGTTTGGAATTCGGGTAAATGCAGTCTCTCCCGGTACCATTGATACTCCTTTCCATGCGGCAACTGCCCGGGAACTGGTGGAAAGTTGGAAGGCCGGTATCCCCATGGGACGGCTGGGAGAAGCCTCCGAGGTGGCCACAGTCATTAAATTCCTGGCCAGCCCCGACGCCTCTTACATTACCGGCGAAGTGATCCAGATCAACGGCGGACAGGCATTTATCTAAGGAGGGAAGCCATGGTTTTACACTATGACCAGATCGTACCCACCGCTCCGGCCCCTGGCATTACCCGGCGTATCCTGGCCCGGGGTGGAGCCATGATGGGAGTGGAGGCGTCCTTTGAAAAAGGCGCAGTGGGAGCGGCTCATCGGCATCCCCACGAACAGGTAAGTTATGTGGTATCCGGCAGCTTTGAATATGAGGTAGAGGGAGAAAAACATATCCTTCATCAGGGAGACAGCTATTATGTGGCACCTGATCAGCTGCACGGGGCCAGAGCTTTGGAGGATGCGGTGATTCTGGACATCTTTACTCCTCAGCGGGAAGATTTCCTTTGATATTTTTCTAAGCAGTTTCTTCATAAAAACCCGGATCTCTTTTGAGGATGGAGATTCGGGTTTTTTGAATGGAACGATTCATCCGCAGAAGCGCTCCTCGCTCAGAAAGAAGGTTTTCAAAAGCGATTTTTCTGTGTTCGGCAGATTCGGTACACATTCGGATCTCTTTGTTTTTCACCTCGTCGGAGGATTTGAAACACTTGCTTCTGAGTTCGCAGCCGGAACAATCTTTGCAGCGGTAATAGTCCGTGGTGGTAATAGATCCGTTTTCCTTTTTGGAACTGGAACGAGCAAAGAGAAGCTTTCTTCCACCTGCGCAAAGAAAACCATCCTCATGCTCCAGCGGCTCCATATGAGGTCAATCTTCCAGCCTGCCGTGCTCGCAGCCAAGGGAGAGATAGTGTTCCATCTCATCGTCCAGCACAAGCTGTGCGTATTCAAATGGCTTATTGTACAGCAGCCAGTCAAGTTCTGCCCGCTGTGCAGGGGTGTTGCCGTATTCGTCCTCCACAGCGATGCAGTCAATGGCAAGAGTGATGCCATCCTCGAACCGGGCTTCTACCCGGTTGGTGTCCATGTTGTAGCGGCAGGAAAGCAGTTTATTCATGGTGAACCTCATTTCTATATCAAACGGTGTCTGTTCGGATGTCCTAAACCCTGCCATAGAACCGATGTGTCATGTAAGATTGTTGTTTGGATGAAAATGGAAGATTTTGCACAATAAATACCGTTGAAATCCAGCTTTTGGGGCTGTGTGAAACAGCCTGTTTTGCCGGGCTGATTTTGGCTCTGCACACTTTTGCACATTTTCTGCACATCGCAAGGATGGATAACAGGTGCAAAGGAGTGCAAACAATGCAAAGGATGCAATAGAATGACAACGACAAAATAACGGCAATTCGATTAAAATAACGATTTCACGTCGAATGATGAAATGGACAAAGTGTGCTATTCGGTTTCTACGAATCAGTAGGCCGGGGGTTCGAGTCCCTTCCATCGCACCAGAAAATGCCGTGAAATCGAAAGATTTCATGGCTTTTTTGTTTTGTAAGCCATGGGTGCACGGTTTCTGCACGGTTTTTGCACGGTCGGTGTTATCCATGTCCGATTATGTAGGGCGCTGTATTGCATTGCAATCAGTGCCCTTTTTTGCATCAGGTGAGCAGTGCCAAGCGGAGCTTTGCCTTCATTTCCGGGTCGGCATCCTTGAGCAATTCCAAAAGAGCCGTCATGGAGATGGTGGGTTCGGCTGCTGCGGGATTTACGCTGAAAATACGCTGAAAAGAGGTCACCCCGATCGGTGGCCTCTTTTTTGCTGCCGCGAACTGTCTGCCTGCGGCAGCGGATAACAGCAATGTCCATTGCGCTTTGTTTTGCCCGGATGCGCACCCGCAGAAAGCTCTCCCTCGTCAAACTGCCCAAAATATGCCCTTAAAAGTTTACTTGACGCAATTCTCAAATCAATATATAATTGGGTCAGAAACCAATCATAGAAAAGGATGGTTCCCAATGGCGCGCAGATACGACAGCAAGGAAGCAAAACGGCGGATCCTGACCGCCTGTGTCCGGCTTTTTCTGGAAAAAGGCTACACGAACACCAAGGTTGCAGAAATTTTAAAGGAAGCAGATGTTTCCGCCGGGTCGTTCCAGAATATTTTCCGCACCAAGGACGGTGTGCTGACCGAGCTGATCGGCATGATGTTCAGCAGGCAGTTCGGCGCGGTAAGGCCGCTGGCGGCAAACGCCCCCTCGCCGGTGTACCTCTACGCGGTGGAAACGGCTTTGCAGCTGGCGCTGACCGAGCTGAGCGAGAATCTGCGGGATATCTATGTGGAAGCGTACACCTTCCCCGCCACGGCGGAGATCATCCACCGCAGCACCACGGCCGAGCTGCAGGCGGCGTTCAGCGCGTATCTGCCCGGGTGCGCCGAGTGCGATTTCTACGAGATGGAGCTGGGCACGGCTGGCATGATGCGCGGCTACATGGCACGGCGGTGCGACCCCTACTTTACGCTGGAGCGCAAAATACGGCGGTTCCTGAGCATGAGCCTGAGTGCGCTGCAGGTCCCCGCGCAGGAGCGCGAGCAGGTCATCGCTTTTGTGGCGGAGATCGATATGCTTGCCCAGGCGCGGAAGGTGGTAGATGCCGTGCTTGCATCGCTGTCCGTGCAGTTTGATCTGAAAGGATAACAAGGTTTGATGACAAGGAGGGAGTAACATGAAAAAATGGCTGATCCGGTGTTTGACGGTGCTGGCAATGGTGTGCCTGATACCGGGGATCGTGTTAAACGTTAAAGCGGCAGATTCTATCTATACGTACTGCTTCGTCTGTATGCAACAAAGAAACTATGAGATCCTCGAATATATAAAATTTGATTCAACCAAGCATAGGATCCATATAAAATGCTCAGTCTGCGGCAGGGAGAACAGCATTATTTATGGAAATCTTTCGGACCATACCGGCGGCACCGAAACGCCCACCTGCACCACAGGCAAAACCTGTGAAAAATGCGGCGCGGAATACGGCATTCTCGGTCACAAATGGAAAACTCCGGCGAACGCCTCCCTTGGCAACGGCACGCACCGCATCATTTGCGTGCGCTGCGGCTTAAATGGTACCGCAAGCTGTACCGGTGGCACAGCAACCTGCACCACCAAAGCGGTCTGTGAGGCGTGTGGTGGGAAATACGGCAAAAGAAACCTAAATAATCATGCTCTGGTGCATTATGATGCGCAAGCCCCCACCTGTACGAAACCCGGCTGGGACGCTTTCGACACCTGTCCCCGCTGCTACTATACCACTTTTCGAGCAATCCCCGCGCTAAAACATGATTTAGAGCACCACGAAGCAAAAGCCCCCACCTGTACGGAAAAGGGCTGGAACGCTTACGAAACCTGCTACCGCTGCGACTATAACACCTATCAGGAGCTGCCCGCGCTGAAACATGATCTGAGGCAGCGCGTGATAACAGCCCCCACCTGTACGGGAGAGGGCTGGGCGCACGTTGCCTGCTCCCGCTGCGACTATTTCACCAGTCTGGTGCTGCCCGCGCTGAACCATGATTTGGAGCAGCACGCAGCAAAAGCCCCCACCTGCACGGAAAAGGGCTGGAACGCTTACGAAACCTGCTCCCGCTGTGACTATACCACCTATGTGGAGCTGCCTGCACAGCATGATCTGGTGCACCACGAAGCAAAAGTCCCCACCTGCACGGACCCCGGCTGGAACGCTTTCGACACCTGCAAAAACTGCAACTATACCACCCGCAAAGAACTGCCCGCACAGCATGATTTGAAGCAGCACGCAGCAAAAGCCCCTACCTGCACGGAAAAGGGCTGGGATGCTTACGACACCTGCTCCCGCTGCAACTATACCACTTATCAAGAAATCCCTGCGCTGAACCATGATTTAGTGCACCACGAAGCAAAAGCTCCCACTTGTACGGAAAAGGGCTGGAACGCTTACGAAACCTGCTCTCGTTGTGACTATACCACCTATGCGGAGCTGCCCGCGCTGAACCATGATTATCAGGCTGTTACCGTAGAGCCTACCTGTGAAACAGACGGCTATACCATCTTTACTTGCTCCCGCTGCAACGACAGCTACACCGCAGACCCGACGGATCAGCTGGGACACCAGTTTGGTGCATGGTCCCCGAACGGGACCGGCTCTCAGAGCGCCGATTGTCTGCGAGATGGCTGTGCGCACACTGGCAGCACCGATTGCCGGAAGTTTACTTTCCGCACTGCGGAAGGCGAAGCTCTGACCTTCTGCCCCGTGTGCGGGCAGGCAGAAAACGCCGCGCAGCTGGAAAAGATCGAAGCGGCAACGGCGTGGGCTAACAGCGGCAGTCTTTCTGCGGAGGATGTGACCGCACGGACGAATGGGGAATACCTGAGTGTGGCCTTTGAAACCGCAGGCAGCCTGACGCAGCCCACCGGTCGGGTAAGGCTCGCGCTGCCCGCCGGACTGCTGGAAGGCAAAACGCTTGTGCGCATTGCCCCGGACGGCACACAGACGGAGATGCCTTTTGAAACAGAGCGCGGAACGATCATCCTTACGCTGGATTTTGCAAACAGCGCGCTGCCCGTAATGCTCTTCCGGCTGGCACCCCAGACCGCCGCCCTCTGAACGCTTTTACAGCGGCACGAACAATAAAACGCAGAATGCCCGCCCACCGTGGTTTTCCACAGGTGGGCGGGCATTCTTTTGTGCCTTTTGGGGCATAAAAATACCCCCGGAGGATGCAGCGTTTTTTACGCTGTCTACTCGGTGGTCATTTCCATCGTGCTGTCGCTGTTCTGGCCTGTGGTGCAGACCGGCATCAATAACTTCGGCATCTGGATCGCCAACTCTTCCGAGACTTCTCCCATTCTGGCTCCGTTCATCTATGGTACGCTGGAGCGTCTGCTGCTGCCCTTCGGTCTGCATCACATGCTGACCATCCCCATGCAGGACTGGCTGGGGCTGGATAACGCCGCCCGCATCAATAAGCCCTCCACCGTAGGCCAGAACTGGCGCTGGCGGCTGAAAAAGACCCAGCTGACCAAGAAACTCCAGAAAGAGATCTGCCAGCTGACCACCCGCTACGGCCGGAAGAACTGGGCGTGAGCGTAAGGGAACTCAACACAAAGGGCAGGGCGGCCTGTGGGCCGCCCTGCCCTTTGTTGCGGAGTGCCCCCTTGGCAAACCCGGCGTGATTGCGCTATAATAGAGCCATAACAGTTCCACAAAGGTGTGGTAAGGGAGGTGCGGTCATGATCCGGGTGGCAGTCGTAGAGGATGACGCGGAGGTGCAGGGGGTATTGCAGGAGTACATCCGGCGGTATACCCGGCAGTACGGGACAGAATTTGAGGTATCGGTCTTTGCGGACGGGGTGGACATTCTGGACAATTACCGCGCCGTCTACGATATTATTTTTCTGGATGTGGAGATGAAGCATCTGGACGGCATGACCACGGCAGAGCGCATCCGGCAGATGGATGCAGACGTCATCCTGATCTTCATCACCAATATGGCGCAGTATGCCATCCGGGGCTACTCGGTGGGGGCACTGGACTATGTGCTGAAACCGGTGCCCTACTTTGCCTTTTCACAGCAGCTGCTCAAGGCCGTTTCCCGGCTGGAAAAGCGGGCAAAGCACTACCTGACCGTGCCGGTGGAGGGCGGGCTGCGGCGGCTGGACACTGCGAGCATCTATTACTTGGAAAGCGAGGGTCACCGGGTGAACTTTTACACCGATGAGGGCGATTTTTCTGCCCCCGGTGCGCTCAAGACCTTTGAGGAAAAGCTGGCGGACTGCCCCTTTGCCCGGTGTAACAGCGGCTACCTTGTCAATCTGGCACAGGTGCGGGAGCTGCGGCAGAGCACCGTACAGGTGGGCCCCTGCGAGCTGCAGGTCAGCCGCCCCAAGCGCAAGGCTTTTCTTGCCGCACTGACCGACTACATCGGAGGTGAAGGCTCATGACCGTGCTGCCGGATATCCCCCGGCTGTACACTGCCCTTGCCGAGTGTCTGGCGGTGCTGCTGTTTACCCCGGCACTTGCACCCCGCTTTTCCAAGGCAGTTACCGTGGGCATCACCCTGCTGTGGGCGGCGGTGCTGTCGGCCTTTCTGGGGCTGACCGGCAACGTGCCCGGCGGGTTCTGGATCCCCTGCATGGTAACGGCCATCGGGCTTTCCTACTTATATTTATGGGGTGTATGGAGCATCACCCTGCTGGAAGCCGGGTATCACTGCGCCCGGGCGTTTATTCTGGCAGAGCTTGCCGCCAGCGTGGAATGGCAGCTGCACTGCGCCCTCTGGCCCGCCCGCAGCCCGTGGGAGCCGCTGTCTTTGCTGCTGCTGGCGCTGGTGTACGGGGCGCTGTTCGGGGGGATGAGCTATCTGCTGCACATCAGCCCCCAGCCCGCCAGCCATCTGCAGATCAGCGGCAGCGCCGCCCTGACGGCGGTCATGCTGGCGCTGACCGCCTTTGCGGTGAGCAATCTGGGCTTTTTGCCGGGCAGCGAGATCAACATGAGCATCTTTTCCATCCGCACCCTGGTGGATTTTTCCGGCGTGCTGATCCTGACCGTGCAGCACGAGCAGCTGCGGGAGAACGCTTTGCACAGCGAGCTTGCCGCCATGGACGAGGTGCTGCACCGCCAGTACGAGCAGTACAAGCGCAGTAAAGAGGGGATCAACCTTATCAACCGGCGGTATCATGAGCTGAAAGTCCAGCTTGCCCGCATCCGGGAGGAGCAGGACCAGACCAAGCAGAACGCCGCCATTGCCGCCATGGAGCAGAACATCCGCCAGTACGAGGCCGAGAACAAGACCGGCAACCCGGTGCTGGATACCATCCTTACCGCCAAGACGATGGAGTGCCAGCAGGAGAATATCACCATCACCAGCGTAGCGGACGGCAGGATGCTGGGCTTTTTGACCATCCGGGAGCTGTGCACCATCGTGGGCGTGGCGCTGGACAACGCCATTGCCGCCGTCCGCGCCGAGCCGGACCCCGAAAAGCGGCTTGTCAAGGTGGCGGTGTACAGTCAGGGTGGCTTTGCCATGCTGCGGTTCGAGCACTATACAGAGACTGCCCCGGCGCTGGATGCGGACGGTCTGCCGCAGGGGACCGACCTGAAAAGCGTCCGCACCGCCGTCCAGCAGCACGGCGGCAGCATGACGCTGCACTGGGAAAACAACTGGTGCACCCTGCGCATCCTGTTCCCACTACCCAAAAACGAATGATTTTTTACGGCAGGTATCCCCTGCCGTTTTTTGTTTGGCGGAATGCACAAGATTCCCCTTTTTAAGTTGTGGATAAGCACAATAAAAAGGGCGGCGTTTCTGAAACTTTTTGCAGATTGTGCTTCAGAAGCAACAGATTATGCAGAAAACGTCCCACCGGGCGGCGGGCGTGCTACAATACATCCAATGAAAGAACGGACGCGTTCTGGACAGCAGGCACCGGCCCGGGCCGGTGTAGGAAAAAGACAAGGAGAAATCGAGTTATGGCACAGAAAAAGAAGGACAGTAAGATGATGGGCAAGATCATCAAAACTGCCGTTTCGGGTGTGTTGTGTATCGCGCTGGCTGGTGGCATTGTCGCGGCCAACGTGCTGATCCCGCCCAACGCAAGCAGTGTGCAGAGCATCCTGGGGCTGAAGAGCGGCGGCATCGACAACAGCAAGGCCAAGACCGAAGGCATCGACATGGAGTACAGCAAGCCCGGTTTTGACACGGAAGAAGCGCTGGTACAGGACGAGATCGCCCTGAACAAGCAGATCGCAGCAGAGGGCATCGTCCTGCTGAAGAACGATGAAGGCAGAATGCCGTACAGCACGGATACGACCTTTAGCTTTGTCAGCCATTCTGCTGTCAGCTACATCGGCGGCAACAAAGTCGATATGAAAACGGCCTTTGAAGATGCCGGGTTCGGTGTCAACGAGGACCTCTGGAAATTCTATTCCGAAGGCAACGGCAAGGATTACGGTCTGGGTGTCGGCTCGGTCTCTTACGGTGATGACGAGGACTTCTCCATCAACGAGTGCCCGCTGTCCGTCATGCAGGCAGAGCTGGGTCTGACCGATTCCATGAAGAATACGGTTCCTGTTTTTGTGTTCAGCCGTGTGGCGGGCGAAGGCCGTGATATGCCCCGCTCCATGTACAACCACACCGATGTGGAAGAGGACAAGACCAAGACTTATCTGGAGCCGGATTCTACCGAGCTGGAGATCCTGCAGTATCTGAACGATAACTTTGACGATGTCGTGCTGCTGCTCAACTCCAGTGCAGCGGTCGATCTGAGCTGGGTCGAAAACTATCCCAATATCCACACCGTCATTTCGGCTCCCGCTATGGGTGATTACGGTCTGTGCTCTCTGGCAGAGATCTTCTCCGGCAAGGTGAATCCCTCCGGCCGCACCGTGGATACCTATGAAGTGGATGCCATGAACAGCCCGGCGGCGCAGAACTTCGGCGACTTTGCCTACTATGACGAGAATGGTAACCTGACCAAGTACAACTACGTCAGCTACAAAGAGGGCATCTATGTTGGCTACCGCTACTACGAGACCCGCTACGAGGACAAGGTGCTGGGCCAGGGCAATGCCGGTGATTACAACTATGCGGATGCTGTGATGTATCCCTTTGGATACGGCCTGTCCTACACAGATTTCGAGTGGTCTGATTACGATACCAGCTGGGATGGCGATACCTGCACTGTGACCGTCAAGGTCACCAATACGGGTGATGTGGCCGGCAAGGATGTCGTACAGGTCTATGCACAGAGCCCCTATACCGATTACGACAAGGCAAACAAGGTGGAGAAAGCTGCTGTGGAGCTGGTGGGCTATGCCAAAACTGCAGAACTGGCTCCCGGTGCAAGCGAAACGGTGAAGATTACCTTTGATCAGGAGCAGCTGAAGTCTTACGACTACGTCAATGCCAAGACCTACATTCTGGACGCAGGTGATTACTATATCACTGCGGCTAAAAACGCACACGAAGCGGTCAACAACATCCTCTCTGCCAAGGGCAAGACCGTGGCAGACGGTATGACCGCGGATGGCGACACTGCTTTTGTTGAAATCTACACCCCGGCAAACGGCACCGTGGATACCACGACCTACAAGCTTGACACCACCACCGGTGTGGAGATCACCAATCAGCTCGACCATGCAAACGGCGGCTTCCAGTATCTGTCCCGCAACGACTGGACCGGCACTTGGCCGACCGTTGACGGCGAAGTCAGCGACCAGATCAGCACTTGGGGCAACCCCATCAACGGCACCGATGCAAAAGGCAACCCCGCTTCCTATACTTACTATAAGACCATCAGCAGCGAGGATCTGGCAAAGCTGGATTCCTTCGATTCCCTGAACTCCACCGATCCTTCTACCCTGACCGATGAGCTTGTCTACGGCAAGGACAACGGCCTCGGCCTGATCGATATGCGTGGTCTGGATTACAACGACCCCAAGTGGAACGACCTGCTCGACCAGCTGACCCCCAGCGATTACCAGACCCTGATCACGCAGTCCGGCTACGGCACTGCCGCGATCAAGTCGGTGGATAAGCCCTCCACGACCGACCGAGATACTGCCACCGGCCTGATCGACTACGGTTTCGATGCAAGCGGCAACTTCTACTTCAAGGGCAACATCACGCACTGCGGCGTGATCGTTCTGGCACAGACCTACAACGATGATCTGGCCTACCATTATGGCGAAAACATCGGCGATGAATCCTACTATCTGGGCGTTGATGGCTGGTATGCACCTGCTGTCAATATGCACCGCACGGCATTCTCCGGCCGCAACAGCGAGTATTACTCCGAGGATCCGTTCATCGGCGGTCACATTGCTTCCCTCGAGTGTGAGGGTGTCGCCTCCCGCGGTATGTATGTCTTTGTCAAGCACTACGCCATCAACGATCAGGAGGACCACCGCGGCGACCGTGAAGGCCAGTACAGCATTGCGACCTTCCTGAACGAGCAGGCGGCCCGCGAGATCTACCTCAAGCCCTTTGAGATGTGCGTCAAGTCTGATAAGGTCGAGATGAACTATGCAAAGGACAACGGCGACGGCACTTACAGCAATGCCACCACCGAGATCCCGTCCGTCACCGGCATCATGACCTCCTTCAACCGCGTTGGCTATACCTGGGCCGGCGGCAACTACAACATGATCACCGGCCTGCTGCGCAACGAGTGGGGCTTCCACGGCTTCATTATCACCGATAATGCAAATACCGGCGTGTTCATGGATGCAGGTCAGATGATCCGGGCTGGTGCAGACGGAAAGCTGACCAACCTGCCCACCGGCGCACGGTACACCTTTAACAAGGATGACGTTGCAGACTACCACTACGGTCGTGAGGCAATCCATAACATTCTGTACACCATTGCAAACTCCAAAACGATGAACGGCGGTATGCCGGGCAGCCGCTATCTGGCAAAGGTCGAGCCTTACCAGAAGGTCATCTACGCAGTGGATGGTGTCTGCGGCGGTCTGATCGTGGTTCTGGTCGTTCTGACGATCCTCCGCTTCCGCAAAAAGAAAGAGAACGTAAAAACCGTCTGATCAACACATAGGAACAGAAGGGGCGGCGGGCAAACGCCCGCCCCCTTTTTTGATTGTCAGGAGAGACCCATGAAACACACAGATATCATCAACAGCTTGGATCTGGAACAAAAATGCGCCCTGCTGAGCGGCGGCACGGTGTTCACCACCCGGGCGCTGCCGGGCAAGGGCATCCCGGCTATCACCCTGTCGGACGGCCCCAACGGCGTGCGCAAGCAGGCGGGCGCGGCTGACCATCTGGGCCTGAACCCCAGTGTGCCCGCTACCTGCTTCCCCACCTCGGCTACCGTTGCCAACAGCTGGGACCCGGAGCTTGGCGAGGCTGTGGGCGCAGCCATGGGCGAAGAAGCAGCGGCACAGGGCGTGTCGGTGCTGCTGGGCCCCGGCCTGAACATCAAGCGCAGCCCCCTGTGCGGCCGCAACTTCGAGTATTTCTCGGAGGATCCCTACCTTGCCGGTAAGATGGCTGCGGCCTACGTCCGCGGCATCCAGAAAAACGGCATTGCCGCCTGTCCCAAGCACTTTGCCGTGAACAGTCAGGAGCTGCGCCGCATGGCCTCGGATTCCATCGTGGACGAGCGCACCCTGCGGGAAATTTACCTGACCGGCTTCGAGATGGTGGTCAAGGAGGCGCAGCCAAAGACCATCATGTCCGCCTATAACCTTGTCAACGGCACCTACGCCAACGAGAACGCCCACCTGCTCATGGATATCCTGCGCAGGGACTGGGGCTTTGACGGCGCGGTGGTCACCGACTGGGGCGGCAGCAACGACCACGCCCTTGGCGTAAAGAACGGATCTACGCTGGAAATGCCCGCCCCCGGCGGGGACGCCATCCGGGAGCTGATGAAGGCGGTGCAGACCGGCAAGATCACCGAGGCAGACGTGGACGCCCGGGTGGAGGAACTGCTGGAGCTGGTGTTTACCACCAAGGCGGCGGTGGATGCCGCACCCGGCAAGTTCGATGCCGACGCCCACCACGCGCTGGCACGCCGGGCTGCTGCCCAGAGCATCGTGCTGCTGAAGAACGAAAACAGCCTGCTGCCCCTTGCAAAAGGGGAAAAGGTGGCGGTCATCGGCGACTTTGCCCAGACGCCCCGCTATCAGGGGGCAGGTTCCAGCGCTGTCAACTCCATCAAGGTGGATTCCTTCTTGGATTGCCTTGCCGAGAGCGGCCTGAACAGCGTCGGCTACGCCAAGGGCTTTGACCGGCAGGGCAAGCCCGATGAGGCACTGAAAGCCGAGGCGGTGCTGCTGGCAAAGAACGCCAATGTGGTGCTGCTGTGCATGGGTCTGGACGAGATCAAGGAGAGCGAGGGCATCGACCGCGCCGACATGAAGCTGGCAGAAAACCAGCTGGAACTGCTGACCGCTGTGGCGGCAGCGAACCCCAACGTGGTGCTGCTGCTGAGTGCAGGCTCCTCGCTGGAAAGCGATTGGGTCAAGGACTGCAAGGCGCTGGTCTACGGCTGCTTGGGCGGTCAGGCCGGTGCGGGCGCACTGGTCGAGGTGCTCACCGGCGCGCAGAACCCCTGCGGTAAGCTGGCTGAGACTTGGGCGCGCAGCTACGCCGACACCCCCGCAAAGGAGCATTTCGGCGGCGACGGCCCCACTGTGGAGTACCGCGAGGGTCTGTATGTGGGCTACCGCTACTACGACACCGCCGGTGTGCCCACCGCCTTCCCCTTCGGCTACGGCCTGAGCTACACCAGCTTTGCGTACAGTGACCTGAAAGCAGACGAAAAGGGCGCGACCCTGACTGTCACCAACACCGGCAGCTGTGCCGGTGCCGAGGTGGTGCAGCTGTATGTGGCAAAGCCGGATGCAAAAGTTTTCCGCCCCGTCAAGGAGCTGAAGGGCTTTGCCAAGGTGCAGCTGGAAGCCGGAGAGAGCAAGACCGTCACCATCCCGCTGGACGATAAGGCGTTCCGCTACTGGAACGTCAAGACCGACCGCTGGGAGGTGGAGGGCGGCAGCTATCAGCTGCTGGTGGGCGCTTCCAGCGTCGATATCCGCTTGACTGCCGCCGTCACGGTGGCGGGCACCGGCGCACCCGACCCCTACGCGGGCAAAAATCTGGAGCATTACCGCACCGCACAGGTGCAGAACGTGCCGGACGCGGAGTTTGAGGCGCTGCTGGGGCATGCCATCCCGGAGAACAAGGTGCACATCGACCGCAACATGACGCTGGGCGAGATGGGGCACGGACGCAGCCCCATCGGCTGGCTGGCGGCGGCGGTATTGGGCACCCTGCTGCGCCGCAGCATCAAAAAGGGCAAGCCCGACCTGAACATCCTGTTCCAGTACAATATGCCTCTGCGGGCGCTGGCCAAAATGACCAACGGCGCCATCAGCATGGGCATGGTGGACGGCATCGTGATGGAGCTGCAGGGCTTCTGGATCATCGGTCTTGTGCGGGTGATTTTTGAGGCCGTGAAGAACCTCGTGCTGAACAGCCGCATGGAAGAGCGCTTGAAAAACAGCTGAAAGGAAGCAGGCTATGAATTTCTGGAATAACTTCGCGGCAAAGCACCCCGCCGCTGCCAAGTGGGTGCGCGAGGGCGGCCTGTTCGTCATCGTGTCCAACCTTATCACGGTGTTCAAGTATCTGCTGCTGCAATTCCTGCCCAAGGCCTTTGCCAGCCTGCCGGTGGTGGATTTCGGCTGGCCGGGCATCGATATCACCCTGTTCGGCGAGACCTTCAAGTGGAACATCCTCGGCTACGATGCCGCCCACGGCGGTCTGCCCTACTTCTGCGCTTACATGATCGCCATGGTCATCGGCGAGTGCATCAACTTCCCCATCCAGCGCAATTTTGTGTTCCGCAGCAAGGGCAATCTGGCAAAACAGATCGGCTGGTATGTGCTGGCTTTCTGCGTCATCACCTGCATCGTCAACTCCATCAACTGCATCTGGGTGGCGGTGGCCGGTCTGCTGGTACCGGACTTCATCTACAACATCGGCACCACCGTGCTCAACGGCGGCATCTCCATGGTCATCTTCTTCTTTGTGAATAAGATCATCTTCCCGGAGGGCGAAAAAGCCGCCAAATAATAAGACATCTCCTTCATTTTCTTCTTTTCATCATAAACCAGAAGGGCTGCTCCGTTCTCCGGGGCAGCCCTTTTGGTTTGGGGGAGCTGGCATCGCGCAGCGATGACGGAGGGGGTGCCTGCCGCAGCCATCTTATTTTTGTTTTTCTGCACAAAATGTTCTGCGGGCAGGGTTTTCCTCTTGACAAGCGGGCAAATGTTTCGTACTATATTTAGTAGTATGGAATCAAAGACGCTGTACGCAGGTTTCTGTGTGACCCCTGTACCCGTTTCAGGCAAAGCGTGCCTGTTTGATATAAAATGGAACCGTAAAGAGAAAAGCCGTATGCTTTTGCCCGTGCCGCCGGTTTTGGGTGGTGCGTATGGTTTTGGTGTCACTTTTTGCATTGAAAGCTCTTTCTATATCATTGCCCGTGTCCTGCTGCGCAGCGTCTCCTGCTTTTAATTTTGCATTGAATTGAAACAAAGGAGAGTGAACGCAATGACCGCGATCGGAGTGATCGTGGCCTTGATCGTTGCTGTTGTCGGTGTGGCTGCGGGCTATTTTATTGGTTACAACAACCGTAAAAAGACCGCCGAAGCCCAGATCGGCAGCGCCGAAGCCGAGGCTACCCGGCTGGTGAACGAGGCGATCAAGACCGCCGACCAGAAGCGCAAGGAAGCGGTTCTGGAAGCAAAGGACGAGGCTTTCCGTCTGAAAGCCGAGGTCGATGCCCAGAAGGCAGAGGCCGACAAGGAGATCAAGCAGCGCCGTGCGGAGATCAGCCGTCAGGAGAACCGCATCGACCAGAAGGAGACAGCGCTGGACCGCAAGACCGAAGCGCTGGAAAAGAAGGAAGAAGAGCTGAAAAAGCGCGCTGCCGAGGCCGAAGAGCGTCTGGCAGAGATCGACGCTCTGCGCGCCAAGGAGATGGAGCGTCTGGAAACGCTGGCCGGCCTGAGCCAGGAGGACGCCCGCGAGGTGCTGCTGCACAAAGTGGACGAGGAACTGACCCACGAAAAGGCCGTGCGCGTTGCCGCCTACGAGACCGACCTGAAGGAAAACTGCGATAACATCGCCCGCAACCTCATCGGACAGGCCGTCAGCCGCTGCGCTGCCGACCATTGCAGCGAGACCACCGTCAGTGTGGTGCCGCTGCCCAGCGATGAGATGAAGGGCCGCATCATCGGCCGCGAGGGCCGCAACATCCGCGCTCTGGAGACCGCTACCGGCGTGGATCTGATCATCGACGATACCCCGGAGGCCATCACCCTGTCCTCCTTCGACCAGACCCGCCGCGAGGTGGCCCGCATGACGCTGGAGCGCCTGATCGGCGATGGCCGTATCCACCCTGCCCGCATCGAGGAGACGGTGGAAAAGTGCCGCCACGATCTGGAACTGCAGATGAAGCGCGAGGGCGAGCGTGCAGTGATGGAGCTGGGCATCCACGGCCTGCACCCCGACCTGATCAAGCTGATCGGCCGGCTGAAGTACCGCACCAGCTTTGGCCAGAACGCCCTGACCCACAGCATGGAAGTGGCTTGGGTGGCCGGTCTGCTGGCAGGCGAGATGGGCGTGAACGTTACCATGGCGCGCCGCGCCGGTCTGCTGCATGATATCGGCAAGGCACTGGATCACGAGATCGAGGGCAGCCACGTCCAGATCGGCGTGGACATCTGCCGCAAGTACAAGGAGAACACCCAGATCATCCACGCCATTGAGGCACACCACGGCGACGTGGAGCCCAAGACCCCGCTGGCCTTCATCATTCAGGCTGCCGACGCCATCAGCGCCGCCCGCCCGGGTGCCCGCCGCGAGAACGTGGAAAGCTACGTCAAGCGTCTGGAAAATCTGGAGGAGATCTCCTCCAGCTTCGAGGGCGTGGAGCAGGCCTTTGCCGTACAGGCAGGCCGCGAGGTGCGCATTCTGGTCAAGCCCGACGTCATCAGCGACGATCAGGTCATCCTGCTGGCACGCGCTATCGCCAAAAAGATCGAGGATACGCTGGATTACCCCGGCCAGATCAAGGTCAACGTCATCCGCGAGAGCCGCGCTGTGGAGTACGCAAAATAAAGCTTTTTCCGCAGGCTGCCGTGTTTTTTGCACGGCAGCCTGTTTTTTTGCGCCAAAACGATTGCAATTCCTGTTAAAAAAAGGTATCATGGATGCAGAAGAAAGCAAAAAGCAACGACCCCGGAACAGAAAGGAGTATCGTTCTATGAAAAACTGGAAGAAATTACTGGCCTGCCTGCTGGTCGGCCTGATGGCACTGACCGTGTTCACCGCCTGCGATGCCAGCGTAGGCGCACCGATGAGCCCCAAGCGCTCGGACGCCGAAAGTAAAAGCGTAAAGGCGCTGCGCGATAAATTCAAAATGACATACAACGTGGAAATGACTTACAACGAGGACCTGAGCGAAAAAGCTTACTATGTTGCCTACTGGGTCGCCGGCACCTCGCCGTCCTGCTCTGTCAATAAGGAAAAGACGGAGCTTTCCCGGAAGAACAGTGTAGACAACGTTGCAAAAACCTACCTGAACCAGGGTTACTACGCTTCTGCCTTTGACAGCATGGGCATTGGCAAGGGCATCGGCGGCGGTATGGCCAAAGATGACTTTACGCCGGGCTTTGACATCAAGCCGGACCCCAACAGCACTTCGGACATCATCTTTGTTCTGCCGAAGGACGGCACTTACCCCGAAGCTATGACCACAGCCGCAAAGGGCAAGACCAAACTGGGCGTTGCCTATGTGGTAAAGGACGGCGTAAGCTACGCCGTGGTGCTGTTTGGGTAAATTTCATTACAGCAAAAAGCAGCCGCCGCACTTTCTCGTGCAGCGGCTGCTTTGTTTGTGCTATGATGCTATCAGCCCTTCAGGAAAGCCGGCAGGGGCTTGCCCTCCTTGAGCCACTGGTGATACTCGGCGGTGGCGGCAAATTCCACGTCACCGGCAGAGTTCAGCGCGGTCTCTACCGAGTCCTGCACCACGCCGATGATGAAGCCTACGCCTACCATCTGCATGGCGATGTCGTTGGAGATGCCGAACAGCGAGCAGGCCATGGGGATCAGCAGCAGGGAGCCGCCAGCCACGCCGGAAGCGCCGCAGGCGCCCAAAGCGCTCATGGCGCTCAGCACGATGGCGGCGGGCAGAGACACCTGAATGCCCAAGGTGTTAGCCGCTGCCAGCGTCATGATGGTAATGGTGATGGCGGCACCGTCCATGTTGATGGTAGCGCCCAACGGGATGGACACGGAGTACATATCCTTGTCCAGATCCAGCTTTTCACACAGGGACATATTCACTGGGATGTTGGCTGCAGAGCTGCGGGTGAAGAAAGCGGTCAGACCGGATTCCTTCAGGCAGCGGAATACCAGCGGGTACGGGTTGCAGCGCAGGTAGATGAACATGATGAAGGGGGAAACGATCAGCGCCATGAACAGCATGGTGCCCACCAGCAACGCCAGCAGCTTGCCGTACTGGGTAAAGATGGCCAGACCGTTGCCGGAAACGTTGGTGTACACCAGACCCATGATGCCGAAGGGGGCCAGATTGATGATCCAGCGCACGATCTGGGAAACGGCGTCGGCGGTGTTTGCCAGAAAGACCTTGGTGCTCTCTGCGCCGATGTTCTTCATGGCAATGCCGAATATACAGGCCCAGAACAGAATGCCGATGTAGTTGCCGTTCATCAGGGCGCTGACGGGGTTGGCCACAAAGTTGGTCAGCAGGGTGCTCAGCACCTCACCCAAGCCCTGCGGGATCACATCGGACTGTGCCGCATCGGCCAGTACCACCTTGACCGGGAACATAAAGCTGGTGATGACCGCAATGGCTGCCGCCAGAAAGGTGGTGAGCATATACAGCCAGATCACGGTGCCAAAGCGGCGGTCCAGCTTGGACGAGCCCTGTGCCAGTGCGCTTGCCACAATGACGAACACCAGCACCGGGGCAATGCCCTTCAGCGCACCGACGAACAGGCTGCCCAGCTCGCCGACCCAACCCGCGCCCGGCGCAACAAGCGCCAGCACCGAACCGACTGCCAGGCCGATCAGGATGCGCAGGATCAGGCTGGTCTGGTTGTATTTTGCTACAACCGCTTTCAAGGTTTTCATATCGTAACACTCCTCTTACACTGTACGCCTAGTACGTACATTTTCCTGTTTCTTGTGCGAGAACAGTTGTCATTATAGCATATACGGCAAAAAAGAGAAAGTGTTTTCAGGCATTTTGACGCCTCAAATCACGTTTTTTGTAAGCTTTTGCAAAATTGCCCTGAAAACTGTACTTGTAGAAAATACAGTTTTGCGGTTTTGACGAGGAACAGAACCCTCTCAGGGAAGTACCCCTTCGGTCTGCATCCCCGGCTCCCCTGCCATACCAAATTTATATACAATGCAACTTTTACTTGCCAAACTATTGTCTTTTTCTGGAAAGTATTGTATACTCGTCTCGTTAAGTGCAAGCATTACTTGCCAAAATATCCGTATATTTGAAAAGAAGCACTTGTCAATACAGACGAGAAAGAGAGGACAACCCCTATGAACGAGGCCGTAACCAAGCGTTTTCTGCTTTACTTCCGCCTGATGCTGCTGGTCTGGATCCTGATCGCAAATGCCGTCATCCACCTGACCGGCATGGAGTACAGCTGGCTGATCTTCCTGAGCAATATCATGATGTTCACGCTGGAGGGCGATGTGAAGGATCGACTTGTCACCGTGGAGCTGGGCGGCCTTATGGGTCTGGTGCTCACCGTGGCGGCGCTGCTGTCCATCAGCGCCCTGACCCCCATTCTGGGCGATTTCTTTGGCTTTATCCTGCCGCTGGCCGTGGTGCTGTTCATCCTCATCATCCTGCACCCCTACGCACCCAAGGTGCTGAACAATGTGGGCTTTGCCTACCTGACCGTGGCCTGCATCGATATCCCTGCCCTGACCGCCCATCTGCCGCAGTTCTTTATCACCTTCATCGTGGGCTCTGTGATCTTTAACGGTGTCTGCGTGCTGCTGATGAAGCCCGCCAAGGCGCTGGCTGTGCGCAGCGTGGAGAAGCAGGGCGCATAAAAAAGTACATTTCTGCCGCTATCCCTTGATTTTTTTGTTCCGGCGTGCTACAATCAGCGTAGTTTCATCCTGTCCAAAACATTGATGCGGACAAACTGAAGCCCCGCTTTTCATGCCGCAGAGAGGGCTGCCCCGGGTTTCCGGGTGCTGCAAGCAGCCTGCCATGACCCCGGCTTCTACCACCGCAGAGTGCAGAGGCGAACCTCTGCCGGGCGTGCCCGTTACAGCACTGCGAGGGGCGCGTTTCCCCGCCGGGGAGCGCGCAATTCGGGTGGAACCGTGGAACGCAGACATATATCGGCGCTTCATCCCGTGAGTTTTACGGGGTGAAGCGCTTTTTGTTTTTGTTCAACACCACATTGTCAAAGGAGAATCTACTATGAAGATCATCTACAAGGACGGTCATGTGGACGAGTGCCCGCAGGATCAGGAGCTGCACGTTATCCGTCACACCGCTGCTCACGTTATGGCACAGGCCATCAAGCGCCTATACCCGCAGGCTGATTTTGCCTTCGGCCCTGCCACCGAGAACGGCTTCTACTACGATGTCGATCTGGGCGACCAGAAGCTGAGTGACGAGGATCTGGCCAACATCGAAAAAGAGATGCGCAAGATCGTCAAGGAGAACCTGCCCATCAAGCCCTTCATCCTGCCCCGTGCCGAGGCTGTGAAGCTGATGGAAGAGCGCAAGGAGAACTACAAGATCGAGCACATGGCGGATCTTGCCGATGAGACCGAGTTCAGCTTCTTCCAGCAGGGCGAGTACGTGGATATGTGCATCGGACCCCACCTGACCTATACCAAGGCACTGAAGGCCTTCAAGATCACCCAGCAGTCCGGCGCATACTGGAAGAATGACAAGGAAAACAAGATGCTGACCCGTATCAACGGCGTGGCTTTCCGCAATCAGGAAGAGCTGGACGCATGGGAGAAGGAGCAGCAGGAGGCCCGTGAGCGCGATCACCGCAAGATCGGCAAGGAGATGGGCCTGTTCATGACCGATGATCTGGTGGGCCGCGGCCTGCCCATGTTCCTGCCCGCAGGCTACACCGTCTGGCAGGAGCTGGAGAACTATATCAAGGAGAAGGAGCGTGCACGCGGCTACCTGCACGTTATGACTCCCTGCATCGGCACTGTGAACCTGTATAAGACCTCCGGTCACTGGGATCACTACCGCGAGAACATGTTCCCCGCCATGGAGATGGAGGGCGAGAGCTACGTCCTGCGCCCGATGAACTGCCCCCATCACATGATGATCTACGCAAACCGTCCCCACTCCTACCGTGACCTGCCCATGCGCATCGGTGAGATCGCCCACGATTTCCGTTACGAGTCCTCCGGCACCCTGAAGGGCATTGAGCGCGGCCGTCACTTCTGCCAGAACGACGCCCACCTGTTCTGCACCCCGGAGCAGATCAAGAGCGAAGTGGCAGACGTGTGCAACCTGATCTTTGAGGTGTACAAGGACTTCAACATCACCGACTACCGCTGTGTGCTGAGCCTGCGTGATCCTGCCGATAAGAAGAAGTACCACGACGATGATGCCATGTGGAACCATGCAGAGCAGGCCCTGCGCGAAGTGCTGACCGAGCTGGGCATCCACTTCACCGAGGAGATCGGCGAGGCTGCCTTCTATGGCCCCAAGCTGGACGTGAACGTCAAGCCCGCCGTGGGTGCTGAGTACACCCTGTCCACCTGCCAGCTGGACTTCTGCCTGCCCGCAAAGTTCCACCTGACCTATGTGGACAAGGACGGCTCCGAAAAGACCCCCGTGGTGCTGCACCGCGCAATTCTGGGCTCTCTGGACCGCTTCATGGCTTACCTGATCGAGGAGACCAAGGGCAAGTTCCCCACCTGGCTGGCTCCCACGCAGGTCAAGGTGCTGCCCGTGTCCGAAAAGACGCTGGAGTACGCACAGGACGTGACCGAGAAGCTGTCTGACGCCGGTATCCGCGTTGTGCTGGATGACGACAACCAGAAGATCGGCTACAAGATCCGTGCCGCACAGCAGGTGGACCGCGTGCCCTATATGCTGGTGCTGGGCGCCAAGGAGGCCGAGGCCGGCAACATCTCCGTGCGCGACCGCAAGGGCGAGACCACCGAGATGAGCCTTGAGGACTTCATCGCCAAGGTCACCACCGAGATCCGCACCCGCAGCCTGTAAGGTATAATAGAGCGAGGGCGCTGCACAAAACGCTGTGCAGCGCCCTCTTTTTTTCAGAACCCCTTTTTCACAGAAAAAAGATTTACTTTCCAAATAGATCACTATGGGTGCCGGTGCGGGTCAAGGTCAGCACCAGAACATCATTCTGCACCCGATAGACCAGCAGCCAGTCCGGCTGGATATGGCACTCCCGGTGCCCGACCCAATCACCCGTTAGGGCGTGGTCACGGTTCTTCTCCGGCAGCGACTCTCCCATTGCAAGGCAGGCGATCACGTCCTGCAGCAGTTCAATTTTTAGTCCCCGTTTTCTGGCCAGCTTATAATCCTTGCGGAACTGGGTGGTGGGGATAATGGTCAGCTTTGTTTCTCTCATTTTTCCAGATCCGCAAACAGCTCATCCAGATCCCGATACTTCTTTGCCTTCGGGTCTGCCGCGATATGCTCTGCTTCCAGCATAGCGGCCACGGTCTCCTTGTTCGGGCGCTCGGTGCGGATCTCGAAGGGAATACCGCCCTCCCGCAAGGACTGCCGCACAAAGATGTTGAACGCGGTGGAAAGGTTCATGCCCAGCTCTGCGAACAGGGCATCGGCCTGCGCCTTCAGGTCGGAATCCATCCGAATACTGACATTGGTAGTTGCCATACAGATCAGCTCCTTTCGCCTTTATTATAAGTGCATTGCACGAAGATTGCAATACACTGCACATAAAATTTACAAATTTGCGGCACAGCAAAAGCCCCGCTCCCTTGTGCGCAGGAGCGGGGCTTTCGACTTACTATAGACTCGAACAAAAAAAGGAAAAAGGAGAACGATCTATCTGTCACGCCGGGCGGCGGGGACTGTGTCGGAGCAGCCGGGCTGCCGCCGCAGCGGGAACAGCGGAGAAACTTGTGGAGCGTTACTCCACGTCCTGCAGCGCGGCGTAGTCCTCCTCGCCGGTGCGGATCTTGACCACGCGGGTCACGTTGTAGACAAAGATCTTGCCATCGCCGATGTGGCCGGTGTACAGCGCCTTCTTGGCAGCTTCCACCACAGCGTCCACGCTGATGCGGGAGACGATGACTTCCACCTTGATCTTGGGCAGCAGGGTGGTATCCACCGGCACGCCGCGGTACTTTTCCGGCGTACCCTTCTGGATGCCGCAGCCCATGACCTGCGTCACGGTCATGCCGGTGACGCCCAGATCATTCAGAGCAGTCTTGAGCTGGTCGAACTTAGCCAGCTTTGCAATGATGGACACCTTATGCATACCGGTGTCGTAGACGCCATCGTGGATCACAGGCTCGCGCACCACCGGCACGGCAGCATCCATCTGCTTTGCCGAAGCCTTGGTGACATCGTCCTCGCCCAGATCGGTGTTCTCGTTGGGGGTCATGGCAGCGGAGTTTGCATCCGAGATGGCAAAGCCTGCATAAGCGGAAGCCAGACCATGCTCGTGGATGTCCAGACCGTCGATCTCCACCTCGGCAGGCACACGCAGGCCAAGGGTCTTATCAATGATCTTGAAGATGATGAACATTACGATCACAACGTAGGCATCCACACAGACCAGACCCAGCAGCTGGGTACCCAGCTGTGCCAGACCGCCGCCGTAGAACAGACCGGCATGGGCGGTGTTGGAGCCGGTGGAGAACAGACCCACCGCAATGGTGCCCCAGACGCCGTTTGCAAAGTGGACGGAAACAGCACCTACGGGGTCGTCCACCTTGGCGATCTTATCAAAGAATTCCACGCTCAGCACCACAAGGATACCGGCCACAAAGCCGATGAAGAAAGCGCCAAAGGGGGAGACAGTATCGCAGCCTGCGGTAATAGCCACAAGGCCAGCCAGAGAGCCGTTCAGGGTCATGGAGACATCCGGCTTGCCGTAGCGCAGCCAAGTGAAGATCATGGTCACGCAGGTAGCAACGGCTGCGGCAAGGTTGGTGTTGAAGCAGACCAGACCGGTCAGGGTCATAGTGGCATCGGTGGACAGGCTCAGGGAAGAGCCGCCGTTGAAGCCGAACCAGCAGAACCACAGGATGAACACGCCCAGTGCACCGGCGGTCAGGTTGTGGCCGGGGATGGCGTGGGGGTTGCCGTCCTTGTCGTACTTGCCAATACGGGGACCCAGCATCCAAGCGCCCAGCAAGGCGATGACGCCGCCCACATTATGCACGGCTGCGGAACCTGCAAAATCGTGGAAGCCCATGCTCTGCAGCCAGCCGCCGCCCCACATCCAGTGGCCGCAGATGGGATACACCACCAGCGAGATGGCGGCGGAGTACACGCAGTAGGCCTTGAAGTTGGTGCGCTCGGCCATGGAGCCGGAGACGATAGTGGCCGCCGTAGCGCAGAACACGGTCTGGAACACGATGTACACCCACAGGGGGATATCCAGTCCCAAGTGGCTGTAATCGCCCTGAATGAAGGGATCGAAACCGCCGATCAGTGCGCCGGTGCCGCCGAACATCAGGCCGAAGCCGATGAGCCAGTAGCAGGGCGTGCCGATGCAGAAATCCATCATGTTTTTCATCAGGATGTTGCCGGTGTTCTTTGCCCGGGTGAAGCCGGCTTCGCAAAGGGCGAATCCGGCCTGCATGAAGTACACTAGAAACGCTCCTACGAGCGTCCAGCAGGTGTTGACGGAGCTGAACATACTTTCCTACCTCCTACGGTCGTTTTTTGCACAGGGAGCCCTCTATTCTCCCCGTGCGGCAGTATCCCCGAAAACACAAAAGGCGCTGGCGGAATTGCTTCCGTCAGCGCCTTTGCTTTCGATGGCACGAGTATAGTCTCTTTGTGCAAACCTGTCAAGTATTCATCTCAAGGTTTTACGTTTTTCACAACACGGTGAAACTCTGCCGTGCTAAAGTTTGGCAAATCTTTTGCCTGTCAGCCCTTTTCGCCGTCCTTCGGGGGCTCGGACTTGTCCTTTCCCTTGGCATTGGCCGGGCGGTGACCGCCCTCCATCTCCCAGTGCAGCAGCATACTCATCAAAGCGCGCAGCGCAAAGGTAGCCGCCAGCGGCACTACGGACTCCAGATTCTGCAGCAAAAAGGTCTTGGCGATCTCTGCTGACATCAGAAATTCCAGCGCGGTGGTCAGGCCGCTGCTCATTTCATGGTGGAAGTCCCGGTGGTCGTTGAAGAAGGTGGCGCGGACATAGTAAAAAGTGGCCTTGGCCAGACTGGTGATGATGATGAACAGACCCACCACCTCGGCAAGACCGGCGATCATGGGCACTGCAGTTTCCAGAAAGGCATCCAGCAGGTGGGTGAGGTTCAGGTTGAACAGGGTCAGTCCTTGCATGATCTCCTCCGCAGCTTACAGCAGGGTCTTGACGTAGGCGGCCAGCTCCTCGTCCTTGCAGGAGGCAAAGAACAGCTCAGAGAACTTGGCACCCGCCACAGCGCCCTTCAGCAGATCCTGATCAATGCTCTTCAGGCACTCGATGAGGGGCTTGAAAGTGGCAGCGCGCACGCCGTCCAGGATCTTCTTGTTGCGCTGCTCAGGCACAACGCGCTCCTTGGGGTAGCCCTGACCGTGGCCGAAGCCGAACAGCTTCTCGAAGCAGTACTCGAGGTTCAGCTCGCCGCCCCAGCCGAAGCCCTTGGCAAAGGGCATGGCAACGGCGTTGCCGTCGTTGACATGGGCAAAGGTGTAGGCATCCACGGGGTCCTCCACGTGGCCGCAGATGACGCCGGGGAAGCTGTTCAGTGCCAGCATGGCGCCCTCGCCGGTGCCGCAGCCGGTAACAACGTAGTCCGCAGCGCCGCTGTTCAGCAGGATGGCAGCCAGAATGCCGCACTGCACATAGGTCAGCTGTGCAGCATCGTCGGCGGTGTACATGCCGTAGTTGACCACCTCATGACCCATGGGCTCCACCACCTTCTTCAGGGCGGCTTCAATGATGCCGTTCTTGGCGGCCTGACTGTTCTCGTTGATAAGTGCGATCTTCATAACAATGGTTCTCCTTCTTATTTTTCCCTGCGGTGCGCAGGTGTTATACAAAGTCCTCCCGCATGGGGGTAAAGAAATCCAGCATCACGCCGCCCTCCAGACAGACACAGCCGTGCATGACGCCGTTCTGCTTGAGCAGGGTGTCGCCGGGGCCTACCTCCCGGGTCTCGTCCCCGATGGTAAAGCGGTACCGCCCGGAGACGATATAGGTGATCTGGGTGTGGGGGTGGCAGTGCATGGCACCCACGCCGCCGGTCTCAAAGGTGTTTTCCACACACATGGCGTCCTTGCTGTAAGCCAGCACGCGGCGCTGCACCCCGGGGCCGCAGGGTTCCGGAGCAATTTCGGCATGGGGCACCCATGGGATGTCCTGATGTGCTTTTTCCATTATAGCATAACATCCTTTCCCGTACAAATGCAAAAGGGACTGCCACACAACGCTGTGCGGCAGTCCCCGGGGTCAGAACTGCGGAGTGCCCTCAGCGTTTACTGGGGCTGCTTGCCGATGTAGGCCAGAATGCCGCCGTCCACATACAGGATCAGGCCGTTGACAAAGTCAGAGGCCTCAGATGCCAGGAACACAGCGGGTCCGCCCAGATCCTCGGCCTCGCCCCAGCGGCCTGCGGGGGTCTTGGCAACGATGAACTGGTCGAAGGGGTGACGGCTGCCGTCGGGCTGGATCTCGCGCAGCGGTGCGGTCTGCGGGGTAGCAATGTAGCCGGGTCCGATGCCGTTGCACTGGATGTTGTAGGCACCATACTCGGAAGCAATGTTCTTGGTCAGCATCTTCAGGCCGCCCTTTGCTGCCGCATAAGCAGAAACGGTCTCACGGCCCAGTTCACTCATCATGGAGCAGATGTTGATGATCTTGCCGCCGCCCTGTGCGATCATATCGGGGATGATGGCCTTTGCCACGATAAAGGGAGCGTTCAGATCCACGTCGATGACCTGACGGAACTGGGCAGCGCTCATCTCGGTCATGGGGATACGCTTGATGATACCGGCGTTGTTGACCAGAATGTTGATGTGGCCGACTTCCTCGGTGATCTTTGCCACCATTGCATTGACGGCATCCTCATCGGTGACATCGCAGACGTAGCCGTGTGCCTTGATGCCGGCCTCTGCATAGGAAGCCAGACCCTTGTCCACCAGCTCCTGCTTGATATCATTGAACACGATGGTAGCGCCGTTGGCTGCCATAGCCTTTGCAATTGCCATGCCGATGCCGTAGGATGCGCCGGTGATCAGCGCCACCTTGCCGGTCAGGTCAAAAGATTTGGGAGTGCACTGTGCCATAATAAAGTCCTCCTGTCAAAAATCGTATTCTACACGGCGCAAATTGCAGCCGTGCTACTTTGCAAAGCGCGTCGTATCCGGCCGTGCCGGAGTGCGCTCTTACTTGTATACCAGTCTAGCATCCTTTGCAGGAAGTGTCAAGGCACATTCTTGTGAAGTTTTGTTGTACTTTCTTTAGATTTTTGCTTTTCTGCCAAAAAAACAATACGCAGAACCGTTGCTTTTTAGCGCAATAGTTTGCGCAGACTGACGCGCCTTGTCACGGTGCACAAGATATCCCGGCTTAATTTGGGCTTGTTGACAAGTTTGGACGACCTTTGTCTTTTACCCCAGCTTTTTCTTCTGCTGGCGTGCCACAATGGGCATCAGCAGGGGGATGGGTACAAGGTGCTGGGCGCTGGTGCACAGCCGCATAAAGGCAGAGGGCACAATGATGGTCTTGCGGTGCATCATGCCCAGCAGAGCCTCCTCCACACACAGCTCCGGCGTGATGCCCCGCAGGGCAAACACCACCCCGGCGTGGTCGTTGAACTCGGTGTCCACCGGGCCGGGGCAGAGGGCGCAGACGTAGACGGGGCTGTGAATCTCCCGCAGCTCCTCAGCCACGCCGCGGGTCATGCTGACCACATAGGCTTTGCTGGCGTAGTAGCCCGCCATATAAGGCCCGCCGGGCAGAAGCCCCGCAGAGGACGCCACATTCAGGATGGTGCCGCCGCCCTGCGCGTGCATCTTGCGCACCACGGCGCGGAACAGCCGCGCCATGGCGGCAACATTCACTTGGATCATCTCTTCCTCGCGGGCTTCCTCCGTTTCCAGAATGCTGCCGCAGACGCCGAAACCGGCGTTGTTGATGAAGATGTCGATGTGCTCCTCGGCCAGTACTTCGCACAGGCGGCTGCACTCCTCGGCGCGGGAGAGGTCGGCGGTCTCGATGCGGCAGTCGGTGCCGTGGGCTGCGTGCAGCTCCTTGGCAAGAGCCTGCAAACGGTCGGCGCGGCGGGCGGTCAGGATGAGCCGACAGCCCATAGCGGCATACCGGCGGGCGAACTCCCGGCCGATGCCGGAACTTGCTCCGGTGATCCAGATGGTTTTTTGCATGGTGGTTCTCCTTTTTTTCGCCCCCAAACGGGGCTTTCTGTACTTGTTGCCCTTATTTTAGCATAGTTTGCCCGTGCTTTCTATGCAATTTTCGTAAACGATGCAAAAGAGAACCCGAAACGCCGCAGGCGTTTCGGGTTCTCTCATAGATCTTACTTCAGCAGGTTATCGTTCTCGAAGTAGTCGATGCGCATGGCCTTGCGCACCTCGTCCAGCGTGGCGGCAGCGGTCTTTTCGGCGTAGGCGCTGCCCTCTTTGAGGATCTCCACCACCTCGGGCAGGCGCTGCTCCCACTCCTTGCGGCGGGTGCGGATGGGCTCCAGCTCAGCCTGCATGACGCTGTTCAGGAACTTTTTCACCTTCATATCGCCCAGACCGCCGCGCTGATAGTGCGCCTTGACCTCGTCCAGATTCTGGTACTCCGGCCAGAACTCGGCAAAGTGCTCGGGGCGGCAGAAAGCGTCCAGATAGATGAACACCGGGTTGCCCTCCACCTTGCCGGGGTCCTGCACGCGCAGGTGGTTGGGGTCGGTAAACATAGACTTGACCTTCTTCTCGATATCCTCCGGCTCCTCGGACAGATAGATGCAGTTGCCAAGGCTCTTGCTCATCTTGGCCTTGCCGTCAATGCCGGGCAGACGCAGGCAGGCGGCGTTCTGGGGCAGAACGATCTCGGGCTCTACCAACGTTTCGCCGTAGACGGAGTTGAACTTGTGCACGATCTCGCAGCACTGCTCGATCATGGGTTTCTGATCCTCACCGGCGGGCACAGTGGTAGCCTTGAAGGCGGTGATATCGGCAGCCTGACTGATGGGGTAGCAGAAGAAGCCCACCGGGATGCTGGCTTCGAAGTTGCGCATCTGGATCTCGCTCTTCACGGTGGGGTTGCGCTGCAGACGGCTGACGGTGACCAGATTCTGGTAGTAGAAGCTCAGCTCGGTCAGCTGGGGTACCATGGACTGGATGAAGATGTGCACCTTGTTGGGGTCCAGACCGCAGGCCAGATAGTCCAGCGCCACCTGCAGGATGTTCTGGCGCACCTTCTCCGGGTTGTCGGCGTTGTCGGTCAGCGCCTGCGCGTCGGCGATCATGATAAAGATCTCGTCATATTCGCCGGTATTCTGCAGCCGCACCCGCTCCTTCAGAGAGCCGACATAGTGGCCAACGTGCAGGCGGCCGGTGGGACGGTCGCCGGTCAGAATAACTTTTTTCATGATGTTCTCCTTTTGACAGGAAACTCCCTCAGTCTGCGCACTTTGTTCGCAGCCAGCTCCCTCGGGGAGGGCGCCTTTGGCAGTACGGCAAGGCGTCTGACCCTGCCGGAAGGAGGTTTTTCCGTATTCTTTACTATAATGCTAAGTATAGCCCCCCGGGGCGGTGCTGTCAACAAGGCCGCCGGAAAAAGAAAAAAGCGATGGAAAATTTCCATCGCTTTGCTGGCGCCTCTTGCCTGACTCGAACAGGCGACACCCTGATTAACAGTCAGGTGCTCTAACCGACTGAGCTAAAGAGGCATCTATATAAAACGGCACATGACCGTTTTACTACTATAAAATGGTGACCCGTACCGGAATCGAACCGATGTTAAAGGCGTGAGAGGCCTCTGTCTTAACCGCTTGACCAACGGGCCATACGTCCATTTTGCATCAGGTGTTCGCACCCGACTTGGCTATTTTAGCATACCGGGTGCCCTTTGTCAACAGCAAATTTTGATTTTATTGAAAAAATAAAAATTCCCGCCGCCCCGGAACGGCGGCAGACGCCGCGCCCGCTGCCGTTCTATGCGGCCTTTTATAAAGGAACGATAAAATGGTGAAACCTGAATTCGGATAGTTGACAATGTGGTAAAATGTGGTACTCTTAGGGTGCAAAAAAGCTTTTGAGGAGGGCTTATAATATGGCTATGAAAATAGATCGTCGTGCGTTTTTAAAGACTTCTGCCGCAATGGCAGTGGCAGTATCCATGACCGGACTGCTGGGCGGCTGCAGTGATGGTGCTATTGGCACGGATTTCGGCCTGTTCCAGGCAACGGCAGTCAAAGCTTTGGGTAAAACCAACGGCGTCGACTTTGGCGGCACAGCGGAAGCCGGATGGGAAGGCTACATCAACGTCTGGGTGCGTATCAAGGATACCTCCGGCGACAAAAAGCCCCGGCCGATTCCTGCAAAGGGCTATTTCTCCCTGAAGATCAATGGACAGTCGGTCAACAATTATACTGATGGCGATCTGCTGGAAAACGGTGGGAAGATCAATCTGTCGAAGGGTCAGTTCAAAGAGGGCTGGATGCATTTTACGCTGAAAGAAGACCAGAAAGATCTGTACGAAGCTGTCGTGGCCAAGAAGGCCGATGTTACTTTTACGATCTCGAGCGGGTTCGTAACGGAGATTTATACACTGGATTATACGACCAGCACTTTTGTAAAGCAGACCGTCTGATACCGCAGAACAAAGTTTTCTGAGTGATACCCGATACAGGAGGTGCATTGCTATGATCGACCGCAGAACATTTCTCAAGCTCAGTGCCGGGGCGCTGGTGCTGACCGCCGCAGGGGCTTTGACCGGCTGCGGGGATACCGTGATCGAAAAGACCAGCGGCGTGGCGAAGATCGGTGATGTCACCTTTATCTGTGCAACGCCCTTTACTCACGGCGGCGCACCTAGGCAGTTGACCTACTGGACGAAGTTTACCATCCAGAACAACAGCACCGAAAAGGTGGTCATCAAGCCGGAGGACATCACCTGCATCTTCCGCGAGGCAGATGCAGAGGAAACGCTGTATTTCAAGCGGAAGGAACTGGTTGCAGAGCCGGGGCGGACGGCCGACTACAATGGCTCGCAGGAGTTCTTTCTGGAAACAAAGAAAAATGTGTCGGAAAAGAACAGCACCGGCACTTATGAACTGCGTGTATGCTACAATGGCAAAACCGCTGTGTTCCTCTATGGGAACAACGGCAAAAACGTAACGGGCCGCGTAGAGTAAACCTGAATACACCCCGCCGCCGGGCACTTCTGGAAACAGGAGTGCCCGGCGGCTTTTTGTTTTGTGCCGCATTACCGGTTCTTTACATTGGGGCTGGCATTGTGCACAAAGTTTTACGCACTTTTTGCACGTCCATGGTCGCGGCAGGGGCGGCAAAGCGGTAGAATAAGGCCGTTCCCAAGGAAAACACAAAAAGACAGTGCCGGGCGGGCGCCCGGGCTTTTAATGGAGGAAATTCTATCATGAAAAAGATCTCTCGTCGTTCGTTTCTGACCGTTTGCGGTGCAGCTGCTGCGGCTGCTGCCCTGACCGCCTGCGGCGGCTCTGCTTCTTCCGCATCCGGCACCGCTGCTTCTGCTTCCACCACCGCTTCTTCCGCTGCCGGGCAGGCAGCCGGCACCCTGAGCGGCAACGTTGCGACCGGCGGTTCTACTTCCATGAAGAACGTTATTGCAGCCCTGACCGAGGGCTTTGCCGAGGTCGAGCCGGGCGTCACCGTCAGCTACGACCCCACCGGTTCCGGCGCAGGCATCACCGGCGCTACCGACAAGACGCTGGACATCGGTCTGTCCTCCCGCGGCCTGAAGGACGATGAGAAGAACGATGTGGACGGCACCATCGTGGCGCTGGACGGTATTGCCATCATTGTGAACAAGGGCAGCAAGGTCGCTGACCTGACCGTGGAGCAGCTGAAGAAGATGTTCACCGGCGAGATCACCAACTGGAAGGAGGTCGGCGGCGACGACGGCGAGATCGTTCTGGTGGGCCGCGAGGCCGGTTCCGGCACCCGCGATGGCTTTGAGAGCATCGTGGACGTGAAGGACAGCTGCAAGTACGCACAGGAGCTGACCGCTACCGGCGCTGTCATCAGCGCTGTGGAGGCAAACCCGCTGGCCATCGGCTACGCTTCTCTGTCCGCTGTGGGCGATACTGTCGCCATGGTCACCGTGGAGGGTGTGGAGTGCAGCGAGGACACCGTGAAGGACGGCAGCTACAAGATCCAGCGTCCCTTCGTGTTCGTCACCAACAAGAGCGCTGCCCTTTCTGAGCAGGCGCAGGCCTTTGTGGACTTTGCCACCAGCAAGGACGCTGCCGACCTCATCCGCACCGCAGGCGCTGTGCCCGTGAACGAGTAAAAGGCGCTCAGGGTCAGCCCGGCTGGGAGTTCCCCCCGCGAAATTCGGGGCTTCCAGCTCCCGCCCTATTGCCTACGGCAACAGGGTCCCACCCTCGGATCATTCGCTGGTGAAACTCCCGGCCGAACTGACCCGGCAACAGGGATGGGAGGATGATAAAATCAGCCCGCCGCGCCGGCCTGCCGTTTCTGCGAGCCGACGCGGCTTTTATAAAGGATTTCAGCTATGAACAAAAAATCCTATCTGCGCCGGGTGCGGCTGCCCCGCACCCCTGCCGACTGGCTGGAAGCGGTGATGAATTTCATCTTCTTCCTGTGCGGAATGCTGGCGGTGTGCTGTGTGGTGCTCATCTCGGTGTACATGGTGGTCTCCGGCGTGCCGGCTATCCATAAAATTGGTCTGTTCAAGTTCCTGTTCGGCACAAAATGGGCGTCCACCGCGGCAGAGCCGCTGTTCGGCATTCTGCCCTTCATCCTGTCCAGTGTCTACGGCACGCTGGGCGCTGCCATCCTCGGCGTGCCCACCGGCCTGCTGACGGCAGTGTTCCTCTCCAAGGCCGCAGACCCCAAGCTGCGCACCGTGGTGGTCACCGCCATCGAGCTGCTGTCCGGCATCCCCAGCGTGGTGTTCGGCCTTTTGGGGATGCAGGTGCTGGTGCCCGCCGTGGCAAAAGCTTTCGGCAAGGCCTCCGGTGCCTGCCTGCTCAGCGCCATCGTGGTGCTTTCCGTCATGATCCTGCCCAGCATCGTGTCCGTGTCGGTGACGGCGCTCAACGCCGTGCCGCCGGAGTATGAGCAGGGCAGTCTGGCGCTGGGTGCCACCGACACCGAAACATGGTTCAAGATCAGCATTCCAGCGGCGAAAAGCGGCATTGCCGCAGGCGTTGTGCTGGGCATCGGCCGCGCCATCGGCGAGGCGATGGCTGTGATGATGGTAGCGGGCAACAGCCCCAATATGCCGGACAGCCTGTTCCGCAGCGTTACTTTGCTGACCACCGCCATTGCCAAGGAAATGAGCTACGCCGGCGGCTTGCAACGGCAGGCACTGTTCAGCATCGCGCTGGTGCTGTTCGTGTTCATCATGCTCATCAATGTTGTGCTGAATGTGGTACTGAAGGGAGGAAACCGCGATGAATAACGGCTTTTCGCCCTCCCGCCGGGCATGGAACCGGGTGATGACCGTGCTGGTCTGGGCCAGCGCAGTGCTGGTGATGATTCTGGTGGCCGGGATCATCGGCATGGTGCTGGTGCGGGGCATCCCCCACATCAGCTGGAACTTCCTTTCTACCACCGCCAGTGTGCTGAAAAAGACGGACGGCATCCTGCCCGCCATCCTCAACACCCTGTATGTCATTGCGTTGACATTACTCATCGTATTGCCGCTGGGCGTGGGTGCGGCGGTCTACCTGACCGAATACGCCTCCAACCGGCGGCTCATCGAGGTCATCGAGTTCACCAACGAAACGCTGGCCGGTATCCCCAGTATCATCTACGGCTTGGTGGGTATGCTGGTGTTCAGTCAGGCACTGGGCTTCCAGACCTGTCTGCTGTCCGGCAGTCTGACGCTGGTGGTGATGAACCTGCCCACCATCATCCGCACCACACAGGAATCCCTCAAAACGGTGCCGCAGGGCTACCGCGAGGGTGCCATGGGTCTGGGTGCGGGCAAGTGGCACATCATCCGCACCATCGTGCTGCCTTGCAGCATTGACGGCATCGTCACCGGCTGCATTCTGGCGGTGGGACGCATCGTGGGCGAAAGCGCCGCGCTGCTGTTCACCGCCGGTGCGGCAGAGGTGATCGCCAAGAGTGTGTTCAAAGCCTACACCTCCAACGGTGCCACCCTGTCGGTGCTGCTGTACCTGCGCGCCTTTGAGGACGGCGATTTCACCTCCGCATGGGGCATCGGCGCAGTGCTGCTGGTGCTGGTGCTGCTCATCAATCTGGCAGCACGTCTGGCGAAAACAAAACTGAAACAGAAGCAGTAAAAATAAAGAGGTACTCTATGGAAAACACGAATGTGCCGGTGATATCGGCAAAGGATCTGAACCTCTGGTACGGCGACTTCAAGGCGCTGAAGAGCATTTCGCTGGATGTGGGCGAGCGGGAGATCACCGCACTGATTGGCCCCTCCGGCTGCGGAAAGTCCACCTTTTTAAAGACCCTGAACCGCATGAACGACCTTGTGCCGGGCGTGCGCATCGAGGGCGATGTACGGCTGAAGGGCGAGGATATCTTTGCCCGCGAGATGGAGCTGACCGACCTGCGCCGCCGTGTGGGCATGGTGTTCCAGAAGGCAAACCCCTTCCCCATGAGCATCTACGACAACATCACCTACGGCCCCAAGCTGCACGGCGTGCGCAATAAGGCCGAGCTGGACGAGCTGGTGGAAAGTTCGCTGCGGGGCGCAGCCCTGTGGGACGAGGTGAAGGATCGTCTGAAAAAGAGCGCCCTTGGCCTTTCCGGCGGGCAGCAGCAGCGTCTTTGCATCGCCCGCGCTCTGGCGGTCAAGCCCGAGGTGCTGCTGATGGACGAGCCCACCAGCGCACTGGACCCCGGCTCTACCATGAAGGTGGAGGAGCTGATGAGCGAGCTGAAAAAGAACTACACCGTGGTCATCGTCACCCACAATATGCAGCAGGCTGCCCGTATCAGCGACCGCACCGCCTTCTTCCTGCTGGGTGAGCTGGTGGAAGTTGGCCCCACGAACCAGATCTTCAGCACACCCCGGGACAAGCGCACCGAGGACTACATCTCCGGCCGGTTCGGTTAATGCAGGGAGGAACAAAGCAATGAGCATTCGCAAACAATACGACAGCGATCTGGAAGCCCTCAGAGTAGCGCTGGTGGAGATGGGGCAGAACGCCGCCGAGGCCGTGGAGAACGCGCTGGAAGCGCTGTGCACCGCCGACACCGCAGCCGCCCAGAAGATCGTGCAGGGGGATGACCGCATCAACAACATGGAGCGGGACATCGAGCACCGCTGCATGACCTTGCTGCTGCGCCAGCAGCCGGTAGCGGGCGATCTGCGCCACATTTCCACCGCCATGAAGGTGGTCACCGATATCGAGCGCATGGGCGACCACGCCTCGGATATCGCGGAGATCATCCCACATCTCGTCACCGTGCGCAAGGAGGGCGACCCCGCCGTCAGTCAGGCTATTGCCATGGGGCGCAAGGCCTACCAGATGATCTTAGACGCCATGGACGCCCTGACCGCCGAGGATGAGATCGCCGCCCGCCGCGTCATCGCCGCAGACGACGCCGTGGACTACGACTTCAACGCCATCAAGCACACACTGGCACAGGAGATCGCCGCCGACCCCGCCAAGGTGGACGCCGCGCTGGATCTGCTCATGGTCATCAAGTATCTGGAGCGCATCGGCGACCACGCCGTGAACGTAGCCGAGTGGGTGCAGTTCGTGCGCACCGGGCGCTACAAGGATGAAAGTATGTTCTGATACTCACCCAGCCCCTTTGGGCGCGTGTTTTCCTTATTTTCTTCTGGAAAAGGCTGTCTGCCACTTGGCAGGCAGCCTTTTTCTGCGTGAGGGTGTTCGTTCCAACCCCTCCCGTGAAAATGCGTTTGGAGCGCTCCGCAGAGCGCGACAAACGCGAAATTTAAAATAATTCTTCCGCTGAAGATGCGCAAAGCGAACGCGGAGCGCATTCCAAATCGTCCTCTTCCCCCCTACAACCAAAATTGACTAAAAAATTTTTATCTTTTCTGCAATGTTTGCGGCGGGTGATTCGTATTCAGGGTATAAGAGCCCGGAAGGGGCTCCGCAGTTATCGTGCGGCGGGTGGTCCGGCTTCCCCCAGTCCCCCGCCTGCCGCACCGTTACGGAGGACAGATACAATGATGGCAAAGCTTGAACGCTCCCCGCAGCAAGCCCGCATGGAGGCCGTGAGCCGCGATGCACTGGTGCAGGCGGCGCTGCAGGAGATCACCCAAAATTATCGTGAGGCCAGCCTTTCCAATGTGGCAAGGGCTTATGGTGTTTCGCTGGCGTATGTCAGCGAGTGCGTGCGCGCCCAGACTGGGCGCACCTACAAGGAGCTGCTGCAAAAGCACCGCATGGAGACCGCCGCGCGGCTGCTGCGCCGCAGCGATCTGAACATTCAGCAGATCATTGCACAGGTGGGCTACGAGAACACCAGCTACTTCTACCGCCTGTTCCACGAGCGCTACGGCCTGAGTCCCCGGGAGTACCGGCTGGTGCGCACCGGCACTGCTCCCCGCCGCCCCACCGCATGAAGCCCTCTTTTGCTTTGCTGCCCCCGACCGTCGTGCTGCTGCCCCGCGCACGGCGGTCTGTTTTTGCCGCGAAATGGAGAAAAATCTGGTACTTTATGGAATATTGTGTTATACTAAAATAAATGTACCCCGCGCGGCAGGGCGCGGGCAAGAGAGGATGAGTGGATATGTTTCGCGGAGCGGTAAGAGCAGATATGGCACGGATTTTGGATATCTATGCCCGTGCGCGGGAATTCATGGCGAAAAACGGCAACTCTACCCAGTGGGGGGACAATTACCCAAGCCCGGAGCTGCTGGAAGAGGATATCGACACCAACCGGCTGTTCGTGTACATGGTGAACGGCCGGATGCAGGCGGTGTTTGCCTTTGTCCTTGGCGAGGACCCCACTTACAAGGTCATTGAGGACGGACAGTGGCTCAACGACACTTTGCCCTACGGTACGCTGCACCGGCTGGCTTCGGCGGGCGAGAGCAAGGGCATCGGCAAAGCAGTGGTGGAGTGGTGTCTGGAGCACTGCGAGAGCCTGCGCGCCGACACCCACGCCGACAACAAGGTGATGCAGCACCTGCTGGAAAGCGAGGGCTTTACCCGCTGCGGCATCATCCATGTGGAGGACGGCACCCCGCGCATCGCCTACCAGCGGTTGTCCCTGACCCAGAGCCAGCTGGGGTGAGCGGAAAAACAGTTTGATTTGGGAGATCGGAAACGCCTGCGGGCGTTTCCGATCTCCTTTTTCATAGATGGAGCTGCCCTGCCGCGCCCTCTCCCGTGAAAATGCAATGCCGGAGCGTCCGCAGACGCTCCGGCATTGCGCTATTAAAAAAGAATTTTTCCGCTGAATATGCGCAAAGCGCACGCGGCGCGCATTTCTGATCCTCTTCCCCCCCCTCTGTGCCTTGCCACCGGCGGCGAAGCAGTGTATAATAGCCTCAGAACGCTACAATGCCGGAAACCCCGGCAGATACAGGAGGAATTGCAGATGAATAAACCGGTACTGGTCGTCATGGCTGCCGGCATGGGCAGCCGTTACGGCGGCATGAAACAGATCGACCCGGTGGGCCCCAACGGACAGGTCATTATGGACTATTCCCTTTACGACGCCCGCCGCGCCGGCTTTGAGACCGTGATCTTTGTCATCAAGCACGAGATCGAGGACGCCTTCAAGGCAGCCATCGGCGACCGCGTGGCCAAGGCGATGAAGGTGAAGTATGCCTTCCAGCAGCTGGAAGAGCTGCCCGCAGGCTTTGCCGTGCCGGAGGGACGTGTAAAGCCCTGGGGCACCTGCCATGCCGTGCTGGCTGCAAAGCCCCTGATTGACGGCCCCTTTGCGGTCATCAATGCGGACGACTACTACGGTCCGGAGGCGTTTCAGGTGATGTACGATTACCTGTCCACCCACGCCGATGATGATTTCTACCGCTACTGCATGGTCAGCTATCTGCTGAAGAATACCCTGTCCGAGAACGGCAGCGTGGCACGCGGCGTGTGCATCAAGAACGAGGACGGCACCCTGCAAAGCGTGACCGAGCGCACCCGCATCGAGCCCTGCGACGGCGGCGCACATTACACCGAGGACGGCGGCGAGAGCTGGGTGGACCTGCCCGGCGACACCCCTGTGAGCATGAACCTGTGGGGTTTCGGCAAGAGCTTTCTGGACGAGGCCGAGCAGCGCTTTGCAGGCTGGCTGACCGAGAACCTGCCGGTGAACCCCCTGAAGTGCGAGTATTTCCTGCCGCTGGTGGTGACCGAGCTGATCGAGGAGAACAAGGCAAAAATTCAGGTGCTGCGCAGCACGGATAAGTGGTTCGGCGTCACCTACCGGGAGGATAAGCCTTTGGTGGTGGATGCCATTGCCCGCAAGACCGCCGAGGGCCAGTACCCCGAAAAGCTGTGGGAGTAAGTGCTTTTAAATAATGCAAAGTCGGGCAGCCTGCGGGCTGCCCGACTTTGCGGTTTCACGGGACGTGTCTTTATAAAAACCGTTCCAACTGGATGCGGTTATCCTCTTCAAAATCCTGCAGCCGCTGGGCAAGGCGCTTTGCGCCCGGGGCGGCGTTGGGGTAGTCTTTACAGCTTTTTACGCAGTCCACCACCCCCATGCCGCTGCCCTGTGTGAGCATCTCGGCCAGATTGCGGGTGGATTTGTCCGTAAGGGTCTTGAGCCCGATGCCCATTTTCGTGTTCAGCTTTGCCATGGTGCTCTGCCCCTGTGCGCTGCCGCCGCAGGCTTCTATGGCGGTGTGCGCTTCCTGATTGAGCTGATGATAAATGTTGCGTTGGCGCAGCAGTTCGGCCTTGAACTGCACATCGCTGGTCATGGGTAAGATCTGCTCCAGGGTGTTCTTGCCCATCTCGGTGTTCTGCACCACCGCCTCCAGCAGGTTGAGGTTATCGTTTTTCTGGTTTTCCATACAAAAAAATCCCCCTTTGGCACCTAGTATGTGCCCGAAGGGGGATTTTATACGGTTGTTTCAGATACACCCTAGCAGATCTTATTGCCGCCGGAGATCTGGATGCCGCGCAGCCGCTCGTCACAGATGGCGTACAGGCGCTGCCAGCAGTTGGCGGCGCTGTCCAGCTCGTCCAGCCCTGCCACTGCGACGCTCAGGGTAAAGGGCACCCGTTTCATCATGCCCATGGAGGTGATGCACTCGTGGGGCATTTCGGCGTAGATGTTCCGCATCTGCTCGGCCAGCTGGCCGCCGTCCAAGTCCAGACAGCCTACCACAAAGGTGGTGCCGGTCAGGCGGCAGACGATCTGACTGCCCGGGATGTCAAAATACTTTTTCCACTGGTTTGCCACAAAGCAGATCAGCTGATCCATCACCGGCTGACCGTAGGTGTCCCGCAGCTGTGCGCCGTGATCCAGCGACACCAGCGCCACAGCGGCCCTACGCCCCTGCTCTGCCCAGCGGTCCAGCTCGGCGGCGATCACAGTTTCAAGGTAGCGGCGGTTGTACACGCCGGAAAGAAAATCGTGGTTCAGGTCCTCGCGGCACAACTCCCGCTCGCGGGCGCTCATGCGCTCCTCCGGCAGCAGGTTGCCTGCCAGCGGGGCAGACATGGTGATCTGCCACAGCTTGCCGTCTGCCCGCACCGTGCGGTGCAGCACGCAGCTTACCCGGCCGTTGCACAGGCTATAACTCACCTGCAGGCCTTCGTCCTGCCAGCCGGTGTCCTGTGGCAGCTCGTCCAGCAATACCGTTTCAAACGCAGCCTGTGCGCCCTCGGCAAAGGTACGCAGATCCTGCTCTGTCCATTCTCTGTCCATCTGTAATTTCCCCATCATCAGTACGCGCCGCCGCTTCCGACGGGCGAAATTCCAATTTTCCCACAAATCCGGGAACTTACGGCTATTATACCATTGGAATACAGATTTTTCCAGCAAAACGCACAAATTTTTACGGCAGTTTTTACAATTCTGTCAAATTGCTAATTCTTTCACGTTTTGAACGTCTGCATTGCAGCGGCAGTACACGGCGCACTCGGCTTTGATCTGTGCGGCAAGGGTTTTGGAGTCAAAGCCGGCCTTTGCGCGCCATGCCCAGTTGCCGCCCAGCTTGCCCGGGGTGTTCAGGTGCGCTTCGGCACCCAGCCCCAGCCAGTCGTACATGGGAATGATGGCTCTGTCCGCCACCGAGCCCAGCGCTGCCCGCAGCAGCGCAGTGCGCGCGGCGGCAGTCTTGACAGCTGCCACCTCCTTGGCGGTGGGCTTGCAGGAGGTCAGGTGCAGATAGGCCGCAGCGGTGGCCTTTTCCTTTTCGGAAGCGCCGTTCTCCCACCAGTCGGTCAGGGTGGTGTTGTCGTGGGTGCCGGGGTAGACCACGCCGTTTTTGACGTGGTTATGGGGCAGATACTCGTTGTCCCCGCCGCCGAAGGCAAACTGCAGCACCTTCATGCCCGGGAAGGTGCTGTCGGCCAGCAGCTTGCGCACGCTGGGGAACAGCTCGCCCAAGTCCTCGGCAATGATGGGCAGCTTGCCCAGTGCGGCCTCCAGTGCATCGAACAGCTCCATGCCGGGGCCGTTCTCCCACTTGCCGGTGCGGGCGGTGGTGCTGGTGGCCGGGATGGCCCAGTAGGTGTCGAAGCCGCGGAAGTGGTCGATGCGCAGCAGGTCGTAGATGCCCAGTGCATGGCGCACCCGCTGGATCCACCATGCGTAGCCGGTCTTTTTGTGGTACGCCCAGTCGTACAGGGGGTTGCCCCACAGCTGGCCGTCTGCGGAGAAATAGTCCGGCGGGCAGCCCGCCACCCGGGCAAAGCGGCCGTCGGCGTCCAGCTCAAACAGCTTGCCGCCCACCCATGCGTCCACCGAGTCCGCAGAGACGTAGATGGGGATGTCGCCCAGGATCTGCACACCCTTCTTGTTGGCATAGGTTTTGACTGCCTGCCACTGGACGCTGAACTTGTACTGCACAAACTTCCAGAAGCCAATCTCCTCCTCGTTTGCGGCGGCAAAGGCGGCCAGTACGGCCTTGTCGCGGCGGCGGTAGGGGGCGTCCCACTCCACCCAGTTCTTCATCTTGTTGGCAACCTTCAGCGCCATGTACAGGGCATAGTCCTCCAGCCAGTCCTCGTTGGCAAGGGTGAAGGTGTAGTAGTCGTCGGGGTAGTAGTAGGCACAGCCGTGCAGCCCGGCGCACTGGCTGCGCCATGCGGCGTAGGCCTTGCGCAGCACCGCAAAGCGGCTGACGTACAAGGTGCCGTAGTCCACCTCCAGCGGGTCTTTCCCCCAGCTTTCCGCCTTGAGGTCTGCGGCGGTCAGCAGACCCTCTTTTTCCAGCGCTTCAAGATCCACAAAATAGGGGTTGCCCGCAAAGGCAGAGCAGCTCTGGTAGGGGCTGTCGCCGTAGCCGGTGGGGCTGAGCGGCAGCAGCTGCCAGATCGTTTGTCCTGCCGCAGACAGGAAATCCACAAATTGAAATGCCGCCTTGCCAAAGCAGCCGATCCCGTAAGGGCCGGGCAGACTGGATACCGGCATCAGAATACCACTTTCACGCATGATCCGTTACCTTCCTCGCTGTCAATTTTCGGGAATATTCGTTGTTTCCTATCATAACATAACTGTAAACTATTTTCCACAGGCAAAAATCGTGGTATACTGGTTTTTATGGGGTACCCCCTCAGCTTCGCTGCGCTCAGCAGCTCCCCCAAGGGGGCGCCTTTGGGCATTGCCAATCGTTCTATTTTACAGGAGGTACTCGCGCGATGCAGCGCACAGAAAAATATTTTGAGCAGGACGCTTTCCGCACCGAATGCGAAAGCGTCATCCTTGCCGCAGAGCCGGACGAAAAGACCGGCGGCGGGCGCATCGCGCTGGACGGCACGGTGTTCTACCCGGAGGGCGGCGGTCAGCCCGCCGACCGGGGCACTCTGACCCTGCCGGACGGCACGGTGCTGCGGGTGTCGGACGTCCACGAGCAGGCGGGCATCATCTGGCATACGGTGGATGTCCTGCCCGCTGCCGCCGCGCCCGGCGCAGCCGTTGCCGGCTGCATCGACTGGGACTGGCGGTTCGATAAGATGCAGCAGCACACCGGCGAGCATATCCTTTCCGGCATTCTGCACCAGATGTTCGGGGCAGAGAACGTGGGCTTCCATGTGGGCACCGAGGTGGTGCGCATGGACACCAGTGTGCCCATCAGCCCCGAGGGGCTGCGGCAGGCGGAGCTTGCCGCCAACCGCATCGTGTGGCAGGATGTGCCGGTGCTCATCAGCTACCCCACCCGGGAGGAGCTTGCCGCCCTTGTTTACCGCTCTAAAAAAGAGATCGAGGGGCAGGTGCGCATCGTGACCATCCCGGGCGCGGACGTCTGCGCCTGCTGCGGTACCCACACCCGCACCACCGGTCAGGTGGGACAGATCAAGATCCTTGCCAGCGAGAACTACAAGGGCGGTGTGCGGCTGAGCGTGGTGTGCGGAGCCCGTGCACTGGCGGCGGCGCAGGCCATGCGCGCCCGGCAGGCGGAGATCGGTGCGCTGCTCTCTGCCAAGGCCGACCAGACCGCTGTGGCGGTGCACCGGGTCTACGATGAGTATACTGCGCTCAAGTTTACACACTTTGGACTGTGCAGCCAGCTGTTTGACGCCCTTGCGCAGCTGACCGCACCCGATGCGGATGCCATCCGTACCCTGCCGGGGCTGGACCCGGACGGGCTGCACCGACTGGCTGTCCGTCTGACCGAGGCCACCACCGGCCTGTGCGCCGCTCTGACCCCCACCGAAAAGGGCACCGGTTACTGCCTTGCCCGGCGGGACGGCGATGTGCGCGCCCTGACCAAAGCACTGAACGCCGCCCTGAACGGACGCGGCGGCGGCAAGCCCGGCATCTGTCAGGGCAGCTGCGCCGCCACCCCGGAGCAGGTGGAGAGATTTTTGAAGGAGAACAACAAACTATGAGAATGCGTTTCAAACCCTATGCCCACGACGAACTGATGGCCGCGGATTTCCATGTGCACGAACCCCTCATCTGGGGCGGCAAGTGGCACGGCCAGTATGCCCGCCCGGAGCAGCCCTTTATTCTGGAGTTGGGCTGCGGCAAGGGCGGCTTCATCTCTCAGCTGGCCTGTGCCCACCCGGAAAACAACTATCTGGGCATCGACATCACTGACAAGGTGCTTATCCTTGCCAAGCGCAAGATCGAAGCCGCCTATCAGGCAGCGGGGCGCCCCATCGACAACGTCAAGATCATGAGCACCGATATCGAGCGCATCAAGGGCGTCATCACCCCGGAGGATGAGGTCAGCCGCATCTATATCAACTTCTGCAACCCGTGGAGCAAGAACGACTCCTCCCACAAGCACCGCCTTACCTACCCGCGCCAGCTGATCGCCTACCGCGAGTTTCTGAAGGACGGCGGTGAGATCTACTTCAAGACCGACGACGATGATCTGTTCCGGGACAGCGTGGAGTACTTCCCCGCTTCCGGCTACGACATCGAGTGGATCACCTACGACCTCCACGAGAACGAGCCGGAATGGAACATCCGCACCGAGCACGAGGGCATGTTCACCGAAATGGGCATCAAGATCAAAGCGCTCATTGCCCGCAAAAAGCCCGGTGCCGACAGCGTGACATGGGTAGACCCCAAGGTGCTCAAGCGGATGGCACGCGAAGCTGCCGCTGCCGAAGCCGCCGCACAGGAAGGCGAAGAAAATGTCTGACCCCTGTGAGCTGTGCCTGAATAATGTTCAGGACGAATACGGCAGCTACTACTGTGCGCAGGGCGCTGCGCTGGACGAGGACGAGATGGCACGCTATCTTGCGCACAATACCGCTGCCTGTCCCTTTTTTGAGCCGGGGGACGAATATAAGATCGTATCCAAACAGAACTGAAGAACGGAGGTGCCTATGGTAAGCTTTCTTACCGATACCGTGGTATGTGGCTTTTCGCTGTACCATATTCTGGCCTATTTCCTGATCTATTCCTGCATAGGCTGGTGTCTGGAGGTCATCTATGCCGCCGCCACCACCGGTCAGCTGGTGAACCGGGGCTTTCTCAACGGCCCGGTCTGCCCCATCTACGGCTTTGGCATGATCATCGTGCTGTTTGCCCTTACGCCCTTGCAGCACAGCATCCTGCTGCTGTATATAGGCGGCGTCATCCTGCCCAGTGCGCTGGAACTGGCGGGCGGCTGGGCGCTGTATAAGATCTACCACACTCGCTGGTGGGATTACAGCGATTTTCCCTTTAACATCGGGGGCTATATCTGTCTGGAATTCTGCCTGCTGTGGGGTGTGGGCACGCTGGTGGTCATGCGTATCGTGCACCCGGTGGTGGCTGACCTTGTAGACCTGATCCCGCCCTTTGTGGGGGTTATCCTCATGTGCTTTTTGTACGCCGTATATGCGGTGGACGTGGTGGCTACCGCCATTGCTGCCTCTGCACTGGCTGATACGCTGGACACCATGGAGCAGCTGGGCGACAGTATCCACGCCGTCAGCGACGCCATGACCCAGCTGCTGGGCACCACCACCCTGAACGCCGACAAGAAGCTGGACGAGGGACGGCTGCAATTCAAGCTTGCCGCCGCCGAAGCGCGGGATGCTGCCGGAAAGCGCCCCTCTGCCCGTGAGACCATGGCTGCCATCCGCGCCAAGGCTGCCGAGGCTACCGAGGCTGCCCGCCGCGCCAGCGAGGACGCCCGCCTGAACGCTGCCGAAGCTGCCAACGCCGCACGTCTTGCCGCCAAAGGCACTGCCGAGCGCGCCGCCGAGCTGCTGCAATTGGAACAACTGGCCGCAGAGCTGCAGCAGCGCAGCGAGGAGATGCAGGCGCAGCTGCTGCGCACCCCCCGCATCGTGGGCCCGCGCCGTATGCTGCGTGCCTACCCGAAGCTCCGGCACGGCAGCAAGCTGCGCAGTCTGCCCACATTGCGGGAGATGCTGCGCCGCGCCGAACAGGAAAACAAGGACGACAACAAGAATACCAAATGACCCCGAATGCCGCACCGGCTCCGCCGTGTGTGGCATTTTTGTTGCACTTCGCTCGAATAATGTTGTTAAAAAGTGTGAAAAAACTATTTCAAAACGACTTAAACCGTGTTATACTGATTATAAAGTATACAAACCGACCGCAATCGGCTTATCCGTATTGAAACTATCCAAATTGTGAGGAATCGTTATGTCAGAGGAACGAAAGACCAAAACAGATGCCGCCGCACCGGCATCTGCTGCGTTGGGGCGGATCGACCGCAAGGACGCATTTTTACAGGCCCTGCATACATTCCTGACCGCGCATCAGGGAACAGAATGGGCTGTTGCCGCTGTGGATATCCAGCACTTCAAGCTTTATAACGAGCTTTACGGCACCGAAAAGGGCGATGCTCTGCTGGAAACTGTGGCAAACTGTCTGCTGGGTTACAGCAGGCAGACCGGCTATCCTGTGGGCTATTTTGGAAACGATGACTTTTTCCTGTGCCTGCCGGACGAAAAGGCCGAGCAGACCGCCGTGCTTGCCACGCTGCAGGCCTGCATGGCTGCCGGAAGGCAGGATGTCACCTTCTTTATGGTAATGGGCGTGTGCCCTGTGCAGGCAAACCCCGGTGCAGATGCCGCCACCCTGTGCAACTACGCGCAGATTGCCGGTGTGACGACCGACAGCGGCTACCTGCACCGCTTTGAGCCCACCATGCTCAACGAGCTGAAAGAACAGCAGCAGCTGCTGGGCGAGCTGGAGCGCGCACTGGATAACCACGAATTCTGCTTCTTTTTGCAGCCCAAGTGCAACAGCATCACCCGCGCCATCGTGGGCATGGAGGCACTGGTGCGCTGGAACCATCCCACCCGGGGCTGTGTTCCCCCCGCCGAGTTCATGCCGCTGCTGGAGCGCACCGGTCTTGTGACAAGGCTGGACCAGTACATCTGGGAATCCGTCTGCCAGACTTTGCAGAAGTGGCAGGAGAGCGGCAGCAACCTTGTGCCGGTATCGGTAAACGTTTCGGTGCAGGATATCCTCAATCTGGATGTGCCGCAGGTCTTTGCAGATCTGGTGGAAAAATATAAGCTGGAGCCAAAGCTCCTGCTGGCCGAGATCACCGAGACCATGGTGGCCGAGGACACCCAGATGGTGGAAAACGCCATTCAGGGCCTGCACCGCAAGGGCTTCTCGGTGATGATGGACGACTTCGGCAGCGGGTATTCCTCGCTGAATATGCTCAAGGATACCAACGTCGATGCCATCAAGCTGGACATGAAGCTCATCGACATGAATCAGGAGAACCGCAGCAAGGGCGTGCAGATCGTGGAGTCGGTGGTGGATATGGCACACCGGCTGAACCTGCCCATCATCGCCGAGGGTGTGGAGACCCCGGAGCAGGTGTCCATGCTGCAGGCGGCAGACTGTCTGTATTCGCAGGGCTACTACTTCTTCAAGCCCATGCCGGTGGAAAACGCCGAAAAACTGCTGGCAGATCCCACCAATCAGGATTACTGGGATCTGCGCCGCGACCTGATGCGCCGCGACCGCCGGGTGGAGAACCCGGGCACCGAAAAGACCGCGCTGGCCTTGCAGGCCTACCAGATCTTTACCGACAACGTGCTGGAGATCTCGCTGCTGAACCTTGCCACCGGTGCGTACCGGGTGATCAAGCGGGACGCCCGCCTGCTGGGTGCAGATCTGGAAAAAGAAGAAGATTTTGTCAACTACTGCGACCGCTTGGTGAACGAGAAGATCGTGCACGAAGAGGACGCAGACCTGTTTTTGGAGCAGACCGATCTGGAGGCCTTGCGCTCTGTGCTGTACCACGCCACCGCGCCGGAGTTCTACCGCTACCGCGAGAACGTGTCCGGCCAGTATATCTGGGTCACCACAGAGGTGCTGCCCTGCCGTGGCTGCTGTGCCCAGAACCCGTGGGCGACTGTGCTGGTGCGCAACGACGCACAGGCCGACCAGCTCAGCGAGGAGCTGGACTTCTCTTACAGCCACGATACCCTGACCGGCCTTGCCAACCGCAGCCGGTACGAAGCCGACCTGCGGGAGCTGCCCAACAGCGGGTACGAATCCGTGGTGTGCACCTACATTGATGTGGTCGGGATGCACGAGGTAAACGAGCATCTGGGTCACCGCAGCGGCGACACCCTGCTGTGCTGTCTGGCAAATGCCGCCCGCAAGTTCTTTGCCACCAGCCGGGTGTACCGCATCGGCAGCGATGAATTTGTCATTCTGACCCCCAACGAGCCGCCTTACAGCGTGTGGAGCACTGCGGACCGGATGCGCGCCTTTTTGAAGGAAAAGGACTATGTTATTTCCGTAGGCATCCAGCAGACCGCCGACCTGCGCCATCTGGACGAAGCTGTCGCCAAGGCCGAGGCTGCCATGCGGCAGGACCGGCAGGCTTACTACGACCACAACGGCCGCGCCCGCCAGCTGGAAGGCCTGAATGAAAAGATGGAGCGCACCCTGCAGGAAAAGCGGGATGCCGAACACTTTTTAAAGGTACTTGCCCCCAAATACAAGACAGTGATCGTGGTGGACTTGCAGGAGGACACCGTGCGCCCCGTTATTGTGCCGGACGACTTCCAGTCCGTTCTGGACACCTGCGGCGGCTCTTTCCGCGCTGCGTTGACCAACTACCGCGACAAGCTGGTAGCGCCCGAGGACAGAGAAAACTTTGCAAAGTTGTTCGATTTCGGCCTTGTGCGCAGCACCGTGTTCAGCAGCAACCTGCTGGAGCATCGCTACCGCAAGACGGATGGCCGCAGCTTCTGCATCCGTGTGACCCCCTACTCCCGCAGCGGCTCCCACATCAACGAGGTGCTGTGGATCTTCGCGGATGAAGAGGTAGAGTAAAATATTTTTGTATGCTATAAAAGCAGCCAGACCGTCCGGTCTGGCTGCTTTTGCGTTTTGCTGTAAATAAAAATACTTTTCCGCTGAAAATCGTCCCGCAGCAGCGCAGCTCAGTGATAGAAGGTGTCAAAGTTCACCTGACGGTAGAACCGCTGCTGCAGCTGGTCAAAGCTTTCGCAGTTCTGTGCCAGCAGCCACATACTTTTGGTTACCACCGCCTCGATGGTCATATCGTGGGCTTCCAAAAAGCGGAAACGGTTGCGCACCCGCTTGCCCACCTCGTACACGCCCACGTCGCTGCCCTCGTAGGTGACCTGCGTGGTCATGATGAGCACCTTGTGGGTGGTCTCGTAGTCGCCCAGCCCGGCGGCAAAGGCATCCATCAGCTGCTGCGGGATGCCGCCCACGCCAAAGCTTTCCACGATGACGCAGTCGTACAGGTGGAAGATCTCCGGGATGAGCGCCGGGGACATCCCGGGCGTCAGCTTGAGCAGGAATACCCGGCTGTCCAGCGTGCGGCTGAACTCCACCGGGCCGGTGGGCCACGGCGAGGGGATGTACCGCACCAGCCGGTCGCCCTGCACCAGCGCCAATTCCGGGAAGTTGACCGAGGCAAAGGCGTCGTAGCTGATGGTCTTGTTCTTCTTGGCGCGGGTGCCCGCGATGACGTGCCCGCCAAACACCACCATCACGCCCCGGCTGCCCGGGTCGATGGCGCAGACCACGCTGTCCCGCAGGTTTTTCTTGGCATCCGTGATCTCGTTGGAGATGGGCTGCTGCGCGCCGGTAAGGATGATGGGCTTATCCGCGTTCTGGATGAGATAAGAGAGCGCCGCCGCAGAGTACGCCAGCGTATCCGTGCCGTGGCAGATGATAAAGCCATCGTACAAGGCGTAGTTTTCCTGAATGGCGCGTGCCATCATGAGCCAGTGCTCCTGCCCGAGGTCGGTGCTGTCGATGCTGCACAGCGCCAGCGTTTCCGGGCAGCACAGCTCTTTCAATTCCGGCAGATGGGCAAGCAGCTCCTCGCTGGAAAGCACGGGTTTTAACCCCTGCTGGGTGCGCACGCTGGCAATGGTGCCGCCGGTGGTGATAAAAAGCAGACGTTGTTTGGACATAAAGCAAAAGCCCCCTGTGGCAGAAATTTTAACATGACAACAGTATAGCACACGCCCCGGAGCTTGAACAGTGCCCGCCGCCCAAAAAGTTTTTGCGACCCGGTCACAGAAATCTGCGCGGCTTTGGTGTATAATAAGGGAAAAAGAATCAGGCAAAGGAGCAACACCATGTCCAACATCGTTATCGTAGGTTCCGGCCCGGCGGGGGTATCCGCCGCTTTGTACGCCGTGCGCGCCGGGGTGCAGACCACCGTGCTGACCAAGGGCTCCGGGGCGCTGGCACGCGCCGAAAAGATCGAAAATTATTACGGCTTTGCGCAGCCGGTCTCCGGGCCGGAGCTGGAACGCCGCAGCATCGAGAACGCCCGGCGGCTGGGGGTGCAATTCGTGCAGACTGAGGCCGTGGGGCTGACATGGACTGACCGCCTGACCGTGGAAACGCTGGCAGGCGCGTACCCGGCAGACGCGGTCATTCTGGCAACGGGTGCTTCCCGCGCGGTGCCCCGCATCCCGGGGCTGACCGGGCTGGAAGGCCACGGCGTAAGCTGGTGTGCCGCCTGCGATGCCTTTTTCTACCGCGGAAAGGACGTGGCGGTGCTGGGCAGCGGCGAGTACGCCCTGCATGAGGTGCAGGCGCTTTTGCCGGTGGTAAAAAGCGTCACCCTGCTGACGAACGGCGCAGCCCTGACCGCAGACTTCCCGCCCGAGGTGAGCGTCTGCACCCAGAAGGTGGAAGCCATTCTGGGCGAGCAGGCTGTCACCGGCGTGCAGCTGGCAGACGGCGCGGTGCGGACAGTATCCGGCGTATTTGTGGCGCTGGGCGTGGCGGGCAGTACCGCACTGGCCCGGAAGCTGGGCGCTGCCGTAGAGGGCAGCCGCATCGTGGTGGACGACAAAATGCAGACCACCATGCCCGGTCTGTACGCCGCCGGAGACTGCACCGGCGGGCTGTTGCAGGTGGCAAAGGCCGTTTACGAGGGCGCACTGGCGGGCACGGAAGCCGCCAAGGCGCTGCGAAAGGGGTGAACCGTATGGCAGAAGCATCTCCGCACGCCCGGTGCTTGGCCTGTGCGTTTCCGTTCTGGGAGCAGCTGACCCCGGAAGAACAGGAGCGGCTGTGCCGCTTTACCCGCCCGGTGCACTACGCCAAGGGCGCCCGGGTGCACAGCCCGCTGGAAAGCTGTGTGGGCATCCTTTTGCTGCGCAGCGGGCAGCTGCGCTCCTATCTGCTGTCCGAGGACGGCAGGGACGTGACACTGTACCGCCTGTTCGGCGGGGAGGTGTGCATCCTATCTGCCTCCTGCGTGATGGACGCGGTGAACATCGACCTCTACATCGACGCGGAGGAGGACACCGAAGCGCTGTGCATCAGCGCGGGCATCTTCCGGCAGCTGATGCAGGAAAACGTCTATGTGCGCTGCTACGCCTACCAGATGACGGCAGAGCGCTTTTCCGATACCATGTGGACAATGCAGCAGATTCTGTTCATGAGCGCCGACCGGCGGCTGGCCATTTTTCTGACCGACGAGCTTGCCAAGACCGGCGGCGCGGACCTCCGCATGACCCACGACCAGATGGCAAAGTACATGGGCTCTGCCCGCGAGGTGGTGA